>Ga0214919_10000037_pt1 | contig 186542 bp, 269 predicted proteins | sample LL1503_MetaG_FD_177994 | JGI IMG/M metagenome (GOLD analysis project Ga0214919, IMG submission 177994) | Freshwater microbial communities from Lake Lanier, Atlanta, Georgia, United States - LL-1503 | ecosystem: Environmental > Aquatic > Freshwater > Lake | place: USA: Georgia | collected... | reverse complement strand
ATTTGTAAATACTCTTCTGCGTGAAAAATTCAATATTATTGGATCTCAAGAAGGTAAAATTTTACACGCAGAAGAGTATTTACAAATTGGTGAAAGGATTATTAATGAAATCCCAGGATCAGTAGTCATTATCGACTCCTACTCTGCCCTATGCACAGAAGCTGAAATTACTAGCGATATGGATAAGATGCAAAGAGCAGACGGAGCCAAGCTATTGGCTAAGTTTTGCAGAAAAGTGTCTAACGTTATTCCTGTTAATAGGAATGTGGTTATAGGTATTACTCATCAAATGGGTAATCCAGGAATGGGCCATAGTGAGTGGAAAGAAAAGAGTGGTCAGGCTATTGCTTATCAAACAGATATTAAAATCAAAGCTAACTATTTTAGTCCTTGGAATTTAAGTACAGACAGTCCACAGATTGGACAAGAAGTACACTGGCAAGTAATGTGTTCTGCTCTAGGTGCTCCTGGTGGTAAAATTACAAGCTATATTAGATATGGACAAGGTATTGATAAACAGATGGAACTATTGACACTGGCTGTAGATTTGGGTCTTGTATCTAAGGGGGGTGCATGGTATACTATGTCATCTGTGGAGGACAAGCCAAAATTCCAGGGTCTTGAGAAAACAAGACAGTATTTAGTTGATCATCCAGAAGTTTATGACGATTTATGGACAAAAGTTAAGGATATTATGGGTATCAAATGCAAGTAAAAGATCTGGATGGTAATTCTTATAATTGGCAATTAATTGGTAATATATCACATGGGTCTATTCAAAATAAATCTAGCTTACATTTACAGGCCAGAGATTTAATCCATGTTTGTTTTCCTACATTACAAGTATTGGAAGAAGTTCCCGTCAATATAAGAAGATCAGAAACTCTTTATTTAGACTTTTATTTACCGCTTATTAAAAAATGCATAGAGGTTCATGGGGAGCAACATTATAAATTCAGTAGATTTTTTCATAATACTCCACTCGGTTTTATAAAACACAAAAAAAGAGATCAAGAAAAAAAAGAATGGTGCGAAATAAATGGTATCGAGTATATAGAATTACCCTTTGATAAATTAAGCCAATGGGAAATAAGTATTAAAAATGAACACTAAAGAACAAGTAAATGAGTGGGATCGTGTTCTTGATGAGTACGAACAAGGACTCGGATTGGGAGCATACAAATCCGATATTTTCTCTGAAACAGAATTAAATGGGTATTTTCAAATGAGTCGAGATGAACTAGAGAAAACAACACCAGAAGTATGTGGAGAAATAGCTTATAGATTGGGTCAGTTTGCTTTTCATATGCAAAGATCTCTTAATAGAGAGCTATCAAGAGTTAATTGGGCAGAGGAAACGATCAAAGAAACTATTGCCGAAGAAATTAATAACTATAAAGGATATGGTTATATTGAAAAATCTTTACAAGCTATAAAAAATAATGAAAAAGCCACAGCATTAAATAAAATTAAAAAATATGCTAAACAAAGAAGCGATAGACTTCAATATTTGGCTAATAGTATAAAACATTTATCGGATATTATGTTATCTATTCAGAAAACAAAGGTGAAACATGGATCTCAATGAGCTATCAAATAATCCAGAACAGATCAAACAATTAATAAGCTTGCTACAAACACTTTTACCAAAAAATAATTCTGAAGAAACAGAAGAACCTGAAGAATTTGTAAGTCCCATAAGAACAAAAAGCTCCAGACAATTTCATAAGCAAAATTCAGAAAAAAATAAGTTTTTAAACATGCCAGAAAAAGATATGTTTAAAGAAGATTCTAGAATAGATAAAATGCTTAATAAGCATCCTCCTGTTAGTAGAACCCGTCAGTTCTCTACTATTGAGGTTGTTTGTCGTGTGTGTGGAAGAAAAGAGACTATAAGTCCCGGCCTTGCGGGAGAGTCCCCAAAAAGATATAAGTGTAATAACTGTTCTACATCCCCAGGGTGAAAAATGATTTTATGTGATCCTTCGGCAGAAAGAGCCGTTCTTAGTGGTATTATACAATACGGGGACCAAGCTTTTCTGGATATTAGTGATCTTATCCAAGACTCTGTTTTTACTATAGACAGTAATCAAATCATATATAAGTGTTTAAAACATATATGTGAAAAGAATCAACCCAAAAATGCTATAGATATAGCCTCAATATATTCTGCTGCACAGGAACTTAGTTTGGATCAAGTTCTAAACAAAAAGGAAGAGGCACAACATCTAAAGGCGGTAAAAGATTTTCCTGTAAATATTGAAAATATAAGAAAATTTGCAGTTAAAATCAAAAAACTAGAAATAGCAAGATCCTTATACAAAGAACTAGAAAAAACTCAGGAAAAACTGTTAGATGTTAATGGATCAGAATCTATATCTTCTATTCTGGGAGTTGCAGAAGATGCCGTATTCGGTTTTGCATCATCATTAAACAACGATAATGATAATGCTCCATCTGCTATAGGAAATAATATAGAAGAATATGTAGATTTTTTATCCAAAAATAAAATTGATCAGGTTGGGATATCTACGGGTTTTCCTGTATATGATCAAGCAATCGGAGGAGGTCTGAGAAAAGGAACAGTTAATGTAATAGGAGCAAGACCCAAAGTAGGTAAAACATTATTATCGGATAATATGGGTTTTTATATAGCGAATAAACTAAAAATTCCAGTATTGAATATGGATACCGAAATGACAAAAGAAGATCATATTCATAGACTTTTAGCTATGAGCACAGAAATAGAACTATCGTCTATAGAAACTGGCAAATTTACAGAGTCTCCTATACATACAAAAAAAATAGAAGAAATGGCTCAAGAACTAAAAAACACTCCTCTATACCATAAAGTAATAGCTGGCAAACCATTTGATGAACAGTTATCCATTATGCGTAGATGGCTTGTAAAAGAAGTAGGACTAAACGATGATGGGACAGCAAAAGACTGTGTTATATTTTATGACTATTTAAAGCTAATGGATTCCGCAGGTATGTCTCAGGACATGAAAGAATATCAAGTATTAGGCTTTATGATGACAGCCTTGCATAATTTTGCTGTTAAGTATAAAGTTCCTATTATGGCGTTTATTCAGCTCAATAGAGACGGCATAACAAAAGAAAGCACAGATTCAGCTAGTGGTTCAGATAGAATCATATGGCTATGTAGTAATTTTTCTATATTCAAAAGAAAATCTGATGAAGAAATAGCTGAGGATGGAGGAAAATCTGGCAATAGAAAACTTATTCCTCTGATTAGTAGACACGGAGGAGGATTAGACGATAATGATTATATTAACTGTTCTATGAAAGGTTGGTGTGCAAAAATTACTGAGGGTAGAACAAAGTTGGAAACCATGAATAATTTTGATAATAATAAGAATGGATTTATAATAAATGAAAACAGCTCTACAGATGAAAAAGAAATCCCCTTCGTATGATCAGCTACAGCTTAAGATCATATCAGATAAGCTGTGTGATAATATACAAGAAGTATTAGAGACTTTGGGTATCTCTGAATATAGAAATTTTGATAAAATGGTAACTATGAGCTGTCCTATACACGGAGGAGACAATGAATCCGCACTCAACCTATATCATCAAGGAGATTCGTATAGAGGTAACTGGAAATGCAGAACACATCAGTGCGAAGAAACTTTTAAGTCTTCTATTATAGGTTTTATAAGAGGCTGCTTATCACATAATCAACATAATTGGTCTAAAGCAGGAGATCCTACTTGCTCATTTTCTCAAGCCTTAGAATTTATTAAAGAATTTCTAAATCAAGAACCATCTAGTATAAAAATATCTCAAAAAACTAGAGAAAAAATATCTTTTGTTAATACTGTTAAATATATTAACACAAACAACCAAGACAATATAGCTATAATTGATAAGAATATTATTAAAAACAATCTTAATATACCATCTAAATATTTTTTAGATAGAGGTTATAGTAAAGAGATTTTATTAAAATATGATGTTGGAGAATGTAGTAAGTCTGGTAAAGAAATGAGCGACAGGGCGGTGGTGCCTGTTTATGATAACGAGTATAAATACATGGTAGGATGTACCGGTCGTAGCATATATGAAAAGTGTAATCAGTGTGGATACTATCATGATGACCAAGCCGGTTGTCCAGACAAAGATAAGGCTTGGTTATTTTCTAAATGGAGACACAGCACAGGATTTAAAACCCAAGAATATTTATACAATTTTTGGTATGCTAAAAAACATATAGAAAAAACCAAAACCGTTGTTCTAGTAGAAAGTCCGGGTAATGTATGGAGACTAGAAGAAGCCGGAATACATAATTCATTAGCTATGTTTGGGTCTTCATTGGGAGATAGACAAAAAATGCTGTTAGACATATCAGGAGCTATGACTATAATTACAATTATGGATAATGACGACGCTGGCCGCAAAGCTTCCAAACAGATTATAAAAAAATGTGAAAAAACCTACAACATCAAAGAAATTCAAATAGAATATCCGGATATAGGTTCTATGACAGTAGACCAAATTCAACAAGATATTGTGAAACTTATAGAAAAGGCCCACAAATGATTATAGGTATCTCGGGGAAAAAACAATCAGGTAAAACCACATCTGGTAATTTTATTTTATCTCTTGTTATGGCTAATACAGATATATCGCAATCTATTGATATAGATGATCAAGGAAGAATAGTAGTATCTGATCTTTTGGGGGATAAAAATTATGAAGGTATCTTTGACACCCAAAGCCTGCATAAGAATGATTATATCATACAGAAAGTACTAGATAAACTGAATCCTTTAATTAAACTATATAGTTTTGCAGATATTCTAAAGAAAGAGATTTGTATAAAATTACTAGGTTTAACTTATGAGCAATGTTATGGTTCTGATGAAGACAAAAATACTATGACAGATGTTTTGGATCCGTTTGTATTAAAACCAATGAATGCTCGTGATGTAATGCAATATGTAGGTACGGATCTTTTTAGAAAAATGAAACCCAATGTTTGGGTAGATGCTACTCTAAATCAGATTCAAGAAGATAAACCCAAAATAGCTATCATCACAGACTGTAGATTTCCTAATGAAGTAGACTCTATAAAAAACAAAGGGGGTAAAATTATTAGACTTACAAGAGATCTATATAATTCTAACCATATAAGTGAAAAAATATTAGACCAAGATAATTATGATTGGTCAAATTTTGATTATATAATACATAATGAAGAAATGAGTATATATGATCAGTGCATAGATATACAAAATATTTTAAAAGAGGTGATCATATTATAATTACATATTTTAGAAGTTCTAGCTATAATACCCATAGCATGTGTGAGCAACAATTTTTTGCAGAATATGTTCTTGGATGGCGAGGTCCAAGCGGACAAAAAGCTGACAAAGGAACTATTTGCCATAAAGTTTTAGAAATTTTAGCAGTACTGAAACAAGGCTTACAGGATAATCAACAATTTATAGAAGACGATATCTTAGGAAAATTAAATACTCATACATATAGTCTAGATAGTATTATTGAAAAAGTATATAAGCACTATTCAACAGCCAATAGTCATCATAAATGGTCTACTAAAGACTACAAAGATTGTCATACCTGGGTTTATAAAGCATTAACATTCAATAATGGTATGTTTGATCCCAGAAATTGTGAGATATTGCAACCAGAGCAACATTTTGATATTACTATAAAAAAACCTTGGGCAGCATATTCTTATGATATGGAAGATAACACTAAGCTAGAGGGTTATTTAGCCATCAAAGGAACTATAGACCTAATTACTAAAATAGACGATAATACATTAGAGATAGTAGATTATAAAACAGGAAAGCGTTTAGACTGGGCGACTGGAGAAGAAAAGACCCAAGAAAAACTTGAAAAAGATCCCCAACTTCGTATTTATCATTATGCTGTAAGTAATCTATACCCAGAAATAGATCATGTTATTTTTACTATATATTTTATTAATGACGGTGGACCTTTTAGTATTTGTTTTGATAAGTCTGATCTTCCCAAAACAGAAGATATGTTAAGACAAAAATTTGAAATAGTGAAAAATACCAGAAAACCAAGATTGACAAAAAGCTGGATGTGTAGTAAACTATGTCACTTCGGCAAAACAACGTTCGACAATACTAGTATACAACCTAAAATTGAATATCGTGAAAATCAAAACTGTTCTTTGGGATCCACAATGACAAAATGTGAACAAATAAAACACGACATTGAACTTAATGGTATAGATGAAGTAACAAGAACATACAAACATCATTCCCATGTTATTGGTAAATATAAGGCCCCAGGAAGCGTAGAATGAAGAATTATTCTGTATTACATTGTCATTCTCATTTCTCTCTATTGGATGGGTTGTCTAAGCCTTCTCAAATAGCTGCTAGGTGTCAAGAGATAGGCGTAAGAAGCTGCGCTATTACTGACCACGGAACCATATCGGGATCTGTTCAATTTTATCAGGAAATGGTCAAGAATAATATTAAACCGATAATAGGTTGTGAGCTATATATATGCAATCAGGATAGTCATATCAAAACAAAAGAAAATAGCAACCTTAGTCATTTTATAGTATTAGCCAAAAATCTTGATGGTTGGAAAAATCTAATCAATATAGTTTCAGAATCTAATAATTCAGAAAATTTTTACCATAAGCCAAGACTAGACTTTAAGAAATTAAAAAATCTGATAAGCAATAATAAAAACATAATTGGTTTTTGTGGACACTTAGGGTCTTGTTTATCTGATCTTATAGAAGAGAATCCAAATGACTATTTAAATAAGTCTATAGACTTTATCGCAGAAATGAAAGAAATTTTTGGCGATGACAATTTTTTCTTAGAAGCACAACTTATGGATATGGAATATAATCATAAGCAAATTGAAATAACAGACATCATAAGAAATCTTGGTAAAAAAACAAATACCAAAATTATATGCACCCCAGACGCCCATTATGCAAAACAGGAGGATGCTGTTGATCAAAGAATCTTATTGTGTAACAACCTTAAAACTACACTCGTAAATATCAACAAAAAAATACTTAATAATGAAAGTATTGCTATGGAGTGTTTTTTTAAATCAGACAATTACTATATAATTAGCCCGGATAGAATGGCCGAATTACATACTCAAGAGGAAATAGAAAATACTCTACTTATAGATAGTATGTGTGAGGAATATAGTATTCTTAATAAACCAACACTACCAGTATTCGATTGTCCAAATAATCTGTCTCCTGATGAGTATCTTAGAGAACTATGTCGCGTAGGATGGAAACAAAAAATTATAAACAATATAAGTATTGAAGATCAGCCAGTATATGTAGATAGGGTAAAATACGAACTAGAGGTTCTACAAGGAGCTGGATTATCCAGTTATTTTCTAATTGTACAAGATATTGTCAACAAAGTCAGGGAGGAGGGTTGGCTACCCGGTCCAGGCAGAGGCTCTGCTGCTGGTTCTCTGGTCTCTTTTTTAATTGGTATAACATCCATAGACCCTATCAAGTACAATTTAATTTTCGAAAGATTCTACAATTCTGGTAGAAATACAAAAGACCGAATTTCCATGCCAGATATTGATGTGGACGTACCTATTAATAAAAGAGAACAAATTATAGAGTATATAAAAAATAAATACGGCTTAAATAATGTTTCTCAAATGATAACATATAATACTATGAAGGGTAGGGGAGCTTTAAAAGAAGTTTTAAGGGTATATGATAATATAAGTTTTGAAGAAATGAATAGAATTACCAAAAATATTCCTGATGAAGCTAAAATAGCCGATGAACTACAGGAAATGAAAGAAGATACCGGAGAAGCCAGTATTATACGATGGGCGTTAGAAAATAGTGTTGACAAACTCAAAGAGTGGTGCTATCTTAATGAAGATGGCTCTTTGTCTGGGCCTCTCGCTAAAAGATTCGAGCAGGCTATACGTTTAGAAGGAACCAAATCTAATCAGTCTAAACATGCTGCTGGTGTGGTTATAAGCTTAGAAGACTTATCAAAAGTTTGTCCTATGGTATATGATGCTAGAAATCACCAAAAAATAGCAGGACTCGAAATGCAAGACTTAGAAGCTTTAGGGGTAATTAAATTTGATATCCTAGGAGTAGCAATGCTCGACAAGGTAATGAGTATATCAGAAACATTAAGAACGGAGAATTACAATGAATAAAAACTTTAGTGAGGTTGCAGTAGGTGCTAATTTTTTTGCAGATGGTATAGAGTATACTAAGACAGACACAGTTAGAATTAGTTGCTGTCAGTCTATCAATGCTCATATAAAGGGAGATCCTAATAATAGAAAATTTTTCCAAGACTCAACAACGGTGACAGTTAATGCCTAATTTCCAAAAAATTTGTGTGTTCGATCTAGAAACTGATGGTGCTAATCCAGATATTTGTAGTCCTGTTCAGATAGCCTCTTTGATTGTAGATCCTATTAAATTAGAAATTATCAAAGATTCCGAATTCAATATTAATCTTAAACCAGAAGCCCTTGAGAAAGACGAGAATTATGACTATCACGATAGTGATGTGCTAGATTTTCATGCAAAAGTTAGAAATTGTTCTAAGGCTTCTATATTGGATTCTTGGAAAAAATATCAAAAACAAGAACAGGGATGGAATATGTTCGTTAAATATTTGGAAATGTATCATACCAGAACATCTAAAAAGTCGTGTTTTTCTGCTCCTATTGCTGCTGGCTATAATATTAACAGATTTGATTTACCTATTGTTCAGAAATTGAGCACCAGATATAATCACACGAATAAAGAAGGAAAGTCTAGTCTCTTTTATCCAAGAGATGTTCTAGATGTGATGAATATGGTATTTTGTTGGTTTGAATCTAATAATGATATTAAAAACTATCAATTAGATCATATAAGGGAATATTTAGGTCTGAGCAAAGAAGGTTCTCATGATGCTCTTAAAGATGTTAAAGATACAGCAGAAATTCTAATAAGATTCCTGAAACTACATCGCAATGTATCTAAGAAAGTTAAATTTAAAGGGTCTTTTTTAAATGCCTGATTACTTGACATTTAACTGTGGTTGTAAATTTCCTGTCTTGAAAGAAAATAATAGTACTAGAATAAATTTTTCTCCTAAAATAGAAGAGATTAACCTATTCTGTTCTAAGACCTGGGATCTTATTTCCTCTGGCAATACTAAGGGCTGTTTCCAACTAGAATCTAGACTTGGACAGACTATGGCCAAAAAACTGAAACCAGAAAATATTGAGCAATTATCGGCTCTGATTAGTATTATGAGACCAGGATCTTTAGAGGCTATTAGAGAAGGAAAATCTGTATCCAATCATTTTATAGACAAAAAGAATGGATTAGAGAGCGTAGATTATTTTCATCCTATTTTGGAGGAATCTTTAAAATCTACATATGGAGAAATGATATATCAGGAACAATCTATGCAAATTGCTCAAACAGTTGCTGGCTTCAATCTACAAGAAGCAGATATGTTGAGAAAGGCAATAGGTAAGAAAAAGCCAGAAGAAATGGCCAAAGTTAAAAAAAGATTTTTGGAAGGAACCAAAGAAAAACAAATAGTAACACTAGAACAAGCAGAAGAGATTTTCAGCTGGATAGAAAAAAGTCAAAGATATAGTTTTAATAAATCCCATGCTGTAAGTTATGCTATCAATGCATATCTATCGGCTTATGCCAAATCTCATTTCCCCAGAGTGTTTTTTGCATCATATCTTAAATTTGCAAAAGATAAGATAGACCCACAGCAAGAAATAAAAGAACTAGTTAGAAATGCAAATGAAATGAATATCTTGGTTAAGAATCCAGATTTCAGAAATCTAAATCAATTTTTTATATTGAAAAACAAAGACATTTATTTTGGTTTGACAGATATTAAAGGGGTGGGTCAATCTGTATACCAGAAAATATTAAATCTATCAGCAGATAAAAAAATCGAAGAACTATCCTGGTATGAGATTGTATATAATATACTATTAAATATTAATTCTGTGGCGGCTAAAGCCATGATATCTACTGGTTGTTTTGATTATTTCAAGAAGAATAGAATAGAATTATTATTTGAATATGAGATATGTGCTATCTTAACAAAAAAAGAGCTAGAGTATTTTATTAGCTCACTATCCCTTAATAAGGACTCTAAGTCTTTAATACTTATATTAGAATATATGTTGAGTAATTTTAAAATCTTAAAAAAAAGACAAGAAGTCATTCAAAATAGTATTAATGCTCTTAAAAATCCTCCATTTTCTTTAACAGATAAAATAGAATGGCTATCTGATAGTGAAAGTAGTCTTCTGGGAGTTTCTATTTCTTGTTCTAAACTTGATTCATACGATATTAGTATGTCGAACACAGACTGTAAAACATTTAAAACATCCTCAATATCTTCCAAAATTATAATTGCCGGAGAAATAACTGGTATTAATATTATTAAAACCAAGACCGGTAAAAATCCTGGTCAAGAAATGGCTTTTGTTAGTATAGAAGATCAAACAGGCATACTAGATTCAGTAATATTTTTCCCAGAGCAATGGACTAAATATAAAACCCATATATTTGAAGGAAATATTCTCATTTTTACAGGAAATAGAGCGAAGAGTAAAGACGGATTGATTGTTGATAAATGCTTTGAGCCCATATCCTAAAAATAAAAAGGGCCTCCGTCTTGACATTACTGCTCGTTTAAATATCATAGAGTGTTGCGTTGGATTTGTTTATTTTAACTAAGGAGAATTGATATGAATATTGCTATTTTAAGAGGTAATTTGGCCAGAGATGCAGAACTAAGAGTTGTTAATACAGGAGGTAAGCAGACTTCTGTGGTTAATTTTACTATTGCTGTTTCTCGTGAGTATACCAAGTCTAATGGAGAGAAGGATAAGATTACCTCTTTCATTAATTGCGAAGCTTGGGACAGTGGTGCTGAAATTATTGGTTCTTCTTTCAAGAAGGGCGATTTGGTTCTAGTAGAGGGATCTCTCAGAAATGATACCTGGGAAAAGGATGGCGTTAAGCATAGTAGCTTAAAAGTTCGAGTTAATAATTTCTCGAAAATCACCAAGCTTTCTAGGAATAAGCAAACAAATGAAGAAGCAGAGAGCGTGGCTTTCTAATAATTTTGTTCTCAAATAAATTTATCAAAATAAAGACGGGGGCGAAAGCCCCCTCTTTTATATCTTATGCAAAAAGAAAAATTAAAAGTATTGATGTGTTCTGAGGCCAGCTTTATAAAATCTGGATTCGGAGTATATGCAAAAGAGATACTTTCTAGGCTACATAAGACAGGTAAATATACTATTGCTGAATTTGCTTCATATGGTTTTGTTAATGATCCAAGAGATAAAGAAATAGATTGGATTTATTATGCTAATGCTGTAAAAACAGAGGATCCTAGATATGCTGAGTATATGTCTAGAGGAGATAATCAGTTCGGTCGCTGGAGATTCGAAAAAGTTGTTCTAGATTTCAAACCAGATGTTGTGATAGATGTTAGAGACTACTGGATGACAGCTTATCAAAAAATATCTCCTGTTAGGAAGTATTTTCATTGGGTTTTAATGCCAACGGTAGATTCTAAACCACAACAAGAGGAATGGATAGAAACATTCTTGGATGCTGATGCAATATTCACTTATTCTGATTGGGGTGCGGAAGTACTGAAATATCAAACCTCAAGCAGAATCAATTATATAGATACGGCCTCTCCCGGCGTTGATCTCGATACGTTTAATATACAAGACAAGAATCAGATTAGACAAAAATTTAATCTCCCAACAGATGCTTTTGTGATAGGTTCTGTTATGAGAAATCAAAAAAGAAAACTAATTCCAGAACTATTTAGTAGTTTCAGAAAACTGCTGGATATTTTAGAAACTAAAGACTATGCTTCTGGAGCACGAACATTTTTATACCTACACACAAGCTATCCAGATGCTGGCTGGGATATACCAGAGCTGCTTAAAGAATATAGACTATCGAATAAAGTTTTATTCTCTTATATTTGTCGTAATTGTCAAAATTTGGAATGCAGCGTATTCCAGTCTCCTAATAAAATTTGTAAACAATGTTTTCAGAAAACAAGCTTTCTGCCCTCTGTTACCCACGGAGTAAGCACTGTACAACTATCTCAGATTTATAATAATTTTGATTTATATGTTCAATATGCTATTTGTGAAGGGTTTGGTATGCCACAAGTTGAGGCAGGAGCCTGTGGGATACCCGTAATCACTATCGATTATAGCGCCATGTGCGATATTATAGATAAGTTAGGGGCTATGAAAGTAAGAACTCAAACACTATTCACAGAGTTAGAGACTAAAGCCTTAAGAGCATATCCTAATAATGATGATATGATCAAGCACGTTTTAGATTTTATGAACTTGCCTATTTCTATACAGAATAAAAAGAAAATAGAAACAAGAATTGCTACCGAAAAAAATTATAATTGGGATATAATAGCTCAAAAATGGGAAAAATATTTAGATAATTTAGATCTATCACAACAAAAATATAAGTGGAATAGTAGAAGCGAAATATTAGAATCTATTATAGATAAAAAGCCAATAGATCAGTCTAATTATTTTAATAGTTTATTTGAGATAGTGAGTAATAAACTTCACGATTCTGATAATATTGGGTCTTTAAAATATCTAGAATTACTCAAAAATGCAGACTACGGATTTGTTCAGAATGTTACTAGTATACAACCATATAAATTTACAGATATATATGAACATATTAATATATTGATAGACAATAATAATAGGGCAACATCTGTTAGAGAAGAAAATATTTCTTTTGATACAGAAGACTTTATACGGTATGCAAAAATTAAACAATTACAATGAATACATTATTTATAGGACCAACCACTCAACCAGATAATATTGGTCTAACATCTAGATCATATCTAGAATATATAGAGTTGTCAGAAAAATTTAAAAATCAAATAGTTTCTAGGCCCATTATATTAGAGAGGGGACTCGTGGACCCTCTGTTACCTCCGTCTAAATCTCACAACAGAAACTTAGATCAAACAGAGATTTTTATACAAAATTTACCACTTAATATGCTGGTATATAACCCTAAATTTTCTAAAAATATAATAATACCAATTTTAGATCATAAAAAAAATATTAATTCAATACATAAGAGTATTTTACAAAAAGCCGATAAGATACTATGTAATAATCCTATTGATTCTGATAAGATATTATCCTGCGGCGTAGATCCCAAAAAAGTATCACTATTTCGAATTCCTTTTTCTGTAAATCCAGATACAAAAAATAAAAAACTAAATATTGGCATATATAACAATATGTATAAGTTTTATTTTATCGGAGAATATAAAAAAAATATTGATATAGTACATAAAATTATTATTTCTTTTTTAAGTACATTTAGAACGAATAATAATATATGTTTGATTCTATGGGTTGCTTTGACAGAACCAGAAAAAAATCGTCTGTTTGAGTATTATGAAAATACTAAGAAAAAAATGAAAATTAATAGTGGTATAGACCAGATATTATTTATTCAGAGACCTATAGATTATACGGAGATCGAGATTCTACACAATACAGGTAACACATATTTGGCTCTAAATGATGATTTTTATCCATTTATAGATGAGCAGTATGCTAGCATATATGAATCTAATATAATTAGTCGGTCGCAACTTAATAGTACAACAACCCCATATTACGGGGATTCAGATTACTATCCGTCCGATACTTATGAAGATATCTGTGTGGACAGCTTGTCTAGAAAAATGGTGGATAGGGTTAGTAATCAAAATATGATATATAATAAACAAAAAACTAGAGTGGACTTGCTTTCTATATTATGAGTATTCATTTTCCAATTTATAATTTAATTAAAAATAGTCAACACTTATCTGATACTAAAAGTATAGACATTCTATATTCAAAGCATAATAGTATTTTTGATATGTGTTTAGAAGATATTTCTAGACTTAGTATTAAAAATATAGATACTGACCAGGATATTAATTATTTTTTAGATTATCATATATACGCTACTAACACACTATTAGAACATATCGACAAAATAAAAACTATTAAAGAATACCATTTAATAGATTGTATCTTTGCCCACGAGCCTCTATCATTATCTATAAAAAAAGAAGATAAATATCTTATATTAGAACAACTAAAGAGAACGCCTATTGTATCAACTAACAATAGAACAAAAAGTTATTTTGAGAATAGTTCTCATTCAATACTATATAACATCCCGTATGGTATTCCTGAACACGAATTAAATCTAGGAGATAGGAAACCTATAGTATTTGTTAATCTTAATAATGACGACCAAACAAACAGGCTTTTTTCATATATAAAAACACATATTCCAGAAGCAGAAATTATTTCATCTATAAATCAATACTCTACTATAAGTAGTATACTAAGCAAATTAAATGAATATAAAGTTATAATAGATACTAAATTAGATATTAATATTTTGTGTGGACTTCTAAGTGGTTGCATAGCTATTACCGCTAATGGAATATCTTACGGAGATAGTATAGAGATCAATAAGCCGGAAGAAATTATATCTATAGCAAAGACATCTATTCAGGATTATAATATCAATAATAGATTAGCTATTATAGAAACACTTAAAAAAGAACATAATTATAGATTATTTACTAATAATTTAATAGAATTAATAGAACAGAAAATATGGAGACCTTACATATGAGTAGAATTATTAATATTTATATAGATATAGAACCAGATCAAAATCAAGAATTGAATAATATACATATTGATAATATTTCAGTAGTACCTAACTATTCTATAAATAAAATTTTGCTTCAAGACGCACAAAAGATAGAAGAGAATAAAGTTAATAAGCTTTTGACAGAAATAATGACAAAGCTTACCATGGGTGGGGAAATAATTATATCATTTATAGATTTCAACAGCCTCTGCTATGACTATCTCAATAAGATATTAACAGACAAAGAAACAATGAAATATATTCATACTATAAAAAATATTTTATCTTTTAAAACAATAGAAAGTATACTAGACAATAGACTATTTAGAATTGCAAAAATAGATAAAAACAAATATAATTCTATCATAACCATAGAAAGAATACAGCTATGAGTATCAGTACAAACTGTCAAGACTGCATTTTTGCTCAACCAGTAGAGAGCGGCAATAAGCCCTGCTCGCTAGGTATTCCGGATCTTGTACAAGACTCTAAGCCGATATCTATTAGAAATCATTATTATTATATAGACGATTATGTTTGTAGATTCGCTTTTAGTAAAAAAATATACGAGGAACATAAAGAAGAATTAAATACTGTAGATATGGTACAACTGCTTAGTGATAGAAGTGGGATAAAATACTATTTGATTCTAAAAATAAAGAATGAAGATAATATAGAAGAACTTTGCGACACTATTAATAAATTAACTGTAAAACCAGTATATATATCTTTTGCTTTATGCGAGTACAGCCACACAAAAGCTCTTATAAAAACACTAGAAAATAAACTAGACAAAAATATCAAGTGGAAAATTCATAATTTCATCGAAGTAAACCATGAAAGCTTATTAATATCTAATATACTAGACACCAACAAAAAAGCTAATAATAGTCATTATTTTATTTTTTTTAATAGTGAAGAAGCTGATAATTTAGAGCAATATATAATGAGAATAAATACTATAGTCAATATAGAACAAAAATCTTTTAGTATATTAGCCAAAAAACAAGGCGAGATAAATGGAGTTTTTGTGCCATTTGAAAATTATGTATTCCTAAGACCGTATTTGGAATCTGAATATTTTTCAGAAATATTTAACAACACAAACTGTAAAGTAGAATATTATGTTTGATGCTTTTATTTTGGTTCCAGAAATCACTAGAGGAATGAAATCCATAGGATCTAAAGCCTTACTAAAAATTAAACAGTCTTCAGCCGTTTTAGATTATCAGATAATGCAACTTAATACTATCAAAGGGCTTGACACTATTCATATCGGCACAGGATTTGAATCAGAAAAAATTAAAAAAAACACAAACAAGTATAGTAATATTAATATTATATTCAACGAAGAATACAAAACTACCAACCAGACAGCCTCCCTGCTCCTATATCTGCAACAAAACAAACCTAAAAATATACTGATTATAAGTAGTGGTGTTTTATTTAAGAATCTCTTTCATCGTTGCGAACAAAACAATCATTCTAAAATATATATGATTGACAAGCCTAAAAATAATTTCAACATAGGTTGTCATGATACTGAAAGCATACAATATTTATTTTATGATTTTCCTATAGTCTGGAGCGAGTGTGTTTATTTCAATGAAGAAACAATGAGTAGATTACAGCATCTGTCCGATAAAAAAAATCTAAATCAAAATTATCTTTTTGAAACAATAAATATTTTATTGAATGAGAATTTAAGTTTTGATAAAGTTTTTGTAGATAAAAAAAATATACTAAAAATATCTAGTTTAAAAGATATACCAAAAGCAAAATTATTCGTATGAAACTTTTTATTCAATACTACAGGTCTAAATTTATAGATAATTTGATCTCTTTACGAGACCTAAATAATATAGATATAGTATCACAATCTGTAAATAAAGATATTTACAAAATACACACACAAAATAACTGTACGCACTATCTATTTGATGATATCTTAATAGATAATGAAATTCTAGATTTTATAACAAATTATCATGGAACTAATAAAATTAGTATCTATCATACCAATAAATTTAATATAGATCTTTATAAAAGAATAGAAAACTTACAAATAACTCATCTGTGTCATGATAAAGATATTAATTATCCTAGTATATATATACCTACTTTATATAACCCTGGTTTATGTAACAATACCGGAGACCCTGGTAAAAAATATCATATCATAAGCTTTCTAGAGAATATACCAGAGATACCATTAGAGCTAAAACAACATTTATACCCTAATAAGAAAATAGATATTAAATTATTTAATCATGTTTTATTCAAACATCCTCAAAATATGGGAACTATTACAGAACTTAATAAAATTGAACTATTGAATAATACTAAATATTATTTGGTAATTAATGATAAAGACTATGCGCTAGAAGCCAAACTATGCGGCGCTATTCCTATAAGCTTAGACGAGATTGAATCTTTATCGGGTGAATCGATGCAGAATATCTCGGAACTTAATACATCAACATATCTCAATTTTTTATATGATAATATACTATGAAATCTAAAAATTTAGGCTTGATACTAATTAAGTTACAGAATGCAGATATATATAATTCTATTGTAGACACCACACAAAAATTAATTGATAATAATCCATATAGTAATATATGCATATTCAATAGTTTCTGTGATAAAATAGACATTAAAAATATACCTATTTTACATTTGAGTCATGCGAGATTTTTCCAAGGAGATCTTATAATATTTGATATAGCGTCTTTGTTATTAACTAAAAATTTTACCAATATTAAAAATAGATATTTTTATGCCTACAATGTTCCATGGATAGATGATCCTGCTGTTTTATTTCATCAGTGGAAATCTTTATTTGATCATAATAATATTAGTATTATCACTAAAAACCAAGAATTATTTGATATATATGAACTATGCTGGAAAAAACCTATAGGAATTACGGAGACATTTAATTATGAAGAACTTGAACAAATCATATAGTAAGCTATCTAGTCAAGAAAAAAGTAAACTGATTAATGATTTATATACTACTAAAAATCATAGCTTTGCTGACATTGCTTCTTTATATGATACTTATGCTAATCGTATAAGAAGAGATGCTATAAAATTTAATATACCCATACGGAATAAATCAGAAGCACAAAAAAATGCTTTGGGCTCAGGCAAACATAAACATCCAACAAAAGGTAAAAAAAGAGATCAACAGACCAAAGACAAAATAGGAATGGGCGTACTAAAAGCTTGGGACAAACTAGATAATGTAGAACTACAAAAACGAAAAGAAAAGATTAGAGATAATTGGGAACAAATGAGCGAAGATAAAAAAGCTTCTATAATAAAATTAGCAAACAACAGCGTTAGACATACTAGTAAAGTAGGGTCAAAATTAGAAAAATTCCTATTATCAGAATTGCTTGCTCATGGCTTTGATGTAGAATTTCACAAAGAACAAAGTCTTATAAATACCAAGTTGCAGATAGACCTGTTTCTGCCTAAGATTAATACAGCAATAGAAGTAGATGGTCCGTCTCACTTTCTTCCCATCTGGGGAGAGGACGCTCTTAAAAAAACACAAACTTATGACTCCAAGAAACAAGGACTGATTTTGGGAAAAGGTTTGGTTCTTATAAGAATAAAACAAACCAAAGACTTTTCTAAGAGTAGGTCTAGATTAATATTCGATAATTTAATGAAACATATTAATATTATATCATTAAAATTTCCTCCTGTAGATCAAAGAAATTTAGAAATTAAGGACTAATTATGACACCAAAGAAAAAAGATATGGTTGAGCCTGTGAACACAATAATTAACGAAGTTCCTCCTGTTGTATCTCCCAATGATCCGGAATGGACTGAGCATGTGCTAGGTATGCTTAATGAGGACGAGAAAATTGCAGGGAATCCTACTACAGATGGATTACGCAGAATTTTTGAAAAATGTTTAAATTGCGATCTTATAGAATCAACTACCGAAGTAGTCCAGTCTCCTTCCCCGGAAAACGAAAAAAGGGCCACGGTAGTCCACAGGCTGGCCTTTTATTTAAAAGATGGCTCTGTTCCCGAAGAATCTAAATACAGGTCTGTAAGTGGTGCTGCTGACGTTTACTGGGGAAATTGTGATAAGATCTATCGTAATCATCCAGTTGCCGTGGCCGAAACCAGAGCAGAGGGCAGAGCTTTGCGTAGAGGTCTAAAACTAAGAAAAGTAGTAGCGGCAGAAGAGGTTGCCAAAGATATTGAGGACCATCCAGATGAAAGTACAGTCTCTAAGATTACAAATAATCAAATTAATTTTATTGACGTAATGGCAAAAAGACTTAATATAAATGTTAGCAAGTTATTAGAAACTAACAACTTGGAACATAAAAATATATATTTGCTGGGACATGAGGATGCTGTTTCTATCGTGAGACTACTATCCAAATTCCAACAAAATATTAGTGATATACCACCAGAAACCCTAGGCTATAATACTGAATGGAAGTGATACAATGAAAGTAAATTATAAGGCAAATGATAAGCTAGAATTTGAGCTAGAAGGATCAGGACAAAAAGAAATTTTTAAAGAACTAGCTCTGATACAAGAAATATTTAGTGAAACTAAGTGTGGATTGTGTGGTAGTACTAATATACGTTTTATAGTAAGAAACGTAGATGGTAACGACTACTACGAACTTAAGTGCAACGATTGCGGTGCTGTTCTGGCATTTGGTCAACACAAAAAGGGTGGAACCTTATTCCCAAAAAGAAAAGATGATGACGGTAATTATTTGCCAAATAAAGGATGGTATAAATATCAGTCAAATAAAAAAGACTAATTACCATTTTTCTATCGGACAAGTACTATCTTTTTGAGTTAATTTGCCAGCAAACATTGCAGTGTTCATAAGTACGCATCCACATTTTGAACAGGTATTGTTACTGTAAAAATCACAACTTTTACAGATACTCAATCTGCGAGATACTTCTGTATCTTCGCATAAAACAACATTATCAACTGTGGATGATGCTAGGTCTTTTATCTCTTCAATTTTTTGTTCTGTGAACAGAGACGAGCACGGGAATATAGGAGGTTCCGTATTCTGATCACTAATAGTTATTTTTGTTTTACATTTAGAGCATATATAATTATTATTTCCTATATATATATAATCACAAAAAATATTATTTGTCTTGGTCATATTCGTACGGTATCCATTCAAAGGGTTCTAGATTATTAAACTGATTACTATTCTTATTCTCTATGCCATCTACACTACCAAAAAATGATCGAAAGATCATCTCATTTTGTAATTTATAATAATCCGGTATCTCTATAGAAGAACCTGTTTCTGAATCGATAGAATGCCACGCAACAAAATAGTTATTAACTTCGGCACCCGAATTAACTCCAGATCTATAGTAGCTACCGTCAGTACCAGGAATCATATTACTATTATGCTGATCTATATTTCTTAATTTTCTTGGTATGTTTCTAAATTGAACATAAAGCTTTTCTGTATCATCTAAGTTAAAAATATCTTGAACCTTATTTTTAACATCTCCATCTGGTTCTAAATTACTCTGATTAATTAGTTCACTTGATGGCATCCAATATTTTTCATATGCTAATACCATTACGTCTCTGTTCGTTGAGGTACCGTCTGTTCTATCTGCATGTAAAGCAAAAGTTCTTGTTGGACCCCCTGCTTTGGGGCCGGGCATGGTAATTTCTTCCCAAGAAGTTATCGAAGGATATTGTTGTTTTTGTGTATCTATAATATCTTTTGGTACAGTATATGTGAAGCTGGTTGTTTTATTAGTAAACTGCATATCTTTGCCTAAACCAGGAGGAAAAGATGATATTTTGTTTGGACAAACGTGCTGAAAATTTGATGGCTGAATAGGATTTGTGCCTCCACCGGCGACCGCAGTTCTCAGGGTAGACACACACTCATATTCTATTTTGCTTAAAATTTTTATCGTAGCATCTCTTGCTAAAGAACATCCCTGATGAGGATCTATATTAATCCAGTAATTATCATCATTTGTTTTATTTTTTATTATAACCGCTCCATATTCATCCAGAGTTATCTCTATAGTTTCATATGGCAATACTCCGTTTAGTGGCAAAGGTTCATATGAAACAAGGTTAACTGATGCTGTTGGAGTTGGTGTTGGGGTTGATCCTGTGGTGGTTGGTGTCGGGGTCTTTGTATCATTTGTATTTTTTTTAGCATAAGTGTTTAGTGTTTGGATTATCTTATTTTTTTCATTATATAAAGTATTTAATTTATTTTTAATTATTTTTTGTGGACATTCAGTTCCACTAGAATTGGTATAGCACTCGGCAGGATCGGGGTCAAGTTTTTTAGATAAAGATATAAGATCAGGAATACTCAAAGTATTAATTTTATCTATAGTAATATTTTCTTCATTAGATGATACTAAATTTAAAGCCGACAGCCTATTTGTTAAAATGTCTATGTCTAATTTTGTTATTGCATTTATAGGAGTTTCAACTATATAGTCATTTTCAATTTCTATATCTCCATAATCTATAGTTGTAATAGAAGTATTGCCTTCTGCATCTGGTTCAGAAGTTTTTTCAAAAAAAGATTGTGTAAATTGATCGCTTTTTAAGTCAATAAAAATAAAATTTTGTTGATTTTTAAAGGTGGTTTTATTTAGAATAATTTTATTAATTTCTTTAATAAGTAATTGTTTAGCAGTATCATTCGTGTCGTTGGATACTAATTTAAAATTATTATGTATAAAATATGATAAATCTTCCATAGAATATGGTTTACCAGAAATTTTAGCTCCAGTTAGAATCTTTTTTTTATCTCCAAGAGTAAAAGTTATTTTATTATATTTATATTTATCGTTTTGATGATTATTAAAAATATCATAAATATTATCTAGACGATTATGTTTTTCTACGCTGCTAAGAATATTTGGTCTTAGAAAACTAGAGCCAGTACCATATGATCCTTCTCCTAATAGTGAAAAAAACTGGTCCGGTACTATTCTTGTCTGATTATTAGCTACAGATTTTTCTAAACCCCATCTATTAAATGGTAAATTTTCTGCAGAAATAGTTGTTTCTGGTTTATATACTAATAATACATCCGACTGGAAAGTGTTAAAAGCTATGACCCCAGAGGACGGAACGACTACGCTATTTGTTGATGAAAGTGTTAATATTGTATATAATAAATTATTTTTTATAATAGTTCCTGTATTTTTTATGGTATATGTTTTTTCGTTTATTGAAACTGTATTGTTTTTATTGAAAAAATGATAGGCTCTTGATCCTTGTATTAGTACAGAAAAAACTTTTGATTTAGATGTTCCTAAATCCGAAGTAGTAAGAGTATTTAAATCTAGATCTATAATATTAGGATCTATTAAATTTTTTATTAATAATGCTTTAGTAATTTTTTCCCAACTATTTTTAGATATAAAATAAAAACCATTATTAGCAGTATTAGACAAACCTCCAACAGGGGCATTGATCTCAACTATATCTCCTGCTTTAAGCTCATCAGTTTCTCCAGACATTTTTTCATCGGTACTTAGAGTTGTTTTTATATCCAAAATATCTCTCAGAGAAGATATTGTTGTAAAATCAAAAGTAGACAAACCTTCGCATATGTCTTTGTGTAGTCGAATAAATTTATATTTATTATTATTTAATATAGGGGCATTTGTATATTTAAAGATACTAGCTTCTAATTTATACCATATTAGTTTGTCTTTGCTAATATTTAGTAAAACCTTTTCTGGATTACCAAAACCCCAAGTATCATAATTTCCCTTATTAACAAGATATGCTAAACTATTTAATAGCTCCGTTTCTCTTATACTACTAAGATAAGAAAAGATCTCACTATATCCTGCTGACATATCTGTACCCATAGATCCTAACAATCCTATTAAACCACCACCAGCGCCTCCTATCAGTAATCCAGGTCCCGCTAATATTTGTAGTATAGCAAAACTAGGGAATTCCGGTGGTTTTAGAAAACTAGTTCTAATTATTGTTGGATCGTCATATACACACAAATTAATATTATTAAAATAGTTGTTTGGAGCATTGAGATTTACTGGAGGAATCAGATGCTTCTTATCTTGAAAATTTGCAATAAAATTATAACCAGGTATTTTAGGAGGATTATCATAGTCTATTAACCCTAAAGCATCTTTATCTATAAATTTAGGAGAGCTACTGGTGTGTAATATCAATTCCCAGCTACACAAAGAATTGTTTAATTGTGAAGACTGGCGAATTTCTTCTGTATTTTTATAATGACTTAAGATATCATTATTAGACAAGTTATCATACAGTCTCATCTCGTCTGTATCTTCGATAACTGCTACTTTAAGTGTGAATTTTGTAGCTCCATATGGTAGACCATCTGTGTCTTGAAACAATGGTAATTCTTTAAATTGAGAAAATTTATTGTAATATAAGTTAATATGATTATTTAATAAAATTTGTTTATGTTTAAAACTGTCTATGTCATTAAATCCAGGAGCTGTTATAGTTGGTTGGATATGTAATTCATTAATTGCAATATTTTGTGTTTTATTAATATTTTGAACTAAATTATAATTTGCTAATACGTTTATATACGGAGCCCCATCAGAAAATTTTAGAGAAACATTATATTGATTATGAGATATATGGTCTTGATTTAATAAATATAGTTTTATTTTAGCGCTTGCTTGTACCTCGTCATCTTCTACTTCTTTTGGCGTCGGACATACAGTTTCTGGTTTGTTCATATTGTATATAGCTTCTAAATATCTAAAAGTATCTTCTGGTAAGCTATTTTTTAAAGAATCCAAATCTAAATTATTATTATATAAATAGTCATCTGCATTTATTTTATTTCTCCTACCAGCACAAAATATTTTAGCTGCTTCTGGAGCAAGATCTGCTTCTAACCAAACTATTAAATTTTTAGTATTGACATAATTTAAAAAATTTAGTTTAACTTCTATATCTTCAATTTTTAAATTATTTATTTCACTAGATTGTAATACTCTAGGATAGTCTCTGGGAATTTTTTTAGGAAGTCTTGAGCCTCTCACAGTAAAAAAATAATCTACTGAAACTTCACTACCTATATTGGTAGGGATACTACTATTGTTAATAATAGGACAAGCAGGATCGACTAAGCTTTTATTTTCATCGTATATAAATTCATCAAAAAAAACATTTTGACTATTGCCATTATTTAAATTTCTGATGCCTAGATGGGTATTAAGATCTTTTATTTCTTTCTGTTCATCTTTGTCTTGTTTTGCTTTCATTTGTTCAGCATCAGGTTCTCCAACAGTTTTTTCTGGTAATATTTCTGTAGCAACTCCTAAATTAATAGAACTAGAATAAATATTAGGAACATTAATTCCATCTATATAAAGAGATTCTAAATTAGTAAATCCAGAGCCTTTAAAAGTAAAAGTTTTTCTATGTGCTGTATTAAATTTCAATGAACTAGTTTTATTCTTAATAGTATCATACTCTTTTTGATCTATACCAGAATACTTTTGCAAAATGCTATTGGTGGTGGCGGGATCAATAATCCATCCAGAATTAGGATGAAAAACACCCTTATGAAACTCTGATATATATTCAGAATCAGCTGAATAATTTATAGGTTTAAGATAGCATAAATGTTTTGTTTTTCCGTTTCTTTCAGGAGCTGTCATAGGATTACCAATCACCGGTGGTAAAGCAGCCCCTGGTGCTGGATGATTAGGCAAACTTATACCCAATTTATCTATAACTTCATTAGGATATCCCCCGTATGATAGAATATCAGGAGCATACTTATTAGATACTTTTGGATAAGTAAAACCCTCTTTACCGATAACTTGTCCTTGATTATTATATGTATTTAAAATAAAAGTATCAGGATAAAAAAGTTCTCTATGATAGTCAGCGGAATCTTTATCTTTAGCAAAAATATTTTCATAAAAACTTTTACACTGAGCACAATCTGGACAATCTTTATTGTCTCTCATATTCTCTAATATAATCTGTCTAATTTGTATTTTAGTATTATTTGGAGTATATCCTAATACCAGATCGGCATCCTTTTGTTGTACTGACTGTACGTCAAAAGCAAAACGAAACTTGCCTTCTAATCTTAATGGAGATTTGGTATTATTAACTTCATATATATATGAGTTACTTTTAAGAGGCCAAAATAATCCATATTTACTAATAGCTATTTGAGATAATGATGGACATATTATATTCAAATTATCAGACGATAATCTAATAGGCTCCCTAGGAAAAATAACAGGCTGATTAATAATAGATTGTTGATTTTGAATAGTAGTAGGAGTATCAACAACATTAATTGTTACAAAATCTTGCACAGATCCATTTTCTGTAGTAACCAAACAACTAATAACATATTTACCAATACCATAGATATAAACTGTAGGTTCAGAGAATGTTGAGTTTTTTATTCTATATACTCTGTTTTTATCTTTATTATAGTCACTAAATCTCAAACATTTTCCAGATACTTGTTTCCATAAAAAAGAAGAATTGGGTATATCTATTGTCACTCTATCTAGATTTATCTGTATTTCTTTACCTTCTTTGTATGTTTTTTTATCTACTTGATAAAGGATATCTGGCCCTGCTGTAAAAATACTATTATTGGTATTTTCTTTTTTGGCTATATCATATAGAGGTAATGTTTTATTCTTATTTAGTATAATTTTACTATCTTGACTATTAATAATAGTAGCAATAGATATATTTCCTACCGTAAAAGATTGATTGTTAAAAACGTCTATATTTTCTAAGGTTTTATCACACACGTTTTGTAGATTTTGATTAATAAAAATATGCGGGCCATTTTTAAGCTTATTCTTATAAGTTAGATTAGTATCAGCCTCAATAGAGAGATAACCACTATATTTATTTGTGATTTTTCTGAATAAAGCTTCACTAGATGTTATATAATTATCTGATAAATTACTTTCCGCAAGTCCTAAAGATAGGTCTTTTATAGTAGTAAAAATAATCTTACAAACATCTTTTAATGCAGATATCTCGTTGTCTGTGTTAGATAGAGAAGTATCCAAAAAAGTAGATACCGCCGATTGAATCTCTTCTTTTAATAAATAGCTATGTGTGGTCCTATCCATCATAGGAGAGGTTGACAATATCTGACATAATTTTTTAAGAAGCCTTGCTTTTCTTAGATTTAAACCAGATCCCATACCTTTAATATTTTTGATAGATAATAAATTATATATTTCCCTATAGTTATTATATAAACATGGCGACAGATAAGAATTAGAAGCACTCGGGCTTTGTATAGAATATGCAGTATTTTTATCTTTAACGTTATTAAAATAAGAAAACTGCTCTCCATTACTTATCCAAAGCTCAGTATACTTACTATTATTATTTAAATTATATTTATCTAAATATTTACTAAAAACTGTGGATTTTAGATTTTTAATCAAAATTGCAGTATTAGAACTATTCTTGGGATGAAAGTAATATGTACTACGCTCCTGTGTAGATGATAATTCGCTATAGTCTACTCGACTTCTATTAGTAGAGATAAGAGTGTCTTGATTATATTTTATTACTATAGAGTTTGTTTCAAGCTCATCGGAACTAACAACCCTTAATACTGTACCATTTGGCACTTTAGATAAATCTTCTATAGAAATATCATCTTTTCTATCGCTATTCCTATACCAACATAATAACCCATATGCTACATCAAAAGGTACTATATATGAGTTTATGATCCAATCATATTTTATTAATGTGTCAGGATTAGATACTTTCCAGGTATTAAAAGAAGGAACAAATGATAGAAAATTTTCAATACCATATCTTTTATGTCTGAAAGAGGAATTTCTACCTAAAACTTTATTACTAACATGAGCATCATCCTTGATAAATACAGGAAGCCAAATATCTAAATCTGTAGTATTATCTAGCAAAGTATTTAAAATATCATATTTAAGAAAAATTTCATTTTCAGTACCATTCTCTTCATATTTAATTTTTATAGAGCTAGACGTTTCTATTAAACTATAAGGAGATAAATCATTTGCTAGAACACTATTATTTATAGTGCATTTTTTAAGATTATCTTTTAGGTACATAATATATTATTGCTCAACAGCGGTTATAGTCCAGTTACCATCCATAAAAGTAAACATTCCTTTTTTATCCTTTACTACTGTGTAATTAAAAGGATTACTAAAAGAAACCAACATTGTTGGTATTTCACCTGCTTTTTTACCAGCAGCATAAGCCATTTGTATTACTGCTTTATTACCATTATCAATAATTCCTTTACAAATAAAAGAGGGCTTAGTAATCGGCTCATAGAAACCAGTGTCTGTATCATATCGACAGAGAAGTTTACACCCTCTAGGAGCTGTATATCCCGCTCTATCTTTAACATATACTAATCTTCTTTGTCCATTAGGTAAAGGTTCTGATGAATATTCTAAATCATCTAGAAACCCTCTTGCTACATAGGTTTCATCATAGTTATATTCTTTAACTAAATCCTCTTCCAAAACCACATAAACCATTTTATAAATACTAGCTTGATCACTAGTAGTAGACCATACTCTTTTTTCTTCATCCCATCTTAAGTCTATTGGTCCTACTGGCCATAAATCTGGCCTTTCCGCCCAGTTTAAATAAAACTGCTTTAGTTTTTTCTTTGATGTCCATTTACCCTCCTTAAATTCTTGTGTTTTACCAATAATATCTCCTAATATTGAGTTTTGACCTTGTAAAAAACCACCTGTCTCATCTGATAAATCATTAGTATATTCAACTTTAAGAACATCTCTATCATCAGCTATACTAGTGAAATCATCTAATAATAAAGATGGAGATTTAATAAGATCAATAGTATCTGTCTTATTTAATACAAATAGATCTCCGTTTTTTAGTTTTGAATATTTTGTGGAACTGGTAGATACTGATCTAGTTAATTTAAATCTTTTAGGATTACCAAATTCATCAACCTCTTTCGGTTCATCAGCAGCATTGGGAATAGGATATCCCTCCTTATCATAACCCCATCCGTGGAGCATTATGGGTCCTCTAAGACCCAAAAATCTTTGATTATTTAAAAACTGGGGATTATCCTTATTCAAAATATCTTTTTGATAGTAATCGGCATTAAATCCTAAGCCACGTTCTGTTTGTTCTTTATTTGTTGCCGGATCTATATATTTTAATAAGTTTTGAGATATGTCTAAAGACTGATTTTTTTTAGGAGCCACAGTTCCTTTAGCAACAACTCGTATGCTGTGCCGACATCTGTCTACATATGTTCCATTGTTTTGTACATTAGGATTTCTAAACTCACCATAAGGAACAACGATTGGTTGTAAACTATATAAATTAACCGGTATTTCCTCCGAAGACGAAGAAGAGTCTGAACTACTAGCAGCTGAAGTTGATGAGGAGCTACTAATAGCTGTATTAAAATTAATTAAAGTATCAATATCATTAGTATCAGTAATAATATAAGGAGGTAATGTTTCTATGCTAGATGATGTTTTGGTTGTTTTAGAAGAATACGATATAGTTTTTCTTTTATTGGCGCAATAAGAACAATAGAATGTTCCAGTAGCGTTTTGTCCTTGCTTATTAACATATGTGTCAGATATTGATTTTGTACCCTTACAATATGGACATGATGATGATGTATACGGAACTAAAGGATATGTGGTATTAAAAAGTGTCGGATAAAAAGATACGGGGGAAAATAAACCATCTAAACTCATTAATGATTTATTAGCGTACTCAGCATTCATCTCTACCGCGATTTCTTTTGTTGGATATATACCAACAAAGGTATTATACCTTAAGTTTTTTTTATTCTGATTGATACCATTAGAATCACCGGTTATACTGCCGTTTTTCGAAGAGTCATCCCCCAAGTCTCTGCCATAAGGCAAACTCATTATATTATTGATTTCCTCCTCAAGTTGTTTTATTTTTTCTTGTATTTGTTTTTTTAGTTGATCATTATTCGTATTTTCTTCGGTGTTTTCAAGATTTTCTAAATTCTGCCGTAAATAACTTAATCTTTTTACATTAAATAATTTATCATTAGGCAGAAAAGGTCTTGCCAAACCACACATTACTTCTACGGGACTAGTAGCATAAAATTTAGAAGTTACTTCCCTAGCGCCTAATTTTCTATTATCGCCAATATCATTTAATCTTCTTTGTTTTTCATTATTAACTCTACTAATAATACTACCAGACATTGATGCAAATTGTTTATTTCTTTTGATTCCCATCAAAGCATTTTGTTTCAATCTATCGCCGGTTTCTTTATTAAAAAATCCTAATTTTCTAATATATGTTCTAAAACCATAAGTTGTTGTGATAGATCCTCCTACACTTACCTGAATACTACTAATCAAAGGAGCAATAGGATTAGGATTTATTGATGATAGCTTTATAGTCTCATATGTAATAGGTGAACTTGTAGTAGAACTATTACTATAGTCAAAACCCACAAGAACTTGTCCCGCTAACGGAGCATTAGGAACAGGATTTGAATTTGAAGTATTATATTTCACATCTGTATAGTTTAAAGTATCAATTTCTACATCATATAATTGATTATTAAATTTGATTTGATTATTTCCTTGAACAGATGGGGTAAAATAGGTAAATCTAGAACCCAAACCAAAAATAGGCAAGCCAGGCATATCTATCTGTGCTGTTTCAAGAACTTGTTGGTAATTAACATTATTTTGTATTTCTGAAATCACTCTTTGATCTAAGAAACTCATTCCTCCATAATTCCACGGAGCAAAATCTTGGTTTTGATCTATTTTTACTCCTCCTATAAGATTCTCTATAGCTTCATTAGGATTACTAGCATCTGGAAATATATCTGATGCTATAAGATTAGGATAATTAGTCCATGGACCATAGCAAAACTGATTACTCTTAATGGGTATTCCAGCAAAAAAAGGATGCGCCATTTTTGGAGCTATTGTCATATATTTAGGACTATTATTTCCCATATTATTTCCTAACAATAAAGCATTATTTCCAATCATAGGAGAAATAAAACTCATCATATATCCTACAAAATTAGGATCTTCAGAGCCTACTGGTATTTTTTTCAAATAAATTAATAAGTCTTCTAAGGCAACATTAGCTATTATCGTAATATTAGGATCTGTTTCGTATGAATAGCTTGTAGTCGTTAAAGGAATACCGGGAGAATCTATAATAATACGGGGTTCTTGTAATGTTTTTGGAGAGAGAAAAATAATTTTATCTTCTACATTTGTTTTACAATATAGTTTTTTTGATGCGGATAAAGGGATGTTATTTCTATTGAATGCACTTTTTACAGGATTTGCACAAGGGGTTACAACATAACTACCCTCAGATAAAGCTGTTACATCCAAAGATGGAAAAATAAATTTTGAATCATCACAAGCTCCTGATAGATTAGCTTGGAATAAATAATCATAGTTGGTTTTTATATAATCTTTTTTCCATTGATATCCCGCTTTTTGTTCCTCCGAAAGAGAATTATAATAATTGGTAGCGGCCGGGTCTACATAGATAGCTTTGTTTAAAATATCCAGTCCACACATGGCCCTACTAACATAATCAAAAGAATCTGACGCATTATATCCTAATAGGGGAGGAATTTTACCATTATCATCAGCTAATACATAGTAATACGGACTACCAACAAAAATACTATCGTCTATAATATTTCCATATTCTTCCCATGCCCCATCATCAGCTGGCTCATAATTATAGTATATTTTACCACTACCCTGAAATACCGATATAGTATCTGATCCTGCTGGTATTTGTATATCAGAATATTGGGTGTCTCTATAGCTTACCAATTCTGGAACTTTTACCATGTATTTTCTGCCATAATATTTATTAGCTATTTTTTGAATATATGAATGAATTATCTCTAAGTCTTTTAGAAAATTAGGATTAATAAAAAAATCGCCGTTAATATTGGTAGATGTATTTTGAGCCACAAAACCAGAAGGATGACCAGTAGTAGAACGAGCAGCAATATTAGCGGGTGAATTATCCCAACAACTATCGAAATTAGAAATACCAAGAGATATACCAAGATTAGAATATGCTTCTACAAGCATTAGAAAAATACCCGGTTTAAAAATCTTACCCAAACAATATAATAAGAAATTATCAAATCCTGCTATAGCCGCTCTCATCTCTGTTTCAAAGAGTAAAAAATATTTATCCTGATTAAAAGGATTCAAAGATACGCTAATTTTTGGTAAATCTGCTATATTTATACTTACTACTAATTGGCCAGTCCATGTGTCTAGAAATACTGGACGAACTAATCTATAAGTGTTGTTGTCAGGATTTGTATCAACGGTCAAAGTCTCTTCCATCTGAAATCCAAAAAATGGACAAATAACATCTTTATATAAAGGAAAAAATCTAGCTGTGGTGTCTCTGCTATTTGTAACAGCTTTTGCTGGGCCATAATTTCCAGATAAAACATTATTATTAGTTTTATTATCTGTAATTTCTTTATCGTTCCATATATCATCTATGTCCTCAAACCTATTTAATTCTAGAGTATTCTTTATATCTTCGTCATTATTAAATAAAGCAGTAATATCCTCTCCATTAATTTTTGTTGACAAAGCTGGATTTCTTGTGGATAAACTAGTAGGAAGTCTCATTTTACCCAGATTTGCTTGTCCCTCATGCTGGAAAAAATTAACAAAAGTTTGCAAAACAGGGTGATAGACATATGATGTTTGATTGTATGCTAGTCTATAATTTTTTGCTTGATATAATCTTTGTTGCTGTGGTCCAAAATACATTGCTCGTGGCGCAGTTTCATTTTTTTCTTTACCTATATTACTAGCAGATATAGGCATATTATTCTTTTTAAATTCTTCTATAGTATTTACAACTTGATTAGGGATTGGTTGTTTAGCTCTAGAAACTGTTCTAACTTTTAAAATAGTATAAGGTTGAGATAAATATGTTGCAGGAATCATATCGAAATAGAAGTCATATCCCGTATCATCTGTTATTCTTCTGATCAGATTCATTATGCTCATAACAGTCTCAGATATTCTATAGTCCATTGGAGGTCTAGGTAATTCAGACAGATCCAAAGCTATGTGACATCTTTCAATACCATTTATATCTAGTGATGGAGGTATAACGCCAAAACTATAAGAGCCAAACGCTGGTTTAATTCTAGTATAGGTTGTATTTTCTTGTACAGTTTTTAATAAGATTCTACCAAATGGAGAAAAGGCTCTTTTTTGAGAAGTATTTAGTGGTGCGGCAGGGTCGTTGGGGGAGTCTGATCTTGCTGATGTAAGCACAGACAGTGCATCTATGATAGATACAGCACTTATACCCTCATCATTATACTTAGAACCACCGAAATAATTCAAACCCATAGACTCTAAAAAACCATAAACATTAAATACATTAGGAAGATTTCCTTGTTTTAGAGTTCCATAATTTAAAACGGCGTCATTGTCTCCAAGATAGTTGCTACCAGAACCATAAGTAGATGATGATAGTTTACTAAAAATAGAACCACCATATTGACCCAGAATAATATGACACTGATCCAAAAAAGAATCGGCACTTTCTATAGAAACCCTATAATTTCTACCCCCACTACCATAATCTCTACTCCAGTCTCTAACAATACCAGCAAACGAGAAATCTCCCATTTTGAAACAAACAGGGGTATTTATTATATCAAAGCCCTTGGACTCGTCGATTGTTTTCTGGTCATTGGAATAGGTTCCATCAACCGAAATTGCTGTTTTGTCTCCGAAAAAACCAGGGTCTTGATCATACCAGTATCGTGATACAAACCCGTTATTATTGTCCCAAGCATAATAAACTTTGCCCGGAACTATACGTTCTTTAGGAGATGGATCATTTTTAGAATCAAAAGGTCTGCCCAATTCATCTATATAACAAGCATCATCAACACAAGTATGGTGATGATTATCGGCATAAGATCTTGATGTAAATTGAGATTGTCTAATAGTAGATTGATTAGAAAAACATGGGGAGGTATCTTCTATAAGATTCACAGTTAATTGAGATGGTTGGCCTCCCCATCCCATATTTGTTGTAAAATTTACAACACTAGCTCCTAGGAATAGTGTTTGAGCTGTTAGTTTAGAATTGGAGCATAATGTTGTCATAAAAACTATGTGTCCAGATAATTACTATAATTATTATCACAATGCTGATAAATCCATGTTACTTGTCTACTATATCGTCCATCAGCCGGATTCCATGATTGATTGTCCGCTGATACATATGCCTGTCCAGCCACATTCCTACGGCTTAAATTACCAAAAATAGATGCTGGCCTATCTCCGAATGGCTTTAATCCTTCAACTATTTGATCTATAGTAGTATACACCGTACCTCCTGTATATAATGGACATAAACTATTAGTCATAAATAAGCCATTAACACTAGAAGGAGGAACTACTGTAACTTCTATAGAAATATCTTTACGAGTAGACGTTTTTGTATTCAACGATTGAATAACAGGTCCTAATCTACGACCAATAACAACAGTTTCGCTAATAGAATCTGTTGGTCCAGTATCGCTAATACTAATACTTTCTGATATTACTCCACTAATTAATTTAAACCTATTAGTAAACTCACAACTATAAGAAATTGTACCTTTTCTTGGATCATGTCCTTCCGCTGTAGATACTGGAATAATATTAAGTAAATTTTCTTTACAATAAATAGGATTATTTGGGGGTGGTGCTGGAGATGCTGCTGGATTTATATAGTCTGATGTTCTATCCGGCGAATTTAGCACCAAAGAAGCTCTACGGTATAAATATGGTTTTATATCATTTATCCATGCGTCAACAGCATTTTCATATTTATTTTTATGGATATTAGTACTGGATGATTGAGAGTTTACGTCTAATAAGCCCCCAACACCATTAAGAGGTCCAGATAATTGTCCACTAGAATATGTTAGATCTATCTTTCCGTCCTTATCTGGAACCATACCTCCAGATCCCATTATGTCGAATGATTCAATACTAAGTCCTTTGATATTCCCCTGAATTCTTACAGTTTTAACAAATTTATCATCTGTAGAAGAATCTATACTATAATCTTCTACATATTTGATACCTGTTGGCATAGCTAGCCATGTATCATTAATTTCATAACTTCCTTCACTAGCACTAAAATTAGTAGTTCTAATATGGTTATATAAAAAGGTTTTGTCAAATCCTCCAATATTAGGAGTATTCATAAAATTAGGATAACCACTATAACTAGCATTTTGATTATACTGACTATAGTTTAAACTAATATCTGCTCTTTGTTGTACCCATTTTTTTGCTTCTAAATAAGCTGCTCCTGGTCCTGCGTTGGTATTATCGGTATTTGAGTAGCATAAACCAGTAGCTGGTAAACCAACTGCTGATAATCTATGACTAATTCTAAATTGTGGAACATTAATAATATTTAATGTTGCAGAAGAGTTGGATCCATTAAGACTACCCGCTGGCTGTGTGCTTCCGGCGGTTGGGGCGGTTGGTTTTAAATTAGGATTATTATATTCTGGTCTTTGTGATACCCCGATGCTAAAAGAAGAATAAATATAATCATCCAACGGTTCTATAGACCAAGTATCGCTAGTATTAGAAACTAATGGGGATCCTTCTATCGAGGGTTCGTAGTACTCTAACTCTATAGAGTAATCCGCTGTTAATACCCAGTTATTTTCTGATCTTTCAGCATTAAAACTTTTAACCCTAGCTCCGCTAACGGCTAAAACAGTGTCAGTACCACAGGTAATTTCAAAAGGAGCAATAGGACACGATGCAAACAATTGCTGAAGATCAGCTATGGCTTTTGTTATACTTTTTATACCACTTCCATTAGGATCGCTAGTGCTTTCTCCAGAGTATCTAACAATCTTGCCGCTTAAATTAATGTTTGTAGCTATATTATCTATCTGTCCTGATCCAGATCTATTGATGCTCTTATTCAAAGAAACCATAGGAACAGGACCGGTTATAGAGTGTATACCAGATCCGTTGTATTTAACTTGAACACTAGGACTAGCAGGATATTCTTGAATAGTGAATAAATTTTCTGATGGAGCAAGATATGGCATAAATTATATCCTAATTATTGGTTATTCTAAGAGTCTAAATATCCTGGGTCTAAAGTAGTTTTAGTGTCGCTCATAACACTAGTCTTCCAGTATCCAGAATTGGTACCATTTCCTTTGTAAAAACCTGCTTTGATCCATTCATTAGCAGTAGGGATCCAAAATTTAGGTGGTAAATTTGTTACTGGATTTATATTTTGTTTGACAGGATTAGAAGATGTTAGGTCATAAACTCCATTGAGTACGCTTATTAAATCTCCATCATTTTTGCCATTATCTAACCAATTAATCAAAGCTGCTACTTGAAAAAACTCAGAAGAAGTATTATTTGTTGTACTAGTACTCCAGATCATAGTATTATCTGCATTGTTAAGGTTATCTGGTTCATATACATAAGCTCCTTTAATTCCTGTACGTTTAAAAGAAGAAAATGCACGAATCACTTCTCCAGGAGCAAATGGGTCTAATGTGTCACTGAAAAAATATTGTTTTCCTTGATAAAAAACCTCACCACTCTTATAGATACTATTCAAGAATACACAATATTCTGCTACTGTTAATTTGTATTTTTGTATATAATAAGTATAATTAACATCGCCTCTATAATTTACCATATTTGACATATTTTCCACTATACCAGTATTGCCTACATCTCCGACAAATACAAATTCTGTAAATGGGTCTTCAATACTTCCAGCAATACGCAAATTAGTAGAACGAGCTTGATCGTTTACAACAGGACGACTGTCGAAAATAAAAGAATAAGGAGAATTCCCATCAGCTACATTCACATAGTAATGCTGACTTCCAAGAGATACAATATCACTAGATATCGTACCAGTTTGATCATAAGTTCCATAATAACTGCTTCTACCACTAGATCCAACTCTAGAGTTATTGCTTGGTGATCCTATATTAGCAGAATTTGTTAAAAATCTATAAAGAGTAGTAATACTACTAGGGAAATCTGATCTGCTCTGAAGTAAATATGTCTTTCCATTCTCTAAATATTTTAAGCTATTGAAAGAGCTATTAGATCGCCAGCTTTTTGGACTACCGTTTTCAATAGAGATCGCACTAGTTAAGAATATGTCACCAGGACCTCCACGACCATCATTTCCCAGAAAATATTTATTATTAATACTATTATTTTTAGCTCCCATTTTAATTTTTACTATATTATTTCCTGGTTGTATATTGATTGTTGTCTGATCTATTATCGGCCCATTATAAAAAACATATGGCGATCCATTACTTTCAACTAAATATCCTTGACTTTGTGTAGTAGAAGCTCCGTCTAGCAGAATAAGGCTATTAAAGCTACTATTTTTCCTCCAGGAAGAAACACTATTATTCTTTATAGAAATTATAGACTGAACATTATTAGAAACTACTCCTGGTAACGAAGATATATAAGTTGGTGTTCCTGGATATGATAATAATTCTATATTGTTAGATATATTTATAGACTGAATATTTAAAGTAGGAGTAGGACCAGGAGTAGAGGTTGGGGTTGGGGTAGGAGTAGGAGTACGAGTAGGGGTTGGGGTAGGAGTAGCACGAGCAGTACTTATTTCATAAAAAGATGCTCCCCGTGCATAGAAAATAGTAGATCCATCACCAGAATATAATATATTATCCAATTTGACAATACCACCTCCAAAGGTATACTGTTTATATAAAAACCAATTATTCCCTCCGTCTCTGGAATAAAAAATAGCATAGTTACCACTAGAATCAAATACCAATAATACAAGATTCTGACCATTTTTACTCATAGATAATCTACGAGTGCATCTACCTAAATCAACATCCATTCTTATGTTATGAGGATAATTTCCTTTAATTTTATTACTACTAATAATGCTATATGTATTTCCTGTATTATTTGATAAAAATAAACGGTAATTTCCATCATCCCAAGCAGCAATTTTGGAACAATCACTAGAACAGGCTAATTGAGTCCAACCAGCATTTACAAATTTTGATGTCCAATTTTCTCCAGAATCTTCAGATAACCATACTGCTCCTCCATATACAGCAACCACAATTTTAGTCCCATCATCAGAAATACATATTTTAGATGAAGCCAGATTAATACTGAACAATGTGAAAGTTTTTTTAAGGGTCAAATCACCAATAGTATTAACTAGATCATTTGGATCTCCTGTAGCCGTATATACATAAAGCTCAGACGGAGAAGAAGACATACTGAGTGCCGCTACAACAGCACCACTACTAGAACTAACAACCTGCAACCATCTAGTATTAGATCCTATATTTTTCCAATTATTTCCTTTATCTGCTGTTAGATAAACAGGAGCTGGACTATTATATGAGTAAGGAAAACCACCACTAGGCTTAGTACCAGCAATGAGCAAGCCGCTATTATTATTAAAAGAAGAAATACTAGAATATCTAATACTACCATCTGATGGAGGCATAAGAGGCTTTGTCCATGTATCAATATCCTTTATATAAACCTCTTCTGTCCATATACCATTATTGAATGAATCTCCAGCAATCAATGATATATCATAAGGATCATCTGAGCATGTCATATCTATGATCTTAGGGCCATTGGGAATGGTAAACGTAAGATATTCTTGTAGTGCTAAAGGCGGCAAAGTTGCTGTTGGTGTAGGACTAGTAGTAGGACCAGGAGTACTAGTAGGAGTAGCTGTTGGAACAGGGGTGTTTGTGGGACTTGGTAGTGGTGGGGTTTCATTTAAGAAAAAAGTTAAATAATTTGATACCAAATTGTTTGAATTAACAGCAGCTATAGAAACATTATAACCAATAACACTAAGTGCTGGAAAAGAGAAAGAAAAAGAAGTAGATGATGTGCTATAATTTAAATTATTAAGATCGTCTATATTAGACGGGTTTCTAACTTGTAATATATAAGATATTATTCTTGCTCCGGCATTTCCAGCACTACTAGGAGCACTCCAAGAACAACTAATACCTCCCGCCACAGAAGTTGTTGTAAAATTTTGTACAACACCGGGAGGGGTCGGAGGAATTGTGGGTGTTGGTGTTGGCGGGATGGGTGTGGCTGTTGGTGTTGGAGGAGGAAGTGTGGGTGTTGGAGGAGGAACACTTATAACTACTGGTATACCATAAATATTAGAAGAATTCCATGTTTTATTGGAGAGTCTATAAAATTTTGCATCATACGACAAACTATTAGGTATGTTGCTATCAAAAGCTGGTTGATTCCCAAGAAAATAAATACTGCTAGGTCTTGCATAAGAGACAGTAGAATAGGGATTTCTTCGAAAAATATCCCCACGCACATCTACTAAAGAAGAAGGCATAACAATATTAGATGTGCTATTATATGCTTCTAGGCTTGAGGGTAGCAATATTCTAATATAGCTTTCGGATATATTTAATTTGGTAAAAGAGTATCCCTCTGGATAAAAGTTGGCTAGTATATTATCAATAACATAATTTCCGACCTGTGGAGGAATAGTTAAATTAGTATTTATAGATATAACAGGAGCTGCGCTGGTAGTATTTAAAAGAGGAGCTAATGCAGAATTAGGGTTAATTGTTGCATAGATAGTATTGTTATTGGAGAAGTATTTTCCTGTACCCTGAACACTAATATTAGTAATATAATTAGATCTATCAAAAATAGCTGGTGAATCAATATATGAATTAACACCAGAAGGCAAAATTATATTATTTAGTGGGCCTGAGTTGCAATCGCTAAAGGCTGCAAATTTAAGATCTCTCAAATCATTGCATAATGATAGATCGATATTAGATAATTTGGTTTGTGAAAAAGAATAATTCCCAATATACTTTAAAGAAGATGGAAAATTAATAGTATCTAGATTTTTACACTTAAAAAATGCTTCAGTATCTATAGTCTGTAAGCTATCAGGCAATTCTACTCTTTTAAGCTTATCAGAATTAAGGTTCAATCCAAAAAGTAAACCAGGAGGATTAATTCCGCGTGTAAAACTTTCTGGACAAAATACACTTTGTCCTATTGTTCGAATATTATATGGTATTTTAATAGTTGTTGTATTTGCAATATCAAAAACTGGCACAAACGTTTGTCTATCTTCTGTGGGGCCTTTACCATAGTACATAGGACTGAGATTATAGGGCGGGTCTTTTGCTAGCGAGGGAACAGAATTACTTCTTCTTCCAATATTGTTAACGATCAGCCCATTGATAGTTCTTGGAAAAATTAGTTCTGCTGGCGACGTTGTTGTTTTATAAATATCTGGTACAGATATCCTCAAAGAACCATTAGATATGGGTATGCCGTCGCCACTATATTCAAGTATTTTATTGCCTACTATAGTTATAGTATTGTTTATATCAGTAAGATTATCAACATCCGAAGGAGAAGTATTAATATAATAATAAAAAGGGTTTGCATATCCATATAATATAAAATTAAAAGACAGATAGTCTTGTAAGGTTGTTGTTCCTGATAAAAGAAAGTAATAAATATCACATCTAAGACGAACTCCAGTTTGTCCAGAATAATTAGTACCGTTCTGGATTTTGGTTAATAGGGTTCCTGTCTCTGTCTTGATATCTATATATTGGGGCTGAACACTGATCTGCTGACCACCGTTCGGTGACATCCACGTTGAGAATATATTAATACCCTTATCTAAAAATGTAACATTAACTTTTATACTCATAATTTATATACTCACTATGCCAGCTATAAATTTCGTAACAAACGGAGTAGTCATACTTCCATCATTAATAAATATAGAACAATCTGTTCCAGTATAGCTTCCTAAAAATGTTACATTAGCAACTTCAACACCATTCTTGCGTATTTCCATAACGGCAGGAAGTTGGCTAGGGGAGTTCTGAGCATTAAATGAGAATCTACTATTTCTTGAACCAGCAACAAATGTTATACCAGAAGATGTTCCTTGGAAAAATCCTCCCAAATCTACATTAGCAGTAATAGTTGTATTTAATGCTACTGATGATGTTGGGACCGGGGTTGGAACCGGGGTTGGAACCGGAGTTGTTGGTGGACTTGATGGTATTGGGGTAGAAGGTACTATGATATTAGTACAAGTAATTGTTAAGAAATCCATGCTACTCTTATTTGTTATAGGATCGGTAACTGTAACCTTGATAATAGACGGTGAATTATCATTAACATTTACCAGGGTAGAAAAATTTGCACTTCCTGTAGAACCAACAGAAAATATTCCGCTAACAGGACTTATTGTTATATCAGGATTATCGCTACTAAATAAATAATTGTAATTATATCCTGGTTGTCCATTTGTAATATTAACATCAACAGGATTATTTAAATCACATCTACCAGCGGGTACTATCATATTTGCCGGACTAAAAGAAGCTGTTGGAACAGCAACATCACAACAAAAAGATAAACAATCATTACATAAAATATCTATACTTTCATTAATAGCATAACATGTAGACGACAAGCCATTTGGTCCACTAATATAAATATTAAATAATACATATGGTTTAGATGGTGGACAAGAATTTTCGGTCGTTCCGCAATATCCAAATGTTTCTTTATTATTCTCATTATTTTCAAAATAAAATTTAGTATTAATAATATGGTGTTTATTACTAGGAGAAAATGTACCACTGGATACAGACAATATATAATCTGCATTGCTATCAACTTCTGTAATATTATAGCTATATGCTCTACCGGGTAAAACGCCCGTTACCATAACTGATAGTCTATGTTCATTGTTTCCCTGTCCAGATAGAGTTATTGTTCTGTGATCAAGGCCATCAAAAACATAAGCTCCTGTTTTTTTACTAGCATCTCCATTAATAGCTAATTGCATACTACAATTCTCAATCGGAGTAGGAGTAACGGCTATGGTTGGACATGTGGGTAGTGGGGGATTTATAGTAGGAGATTGATCAGGCTCGCTATATAAAGTATAGTTTGTAGTTTTACTAACAATAAGATAAAATTTATATTTTTCTAAACTATCGAAATCATTAAATACTGAACTACTATCCCAGCCTTCATAGTAAGTTCCATTTGATGATACTCTATATATTAACTTTAAATTTAAATACCCTGGTAAATCAACAATATTTTTATTATCTGTTAAAAATTGTACTAGTTCTATTTGTTTAGTGATTGTTTTAGACATAAGTTTTTCCTATTTACGATAAGCTTACATTGCCTTCGGCAAATGTACTAGTATATGATTGTCCACCAGAAGATGTATATCTAAAGTTTTGTCCTGAATAGTTACTAAAGGCTGTTACCTGTCCAACTTGATTACCTCCTATAAATAATTTCATTATAAAAGGTAGAGTCCCTCCTGATAAACTATTAAAAGCAAAAGTACCAAGACTACCATTAGCAAAAGTTACCCCTGCTGCATTTTGACCACCTGTAAGATTATTGGTATATACTACAGGAGTAGCTGTAGGACCGGGCGTAGGAGTAGGAGTAGCTGTAGGACCGGGCGTAGCTGTAGGACCAGGAGTAGCTGATTGTGTAGGCGTAGGAGTCCTAGTAGGAGTTGAGGTTGGACTAGGAGTAGGCTGTGTAATACAACTATTACATATAAAACTAATATCTTGAGTAAAAACATTACAACCTTCATATGAAGGAGTTAGATTAAAATCAAAAATATTAAAAATAACCGGAGGCATGTTGTATATACTATAACTTCCCTCCCCAATACCAACATATAAAGGATCAAAATAAAACTGCGCTTCTATAAGAGAAAGATCTTTTGTAGGTTTAATTATACCACTAGATGGAGCAATATAGCTGTCCCAGTTACCAGCTGCTTTAGATAAAACATAATTATATTCTTCTTGTGGTATCAAACCACTAACCAGAATGGATAAAGTATGCTTATTTCCAGACATGGTGATCTGATAAGCTCCTAGTCCGTCGTTCATAAATTTGTTGTTGGCTTTACTAAGATCTCCATTGATAAAACAAGAAATAGGAGGACAACAATTAACATCTTTTATACACGGGCCTATGGCATTTTCATCCGGAAGAGATCCTCCTATAGCCGGTATTGTAAGAGGTAATACATAAGATGATCTTGCTATAAAATAATATGACTCATCAGAAGATAATTGTGTTAATGATGAATCACTACTAGGAACATATCTTTCGCCACTAGGAATAGTCCAGAAAACCGGTATAGAACCATTAACAGTTTGATTACTATAAATAGTAGAAATACCATTGATGAATTCATTATACTGAACAAATAACGGATTTACTATATTCGAGGAAGGATTATTAGGATCTGGTATATATCCACTAGGAGCCACCATCAAATTAAAAGGTAGCTTTCCATTATACTTTTCTATAGAAAATTCCGATATAATATTCATTTTATAGCCTTCAGGTTTACTTTTATAATAAGATATACACCACAATTTCAAATCAGGAATTTAGCAATAATAGGGGACTTTGTAGTACTCCATTAATAGTATTTGTATTATAAATAACTATTATTTTATCATTTAATAAGTAGGTCTGTGGATTATATATTAATTGTCCCAAATAAGTTTGACTACTATTATTTCGTAAGTTTATAATACTAATACCAGGAATTGGGGCAGCTTTAGAGGAATTATAGCCTATATTTTTAGAAACTTGTTTTAGTGATATTGGCAAGGTTGCTGTTTGTCCACCAGTAGTAGTGTTAGTAACAGATCCTATCTGTAGATTAACCATAAGCTCTAATGGACGATTTAAAGCATCTACAATAATAATCTGGTTTCCAGCACTATCTGAACTTAAAGAAGCATTACCTCCAACAGTACCTCTTATAGAAGTGGCTGTAATATTATACTGTAATAGTTTGGAAGTGTCTAAAATAATTTTAAATTGGTCATTTTGTCCTTTTGGTGGTAAATATGCAATATCTTTACGAGGCAATTTTATCTTTATAGTGGATGGTACAGATGCTGGTACAAATTTAGCAATTGAATATCCATTATATTTATACTCCCAATCATTTTGAGCATTAAGTTCTATATATAAATTAGTAATGGGCTCGTCTTCTGGTTTAATACAAACTGAAGAAGAGGTTGAGGAACAGACCAATTTTTTATACTCTGTTTTTAAAGTATTTTCATATAGATCTTTGATAATTAATTTTATTAATGTTTGACTACCTTCTTGATACTTTGATTGAATATTAACAGCACACATAGGCACAAATGATTTGGTAGAAGAGATTGTATAACCTGATGGAGATATATTAACAATATTTCCGGAAGGAATAGTCGTTTCTGTATAAAATTCTATCAAATAAATATCTGCTGGTTTAATATTCGCTCCTGATCCTGTGCATGACACCGGAGAAAATTTGATCAGTGTACCATCTGTACAAACATTAATAGGTATATTGGCTTCATTTAAAAACATATTATGTAGTCCCGCAATTCTTACAACAGATAGATATTGTTTTTTCTGTTAGTGGAATATTACCAGATAATACAGTAAACTTAAAAATACTAATTGGATTATTACCATTTATCTCTACGTCTATAGGAATAATAGCTTCTCTAAGAGCTACAGGATTAGAACCAGCCACGGAGGATCCTGTATAATTAGAGTATACCGGTGTTCTAACAGTAGTTGTTGAATTATTATTCGTTAGTTCTTGTATTTCAAAAGAATAAGTTTTCGGAGAAGGCTGTAATCCTCTGATTTTTACAGTTAAAACATCACCATAACAACAAAAATCGGAAACATTATCGAACTCTATATCTGGTACTGCTATATAGCATACTTGTTGTCCTACAAACTCTACAATTGCTCCTGACACTAGTTTGGTATAAAGTTTACCAGTGACACTATTCATTACAAGTTCCCCTACTTCCAATTGATTAGAAGCTGGTGCAGAGGTTGATGTCTCGTCTCTTTTAGGTTTAAATTTCATGAACAAACTCCTGTGAACGATACTTTGCCGAAATCCCAGACATTATTATCTACTGGTTCTGGAGGATTGTATGGGTCTGTGCCTATACTAGCTATACTAGCATACATTCCTCCTCCACTGCTATTAATAGCTCTTATTCTAAATATATATCTAGAGTTATTATTTAGTCCAGTTAAAATTTTTGGAGATGCGGCTACTATATTATTAATTTCTGAAGTAGCATTAATCCAGGTATTTCCGCCATCAGAAGATCTTTGTATAAAGTATCCCGTTACGCTAGAACTACCAACATTAGATGGACTATTCCAACTTAAAGTTGCTTGTAAATTTTGTCTAGTAATTTGTAAATTAGTTGGCGCCCCAGGAACATCAGTATCCGGTGTAACTTGATTAGAAATTTCTGAAGCAGCTCCATTCCCGATTTCGTTTATTGCAGAAACTCTGAAGTAATAATCTATACCATTAGTTAAACCTGTAATATTGGCGAATGTATCAGTTGATGGAGCTTTGTTATATACTGTCCATGTCCCGCCATCATTAGCACTATATTCTATTAGATAATTAGTTATAGGAGATCCTCCGTCATCAGCTGGAGAGGTCCATGTTAATGATACAGAAGAATTGCCTTCTACTCCTACTAGCGATGTTGGAGAATCTGGGATGGACGCTGGCGCAGTGGGTACTTGTGATACCAAATAACCAGAAGCATTAATAGTTAAAGGAGCATTTGGAACAAAAGTATTTACTCCTTGTTTCAATACGATGCTCTGAGTTATCAGACCCTCTGCGTATATATATTTGTTAACAGTCAAATCTGCATATAGAGCTAATGTTGAAGATCCACTAGGTATACTATTAATGATATAAGGAGTTTTTGTATTGATACAGGTTTTAGCTGATTCGTCTTTATTAAAACCTATTGGTAAAGTTTTACCTATATCTGAATATCCAGATAGATAAACTCCAGAAATTAAACTTCCAGAAACAGCATTAGATGTATGAGAATCAACCTTGAATGCTGGGATCAAACCACTAGGCAATCCTAGTGCATCTTTAGCAAAAATATTCTCTTCATATCTATTATATTGGGTGGGTTTGTGTCCATATATGGCAAAGTCTATTCTTTCAGCTAGAGTATTAAATGTGGTAGCCGTATCTGGACGAATACTAATAGTATTTAGTGTACTAGGTTTAAATCTATACGGACTATTTGGATCATTGGATTCACAAGAAAATCCATTGATCGCAGAGGGCTCTAACTGCATAGATAAATATCCGCCTCTATTAACAGCAAAAGCTACACCAGATACTCCAGAAGCTGTAGACCAAGGAATAACAGGACAGAATCTCATTCCTAGTCCATCGGTTGTTGTGTAGAAAGTGTCTGTAGACGGAGTAACCGACCCAACACCATCTATAATAAAATCTCCATCAGCCGCTTTAACATAACTAATTTGTCTAGTTTCATTATTTACTACAGCGATAGTATCAGTATATGGAAACTCTTTTCGTAAAGTTGCCAAATCTCCTTCTGTAAAAACTATCTCATTATTTTTAACTAAAACTGATCGTTTGAGATATCTAGTCCATTTAACACCGTCTGCATTTAAATAAGTAGCTGGTTGCCAAAGGGCATCTCCTTCACCATTATGGGTAAGTATACTTCCAGAAAAAAATGGATTATCCTCACCTATCTGTATAGAAGGAGTTTTAAAAGAGGTTTTTATTTCTACGCCAGATGGATCCAAAACAATATCTTCATACTGTCTGATAAATTTTTCTGAATCCAAATATAAAGGACTTAAAATAGAACCATTAGGGATCTGAATACCAGAACCATCAGATCCTGCTTTGATAAGAAGATTCTGATAAGTATTAGTTTGTCCCGTATTCTCATCGCTATAGAATACTCCGCCAGGATAGTTAGTTACAGGATTACCATCCGGTTTTAAATTAATAATATTCTTTACGCTTAAAGTATCTACTATTATCCCGCTAATATTTAATGGTTGTGGAGTTTTAATTAAGACAGCTCCACTAGTAGCTAGTATAATACCAGTAGTACTAATTGTTGTTGTATATGTTGAACCTCCTAGAGGTATAGAAGGACCTATAGATAATATGCCACTATTCTTAATCAAAGAAACCTTTTTACTATCAGCATCTATTAGATTACTAATTTTTAAACTATCAGAATATAAACAACCGCTTACGCTTAAAGAAGCATAGTTGCCGCTAGATAAAGAATAAGGTAGGTTTCTTTTAACTGTTACTGCAGAGTGGCCTACTGAAGGAATAGTTTCAACAGGCTGATAATAAGCAGACTTATACCATTCATTCAAAGATGGAAGTCCATATTTTTGAAATCTTTTCTTTTGAACGGATGAGTCCTCAACAGATATAGTATATGCCCCGTCATTTAATAAATCTGGATCATATGAGGATCCGGACGGAGCGCCTTGGTCTATCCAATTGATAAATCTTAGAGCAGACAAATAATCTACATATACAACCGGCTTGTATACCATTCCTGATACTGTAGAGTAGCTATATGGGCCAGAGCCAGATCTTGCTATACCTCCTAATAAACCAGACGAAGCCATATTGGAGTTATATAAAGAGTATGGATCCCCAGACAAAGCAACAGAATTTAAAAATTTACAATATTGATTATTAGTTATTTCTGATTCGGTCATGCCGAAACTATAAGGAACAGAGCCAAGATTAGGAATAGTTAATAGTTCGGGAGAGGATGTATAATCATATAGTCCTGATGTATCCTCAGGATTATTCATATCGTCTACTGATACAAATTTAAGATCTAGTAAATTGGATATATATGCGCTACCAGCAGCGTCTAGATTATTACGAACTCTAAATCCTATCTTATTATTTTCTGTATTATTTGGGAAGGCTCTGATACTCTTATACTCATTAGCATTAGTGGAATTCCAAGAACCACCAGCTACATATTCTATATTATCAGTAGAGTATATTTTATCATTCTCTATCCATTCAGAAACATTATCTCCCTGATCATATGTTCCATAATAACTTTTTGTAATATCATCCCCAACAATCCTTAATACTCCTGTGGTGCTAGGATTATAGGATGTATATACTCCCTTAGAAGATGATGACTGATTAATATTTGCAAATACCTCTAGAGCTGGAATATTATCTATTCCATAAACTAGAAAATTAATATCTTTATGCAGATTATTAAATACCGTATCTGTTTGGGGTCTGATGCTCAGAATATTTGCTGTTGAATCTGAAACATTGCCGCTTTTAACATATCTGGTATTTTTAAGATACCCGCCCTGAGTTATAGAATATACCTTAACATTTGCTACAGTATTTACTGTGATATTGCTATCTACTAAAATTGAAATAATATTATTATTTTCTATTTCGATATCTTTTACTATTCTATAAAAAACATCAGTATCTGTTTCTATAGCAACTTGATCTCCTATAGCAAATTCTTTTACAGGAATAGGGTCTATGGGGGCTATTTGTTTCAAACAGACATTTGCTGTTCTTGCGGGATACTGATTCCATGATAGTGATTTTTCAGTAATAAAAAACTGTTCCGGAGTTAATGAACCAACTATTACTCCGCTAGCGCTTGTTGTTAATATTCTACCAGAAGGAATAGACGCTATACTAAAAGAAGAATCATTTGTGGTCAAAACTCCTGAAGAATTTACCATCAATAATTTATTAGGAGAAATATTTGGTAATGAAAGTGTAGAGATAGAGCCTGAACCTATATTAATTTTAGTAGCATTGAAAATTCCGGTCATGCTAATATTATTAGTATTAATATTGATAGCATTATTAGTTACGGTAATATTATTATTAGAGTATCCTAAAACACTAGCTCCTTGATTATTAATTACTAGAGCATTGCCACTAGTATATCCAACAGTTACGGCATTAGGATTTGCTTGTAATACAGAAACTCCGGATCCTGAGCTATCCACTAATAATTCAATTTGTCCTTTCGTAGAACCTTCTGTTAAAACCAGGGCTTTAGATTGTAATTTTCCATATTCTACTTTATTTCCCAAATTATTTTTAGCAGCAAGAGAAAGTGATGAAACAACCGAGTTGGCGTCGATAGAAGATGCTGGTTTATGATATAGAGTTATATTAGCAGGATAGCAAGAACTTCTATTTTCTAATCTTATACCCTCTTTACAATTATTATTAATTAGATGCAGAACCGTTTGAGGTGTGGCGCCAGAAGGAATATTAAGACCAAGTTTACCATCATATGTGAAAAATAAACTATTATTAAGTCCTGAGCCCTTAACTAAAAAGTTAGAATTTGTACCATCATTATTTATTATTGTTGGGGAATTGCCAGATGATGGTATAATAGAGTGTGCAGATGATGACGATGATGATCCAAATAGTAGTTGTCCGTTACTGGACCAATATACATCTGTACCATCTATGGTTCCATCATTATTAAATTGTAATGAGCGGTCGTCTCCTGCTCCTTCTACACTGGATATTGTGTATGACCCGTCTGAAAGTCCCATAGCTTTTATGTTTGGTGCGTCTATTTGGTCTTTAAGTTCTACCCAATCTGTGCCAGTAGAAATAACTTGTGTAAATTTATCGCTACCTGTTAATGTTGTAAGAATTTCATTATTAGATTTTTTAATGATTAAGTCATTAGATCCAGAACCAACTGTTTTGAATTTAAGTTCTAATCCAGCACACTTTGAAGGATCTGGTAATGAGGCTTCTGAAGCATTGTCACTAGTATCTACAATATAAACACATCGAACAGAATCAGCAATGAAATTATTATTTTTTAATATTACATTATTAAAACCCGTATTAAAATTATATTCGTTTGCGAATATGTAGAAACTTTTGGTTCCGCCAGCTGAAAAATCAACAAGTTGATCATTATTAGAAGATTTTACAACCTGTACTCTTTCAACACATATAGAAGAATTTACTACAACAACCTTGCCTATACCAATCTCCCACAATACTTTGCTATTATTAACGTTACGAACCAGATATGGGATATGAGCATTAATATGGTCAATATTTAAAGACTTATAACCAGGAAGGGAAGAGCCTATTAAAAACTTATCATTTTGATAAGAAAAATATGAACCGATATTATCAAATATATATATTGGTGAATTAATCATGGGTTTTCCTTGAAAGAATATGTAAGTTTATACACCTTTAAAAATTTAGTTTGGATTGATTGTGTCATATTGATTTACTGGCCAAATATAGGTTTATGGTTTGCCTGCTGGTTTGGAAGGACTTCCTAACTCCAAGGCCCCGTCGTTATTTTTTGTTATCACTTTTCTTAATTCGTCTATCTGTTTACCAACTTCTGCTACTACGCTAGACGCTATAGTCTGCTCAATACTTTGTAATATACTAGCTCCTTCTTTAAGATTAATATTTACTTCATGAGTAGCACTAATATTAATAGTGGGAGGAATATCTATAGAAGATAATTGTTTAGTTAATGAATTTAAGCTAGAAACAAAGTCCCCCATTACCTTTTGTCCAAAATCAAATTTAATAGTTGATAATGATTTTACATTTCGACTAAAACTCTTACTAAAAGAGCCTAGGATTGTAGAAGAAACAGAATCTAATCCTAGTAGGCTAGATATACCAGCAGATACAGCATTCCCTATGTTTAGTCCTCCTCTATCAAAGTACTTCGGCTGAACAACTACTCCTCCTGTACTATAATTACCACTATTAATACTTTTTAATAATGGAAGATTATTCTGAGTAGCTCGTCTATTAACAACAAACTCTCCAGGGGTTAACATAGCAGGAACGGTATCAGTACCACGAGGAGCAAAGTTTACAAGTGTTCCATTACTAGCATAAATAAGACCACCATTAGCTCTGGTCTGTGGTTTCTGAAATTCTGGCGCCTTTTGATCCCTGCTCTCTTTAGCTTTTTTCATCTCGTCTAATTTAATACGACTTGGTAAGAGTCCAAAAAATCCAGCGGTTAAATTTTGTAAGCTTGTATTAGCCGTATTATAATTATCATCAAGATATTTACTATCATCTGCTGTAGGATCTTTTGATGATAAATATGAATCTTGAGAGCGATACCAAGTTTTAAGTGCAGTTATATCAGTTTTGACTTTATCTAAATTTTTATTTTTATTATCGGCAGGGAAAAATGATAATAATTGATCTATAAGACTTTGTCTAGCTTGTGCGGGGAAAAAGCTATAGGGATTTAGAGATAGTGCTCCTAGCTCTCTTATGCTTTTAGGAGTATCTTTATCTGTTAATTTTTTATATGTTATAATGCCGGTTTTATTATCAACGGTGGCTGTTTCACCAGTGCCAACAGTATCTCTAATAGCCCTATCTACTGCTTGCTGTTCTGCTTCTGGAATTTTCTTATCCGTAGCCACCCCTTTCTCATTAGTCTCTGCTAAAATCATTTCTGCAGCTATTTTACTTTTTCCGGCACCTTTTAGTATTTGACCATAGGATTTAATTTTTTCAAAAAGTGGTGTGACATTTTTCACTTTTTCTAAATCAAATTCTCCAGCCCCTAATATAGATCCTAGTTCTTTGGAAGGATCTGATAGGGATAGGGCTCCAATAAATTTCGATACTGCCCCAACATTTCCCCAAGCTGATCCTAGCTGATCATTAAGAAAATCTCCTTTATTATTGGTTATTCTTTTTCCAAATTCTGTTTGTAGTTTATTTAAACCTTCTGAGTATGATTTAAATTGATTAGAACTATCAAGTTTAGTTAAACCAAAATTAGGAATAAATTTTTTGAATACTCCTATAGATGGTAGAATAATATTTTTAATTGCTTCATTGGCATAATCAAGATAAGATTTTCTAAGCCATGAAGCTTTTGCTTTTTTTCCTTTTCTATCCACACTGGTAGCAAGTTTAGCAGAAGGCTGGAGTGTTGTTTCTCCTCTCTGTTCCATCATTCTATTTTTGGCATCTTCTAATTGCTGGAATAAGAAAATCTCTGGTTTGGGATCGGGAATTAACGTATATGCTTTATCTATATCTAATGCATCTATACCTCCCTGTATTCCTTCTTCTTGTGTAAGAAGTCTTACTAAGTCTATATTATCTAATTTTAAAGGTTCTTTTGTATTATAGGATCCTGATAATAACTGTGCTATTAATGCGGGGTCTTGTGATGTAAATAGTTGCTGTTTAGCCTCTAAAAATGGATTTAGTAGAGGAGCTTCTTTGGATGAGGATAATAAGAATCCATCTAGAAATTCATCTGTTGGTGGAATATATCCTTTTTCTTCTGTTAACTTGGGTATCTTTATTTTTTGAGTATTAAATTTGCCTTCATATTTTTCTGATCCTATAGCTACTTCGAAAGCATGAGATGTTGCTGCTTCATCCAATTGAAAAAGACTTTCTCTTTTCTTGTTTTTTTCTTCTATATCAGATACAATATCTTTGATACGATCAAGATCTATTGGCTTATTACTCCAATTAAAAGACTGCGCAGTACTATCCTTAACTATGTTTAGTTTATTACTATCGCTAGAAAATACATGATCTTTATTATCTTTATAAGAATTAACAATTCTATTCCATTTATCATTAAATTGTTTTCTATATATATAAGCAAAATCAGTAATTTTCCCGTAATCTCCCCAGCTTGATGATAATTGATTTTTAGGAATAGAAACAAAGAGACCGCTCAAATTATCATCGTACAATGATTCTAATAAAGTATTCATTTTATTATTAGAAGCTTTACTGCTATTAATAATAGTAAAATTATTAATATTTTCATATTGATTTTTTAACTCTTCGAAATATTTTAATCTTTCCTTTATATATTTTTGTTTACTCTCAACATCAGTACCTTTTGCTGTGTTCTCAAGAACACCAGGGCGCAAAACGTCTGTATTAGCTGCTCCTAATTGTTTTCTACCTTTTAGATTCGTTCCCATGAAAGAGGTAGTTTTTTGAACAGTTGTTAAAGCATTACCATTACCGGTAACTAATCCTTGAGGCTTGGCGTTTGTCCATTGTGCATTATAATATTTATCTTTTACTGGTTTGGTTGTAATAAATAGTGATCTTTCTAGTATTTTGTCCAGAGACTGTTTATTGCCGTTTTTATATTCTCTATCCCCTGTGTATTTGTCTTCTGCTGAAAGTATTTTTTTACCAAGTGTATCGTCATTATTTATCGTAGAGCCGGCCAATTTAGTTACTAAAGTATTCAATAGATCAAGCTGTGTTTGTTTAGATAGAAATGAGCTATCTGGATCCTCAATCTTATAGTTTTTAAAATCTTTACCCCCTGTGGTATTATTACTTATTCTATACTTTTTACTATGAGTTTCTAATGCATTAGTCTGTATTGCCTGATAAGGTAATAAAATATTAGCTAATTCTTCTTCTCTGCTCATACCAACGCCTGTAGTATTATATTTTTCAAATGTTGGCAGATTACTTCCCTCCATAACGGTTCCCCAAAGGTATCCTTTTTTTTCTTCTCTATCAATACCGATACCAATAGGATTAGATGCTCCTAACTCCCAATTGTCCGGTGTTAGATCAAAAGAGGTATTAAAAGTCTTTAGATATCTTCTAATCTCATTAATGCCCAGACCATCAGTTTTGGCTTTAAATGCTTCTTTGTCTAATTTAGCAATAATAGGTCCTGTAAAATCTTGGTCAGTATTATATGATCCATAAACAGTTGCTGGAGTACCGTATAAACGAGAAACCTCATCTGTTTTGGTTAGAATATTTTTAACTAAATTCTCTGATAAAACAGGATATTCTTCTTTGGTTAGTCGTACGTCATCAGTAGCAGTCGCTGATTCGGATAGGATACTTTTTCCGGCTGAAGCCCCAGACCCAGAATCTCTAACATCAACCATGCCTCCAGAAGCATAATATTTGACAGCTCCTCCTGAACTATAGCTATTGATACTCTTCAGTAATGGCAGATTTCTTTGAGTAGCACTCCTATTAACAACAAATTCTCCAGGAGTCAACATTGCTGGTACAGTATCTGTTCCTTTTGGTTGAAAAATATTCCCCCCAACTGATTTATATACTACTCCTCCCGTAGCCATTGTTGGTACTTTATTTATACCCTTTTGTTCATCAGAAGTTTGCATCTGACTAAAATTAAGAGGAGTATTTTTTATAGCAGCAGCTACAGCGTCTGCCGTACTCCTTGCGATATTCCCGGCCAAATCAGTATTAATTTTAGCCAACTGAATATTAGCCTCTGATTGTGTTGTAATTGCTTCTCGATAAGTATCTGTAGCAGCTTTCATCTCAGGATCAGCTTCTGGATTTCTTAAAGAGCCTAGTACTTGATCAATAAAAGGATTGCTTTGTATACCAGATTCTTGTAATTGAGATTGTAAAATATTAGCTTTAACTCCTCCTTGTTTATCTCCTAAAAATGGCATAATCATATTAAGAACATCTAATGATTCTTTTCTCTGATCAGCACTAGTGCCAAAATTAGCTTTTCCTTGCATATTATTGGTGAGTCTATTAAATGCTTGATTAAGATTATTAAGTTCACCAGGAGTGCTAGTCACCAATCTTTCAACAATAGATACTCCAGCTGCTTGCTTTGCTTGTATTTTACTAACTTGATCTAATGCAGCAGATGCTAAATCTCCATTCTGTGCTAGTTGCTCTAATGCTGCGACGTTCTCTCTAATAGCGCTATTAGTTTTTACCAAACCATCACTGAAAGCTAGAACTCCTCCCATATCAGTAGAAGCTTTAGCCTGATCTAGTCCTGTTTGTTGTTGATTTCTTTGTGTTTCTAGATTTTGAATATTTCTTCTAATAGCAGAAGGGTCAGTGGCTCCGCCGGTGAAACTTCTTGTTTGATTATTGAAATCTGTTTTAGTATCAGATAATTTTATGTCTTTGCCTAATGCTCTATCTAAATTTCTTGTGCCTGTTACTAAAATATTTTGAGCATTTCTAAGCCTACTATTGTTTTGTACTTGTATATCTGTTATCTGATTAGTAGCGTCAGATAGTTGATCAAAAGAATTCTTTATAAATTCTAAGGCCCTGATTGCTGAATCTGAGGCTCCTTTAAGACTCTCTATACTATTAGCTAGTGGTCCTATTTCCTCCATTAGCTTAGAAAAGTCAAGCTTCTCGTCTCCTCTAGTTCTCATCTTACTAACAGCGGCTTGTACTTGTCCTGTTAATTTATTGGCCAGATCTGGTGGAAAGTTCAAACTCTTTAATTTATCTTTAACAGCAGATTCTACTTTGGCTCCAACTTCTTCATTATTAGCTCCGCTATTTGCTTGTAATGTACTATTAATAGTGGACATTAAAGTGTCTTCAATATTTGCTCCCAAATTTAACATTTTTTCCATATTACCAGATTGTGGTCCAAATACTGATGAGGCTCCCTTCATAGCAGTAGATCTTTGAGTGTCAGAATAACCTCTTGGATTTTTTAATACGTCTATCATACTCTGTATTTCACTAGATTTACCAACTTTGGCATTGCCACCGGCAGAAGCGGCACTTAATTCTAGTTTTTCTGATAAAGATTGTAATGAATTAGACGATGCTGCTATAGCAATATCCATATTATTGAACATTCTTTTTAAACTAAAACTAAAGTTTCTAGCTGATTTACCAAGAGCTTCTATTGCCATTTGAGTCTCAGTTGTTTTAATAGCTTTCATGGCAGCAGCATTTCCATATGCAGCTATGATATTTTCTCTTCTGGCTCTTTTGTCCTGTTCACTTAATCTTGTGTCTGCTTGTATAAGTTGTAATTGTTTTTCTGCTTCTGGATTTGATCTTGCTAAAATCTCTGCTTGTTTAGCAAATTCTGGTGATGACGTTATACTCGCTGACGATTCTCCAGAACGAGTTCTTTGTTCAAAAGCTTTCTTAATATTATCAGCTGGTATAGCAAAGCTTTTAGATATATCGTTTGCCATATCAGGAATAAGATCACGAATATTCGATAGTTCTGTATCTTTATCTCCAGCAGATGCCAAATAGGCAAATATGCCTTTTTTGTCTAGAATTTGAGATCTATTAATAGCTCCTTGAGCATCATTATTATCTGTAGCTCCTTCTAATGATCCTAGTAATGCTCCCAAATTACTATTTCCAACTATATCTTGTACAAAACTACCTTTTTTGGTTCCGCTCTTTTCGGCAAATGTTAAAGCGGCTGAGGTGCTAGAATCTAGAGCCGTTTTAAGTTGCTCAAGGGCAGCTGGTGTTGCAGCGCCTGCGTTGCTAATTTCTGTTAAAATATTAGATATTTTTTCACTACTCTGTTCCATTTGTTTTGCTGCTTTATTTTTTCCAAACTCATTAACAGCATTCTCAGCGGTTACAAAGGCTGTTGCTATACCAGCCGCAGCGGTTCCTAATCCTGCAATAATTCCTATTGGTCCTCCCATAGTAGCCATTGCTAAAGCTCCTCCAACAGCGTTTGAAGATTGTTCAACAAAAGCATTATTAGAAGCTTGAGTCTCTGTTTGGGCTTCTTGAGTACCAAACATTTGAGCGGCCATAGGTATTCCCATGCTTAGTCCATACATACCCATACCACCTCCCATACCTCCTCCTCCTCCTCTACCCCCTCTTCCTCCTCCTCCCCCTCCACCAAAACCCCTGGCTCTTCTACCACTAGCATCTCTGGTAACACCATCTGCTCCCATAGTAGCAGCAGCACTTCTCCATCCTTGTTTACCCCCTCCAATATCTACTTTCTTTAATCCCATTAATTTACCAACAGCGGCATCTGCTCCTTTGGCTAATGAGGAGAAAGAATTTTTAAGTAAAGAACCGACTCCTCCTACAGTTTTCTTAAAACCATCCATAGGCCCCTGAGAATTTTTAATACCAGAACCCCACGAAACTACTGCTGATGCTCCTTTATTTAAAGAAGAAGATAATTGTGCGGCTCCTAAATGCAATTTTGACATACCACTACTAACTTGGGCTGCTTTATATACTAATGGACTCATAGCCTTATTAAGTAATGCTAATGTCGCTGATCCTGAAGATCCTCCTTGAGCCATATTACTAGCTCTGGCTTTAAGCTTGTCTGCTCCTGCTTCGTACTGCATAGATCTTATACGGTTGCCTCTTTCAGAGCCTGCTACGGCTCCTCCAACAGCTCCAATAACTCCTCCTAGCGGAGCCCCAGCTAATCCACCGATAGCTCCACCAGCCGCAAAACCAGCCCACCCACCTATGGTGGCTCCTTGAAACATACCGAATCTATCATCCGCTCTATTCTGCTTTTTCCTGGCTAGTCTTTGCTCAGGAGTGGTCGATCCTTTCTCTCTTGTCATACCAGAAACGGTAGCACCAACTCCCGTCCGACCTACCATAGTCATAGAATCCTTGCCGCTCTGAACAGCGGCTCTAAATGCTTGGTTTGCATCCCCGGTTTGTCTAACCTGTGTATTAAAAACTAGAAGTGCTTTTTCTGTAGCTTCAGTAGTAAAGCCTAATCTATTAAATCTAGCAGTAATTTTTGGGGCTATCCTATCTAAAGTAGCTTGAACATCACCGGGCCCATTGACTTTAAGCGGCTGGCCTTTACTGTTACTTAGTCCCGTTATTTGTTTAAAATCTCCTGTTCTACCAACCGTCCCGGCATTTCTAGTATCTGGTGTTCCTCCTAAAATATTTGGACCTCTAGCTTTGGATGGTTGTCTAGCAGCACTAGTAGTACCAGCAACCACGCTTTGTGCTAAAGCATCTGCTTGAGACACACCTTTTTCTAAAGAGCGATCTAATCTTTTCATCGCCATTCCAACATCTTCAACTTTCCAGCCAGAAACTAATTTAGCTAATTGTTCAAAAGCTTGAGAGTTTTTTTGTATACTAGCTCTTAATCTAATAGTGTCTTTATTAGACATTCCAGATAATGCATTATCTATCTCTCCGCCAACAGCTAATTTCTGTACGGATCCCCCTTTATTATATCTAACTATGCCTCCGGTATGATACTTTGGCAAGTTATCTAGTCCTACCCTGCCTCCAATATTTAGTTTATCTAGATTGTGGCGTCCTATCTGATTAGCCGATGTTCTATTTATAACATATTCACCCTCTTGGGCTACTATTGGTATTTCTCCTCCTTTAGCATATCCTTTTAATCCCTTTAATAATTCTTCATAATTAGGCTTACTAATAGCTGATGAACTAGAATCTTTTAATCGTTCTGCTAAGTCTTTTGCTTTATTGCTAGTTGGAGTTTGTGCTCCTAGAAAAGCTGCTAATTTTTTAGGATCAAATCGTTTATCTTTAGAAGATCTGCTAAGAGAAGGCTGTCCGCCTATTTCAAATGTTTGAATCATGCCTCCAAAATTTCTAGCTAATCTTTTTGTTCTGATAGCGTTTCTGCGACCTCTATCAAAAGTTCCTTTAGTTACTTTGGCTTTAGCCACGTCTTTTACAGCTTGATTAGTAGCGTCTGTCATTGCTTTAGGATCAACACCAAATAAAGCTCCTAATTTTTTACCCAAACCTCTACTAAAATCTGGACCGGTTTTTTCTGTTGGGTCATATGGTGCTCCTGCAACTGCTAACCCACTCTCAAATAATAACCCCGAGATATTATCCAATTGTTTGCTAACAATAGCTCTAATTTGTTTTTTATCTGTAACAGGAGACGATCCTGCTCTAGTCGCTATCAATCTTCCTACTCTTGCTGCTATTCTTTCGCTTTGATTACGAATAATAGCTTGTACTTGTTTTGATAAATCGGATGGTAACGACCCTGTTTCTAAAGTTGCCGGAACGCCTGTTAAACCGCGCCCACCTTTTTTGCTTTTTAAACCAGGGGTGGTGAGTTCAGTAGACGAACTTTCTCCTGTTAATCCTACAACACCTATTTTTCTTTTCTTAGCTCTGGTTGAAGTTTTTTCTTGTGCAGCCTTTATGATGGTTCTTTGATCTTCTAATTCTTTTATAACTTTAGCTCTAATTTCTTCAGATCCAATAGCTCTTGAATCTAATAGTCTACGAAAATCTATAGGAACAAAAACCCCTAATTTTTCCGCTTGTTTCAATAGCTCTGATTTGCCCATCTCATTAAAAGACTTTATGGGTTTGTCCGTGCCTCTTCCAAATTTTTGAACTAATCCACCGATAGCTCTTGCCTGTCTAGATTCTAATCTGCGTAACATTCTGGATGGTAATCCGAATAGTTTTTTTTTGTATCTCTCTCTTTCTTCTCTCTTAGCTTCCATCTTCGCTACTACTTCAGGTGGTGTAGTTTTAGTTTTTCTTGCTGGTAGTGTTTTTAATTCTTCAAGAGTAGCTAAATATTTACTCGCAGTAGCACCTTTGCCTTTTTGAAGTCTATCGAGAATACTGTCTAATAGTTTTGGTCTTTCTCTCAGAAGAGATAGATGTGGTTCAATATATTTGAGCCCTGCTGGCGTAAGATATTTTTGTATCTCACTAATATTTCCACTATTAATAGCTTCTCTAGCAAGAGTAGCACTTATTCCTGCTGTTGGTCCAGAAGTTCTTGAAACTCTTATGGGATCGTATCCAGGATATCTTGATGTTTCTGGCTTATCACTTCCTCCGATTTCAAATTTTTTAGTTTTATCACTAGGAACTATATATGTATCTGTATCTTCTCCAGTTTGAAAAGCATAGGGCATAGAATTTGGAGACGATCCTCTCTCCATAGCATGAACAGAAAAGCCTTCAGCTCCAAAAACAGCTTGGGCCATTCCGTATCTAGAAGGTCCTGTTTTAGATTTTTGTGGAAGATACGCTGTTCTTTCTGCTTCTGGATCTCTATTAAATGGATCTATAGGCACATCGTTAGCAACCATAGCGACTACATTTTCACGTTTGATTCCTGCTTGTTTAGCCCCTATTTTTGCCATTTCCACATGGGCTGGTGTAGTAGGACCAAAATTACCGGTCATAACACCCATCTTATCAGGGGTTCTTACTTTTGGAGGTGAGATTCTTTTTCCGGTGGCTAAATCTGTTGTTACAATTTTTTTAGGATCAATTCCGGAAACTTCTGTGGCTGCTAATAACGCTTCCATTGGGCCGCTATTTTTTGGTGCTTTACTAACAGATTTTGCTTCACGATCATATTGTCCAAAATTAGTTCCAGTTGGATCAACTTGTCCAGATGCTCCAAGAATGTCTCTAGTGTCTCTATTCTCAACAACCTTCTCTTGACTTTCTTTGGATCTTGTTGAAATAACTCGTATTCTGTCAGCAGCTCTTAACGCACCCAAATTTCTAGGGGTAACTACTGAAGTTGTATCAACAATATCGTCGGTGGGTCCTAATTTGTCGAAATCACTTGGTACTCTTATTTGTGTTCTGGTTGTTTTTCGTAATGTTGCATTATCTGCTTCTTGACCTCTAGCTCCACCAAAAGCAATACGGGTCTTGCCAGCAGCTGCTACTGCGGTAGCTACTCTGAGTTTTCGTACTCCATTAGATTGTCTTTTTTGAGCTGCTAAGTTTGACATATAAGCTTTATATTCATCGGGCTTAGTAATGCCAAGCTCTTTCATCGCTGCGGCAATATCTGGAGAGTCCCCTTTCCATGAGTCAGAATCAATAATTCCAACAGTACGCCTTACTGGCTCTGCTTCTCCTCCAACCCCAAACTTTTGAACAATACCACCTATAGCATATGGCATCATGTTAATAGCGTTTTCTAAAGCATTATCATAGTATCTATCAGCTCTACGTTTAGCATTTCTCTTCTTTTTGTTTTTTTGTTCTTTTATTTTTAGTTTAGTTTTCAATAATCTATCTACTTCTACTCCTGAAATTTTAGAAACTATAGCAGAATCCATTGGGGATAGTGATACTACTCCAACGGGCGTTGGTTTTTGAGGAAGCCTATTAGAAGCCATATCATTTGCTATTTTATTAGCAATATTGGATTTCAGAGCAGCATTTGCAGCTGCTGTTCTTTTAACATCAGTAGATATATCAGGTGGCATACCACTAAAAATAGGAGATAAAGCTGACCCTATACCTCTTGGAAAATCAAAAGCTTGATTATTATCTTTTTTATCTTTTGACCGACCACTAATTTTTAATAAAGCTGTCTCGAATAATCCTCCATAAATACTTTCTTTATTTTGAATATTAATATTACCGGTTGGTATAGTTATATTTCCTTGTGTTTTATCAACAATAGCTTTAGAGAGATCGTTTACTCCTTGGTTTAGGTACCCCTTTAATATTGCTTCTTCATTGATTTTTTGCTTCGTACCTTTTCTATTTAATCCTCTGATAATAAAAGGAAAATCCGTTTTAAATCTTCCTTTTCTATCGTATGTTGTAGATTCTATTTTTTCTACAGCCTGTCCTACTGTACTCTTAGTTTTAGATGGTCTCCCTCTGCCAGATCGTACCTGTGCTCTCACCTCTCTCCACGAACCATTTTCAAATTTTTGTACATCTCCGCCAAATGCATGATTTCTAGCAGCATCCATTACTCCATCTGGTCCTCCAAGAGATCTTGTAGCATCTGTTCTTATAACAAAGCTTCCTTCTGGTAATTGAGTATAAAAACTATCTGTGCGACCAGACCCAGGAACCTCAGCATATCCTCCTTTAGAAAATTTAGAGACTCTTCCTCCTCTTCTTTTACCCGCTATTCCATTTTTATCCGCATGATTTAATTGTCTTAATCTAGATACTCCAATCCTACTAACAGCATCAGGATATACCACAGTTTCTCCCGGCATTAATGCAACATCCACATCCACAGGCCCGCCAGCAGCATATCTATTGATGGGTCCACCACTAGCTCGTCTTCTACCAGTAGAGCCTTGTCTCATAGCTCCTACGAATCCTAATCCAAATTGTGTAGCAGCCTGTGCTCCCTTAAATGCTAAAAGCATACCTAATACCGGCAACACACCCTTAGCACCATCGGCTAATTTAATGAGACCACTTGCAAGACCAAGCGCTCCTTTAGTTAAAAGCTGAAAACTATCAGAGCCCCCGATATCTCTAAATAAAGCTAAAAATTCTTCTCTTACTTTGGATATTTGATTTGCTAAAGATAATTGTGCTTTAATAGAATCCTCAGCCAAAGAACCTTGTCCTTGTTGAGCTACTGCTAAAGCTTCTTGTGCAGTGCCGAATTGCTGAATAAGGGGAATAACTTTGCCTATCTGACGAAAACCACCAAGCTCCTCAACGATCTGAGAAAACTTTAAATCTCTAGGATCTATGCTACTCAAACCTTTGGATAGTAGTTCAATAGCTTTGTAAGCTCCAACAAATTTACCCTGAGCGTCAGTAAGATTAACATTGAATTCTTTCAACGCTTCAATAGTACTACCTCTCTGGATACGAGTAAAGATAGTTCTTAAGCCAGTAGCAATAGTTTCTGCACTTTCACGAGTGGTGGCTCGAACACTAGTAAATACAGCAATAAATTCATTTAAAGCCTGTTTACCTTCACTTACTCCTCTACTAGCAGCAGCAAACACACCACCAGTACGCTGAATAGCAGCAATAATATCACTAGATTCTACTGCAAATTTTGCTGCAACAGAATTTATAGAGCCTAATGAAGCCTCTAAATCTTTGGCACTAATATCAAACTGTCTCATTAAAGCAATAGAACCTTCTACCGTTCTATTCATATCATCAAAAGACGGAGCTAATGAGCTTAAAGCCAAAGCCTTAAGTGCTCTTTCAGTATCTCTAGCGCTCAATCCTGCCTGAGCCAAAGTAGACGAAATTTTTGTTAACTCTCCAGAAGAAACTCCTAAGTTTGTTGATAAGCCCGTAATCTCTTTTTCCAAACCCTTCAAAGATTCTGCGGATCCTCCGGTAACCTGTTGTAGTTTAACCAGTTCTTGATTATAATCTACATAAGCAGAAATACCTCCTTTAATAGCATTGGTTAATGCAAAAACACCTCCTGTTACTATACTAAATGCAGCAAATCTTCTAATAGCTAGATAAGATTGTCTACCGAACTCTGCCATTTCTGAATGAGCCATCTGAATTTGTCTAGAAGTATTAGAAGTGGCTCTAGATAAATTATTAGTAGTATTTACAGCAGCATTAAGCTGTTGTGTAGTTCTACCTACAGCATTGGTATTAAATGCTTGAGCAAAATTAGCAATTGCTGATGCTGCGGCATTTGCTGATGTTTGTGTCTGGGCTAATGTGGTATTTAATGTTACCAATGAAGCATTAAGTCTTCCAACTCCGGTAACGGCGTTTGGATTAACTGTTAAATTAACAGTGCTATTGATAGTACCAAGCTGTCTACGAATATTAGAAACTATATTTCCAATATTAGATGGTCCTCTAAGATTTAGCTGTGCGGTTAAATTAAAAGCTGATGACATATATAAAATTTCTCTTAGAATTTAAATGTATAAAAACAAATCCCTATGCACAATAGTAGCGCACAGGGATCTGTATATAATCGATATAATAAAAAATAAATATTATCAGCCAGTCTTGTTTTCCTCTGAAGTATTTTCAGATACTGATTGATTTGATTCTGGTTTATCACTAGTGTCTTCATCAATAATAGGCTTTCCATTTTCGTCTAAAAACGGTTGTGTCTCAACAATATATTCTCCGTCTGCATCTACTCTGTTACCAAACTTATCAATAAAATTACCCTGATCATCAATGAATCTACCATTTTCATCCACCAGTCTTCCTTCTGAATCAATCAGTCTTCCTTTTTTATCAATCATTCTTAATTTGTCATCAATAAATTTATATTTCTTTAGAAACTTATTTTCAGGCAAATTACTTTCATAATCATTATCCAAACCGTAAAGCATATTAGCCAAATTCTGAGCTGCAAGTGCTGCTACTTGTTCTGAGCCCCTATTTAGATAATCTTCCATATTACTAAAAACTGGCTCTTTAGTATCGTTATACACCACACAGGCTGATACTAAGTAGTTAAATCTAGCATTATCTGCTTGTCCTTCAGCACTATGATTATCCAAAGAAGTTTTGACACTAATAAGATCTCTAATTTGATCTCTAGTATCTTTCATCTCAATAGCCAAGTCTTTGGCCTCATTTAAACTAAAGCCTCCCTTTGCTAGTCTTTTTTCTCCGTCTAGTAGTTTTCTTTGTAGTTCAGAAAACTTAGCCTGTTTTTCATCATTCCATAGTCCCTGATCTTGTAGCAAATCATCCAGCTTGGCTCGTACAACGCTCTTTGATTTGATAGCGTCGGTAAAAGCCTGATTATATATCTTCTGGGCCTCTCTCTGATCATTTAAAGACGGAGATTTAACTAGTATCTCTCTTTCCTTGGTATCTACTTCTACTTTAAAAGTCTTAGTCTTCATTCTCTGTCTCCTTTATTATTTTTATGGTCCGGATTATTAAAAAACAACTTATAATGATACTTATTTTCAAATTTAGGCTTATTGTTAGGAACCCTCACATTATTATAAAGATAATCTGATAATTCATCAATGGCTGCTCTTAATTGATTATTGCCATTATTTAAAATATTATTTCTGGTTTGTTCCCATAAGTTATAATACATAGCAGCTTTTTCAGTATCTTCTTCCCATAAGTGATCAAAAGATTCTTCAAATCTAGCTAATGAACCTATCATAGTAGTTTTAATTCTAGTCTCAATATTAGATAATAATCTTTCTATATTATTCATAATTTATTTCCTATTTTTAAGCATATCATTTCGTTGTTGTAATAGTTCTCTTTGTACGTCTGGGAGTTTGCTATCATCTACGGTTCCCGCTGTTTTAATATAATTCATCTTTTCCTTAAGTCTAGCACTAGCTTCAGCGCTATTCAAAGAAGTAATTTCTTCATAAGACTCATTATTATTAGCAAATAAGAAAACCTCATTAGCGTTTTTAAGATTAGGATTAAGCTCATCTATGCTTTGCTGAGTCTTCTCTTTTTCTCTTTTTCTTCTTTGCAGAATCATCCAACCATCAAGCATATCATCGTCATTAATAATAGAATCTGGGGGACAATGTTCATTTTCATATATATTATCATACATTTTTGTAATATTAACTAAATTTCTTTGGTCATCTGTCCAATCTATAACCTGAGTACTAAAAACATTATTTTTATTAGCATTCCAGTAAGATCTCCACATAGAACTGCGAGCCAAAAATTTAAGTTGATCCATATTAATAGTATTATGATTTATTTCATTAACTATATCATTAAAGTCTGTATAAGATGAAGTATTTCTATTAGTACTATCAAAAACTTTTTTATTATTTTTGAATATAGTATTACATATAATATATTCGTTCTTTATAGCCATTGCATATCCTTCTAAAGTATGATTCATAAATTCATTCTTTTTTGATAGAATATTATTCATACTTTCTCTGGTTTCTGTCAGATTTTTCCTAATTTTCTTAAGATTATCTTTTTGTGTTGAATTCTTATATAGTTCCACTTTAGAGTCTTCTATTTTTTTTTCTAATTTAGTTATTAGCTTATCAGTATCCTTTTGCCACAATCCTAGGTTTATCATTACGGGAATTAAATTTTCTTCTCTTATCCATTCGTTGTATTTTTCTTCATTGATAATATTATTATATATTAAACTTCCTTGATATTTGATATGATTAGGAGCCGATCTTAATTCATATTGTTCATTCTTAAAATAAAAATATAGAATTCCTGTAAAAATCCTGTTAAGATAAAGCTCCACATCTTGATCATTCATCTTTTACTTTGGGCTTCTTAAGCTCCAGAATTTCCTGATTTTTGTCCCTGAGCTGCTGTTGTAGCATCTCTATATATTTTTGACTATTAGATAAATCAGTATATAATTTACCTATTACTATAAATAAATCATCCATCCTTTTGTTCCTATATTATGTATCTACTTATCTAATAACTATCAATTCTCTGGCCATACAAGATTTACATTGTTAAATGAGCCAGCGCCAGTCATTACGAAGTGGTTAAATGTCTGGAAACTATAAGTAATAGTAGCATTAGCTCCGCCAGTATCGCCACCACTATAGTTAACACTAGTTAGCTTGTTCTTGGCCCCAAGATCTAGTGTTAAATTATCTCCAGATTCACCACCACAAACCTGTACAACTACAGTTTTGTCTTGAACATTTTTGTAAACATTACCACAGCCAGTTAAACTTGAAAAGTCGCTAGCGTCCATTTGATCTCCGTCATTAGCAATAATTTCGAATTCTGATGTTACTTCAAGAGGGAACTTAACATAACGATAATAAGGAGCCATGGAACCTAGTTCATAAATAGCTTCACGACCAAGGTCTGCGCTAATCTTAACGCTCTGTAGATATGGTTTGGTTCTGCCAGATGGAACAGGAATACCTGCTACTCCTGTTGGTAGTGTTGAGCCACTATAATTCATATTGTATCTTCTGATAGTTTGTACAGAACTCTTTTCTGTATCAAACTGAGTAGCTGCCATGGCTGTATTAGCATTCCACAATTTATTATTTCCTACTAGTGTAACATCTTCTGTGGAGTTACCTTCGACAGGAATAGTATAACTAAAGTTAGATAGATACATACCACTGCAATCAACATAATTCTGAACAGTGCCGCTAGCAGCGCCCTGATTATCGGGCCATATACCAAGTCTAAAATTAACTCTATTATTAGCTAATTCTACAATATTTTTACCACTAGCATCAAGAGCAGATCCACCCATGCAAATTAGATATAGTGGCATTGTGCCATCTAATACTTTATTTAATGTTACCTGAACTTCAGGAACATTCTCAATGTTATCATATAGTTCTAGTTGACCTAGTGTAAAAACTTGCTCTAAATTAAAGTTTGTTGTCATACCAGCGCTTTGGATACCTAGTGGAGTAATCCAATCGCTTCCGCCTTGCCATTTTGTGCCGTCTCTGTCTTGAGGCTGTAATTGAATAGCTTGTGTGGCGTAAAAAATTCTGTTATTGGCTGTGGCTGGCATATTAATTTCTCCTAGACATTGATTTTTTTAAAGAAATTTTAAGAGTCTTGATCAATCATATTGTAGACTAATACTAGTTACACCATATATACGGAATCATGGAAAAATTTCCAAACTCAGTCTTAAGATACCATTATATAAACTAGAGGTTATAGTATTTAGCTCAGAAATAGAAATATTTCTAATATTAAAATAATTAGCTCTATATAATATATCATTTATAAGTTGATCATAATTTAATCTATTAGGATTGGGTTGTCCCAGGTTATCCACCGGATTAACTTTTGCTTTGACCACCTTATTAATATCATATAGTCTTAAAGACTTATCTTTTTGTAATAATAAAATACTAATAATATTATCTCTTTGTACAGGATTATTTGTAAAAATATGTAATAATACATCCTGAGTAATAATATTAGCCCTTGTGCCAAGCTCATGAGGAGTAAGTACTACTCTAGGGGTAGATTCTATCATTATAGCAGGCATTTCTATTCTATGAACAGATGTTATATCTTTTATATTATTGGCTTTAGAATCAGATGGATTATAAAATATATTCTCTAGAGTCTTCCACCAAACAGATTCGTTAGATTTATATACTTGTATATATCTAGAAGAATAATTTAACTCAATTTGACTATTAGTATTAATATTGTTATTAAAAATAATTCTACCAAGAGGATAGTCTAAAGTATATGAATATTGGCTATTTCCTGTGGGGGCCGGTAAAAATGTTTTATTAACATAAATACCAGAGATAGGAATCGGGGAAATATTATTATGAACAACACCAGTTTCATAAACCCAATCTTTTCTTGCTGTTTCCCATACTCGACCAGGAGAGTATCCAGTTTCAGTAGATGGTATTAGTTTATGCAGGCTTTGCTGGGTGGCGGGGGATCCGCTTGGTGGAATATTGATATTTATAAATCCTCCAATATTCAGAAAAGACCAGTCCAGAAAACTTTTAAGATTATCTTCTAAATTAGCTGTTGGTCCTCTAGAACCAATATCTTCTACAAAATCAAAAGTACTCATATAATTTTTTCAACTTCCTTAAGTATAATATTCTCTACTTCTTTTTGAATTCGTTGTATTGCTCTGGTTGTCCAGTTATTAGTTTTTGTACCAGCAAAAGAGGGAGGCACTCTCCAATTTCTATCAGACTCAACCATAATAGCCATGCCTGTTCTAGAATTTGGATTAGGACCAACCTTCATAGTATAGTCAGTAATAATGGTTTTATTTCCTTGCAACAATAACCAATCAAGCCACGGTAAAGAGTAACCCTTTTCTGTATCAACAACCACAGCGCTGTCGTCTGTTAACAAGCCATTAAAATTTTCTGAATGTATAGCTGTGATCACAAATCCACCCAACAATCCATTTGAGCCAATTGTGATTGGTTTATTTTCTATACTAATAGTAGAAGCTAATTTTTCAATAATATCATCTACTTTAGAGCTATCTGCTATTCCCATCCCTAATCTTAGATCTCCGCCAACTAAAGACTGATATTCTGGTTCTTCTTTTAATCCTTTTATAATTAATGGATGGATTTTATCTGTAGCCGCTTTAGAAGCTTTGGGTAGTTTAGATTCTATATGATTTTTTATAGCTACTAGTATCTGATCTTTAATATCAGCACTGCTTTCTAAGAGACTAACAGTGATATTCATTTATTTTTCCACATTGTTATAATATATCTATTATCTCCAAAACCACAAGGCTCTGGATGTCCTGCTCTTTGACAAGAAACATAATTTATATTATTATTTGAATTATCAAAAATAATTTCATTAGCATCTAAAATTTTAGACATTAAATTAATATTACAAATAGTTTGAACTAGACCACTACTTATCTGTACGGATTTAGATGACCAATTCATAAAATATTTACTATCAAAAATTACAGCCATATGCACTATTTCTGTAAAATCATTCTGAAATAATCCTGCTCCTAAACATATTGGACAAATAGTATTATCTGGAAAAGGTTGTGGGCCGGTATTATTATATAAATTAGAAGATAATTTAGAAATATTATCATAAAAACAATTATTGCATAAATTATTATTAGTAGTATTGCTATAAACTAGTTTACACGGTATGGTCAATGCCCCTTGTTGCAGTAAGCTGTCTATGGCCTGATTAAACGTATTTTTAAGATGTTGAGATATGGTGTCAGAAAATGGATTCATTATTATCTCTCTTGAATTAATAGTATAATAGGCTGTTCTTTTTGTATAGATATTTTATTATCAATAAGTAAATTAACAGATCCTGAACCTATATTCTTTTTTATTCTAATAGTATTAGTATCAGTATTAATACTATCAATACTCAAATAATATGTAGATGCCGATAATATATAAGATCTATTTAGTATTTGAATAATATTCATGTTTTACTCTGGTAAGTATGTAATAATAAGCTTCCATGAATCTATAGAACCAGAAACTCCAGGATCATCATCTTTTATATATAAAGTCCAATTTCCTGTTGTTGAAGACCCAAATAGATGATTAAATCCTGGTTCTAAAGAGCTATTCTGAAACTTAATACTACTGGTTTTATCCAAAATAGAACAGACGCCACCAGAATATATGTTATTTAAATAATTCCCTGCTGTAGCTTTATTAGAAAACATAAAACTAAATCCAGGATTATAGTTTCCTATTTTATTATGAGAAGATAATAGAATTTTATTTCCATTGGGCGGGGCCAAAATAAATGTTAGATCTTGAGGAGAATTATGTCTTAAACCATTAATTGCTACTTCTACATTTTCTATACTTCTAGAATCCGAAGTACTAATAATACCGCTACAAATATTATTATCTGGTATATTCATAGACGATCCGGTATATACTACTGAATATACGTCTAAATCTATACACTCAGGAAAACACAGGTCCGTGGAATAAGCTGGTGTTGGTGTTGGAGTAGGAGATGATCCGGCTGGTGTAGGGGTAGGAGTAATATTTAATTCACCAGATGATATATCACATCCTATTATAGATGGAAAATATTTTTTAACAATTGTTATTGTGCCAGTCGCCACCCTAGTATTACTAATTCTAGTTCCATTAATATCTGTTATATCAAACTGTACATCTAAATCATAAACAGCATTATCAAAAATATAAGTAGACGTAAGAGTAGAAGCTAATCTTAATATAATAAGCCCAGTATTAGTTGTGGTAAGTTCATAACCATTTGTGATAAGATTAGGACTAAGACCATCAACCAGACCATTTGTAAATATTCCCTGTATTTTGTTGTTAGTGAGATATCTTAATTTAACACAACTGTCTGTAAGATCTACCGAGACTCCGTTTTCATCGGTATACTGAAAAGTAATAATAAAATCTGAACTTTGTTCGATTAAAAAATTATAATTAGCTGCTGGCATATAATACTTTCTGATTAATTAAAAAAATTTACTAAGAGTAAATATCTCTGCTTCTAAAAGGATTGAGTTGAATAGCTCTGGGATCAAACTTGTTACCAACGAATGGGCTCATCATAGCCCTAATAGCGTTAGCGTTTCCAAACTCATATTGACTACGCAGTTCTTGATATGTTGAGCATGGGCCTTGCTCAAGCAAAATCTGATAAGCTCTTATGTTTCCTGCAACACTAATAACTGCTGGTCCTAAACTTGCTCTAATTCCTTCCATCAAAGCTTTTGTTCTTAGTGTGCTTTGATCTAATAAACAGGCTGATTTTAAAGCAATAAAACCGATATAATCATTGTCTCTAGCTAATGGATTACCAGGATCAGGATTTGTAGGATCAGGACTAATAATTTGATTAACAATATCTATATTATATGTTCTACCAAGATTAATTTCGCTCTTAACATATTGAGCAGCTATAGTAACGAGCTGTACTATTCTTTCGTCACTATATTGTGGCTGATCTGATAAATCATTAATTAAGGTTCTAGTAATCAATGGGATTTCTATTTGCCAAGACATTATATTTTATTCCTTAAAAGTAAAAAATTATAGAGTATATTCAAGAATACACCCTTTGGTATATATGTATATTGTACTTTAAGTTACTAATTAAGAAACTATCCAAGAACAGGTATTGTTGTCAAATACTGCTTCTTCACTAGGTTTTGGAGGAATAAAAGCATCTAAATTAGCATCATAATAATAACCTATTCCAGCATAATTACCCCTATATGGAGTTCCGCCAGTTTTGTGAGTATTGGCATAAGTGTTATAACTGGTTCTTTTACAAACTTGGCCTCTAAAATCACCATAATATTTTTCCCAATCAATATTAAGTTCATTCTCATCTCTACCCACAATAACTTCGGTTACAATATTATTAGAATCTAAAAATGCATAGTGTGCCATAAATTTTTCTCCTTTAACTAAATGTAATAGTATCCGTTCCTGCTGTAAAAACAAGAATGGTTTCATTTTCAGATGTGGAAGAGGTGTATGTTAATCCAACACCTACCGTATAATTTAATGTTGATGAAAACCTTAAAACTACTATACCAGATCCTCCATTAGAGGAAACTAATGTTGCTCCGTTGTAACCTCCACCTCCACCTCCACCGGTATTGGCTGTTCCGGCAGTAGAAGCTCTTGATGGGCTGCTGACCGCACCCGTTCCGCCGCCACCAGTTCCGCCGGAGCCGCTACTTCCAGAAACTGCCGCACCGGCACCACCGCCGCCGCCACAAAAGGTGTTAGTATTCGCTGGTGGCGTTGCTGATGTATTTGGGATGGACGAAGTTGTTCCGTTTCCGCCGCTACCGCCTGCGGTACCTGCGTTATTGTTTCCTGCTGTATTTGCTCCGCCGCCGCCGCCCGCTGCATTATAAAAACCTGTAAATGCTCCGTTGCCGCCGTTATTTCCGTACAGAGGAATCATAGTTTTACCGAAAGTATTAGCTCCCATGTAACTACCGCTGCCGCCTCCGCTTCCTCCCGAGTTTCCAATTCTTGCCAAAGTAGCAATGCCGCCGCCACAACCTCCCCCGATAGCATAATAAACATCAAATCTAGAAAAATTGCCATTGTTCACCGGGACTGAACTAGATATTGCCCCGCCAGCGCCGATTGAAATCGTATAAGGAGTGTTCAGTGATATATTGACTGATGTTAATTCAACAAAAGCTCCAGCACCACCTCCTCCTCCCGCCAAGTCTACCGAACCACCATTAGTTCCTCCATATCCTCCCGGTCCACCCCCACCAACTAATAAAGCTTTTATTGATTGAAAAGAATCAGACAACAAATCCCACGAATATCCGTTCCACCGATAGATACGTCCATTCTGTCTGGATAATTGACCCACTGTTGGACTACTTGGAAAAGAAAATGGCATAAATAAACTCCTACTAACTAAATGAAACTGTTCCCGTTCCGGCCGTGATCGTCACGACAGTTTCGCTCCCGAGTGGCGCGATGGTTGAGGTCAGCCCCGCTGACAGGCTGATTCGATAGGCGGAAGAGAAACGCAATATGATCACGCCGCTGCCGCCCGGTTGCGATTGGCTGTTGCCGTTGACAAAAGTGCCGCTGCCCCCGCCTCCTCCTGTATTCGGACCGCCAGCCGTAACTGTTATCGCGTCAGACCTTGCTCCTCCGTTGCCGCCACCACCAGTACCGCCAGCACCCCCAACGCCTCCGCTCCCCGGAACAGTATTAGTTCCACCACCGCCGCCGCCAGCGTAGGTGGCCGATGAACCGGTGATGGTGTTTGCAGCCCCGCTGCCGCCCGCACCTCCAGTGTTTGCTGCTCCGGCACTCCCCGCCGCCCCAGCACCACCGCCGCCACCGCCGCCGGTTGCGTTCCCGTTGCCGCCGGAATTGCCCTGCCCTGTTACGATAATCGCGCCTCCGGTCGTCGCATTATTAGTTCCGCCGCCACCGCTGCCGCCGCGCCCGTTGACGGTGTTTTGTACTGTTCCACCCCCACCACCAACAGCGGCGATTGGCCCAAAACGAGTAGCTGTTGCAATCACGCTACTGGCCGCGCCCCCTGCGCCGATATCGGCAGTGAACGATGTGTTTGTTGGCAGTAAAAGATTCGCTGAAACGTATCCGCCCCCGCCACCGCCACCCCCCGAACCATTGAATGTGGCATTCCCACCGCCGCCGCCGCCAACCACCAGAGCCGTAACAGGCACCGTGGTAGCCGCCGACACTGGACTACTCGCGTAGGGCATTGCACTGGTGATTAGCGAACCGAAGCCGTAGATACCGTTATTCATTATAAATCTGCCCCCAATGCTGTAACGTGAGTTGTTTGACTAACACTTGTAGTAACTCTAACACTCCATGAAGCGGATGGTAGAATCAAATTGGTATATGTTGTGCTGACTCTAGTTTGCTGAACAGTGGATGATCCTGTTGCTGCGGCTATAGTAACTTCATCAAATAACCAGTATGTACTACCGTCATGTAAAAATATTCGTACAATAGCAGCAGCACTGGTAGCTGCATTTTTTACAACAATTTCTGCTATTCGGGTTCCTGTAGAAGCACCAGTAATAACTGTTCCAAAATTGGTTGGAGATGTATAGGATGCTTCTGCTGTTGCTATGCTAACAGCCCCTATTCTTGGTACTGCTGCGAAACTTGGACTAACTGCCATAATATTCTCCCTTTATCTAAAGTTACTCCATAAAAATAAATTAATTGCTGCTTGAGCATTAGTAAAACCTGTCATGGGTGGCCCCACTTCTACATATAATGAACCTGTCCACTGGTATAATCGACTAGTATCAGTTGCTATATAATAAGAACTTGAGGATCCTAATGATGGAAAATTTGCTACTGTTGTATAACTAAGTATTTGATTTACCACTACGGGAATGGTGGTGGCGTTAGATGTTAATTCCCACACAGATCCGGACCATGTATATGATCGTCCATTCTGTGTGCTTTGTTGGCCGATTGTTGGACTACTTGGAAAACTAAATGGCATAATGTTACTCTTTTAAATTATGGATTAATAATATTCATATTGATAAGTTTGTCAAGTTATAGTATTGTTAGCAATTTTTGCTTCGTCTTCGCTATCAAACCAAGTCCATCCATCAATTGGATAATTATATTCATTATATTTTTCTTTGAGTAGTGTAAATCCTGGGCCATAAACCGCATTTGGAGCATACAATATCTCTAGACTTTCTGTATCGATTTTATAAAAACCACTAGTATTCATATTTTGATTAGACCGTTACGGTCCACCCTTTTGATGTGGCGATTGAAGTATCATGAGATGCTGTTCCCCAGTTACCAGTAACAGTGATGGTCTTTCCAGTACCAGTCGCAGACAGTCCCGTGTAGATAGCGTTGAGCGCGGCTGCCGACAGCTTGCACGATGCGTAGCTGATGTTCTGGTTCGTGCCAGACAGCGGAGCAGAGGATAGTGACGAGCAGCCGCTAAACATTAACGCGAAGTTGCCCGAAGTGACAGAGGAAGTGTTCAACGCAGGAACGTTGATGAGTGACCAACATCCATTGAACATGCCTTGTGTGTTGGTAACTGAAGCCATGTTGAATAGTGGCACAGATTGAAGGGCGTTGCAGGTTACAAACATATTATTCATATTCGTGGCTGCCGCTGTATTCAGAAGCGGAACACTGATGAGCGCGGTACAGCCGGAAAACAAATTCGTAAAATTAGTGACGGATGCCGTGTTGAAAAGAGGAATGGTGGTAAGAGAAAAACAAAGTCTAAACATGGTATTTATGTTTGTGAGCGAAGATGTATTGAATAGTGGAACGCTGGTGAGTGCTTCGCACTCGTTGAACATGCTGCTCATATCTGTGACAAGAGCGGTATTGAAAAGAGGAACAGTAGTCAACTGCTTGCAGCCGTAGAACATTGAGTTCATATTCGTTGCCGATGCCGTATTGAAAAGAGGTATTGAAGACAACGCACTACAGAGATTGAACATTGAACTCATGTTTGTGGTCAATGTTGTGTTGAAAAGCGGTACCGACTGAAGCATGGAGCAGCCGTTGAACATTGAGCTCATGGTGGTTACTGTTGCTGTATTGAGAAGCGGCACATACTGGAGGTTCCTACAGCCGCTGAACATGTTAGCCATACTTGTTGCCGATGAGGTGTTGAAGAGTGGTATCGTTATCAGTGCCCGGCAATTACTAAACATAGCACCAAAGTTTGTGACCGATGCCGTATTGAATTGTGGAACTACCTGAAGCATACGACACTCTTGAAACATATTGCTCATGGTTGTCACGCTGCCTGTTGAAAACAACGGCACAGACTGAAGCACCCAGCAGTTCATAAAGAAGGTAGTCATATTGGTGATGTTGTGCTGGCCAATCGTGACTTGCTGGAGATACGGCATCGCAAGAGTGCTGCTGCCAATCGTGAGCGATGTCAGGCTCGCACCATTCACGGCAATATCCAGCCATCCAGCGTAATAAGCACTGTTGAGGCCGCTTTGGTTGTGGCGAGTCTGCAAATTTAGCGATGTTAGGTTTGCCGCGCCTTGCGGATAGACCTGAATGATGACCTGACGATACCCAAGCGTCGATTCACCCGTGCTGCTAATCGTCGAATAATCGTATTGCTTGTAGGCAGTTGTTCCTGTCGCGTGGTTCGTGGTGGTGCCGTCACCCCAATCCACCGTGTACGCGGCGGCTGCCGTAAGAGCGACGAAATTGCTTTCTGGGTCAATTCGGTATAAGCCAGCGAATCGTTGCTGGCCGGTAACGCTTGGTAATGATAACCAATCGGCCGGTCGCACCCATGTTGTCAGGCTTGATGTGACAGTAGCAGCTGATCGCAAATTGAACTTGCTTGCCAATCTCGGCCGTGATTCAGTTGTAATAGACATTAGGTTATCTCCACGCCAAACAACGAAAACGCCAGAGTATTTGTAGAACTAAACACAGAAACAACGTCCGTAGCAGCCAGCGAAATGCCAACAGTCAAATAAAAAGAGTCATTAGAGTTAACAGTAGCGTCATAGACAAGATAATGCTGATTAGCAAGATTTACTCCCGCTGGTCGAATCGCAATTCGAAATGTTGCTGACACCCCAAGATTGCAAACGCTTATTGTAGAACAAACAGTCTGTGTAGCTCCCGGCACGGTATAGAGTGTTGTAAGAGAAGAGGCCGCTGGGCTAACCTGTCCTAATACCTTATGTGTTTGTGGCATTTATATGCCTCCTAATAAAAATGGATGAAAAATATTATCTATTGAACTAACGGTTTGAGCGCCTAACTCAACATATTGAAGTCCTGTCCACTGATATATTCTACTAGAATCACTAGCTAAATAATATGATGTTGAAACCCCAGAAGCTGGAAAACTAGTAGTAGTTGAATAACTAATTAATGGAATTGAATTAATTGTATAAGTTCCACTAGCCGAACTAATACTAGTATTAGATCCAGCAGAGATATTAGTTACTGGTAATAGTCCACTAACGCTACTATTAAAATTACTAATATCTGAACTAGTATGAAAATGACCACTAACACTAACATTAATATTATTAACTTTTAAACTAGTTCCATCAAAAGTTAAATTACTTTCAGCATTTATTCCCGTTGATGTTCCATCAGATGTTAATATTCTATTATCACTAAAATTAGTTATGCTAACCCCACCGCCAGTTCCACTACTACTAATAGTTAAAGTATTAGCACTATCATTATAGTCTAAAACTATTCCGGTTCCAGCAACTAAAAATCCAGAACCAACAATATCTTGAACAGATTCAGTAAAGTCGCTAATATTTATGCTGGAGTGGGAGTGATTATTTAAACTATTCCATGCTGATGAGCCGTCTCCAATTTTTAATATATTGTTTGACAGGTCAAAACCGAGCTCTCCACTAGCTAAAACTGGATTACTACTACTCCATTCGGATGCTGTTCCTTTTCTAATAGTAATAAGATCATTAACTGGCATAGCTCTAAATTCCTAATATCAGGGAGTTCCACCATCTATAGCACAATAGTAAAGGGTTGTTGGACTACCAGCACTAACTCCACTTATACTAGTTAAACCATTAATACTTGTCAAAGTGCCACCCAATGAAACGGAACTTGAGCCAACTGTTATGCTACTATTAACCAATTGACTATTATCTACTCCACTAGCTTTAATAGTTACTGCTCCCGAACTTACACTAAAATCTCCACTATCAAAAGATGCTATTCCTTTAACAGATGTTGAGGCGTCGTGAAAAACTCCTGATACTGAGCTTGTTACTCGACCATAAGAATCTGTGGTCACAGACTGTAGAAATGTGCTTCCTGCTGAACCGCTACTATCAGATCTACTTACTGTTGCTAAGTCTATACTATCAGTATTAACAACAATTCTAGAAGAACTAGCGGTACCAATATCTATTGTATTACCAGTTTTAGTTAAACCAGATCCGGCAGTAATTTGACCAGCACCACTAAATTGAGCAAAGGTTAGGCTTGTGGATTCTAGTGTAATAGTATCATTGGTTGTTAAAACCCAACCGCTATCACTATTTGTAGAACCCTCTGTTACGAAAGTAAACATGCCTGCGGTGACTTCGGTATCACTATCAGCATCAGATGAGCGACTCCAACTTCCAACAGCAGCAGTATAAATACCATTTTGACTACCAACACTTTGATCTTTTACTAATACTCTATCACCAGACACAATATTTACACCATCAATAGTTTGAGCGCCACTCAACGTTATATTAGCTGTGGTAGCCGCCCTAACGCTCTGTTTAACGTCTAATCCGCTACGAGCAGCATCAACATAAGCTTTAGTAGCAGCATCACTATCAGATGTTGGAGTAGCTAATGATGTAATTTTTTGACTATTTAAAGATACTGATCCTGATGGGGCAGCCATCTGGTCTAATCTATTTGTTCTTACTTGAGTATCAAAACCAACAATATCGCTAGCATTAGTAATTATGCCGGTATTGTTGATGGTATAAGTTCCACCGCTATAAGATAAACTAATACCACTACCAGCAGATAATGGACTACTAATTGTTAATGAATTACCAGAATCGTCATAACTTTTAACGATACCACTGCCAGCAACTACTAAATCATTAACTCTATCATCAATAATCTCATTTAGTTCTGTTGGTAATGTTGTGGCCCAATCTAAACTGCCCCATAATGTTGATCCGTCTCCAATTTTAAATTTCTTTAGTGTTGTATCATATCCTATTTCTCCTGCTGATAAAGCATCAGAAGATAAGGCCCATTGAACTGACGAACCTCTTCTTAATTGTACTTTTGTTTGAACTGGCATTTTATTTCTCCATTATTTCATAATCAGGGCGAGCCACAATCAAAATGATAATTATCTAAATATTCTGCTAATCCACTAATTCTTGCTACTGGAAAATCACCAATTATTCTATTAACTGGATAGTCTGGTAAATCACTAGGAAGTATTCTTTCAACATTAATTATATCAATATTATATTGATCATATCTTTGTATTTCAATATTATTAATATTATCAACAAAACTAGTCTCAATATCTATTGTATACACTTGAGGATCAGTAATTTCAACTATAAAATTGCTCATATATTACAATCCATATTGGATGAAATTTGACTAAATCTTTTTACAATAGTTATAACTCCATAAAGAATTCTAGTAGTATATTTACCTCCTCCATTATATAGATCGTCTGGACTTTGTAGTTCAAGATCGTATTTAGCTGTATTAAAATTAAAACTATTAGTAGTTGTTGAGGGGAATAAAAGTGTTAACTTTCCATTTGGTTCATCTATCTCGAATCTATAAACATCATGATCATTATTATTAGATGAAAATATTTGAGTAGTAGTACTACTTGTTTTCCAAATAATTCTTGCGCACCAACCTGTAAGATCCATCGGATTACCTTCAGAATCTTTATATATTAAAGATAATCTAAAAGACGTACCTTGTTCTATAGCGAAATCATATTTGGCCGCTGCCATAGTTGTCGCCCTATATTTAAAAAGTTATTTTGATCGATCTATAATAAGATACACCCAAAAAAAAAGGCCGGCGCAAAGCCAGCCTTCTTTTATTTCGCTATTAATATAGCTAATTAAATTATAGAGCGCCAAGAACAACTCTACGGTTGTCAAGAACGGCAAAACCGTGCTCTGACCAGCCATAGAAACCGGCTCTCTTCTGACGATGTAGTGTGTCGTCTTCGAAGATTTGAACCTCTTGACGAACTGGCATAATAAATGTATCGTTCTTGCTCTGATCGAGACCAACAACGATTTCACTCTTACTACCGGGTAGTGCGCCAGAAAGAATATTGCTATAGAATAGCTGATATTCTTGACCAACGCCTAGTTCATCTAGGTCATGAAGATTAACACCAAACACACGATTAAGAGTACCGTCAGCAGCTGTATAGATCTCACGACGAGTAATTTCGTCGATCTGATCGATACCCCAGTTACGAATATCTTCCATAGATTCTGGAGAAACGTAAAGGTCTGTTAGGATAGCTCTGTTATTAGATGCTGAGTTACCACCACCGTTACGACGCATAACAGTCTTCATGAGACTAACAAGTCTCTTTGTAAACTGATTTGTATTAGCATCACTATCATAAACTACGATGTTACGATCAACACCAGCAGCTAGAACAGTATGCCAACCATCGTCGTTCATCTTCTTAACGAAAGAACCTTCTAGAACCTCCATAGCACGACCAACAACGTCCCAGCGGGCATCTCTGGCATACTTTAAGAGATAGTCGATTGAAGAGCCAACGTCGTAGGTTGGTACCATGACGTAATCGCTCTCAACATGACGCTCTGGAATATATCCATGATTAGGAACAGTATAGGCAACAAAGTCCTTTTCTGTACCTGGGGCTAGGAAGTCTAATGGAAATTCTGGAGTAGCATTTTGAGCTAATTGAATTGGCTCGAAAATACCATTTAAAATATCCCCACTGAGTAGACCCTTTCTCAATGGAAGCTCTAGTGCTTTAGCAATTTCTGCATTAGCAGCTAGGGCTACTTCTCTATTTGGTGAACCAGAACGAACTAAAAGTTCAGTTAATTCTGGAGCGGGCTGAAATTTTTGCGTTTTCGATGACATTGCTTTCTCCCTTATCAGGTAATGTTGATATCTACTTTAACGTAACCGTCTGCATCAAGGACACTAAGGAATCTACCGACCTTAACACTATTAGTGCTTGTGGTTGTTAAATAACCACTGCCATCATAGTAAGCGTCAGCCCCAGCGGTTGGAGTAACACCATTGGCAACAAGGTTAGTTGTGACTTGACCTTGACGCAAGACTGTAGCTTTACCACCAACTGGAACCTCGTCTCTGTACCAGTTAAGATGCTGTCTAGTTAGATCATAACTAACAACATCATTTAGTAGCAAGCCTGCTGGTTTTGTGCCACTAGGAGTGCCAGTAGGATATGCTACTAGACTTAGAGCATCATCTAGGGCTACGCCGCTACCAGAAGAAACGTGTACTACAATACCGCCTCTTTCTGATGCAGTGTTAATGAAATTCGATACGTCTGTGTATGATTCAACACGATGTGGTTTAAGAGCCATTTGATTTCTCCCTATTAATTTTAGAGTTTTTTACCGAGTCTACTAGAAATAAATTCAACCAAGGCGGCGCGTGTTGTTTCAACGGCTGATTCAACCTGACCACCAATACTGAGACTAACGCTATCTTCAACTTCAACAGTGTCGAGAGCTTCAATATCTACTGAGGATTTCGTGCTTTTGTCTGAATCAGCATCTTCTTGATCTTTTGAAGCAGTCTTCTTTTCTTCTTTATCTTCTTTTTTGTCTTCTTCTTCTTTTTTCTTAAGGAAAGGAGGAAGAGTTTTAGCAAAAACAGATGTCATAGTGGCAAAAGTTTCGTCATCTAATGACTCAAACTTATCAGCTGTTGATGTTGCTGTCTCGGAATCGATACCGAGATCAACTAAAGCAGCAACTCTCTTCATTTTCTTTGCTTTCTTAGCCATTTCTTCTTCTTGGTTCTTATATGCTGCTATAATTTCTGAGGCACCTGCAAGATCTTGACCTAATTTTTCATTGGCCTGAATAAGATCTTCGTTTTGCTTTTTGAGATCTTCGAGACTGGCAAATGTTGTATTTGCTGATTCTGTTTTGGTATTAACTTCAGCTTCTAGAGCAACAACCTTGTTCTGTAGTTCTACAATTTGAGCGTGAGCTTCTGAACAATCTGATGCTTGTACTGTTGCTGTAGTATCTTCTGAATTCATAGTAATGTTCTCCGCATTAAGGTTGGACACTTTATTTGATACACCCATATCTTGTAAAACTGTATTTTTTTCGTTAGAAAAATTTTCATTAGCTTTAGTTACAAGATTATTAGATAAAATTATACTATCTGGATTAGCTGGTTTGTCAACAAATCCTTTACCAGAAAAATTAATATTTCTTAGAACTCTACCAATTTTATAGTCTTGATGTTCTCCTACTCCACCATATGCTCTAAGGTATTTTGTTAAAAATGCTGTTTCTTCATTTCTAGCTAAAACTTTATACTCTCCAGTACTTTTATTAACTAATCCATAATCAAAACCAGTAAATAAACACTCCATACTAACGTATTTAGTACCTTCTTCTATTTCTGATATTAGTTTATGCGTTCTTTCTTGTAGTTCTGGTATAGAAAACCCTTTATAGATAACGGATCCTGTTAAAATATGATATTTTGCAGGTAGTTCTGACGCTGGGGTTTCCTCACTGATAAGCTCTCCATTTTCTGTTATTGGCCAATTTGATGTAATATGACCGATAATGGTACTCTCGTCATGTTCTAGATTTGTTGGTTTGTCCTCTGGGCTATTTCTAGCCGCCCAGACCTCTTCTTTATCAAAAATATCATCATTTTTATTCCATGATGTAGTAACTAAAATAGATTGTAAATAGTATAAATCGCCATCATTAATAGATGCTAAACTTTTATTCATATTTTTAATATGTTTTTTATCTATTATAGAAGAAGGAGAAACAGCAGAAGCATAACAAATTGATGCAGATGTTTGGAGTTTATGCTCAAGACCATCCGAAATTTCTTGCTGAAAAATTTTCATTATTTATACCTTATTTGATGATGTTTATGCGTTGCTAATATACACCGTAGAGTAAAATGATGCTTTAGCTTGTTTTTGTTCATCCACAGTTAAGCTATAGTTTAAATCATTTTCTATGTTTTTTAGCCATAATTTATAAGCAACTACTAGGTGTGTTTGGTTCTCAGAGTCTATCTTTGCAAAAGATTCAAAGATCGTGTCTTGACCAACTTTTGAAAATGGATCTAGTCCAAATAATACTTTTGTTTTTATATTTTCTATCTCTTGGGATTCTACTGAAGAAAGACTTCTTAAATTTTTCTTATTATAAAATTCTAATAAAATAGGATTAAGTATCTCGCTAACTTTATCTTGAGCTTTATTCGCCCAAATCATTAAACCTGCGCCTGTTTGAGGTTTGAAAACTTTAGTTTTTCGCTTTTCTTGATCTTTGCTAGTTTTTGGTCTTCCCTGTCCTGGTTGCCCAGGCAACGATTCAGGAGAATCGTTTGCCAACTTGGTTGGTGAACTTGGTACTTTCATTTGAAGAGCGCTTTGTTCACCAGATTTCTTTTTCTCTAATTCAAGACCTACCTGACTAGGAGCCACTACCCCTGTCTGTAAAGCAATCTTTTTAAGACTATTTTCTGGAGTAGGATCGAACCAAGGACCGGCTTTTTGAACCATTCTCTCGCTATCTCTTTCTCTGTTTTCTCTATTAAGTCTACTCTTCTCCATATCAGGATCCATGCCAAATTTAGTTTGTAATAATTCGTCGGATATAAGATTTCTATCAGCTAGTTGTATTAGTAGTGCTTTTTCTGAATCTTCGTTAGATAAATCCATTCTATCAAATTCTATCTTAGCTGGATACTTAAAACCCATTGCTTTTTGTACTAACATAATTTCATTTTCCCAAAATTTTGTTAATACTTCTCTACCATATTGTAATCTTTGTGTTAATGTTTTTAATGAAATAAAATTATTCGTTGTACCACCGGAAGCAAAAGTTCCTGTTAATGTGGGAGGAATACCTAAGCCAGCATAAACATTATTCATATGAGGTATATATTTGGCTTCTCCTAAAAATTGATGAACAGTGGTCTTAGACTCTAACATTTCTATATCTGGACCCCAAATAATATCCATAGTACCACCACCAACATTATTTCCTAGTATTTGTGCTAATTTAGATGTTGCTGCTTTAGTAGGAATAATTCTATGTTCTAGATTACCTAATTTAAAAATCCTAATATTAGAAATAGCTCCGTCAAGAGCCGCCATATCTGCTAATTTAAGTTTTTCTACAATAGTTATATCGTCCATAATGGAATATATCATAGGAAAAGCCCAAGACTGCCAATCGTCTTTTTTATAGTGGCAAACTATAGTTTTATCAGGATCCAAAGGAAATGGTTTTTTAGTTTTTGCCGCGTCTATAATTTGCTGAGGTAATGATTCTACAACTAATTTTTCTTCTGGTGTTTTAGGAGTATTTATAGCCTTACTCAAAGACGCCGGTAGTTGTAAGACATAATTTTTCTTATTAGAAAATGACGATAAAGACCCTCCAGCAACATCAACAAATACAGGATCTATAAAAGTATATTTCCAAGGAATTTCTCTTTTCTCAACAGAGGGAGAGTTCTGATCAATATCGCTAACGATAGTATCAGCAGTACCTAGACTTTGATATAGTTGTACTCCAGATTTTAAAGTTAATTTTGCTGTTCTTCTATCTATAACAACATTACCAGATCTGTATAAATTATTTATTAGTCTTTCAGATCTATCTTTTCCTTCTATTTTTTTAAACCAGCGACGATAAAATCTTTCTGTTCTTTTGTTCTTATGAACTATTCTGATTCCTTGAGTAGCAAAATCTCCCATAAGATCAACCACATTTTTGACTAAACCAACTCTTTGATAAATATCGTCAGCTCTTTTTAGAATTTCTTTTACTCTTTGTGGAACCGCTTCATCTGGTCTAAAATAATCATAGTCAGATTTGGTAAATCCGGGTCTGCTACCAGTAAGACCATCTAAATTAGAATAGTCTAATCCGTATCTTCTCATACTTACTGCTTTTTCTGAAGATGATGCTAAACCAACAAATTCTTCTAAAGATTCTCCAGATTTTTTAAAAGCTTCTTGTTTACTGGCTAAATCCTCTCCCCATGTAACATAAGCATCTGATTGGGGAATGGCCGCATTATTAATAGCATTTTGTTTAGAATTTTTTTTATTAGCCATAATTATTTATAATTGTATTGTGATTAGATTATATTTGAATCGAGAATACTGTAATATACACACTTTATTCTTTATATAGTCCTAAATAAATGTCAGAATTAGCATTGTTGGTGAACCATTCTGGTCCTCTATACATATTTCCGTCTGCTTTTATATTAGAATTTCGGGCATTATCTCCTATAATCTCATATTCTATATTTTTTAAACTTCTATTCATTTGTCTAGCCAGCATATTTGCTATTACTAATGAACTATAGCGGTCTTTTCTCAATCTTCCTTTTCTACCATTAGGTAATTTAATTTCAGGAGTATCCCATCGATCTCTAGCATTAGGACCAGTACTTGTTTGTGTCATAACAATTGTGGTCAATTCATTTTTTAATTCTTCTATTTCCAACAAACACTCGCTTAAATTATCATAAATAGGATTCATTTCATCTTCTATAATATCTTTACCGTCTTTTTGCATTGTTAATCCTAAAGTTAAATTATCGAACCTAGGAAACAATAATACTTTATCTTCTAAGTCTTTTCTTAAACCGTGATTAGCTTGTGCGGTCCAGTCTGCTTTAGCAAATTGTACTAGTTCTATAATATGTAATCCTGGTTGAGAATCTGTGTCTTTAGTGGATGAGTCTTCTATAACTGGCCATATTAAATGCTCACCATCTTCAAGCTTGGCCGGGTCGTGTAGAGCCTCCTCTATTGCAACACCTCCTCCTTGAGCATCTATGCCTAGTCTGGTACAAGGAAAAGTTTTCATAAGATTACGAATTTTACGACAGCAAAATCCATAAAAATCATGGTCTTGTGCCAATCCTTTTTTAAGTCTTTCTTTAAAATTATTTCTATTTGTTGTCCAGCAGTATACTAATCTATTATGATTTGGGTGAACTTCTATAATAGTAATACTAAAATTGTCCTGTTCTGAGGCAGGGTCTACTCCGTATACATACGAGCAATTAGTATTTCCTTTAGTCGAAGCTTCAAAAAGAATGGTTTTATTATCTATCAGAATAGGATTAGTATCCGAAACAACACAGCTTTCTATCAAGCTTCGTCTAAAAAATCCCTCACTATCAGAAATAAAACAAGCAGCATACTCCATATTATATATTCCAGTATGTATAGTAGCTTTAGCTCTAGATACTTGTTTGTCATCCATGAATCCTTTTGGTATTAATTCATAAGGAACACGAATTATAGAATAGTCTTTCCAATTAAAATTATCCGGAATTTCTCCTTTAAAAATATCTTTTAGTTTCTGCTCGTCTCCTTTACTTTCTATAATACCTTTGTATCTTTTCCAATAATTGGCAAAGTGTTTAAAAGAGTAATCAGCTGTGCCAGAAATAATAGCCTGATTGCTCATTTTAATATTTAAAGATTCTAATTCATCATTCCATATTCCGGCATCTATCATCGCTTGTTTTTTTGCCTGATCTTTAACATTCTGAATAGGACTAGCAGATACAGCAGCGAATCCGGATACTACTGTTTCATAAATATCCGGACTAATAGAAGCAAACTCATCAGCAATAATAATGTGCGCTCTTAATCCTCTAATTTTTGATCCATCTCCCAAAGGAATAGCAATCGTCCAACTATCTCCGAGTCTTATAGTACATCTATCAACATCTCTTCGAGGTCCATCATCATTGCTATTAAAAATACTCCGTAAAATAGGGCTATTTCTCCATATTGTTTCCATATATTCAAATATAATTTTACTCTGTCTAAAAGCTGCACCAACTACTACTATTTTTGTACCGGGTACGAAAGTGCATTTAAGAACACAATATAAAGCCATCAGGAAAGACTTACCAAAACCACGGCTAGCTACGAACATAGGAAAAGATCTATGCCAAAACTCTTGCAATATTGCTATCTGGATAGGATGTAATTCTATATCGAAAAGAAGCTTAACTGTACTTCCTATGTATTTTGTATCTCTCATAATCTTTAATAGATGAACATCAGGGTATGCTATATCCTGTTCAGATCTATTAATCATTAGATTATTAGGTATTGCTAATGAATTAAGGTCTCCAAGACCTAGCCAAGCATTATCAAATATCTTTTTTTGTAAATCGCTCAATGTAGTTCACCTTTTTAAGAATATGCTCTGCTATTTTTTGAGCATTAATTGCATTACCACAAAAAACAATTTTAATATTATGATTAATTTGTAATTCCAAAATGTGTTTGATAATAAATGCTGGAGATATTTTAATTTTATCCCACATTCTTTTAGGCACTGTTGAGCCACGAGGATAGATTAATATGTCTTCTAAATCAAACTCTAATAATAAAAATGAATATTTAAGCTGGCTCATTCTTAATATTACATCTTTGAATCTACTTTCAACAATATTATTAGCAAATTCGCTGATACTTTTTTTTCTTTCAATGCCTAATAAATTCTCCAAGCCCTCTATGCTATAGTCTCCAGTATCTAGCTTTTTATTAGCAACAGAATATTCCGTAAATGTCCATGGTTGTTGTTCTCTTGTATCAACAATGATAGTAAAGTCATCATGTTTCGACATTAACCACACTTTCTTTGGCTAGTAATCTTCTGGAAGTTTTGATAGCTTTTTTTACCATAGCTCTAGCTACCATATCTATAAAAGGCAGATTTCTTTTTGTTGATTCGTCTTTGAGCCAACCAATAATAGTATCCATATTTTGTTCACACCAATCTGGTCCTTTAATATTCATATTAATAGCATTTTGCCTACAAGAGCAATTAGGAGTAGGATTAATACCAAGAGTTTTTAACATGCCCGATAAAACAGATCCTGGTCCGTTAGGATGTTGCTCCATAGTGACCGGAAACTTGTTTTGAAGATAAGTCTGGGGATCTTTACCCATCTGAATTTTAACTATAGCTTCTGCCTGTTCTTGGGTCCAGTCTCCAGCATCATCATAGGATTGTGCAGAAAAAATTAGAAAATTTAGGGGTAAAGACTCTGAGTTTGCTAATAGAGTTTTTCGTTGAGGATTATCAATATAAACCAAATCTAATGAGGTTAGAACTTTGGGTTCTGGAGTTATAACCTTATTTGTTGTGGGGTTGGTATATGGGGGCTGCTTTATAGTGATTGGGGGATCAAAAGTGATCATTTTTTATCCTTTAACAATATCATTAAAAATGAAAAACTATATTCTTCTTCCATACCTTTAATAAGGTCATGATGAGCTTTACACAAGGTTATACCATTATTTGGATCAAATCTTAATCCTGGAAAACCGGCCCAAGTTTTTATATGATGAGCATTTAATCTTTTTTTACTATTACAATTAGGCCATCTACACTGAAATTTATCTCTAGTATAAACTTGTTTACGCCACTTCTTATATTGGGGATCATCAAAATTACGACGCATTTTTATATACTCTTATATCACTACTAACCATATCTTCTACTAGAGCATCAAAAGAAATTAATGGTTGCCAATTAAGTTTATTTTTTGCTTTAGAAGAATCTCCTTTAAGATAGTCTACTTCACAAGGACGATAAAAAGCAGGATCAATAGCTATATGGTCTAAATAATTTAAGTTGACTAAACTAAAAGCTTTATTTAAAAATTCTTCCACAGAATATGTGTGACCTGTTGATAATATATAATCATCCGGTTCTTGTTTTTGCAACATTAAATACATACCATAAACATAGTCTTTCGCATGGCCCCAGTCTCTTTTGGCTCTAATATTTCCTAGTTTTAATTTTTCGTTTTTATCAATTTTGTTATTTACTAATTGACCGATATACTTGGTAATTTTTCTAGTAACAAAGTTTTCGCCACGACGAGGACTTTCATGATTAAAGAGTATACCCGAACAAGCATATAAACTATAAGATGTTCTATAAATATAAACCATATGATGAGAAGCTAGCTTAGATGCTCCATATGGACTTTGAGGTAGCATAGCCGTTAATTCATTTTGGAACTTGGTATGATTTTCATTTACTGAATAATTTCTCCCAAACATTTCGCTGGTGCTGGCCTGATAAAATTTAGTTGATGGAGATAATAATCTTATAGCTTCTAGTAGATTGGTAACTCCCAAAGTGTTGATACTAAAAGTTGTTAGGGGCTGACTAAAACTGGTACCAACATGGCTTTGTGCAGCAAGATTGTAAACTTCATCAGGTTTGTGCTGGTCTATAACTCTTGAGCATCCACTAGGATCTGTAATATCAAATTCTTCTAAAATAAAATTTGGTTTATCTATTAGATGATTAATACGACTAAAATTATTAGAACTACATCGTCGATGTAAGCCTACTACTATATAGTCTTTTTCTAATAGTAGATCGGCCAGATATGAACCGTCTTGTCCTGTGACTCCTGTTATTATAGCTTTTTTACTCATTATTTTCCTCTAACAATACAGACTCTGGAGTTAAAAATGGTTTATCTATTAAATTATCTTCATAGGTATGGTATTCTTGTAGTTTGCTTTTACTTTTTTCAGTAGCTAATGACAAAATCTCCATTTCTCGTCCTTCTTTTTCTCTGATAGTTTCGTCTTCTAACATTCGTATTAAGCCTGTCCAGCTACTTTTTCCGTCCTCTATTCTTTTGATTCTTTGCTCTCTGGTAGCTTTTAAATCTTTACTAATCTTCTGCTGCTCATTTAATAGTTTAGTATATTCATTAGTATAGTTGGCAATACTATTTCGTGCAAAACTTAATTGAGTTTCCATATTAGCAAGTTTGGGAATGTCTCTGTCAGTTTCTGCTTTTTCATATTCTTTGTCTACTAGTTTTTGTAATTTATCAGTTTCAGCAATATGTCTTTTTCTTTCTTTCATACTTCGATTAATAAGAATATCAATAGTGATAAATTGTTTGATTTGAAGTTCTTCTGCTGGTAAAACGTCTTCACGAAACTGTTTAATAAGTCCAATCCAGGTATCTTCAAAATATGCTCTTTCTCCGTTATCATCATCAAACTGTCTGGTTATTTCGGGCCAAAATGTTTTGCTGTGTAATTTTTGTTTTAAAAATTCTTGGGTGCTTTTATCACTATCTGATATTAATAGTTTATTTTCTGTAATATATCTTTGAACAGGGGCGGTACTTCTATTTAGTGATGAAGCTATTTGTTCTACTGATAGCGAACCAAAATTTTCCCTTATATATTGTTCTTCATCTAAGCTTAATTGTCCTCTTTTTTTGGGGGCTGAATTTCCCATTTTTTATTCTCCATTAATTGCGCAATATGTTTTTGTAGTTTTATTAGTTGTTGTTTTGGAATATTGGTTCCATGTTTTAGTTTTAAATATGATTCTCTAAATTCTGACTGAATATTTTCATCTAAAAAAGATATAATTTCTTTATTTTGAATAAAATTGGTAGAATCAGATATTTGTAAATTAGGAATGGATAAGTCTTGATCAATATGGGACGGTTGCATAATATTCTTTTTAGCTTCGTTTCTATTGGCCCATGCTGCATAAGGAGCACAATCATCTTTGTTTAAATATTTTGAACATTGATTGGTAGAACAAGCATAATTTTTATCAAATAGTGGACATGTTATGCAAGGTTTGTCGGGCCTTTGATAGTTATTTCTTTTGAAATTAAATAGTCTATTTCTCACATGGGTCCATAAAAAGTTTTCCAAGGGGCGACTACGATCATATTTTTGCAAACCTTCCATAGCAAATATGGCGGCTTGTTGTTTCATATCATCAAAATCATGGTATCCGAAACGAAATTTATAACCCAATCTTTTGCTAATATTATCCAATACTATTAAAAATTCATCTTCAGTAACACCATTTGGTAAAATATCTTTATTCTTTTTCTTCTTGCTCATTTATTAAACTGGCTATAGTTTTTCCTTCTGGTAATTTTAATTCTTCCTGAATATCTTCAGATAAAGATCCTGATGCTTTGACGATTAAAACGGAGTCTATTAAATTAAATTCATCGTTTTTCATAAGATCTCCTTGCGCAAAACTTATCAATACACTAATATAGTAGTGTTGATGGCTTTTTAGTCAATATAAATTTATATACTGGAGGAATTATGGCTAATTATAAGAAGTGGACTAGTGCAGAAACCGACTTTATTGGTAAAAATCATAATCTAATTTGTGATGAGGTTTTAGCATCTAAGTTAAGTGAGATGACAGGACAAACTATAACAACAGCTATGGTTCGTCGTCAAAGAAGAAAATTAAGTTTAAAGAAGCCTCGTGGTCGTCCTTCCAAAATTAAAACATTTGAAGCTAATGGAGAAAATCTATAATGAATAAATTATTCAATAGTTTTTGTATTCTGTTGGTGGTATTTTGTAGTATGGGAGCTGGTCCATGTTGGATAAAGTATAATCATGCTACTATTCAACCAGTTCCAGTGGTAGTTTATCCACCATATTTTCTTTATGGAAATCAATATGTTCCTGTTATTGTGCAGCAACAGAGGTTTGTTCCTGTGGTGGAGAATAGGATAGAGTATAGACCGGTGGTTGGCCAGTTTTTTATGAATTATTCTCATTACTATAGTTATCCACAGAATTATGGTTATTACTATACTAATTGGAATGAATATAATTATTAATCTATAACAATAAAGATAGAATAATAAAGAAGAGGCAAGCAGAAATGTTTGTCTCTTTTTTTATACACACTCTTGATCTTGTGGCGACGCCGGGTATAAACCACTATATGTTGTGACTGGACTCTCAACACGAAAGGACTCGATATGAAACAATACGTTTTATCTTTAGAGAACTTAGAATCTAGAACTGTTTTATCTAGTGTGGTAGCAATTGTTGATAGTGGTGCAGACATTAACCATCCTTATCTGGCTGATAGATTGTGGACCAATCCTGGAGAGATTGCTGGTGATAATGTTGATAATGATAATAATGGATATGTGGACGATATTCATGGGTGGAATTTTGTAGAAAATAATAATAATGTGCAGGATGGGTATGGACATGGTACGGCGGTGGCGGGTTTGGTTGTGGCTAATAGTACTTCTGATGTGATGATTTTAAGATTTCAAAATAATCAGGGTTTAGGATTCACCGGCGAAGCAATCAAGGGTATAGAATATGCTACTATGATGAAAAAAAATTATGGGGTTAATGTGGTGGCTATTAATGCTAGTTGGGGTGGGGGATTAGGATATTCTAGTTTATTGTATGCTGCTATCAATAATGCTGGAAATAATGATATAGCTTTTGTGGTTGCTGCTGGTAATAGTGGTGCAGATAATGATGTTTCTCCAAGGTATCCTGGGTCTTATGATTGTTCTAATGTTATTAATGTGGCGGCGGTGACTGATCAAGGATATTTGACATCATATTCTAATTATGGGAAAAATAGTGTAGATTTGGGGGCTCCTGCTAATGGAGTAAATACTACTTTTCCTAATAATAGTTATGGCTCTTTTGCTGGTACAAGTGCTGCTGCTCCTAGAGTCTCTAGCTCTGTGGGATATTTAAAATCTCAGAATCCTTCATGGAGCATTAATGAGGTTAAAAGTTATATATTTAGTACTGTAGAAAAAAATAATAGTTTAGCAGATAGGTTGGTCAGTGGTGGGGTCTTGAATAAGAGTCTGGTTTTTAATGTTTCACAACCCATAAAGACTCCGGTTTCTATTAGTATGCCGGTGATTAGTACTTCTATAGGAAATGTGGAAATTTTATCCTTAAAAAGAATTAAGGGATGGGCTTTTAGTGAAAATAGGGGAAACAAGTCTGTGGTGGTTAGTGTGGTTATAAATGATGTGGTGGTAAAAAGTGGTACTGCTAATGGTTATAGGGGGGATTTGAGAAAGGTTTTAGGTTCTAGTTACCATGGATTTAATATGAAGCTAGCTCCTAGGTGGTTTAAGAGCGGGGAGAATAGTGTTAGGGTGGTTGTGGACGGTAACTCTATATGGAGTGGTAAAGTTTATAAATAGTGGCTATTAAACTGGCTAATTATTTTATAGGGCCTGGACTATGTATGGACCACCCCAGGATTTTTAGAAATTCTGATGAGATGATAAGTAAAACAAAAAAACCCCCCTATGCCCTAAACCTATACGGTATAAGAACTTATGATCATTATACTCCGCAAAATTTGATGTAAGTGCTTGTGTGGGAATGACTTATGACGATTTTTGACGCAAAGGCCATACCATAAAAATATCTTTATTTGGCATGAAATTATATTTGAAAAATTACAAAGATTTCTCTTGAAAGCGTCGATAAACACTGTATAATGAAAGCACAAGAGAAAAAGGGAGAAAAGAAAATGATCACGCTCACGATGATTCAGATTGGCCGGAAGTTTAAGGTTTATCACGACCAGAATGGCAAGAGGATTTTGCTTGGGATTTTCAAGAGTGCCGACGAGGCTATCTCATTCATGAATCGGGCTTGACGAATAGAAAATATCTTAGTAGAATACTAGAGAAAGTGAGAATGAAAATGGAAAAGATGATTGACGAAAACGGCGAGGAATGGATCGTGGGATATGGAGATGAGGCCGATTATATCCCAGGCTATGATGATGGTGAATGGGATCCGATCATGGGTGATGCCGATGAGCACATCGAAACGAACGATGAGTGGCTGGACGATTTCCAGGGTGAAGAAGAATTTGCTTGAAAGGAAAAGAAAATGAAAAACTGGATCTGCTACAATTTGTTTGGTGAGCATCCCGATGATGTGGATACTTTCGGAATGATTAGTGGCTTGGGTATTCAAGTGTTTCTAATCGGTTGGGCCGTCTATCTTTTTGTTTACGTTCCTTTCTTTTACTTTGGGTGAATACTAATGTTTGCAACAGCTTATAAACCGGTAGTGAATAACCTCGACAAGATTTTCTCTGCTATGCGAACGGGTAAGTATGGGTGTGTTATCGACACTAAGGGAAATGCCCATGTTGGTATTATCAATTGTGTGATGCGTGAAGATGGCAGCGGAAAGAATTGGATTGTGACCATTACTAATAAGACTGTTGGTAATGAGAATGTTTTTTTTCATGCTAAATAAGAATAGGTGTTCAAATGAAAGTTTCTCAACTAAGCAAATGTACAGTACAAACCGCTTTAAGGATTGAGCAAATTCGTTTGCAATATGCTTTGAGCGAATCAGATAAAGAAAATATTAAAAATAGTATTAAGGAATTGTGTGCTGAACTACTGTATAGGTGGAAAAACGAGTCGCAAACCCTTAGCCCATAAGGAGTTACGACAAATTTTCGCCGCAAAATTTTCTCTAAGTACTTATGCTGCAACGACTTACGTCAAGTTTGGACGCATATCGTATGCCAAAGTAAAATATTCTTTTTTGGCACGATATTTGCTGTGGGAAACCTTACGATATTGTAAGGAAACTACCAAAGATTTCGCTTGCAACCTAAAGAAAAGCCTGTATAATGTCGGTATAAGAAGAAAGAGAGAAAGAAAATGAAAACCAAGTTCCCTATCGTCGAAAACGCCAAGCGTCAAGCCAGACTGTGCTTCCTCGGGATTGCGATTCCTCACCAACCCTCCCTTGCGGATGGGGTGTATGGCCCAATCCGTAGTGAGAAGGTGCTGAAGTTCAATCGTAAAGCCCTAAAGAATCTGGGCAAGATTCGCAAGGAAAAGGCCGATCCCCGCCTTGTGGGGGGTGAGGATCGCATGATTGTGAGAGTTGGCAAGCCGGGTTCTGCCGAAAGGGTTGCTGCTCTGGAATCGCAATATACCGCGATTCTTGCTTGTGGAGAGGAAGTATCCCCCTTTTCGGAGGGGTGATCTTCCGTACACTGTACAAAAAAACTCGACGTAAAGCCTTGCTACCAAAGGACTTACGGCGATTTTTCGCCGCCAAATTTGACGTAAGTGCTTATATACCAACAACTTAGGTTCAATGCTTACATATTAGGCGTTTCTGCCTATATTCTGATCACTAGCAAATCCTGTGCCAAACTTGCTTCTCCAACCTTACAGCATTGTAAGGAAACTTTTTCTGATCTAGGCTATTGACATTGGACGATAATACTGGTATAATGATAGCACAAGAAAGAAAGAGAGAGAAAGATGAATAGCAAGACGATTGAGAAAGAGTTGAAGAAGTTGGGCTATACGCTGAAGAAGACTTCGAGCATCGAAGCCCGTTGGATGGTCAGCTCTGACGTTCTCACCTACCATTGGGATTTCAAGGATTTGAAGGGTGTTCAGCGTTTCATGGTGGACGAGCGAGCGTTGTATCGGTATGCCAAAGCGAACGGTGCGACCACCCGATAGTGGGGGTTGACGATCAGAAAAAACTTCGCTAGAATACCAACACAAGAAAGAGAGAACAGAATGATTCAAATTGGTGATAGGGTTCAGGTTGGTTCAAGGATTGGTGCCGATCTGGCGTGGGCTGTGGTGGTGAACATCCTGCCAGCAATCGGGGACAGGGTAGCTATGTATTGTGTTCGGTTCGATGCCACTACCTCGAAACTGAATGAGTGCTGGATCGATGAGGGTATGATCTACGGACCGTTTCTCGATCAAAACTTTGGATGGAATTGAAAGGCTATACAAATGTTCTCACCGATGGAAAAAATTTGGATGAGCCTTGGCTTGCAAGGTGCTTTGGAAATGATGGACGCATCATGTTCTCTGGCCGAAAGGCTCACGGAAGAATGCGTGACTAATCCGGCAGTGAAAGATGCTCTAATTCGAAGCATTGCTGCTGAAATTATAGGCAGTCGCCAAAGTATCTCCTAAGTGCTTGCCATATAAAGACTTACGACAAACGGGGCGGGCCGGGCTTGATGTAAGTTCTTACCCCATAAGACTTTACGACAACTTAGCAAATGGTGTGCCAAACCTCCACAAAATTACGAAAAGTTTTGTCAAAATCTTTTGACAATAAAATTTCTGGATTTCTCTTGAAAGCTCAAGATGAACATGGTATAATGTCGATATAAGAAGTAAGACAGAAAGAAAGAAGGATAAGAGAATGGAAGACATGATGGTTTCGGATTGCTGTGGGTATGAGATGGATGGTATCATGATGGATCATGGGATTTGCCCAGATTGTGGCGAACATTGTGAAGTTGTTTCGTATGATTCCGAACCGGATTATATCCCCGGTTATGATGATGGTGAGGCGGCATAGTCTCCTGTCATCTGGGGATTGTTGATAGTCTCAGCTAATCCTGCGGATTTGGGCAAGCTGGGTATAGTCAGCAAGCTAGGGGAACCTTTCAATATTGCAAGAAAATTTTCTAGTTGACAACTAAAGATTAGACGGTAGAATGTCGATATAAGAAGTAGAGGAAAAAAGAAATGAAAACTTCACATCAAAAAGCTATTGAAAGAATGGATCGGGAAACTAATCGTGCTATTAAACAGGTTAAGTTGTTGGAAAAACTCTATCTGGAAATGATGCAGAAGAAAGAGAAGGTTGGAAAATGACCAATATTATCATTATAAATGCTTGGATTTTTACTATCCTTGCCATGTATGCTTTTGCTAACGTGGCTTTCTGGTTGTTTGCTCAGGCTTTTGGTGTTGTTGATAATTATCTGCAAAATCAGTATTGGAAGAATAAGGAATAAAAATGATTACTGTTGAACAAATTAGAGAATTGACCGATACTTACCTTGAGGGTTGTGAGGTTATTATTACTCGTTCGGGTTGTGGTTGGTCTACCCCTTGTGGTTGGCAAGTTTCTATTATTAGTGATATTCCCGGCGATCAGCATACAATTTATTTGCGTGATGATAATACTGTGGATTCTGCTTGGTCTAAGATTACTACTCTTGCGGATAATGCTTTGAACCCCGCATAATTAAAGAAAGGCGACAAGGATGGTCGATATTAACTGGGTACAAATAGGTGTGGGATTTGTTGCTGGCGTGTTGTGTTCTTGGTTTGTTTCTGATTTGGTTTTTTATGTAAGGAATAGCGAGGATAATAATGATTAATTCGGATTCTATCATTCTTACCATTTCTTTTGTGGCTGGTTGCTTGGTTGCTTGGATTGTAAATTCTTAACGCAAACCCTTGCCCTATAAAGACTTAGGGCAAACCGGGGCGGCCCCGCGAATCGTAACTACTTTGATAGCATAGACTTACGACGAGCATCGACGCAAAAGCTGTGCCACAAAAATATTTCCCGTTTGGCACAGAATTATATTTAAAAAATTCCAAAGATTTACCTTGCATTGGCCGATAAACACTGTAGAATGACAGCATCACAAGGGAAACCACTAAGGAAAATACCAATGCTTCACGATTTTGATGAAATCAATCTGATTCTGGCTGGCATGGTGAGCGAAGGGGTTGTTGAGCCGATTGACGATCCTAGCGTGGAAGTTGATTTTTGGGATTGGGCCGACATTGTTGGGGTTGTGGACGAGTGTGTACCGGAAGAGTATTCGGACAACCTTTCAATCTAGAAAGATTCAAGAAAAGGCATTTGACAAGCCGATAATAGTAGTGTAGGATAGAGTGAGAGAAAGAGAGAGTGAAAGATGATTAGTGATTGCTGTGGTATTCTGGTTCGGTTTCAAGATATTTGCCCGCGTTGTGGTGAGCATTGTGAGCCGATGGAAGATAGTGATGACGGTTACGATGCTGCCCGTGACGCTTACCTGACCGGCGAAGGTCCGGCTGTTACTCGTCGCCAAAGGCAAGAGGAAGAGGATTTGCGAGAAGAGTATCGCCGGAATCGGTGGTAGTCTCTTGACAAGCTAAGTTTTTTTTGATAGACTGTGACCATAAGAAAGGAAAAGAAACATGAGCCATCCTGATCCCCTTTACGATTTTGATAATTCTTATGATGATGATGCTGTTTTCTATGGAGAGGATAGTTCAAGCTATCATCCAGACGCGGAGCATGAAGTTGAGAGTCAGTTTACTGATGATGATGAAGAAGATTTGGAGAACGAAGAATATGATTCTTACGATGATAGCATGGATGGGGATTTTGATTCAGCCATGCGTGATGCGGGATTCGGAACGGATGAAGATTACGGTTACTTTGGGGGAGAAGATTACTAATGAAATGCCGATTCTTTGATATTGTTGTGGAAAATGAAAATGGTGAACAGCCTATTTCGAGCGAGTATGTTCTAGACTTGCCGGAACATAACATGACAGATGCTGTTGACCGACAAGAGTTTCTTGGTATCATGTTTGATACTGTTGTGGCCGCTAGTGGCTTGAATGTTTGTTCTTTTAGTTCAGAGGAGATTGGAATATGAAATGTGTTGTAACTCATACCGATACTTTCGGTGGTGAAGCTAATTATGGTTGGGTGAAGCGTTGGGAGTTTGTTCCCAAGAATGACTCTCAGCGTAGCGTAACATATCATGCTAAGAAACTGGCTGGCATGACGGGCGTTAAGAGTGATACTTATGATTTTGGCGATGGCTTTACAATTAAGCCTAGGGGTTATGCTCAAGTTATATTTGTAGACTTTGAGTGAAACTATCCGCAAACCCTTGTCAGATAACGACTTAGGGCGAGCGGGGCCGCAAAAATTTGACGTAACTCTTTATGTATCAACACTTTACGTCTAAAAAAATTTTCTCAAGATTCCCTCTTGCATTGGTCGATAATAGATGGTAGAATGACAATATGAAAGAAGGGGTGAAGTATGAGTCCTGACGGAACCTATAACGGCTATGCGAACTACCAAACGTGGAACGTATGCCTTTGGATTAGTAATGATCAAGGTCTGAACGAATTTGCGGCCGTGTGTCAAGACTATAAAGATTTTATGGCTAGGCTTCGTGATTTGTCTAGCGATGCTTTTTTGAATACTTCATGGAAATATACCAGTGCTATTTTCTATGAAACGCCCGACGGTGTGTCGTGGAATGATAGTGCGGTGAACCTTGCGGAAATGCAAGAGTATTGGAAAGAAAATTTTGTTCAAGTTGAGGCTTGACAAATGTCGATAATAGTTGTAGAATGCTGAGAGTTGAACGATTGGTTTTCCTAACGAAAGGGTTGATTATGGATAATTTGTTTGTGGTTGGTGGTCTTCTTGCTGCTGTTGCTGTTGTTGCCAGTTTTCTGTTCTATGCTGTCTATGGCGGTTCTAGAACTAGTCTTGCTAATGCTGTTGAGGGTCAGGTTTTCAACTTTACCTACGAACAGCCATTGCATGGAACTCATGAGCGATTCCTTGCTAAGGTGATCGGTAAGCAGACGCTTACTGCTGATCAAATTCGCAAGCTGAATAGCAGAAGTCGGTATCGTGCTAATGATCCCAATTTCATTCGCACGAACCATCTGGTAACTTGTCGCACGTTCGACGGAAAGGTGCGTAACTTCTATGCAGAGCGTGTGACTAATTGTCGCAAGCCTTTGCTGGCTGGTACGCTGTTTACCAGCAAGGTTGCTAGCCTGCTGTTCTAGTAGCAGTTTCTGCCTAAAGAATGCCCAACTCCTAACCCTTTGACACCAAAGGACTTAGGACGCGGGCGGCGGGCCGAATTTGACGCAACTCCTTAAGCCATATGGGTTTACGATTAATTTTAGAAATCTATTGACAACTGCCGATAGTGATGGTATCCTAAGACTATCGAGGAACGAAAACTGCCAACAAGGACATAATAATGTTCACTATTGCGGATTTTGAAGAGATCGAGGCTGAATTGGTCAAGGAAAAGATTTATTCTACAGAAAAGGATGAGCTGTCCTATCGCATTAGTCTGTTAAATAGTACAGACAGGGGTTTGTTTGGCGAGAAGATGCTGGTTAAAAAACTTATGATGAGTGGGTTTATTGTGCAGCATTATGGTTCTAATAGTGATTTTGATATTCTTGTGGATGATAGGATTAAAGTTGAAGTTAAAATGTCTTCGATTAAGATCAGGGGAAATCGTTCTTATTATTATTTTCAAAAGATTAAGCCGGAATTGTGCGATGTGGTCTTTTTAATATTCCTGACTCCGACGGGCGTAAAGATTAAGTGGACCCATTCTAATATGATCGATTTGTGGGCTGAGGAAAATAATACTAAAAGGGGTAAGGAAGGATATACTCCCGTTTTTGATAGTTATTGTGATAATATGAATATGTACTATCATGATAATTTTGATAGTTTTGTGGAAAAATACGGTTCGTGTGGGAAACTTCTTAAAAGAAAAACTCAGGTTTAGGCTCTTGACAGGCCGATAATAGTAGTGTAGAATATGGGAAATCAAAAGAGGAAATGTTCGCAGGATCGGAGGAGGAAGCGTGAATACTGATACTTATATGGTAATGAGAGGATATAAGCTTTTGGGTTATGTCGAGGCCCAGAGTACCTATCATGCTATTAGATTAGCGGAAAAGCACTATGGGGATAATATCATCGTGGAAAGAATCACGCATAACTGTCCCGCCTAACCCTGCCGGGTTGGTTGAGTGGGTATAGTCAGCCAGTAGTCGGGGCTTGACAAAAGGTTTTTAATAGAGTATATTGAGCAGAAAGGGAGAGAATTATGTTGACAACTGAAGAACGAGATGCTGTTTCTGATTGTGTGAGAAATTTTGCCATTTGTCTGATAAATGCTACCACTGTTGATGAGCAAGCTGTACATACTGAAATGGATACTTTCTTTGAGTTCTTTTGTAAGGCTCTTGAGATTGCCAGAACTGATGGTATCGTTAGAGTTCGTGAGTCTATTGGGGCTAGTAATAACTAATCGTAAGTCCTTATCCTTAAACAACTTAGGGATAGGGCGGGCGGCCGAACTCGACATAAGTCCTTATCTCTAAACGATTTGCGTCTAGAAATAATTTTTCAAGAAACTCTCTTGACAAGCCGATAATAGATGGTAGAATGATTGAAGAACAAGTGAAAACTTGTTGGTTGTGTCGGGCCGAGCAGCCGGTAAAAGCGGTAGTTGATGTCCTAGGAAACGTCTTCTACAATCGGTCCTACAATACAAACATCCGTGGGTCCATGCCTTGGACTAGATTGGGATAACCTATTCGACTAAGCGTTCCGGGATTTCGTACCCGAAGGCTGCTTGACGGGGTTATACGTTAGGCTAGAATACCAATCTATGGGGGATTGCATCCTCACCACGGCCAATACAATCCGGTATTATCCTTCATCGGGTAATAGAGTGAATTAACACCGCAACATTACGCTTGCGTTCTATCTTTCATCGGATAGAATCACTGAAATAACAGCCGGATACCGAACAACCAGTAACCGTTGCCTCTGATAAACTGCCTGATATTAGGTGCCCGAAAGCAGTGAAGCAGCGTGGGCGGTTTCCAAACCTTGAAAGTTATAGGTGTGGGCTATAGGAACCGGATCGTAAATGGTTCCGCTGGTTTTAATACAAAGGAGAAAGATATGAATGGTTATGAGTTGCTGGCAGAATTTGAGAAACTTATCAATGATCTGATTCTGGTTCCAAATAGCTGGCTGCCAGAAGAATTTAGAGACAATCGTACTGATAGCGTTTCTTTAACTGATCTGGAGCGTAAGTGCGACTCGCTAGAGATCGGTGAGACAGACCACCAAATTGAGAAGCGTGAAAAGGATAGGCGAATTGCGGCCTATACGGCTATGATTGAAAATGGACAGAAAATAACCTATCTGCTAAAGTAGATATAAAGTCTTGCTGCTAAAAGACTTAGAGCAAACGGGGGCGGCCCGGCTCGTCGTAACTGCTTGTGCTACAACACTTTACATCTTAAAAATTTTTCTTCAAGAAACCCTCTTGACAGTGTCGATAATAGATAGTAGAATGGTAGCACAGGAGAAAAAATATGATTGGTTTTACTAGATATTGTTTGACTGATAATGTGCGTAGGGTTGTGGAAGGTGATAATCTTGTATTTTCTGGATATACGTCTAGTGATAGGCAGTTTATTATTACGGTAAAGTTGAGTGATGCTAATGAATGGCTGAATGGTGGACTGATTCAGAGTTGCTTTCCGTATCTGGATTCTGAACAGCGTGAGATTCTGATGACGGGTAATGATAATGAGGCTTGGGCAAGTATGTTTGGGGAGGGTGAATGATGACCGTTAACGAACTTATTGAGCAGTTGAAGAATTATCCGTCCGATATGAGGGTTCTTACTCTTGGTTATGAGGGTGGCCTTGATGATATCAGTGTGAAGTCGGATAGTGTGGTACTTGATGCTAATGACAAGGACACTTGGTATATTGGTCGTCATGAGTATGTTAATATGACGGATAGCAATAATGATGTTGAGTGTGTAATTATTGTGAGGGGAAAATGATCTATCTTAATCTTAATGATATTGAGAGGTTGGCCGAAATTGTGGCCGAACTGGTTAAGTTGGATATGACTGTGATTGCTGAGTTGAAGGGTACTAAGTGGAGTATTGAGGTAACTAAGTAATGGAATGGAATAACTCTCATAAGAATCCGCCAAAGGTTGGGCAGAAGGTTTATTACTTTGGCCCCAATATTGGTATAGGAATTGGGTACTATTCTTACCATCCAGACCGAAAGATGGAAACATACTATTACAATGAAAATAATGAAAAGGTTGTAGATAAAGAGATAGAGATTTGCCAGCACGTTTTTACCAACCAAGCCAAACCGTGGACTTGTGACGCTTGTGATGCTCCGTTCTGGCTTCCATATGATGAGGAACGAGCAAAGAGTTGGTGTCCCATTATCCCAGAAGAATATACTAAGGGGTTGTATGACTAACGATAGAGAAAAGGCCATGATCTATATTCTGAGTTTTTTCAAAAATAGAATGGCCGCTGTAAATAAGCACAATGTAGATAAGACTAAAGAACTAATCGGTACTCATGAGATTTCACTACCTGAACTTGTTAATAAATATGTGGAGTTAGTTTTTGAAAACTCTTAGATGTAACTTCTTACAGCATAAGGACTTAGGAGAAATCCGGCGGGCGAAATTTGTTGTAAGTACTTGACCGCAAAAGACTTACGTTCAAAAATATTTTTTAAAGACTTCTCTTGACATTTGCCGATAATAGAGGTATACTTAAACGGGAAAGCAAGTGTGGGGACAACCACAATGATATCAAAAGAGGTTGTCTGAAATGTTGGTCGAGTATGGCGGAAGCCTGCTTGTCTTTCCTAATCCTACGGATTTGGTGGTCTTGGCGATAGTCAGCGAGAATACGGGGTCTTGACAAGATCGTTTCTATAAGGTATAGTATAAGCATGAAACAGAAACCACTGCATGGCGAAGTTCGTTTCCATTTGAGCAACGGACCCCATTATATGTTCTGGCAAGTGAAAGTTAAACAGGGTGGGGAAACAGTTGATGTATACTACGTTGACCCCAAAAAATATCAGTTAGAGATGCGGGGTTGTAAGTTGTGGAATAGGCCGAATAAGGCTAAACAGGTATTTGAGGCTGGAGTGCATGATGTTAGTGGGTGGGTTCGGTGTGAGGAGGTAATGTTAAGGAAAGATTTTTATCCTTCATTACCTATTGACAATCTTGAAAAATTGTACTATAACCCACTAAGAGATCCGCACTGGCGACGAGAAAGCGATAGTAACGAATTCATTTGGGATGGTAGCGAGTATGCTACTCTCTTGACTAACGGTAAACAAGTTTATATTTTGGAAGAAAGGGTTTAAAGATGATTAGTATTCAGGTGACTGTGGCCGAGGCTGTTGCTATTGCTAATACGGCTAGCAATGATTTGCATGATCGTATCGTCAACGCTATTGAGATTGCTCTGGGCGTGAACCAGAGGCGACAGGTGACGATCACTGGCGGCATGACTCTGGACAACCGCATCCCTTGCATCAAGGCGATTCGGATTGCTACTGGCTGGGGTTTGAAGGAAAGTAAGGAGTGGACCGATGGTATGGTGGGTGGCTGGAAGTATGATAGGTTCGTTCCTGCTCAACCGAACGTTAGGCAGAGCATTACTTTCAAGACGCCCGAAGCGGCTGAGAAGTTGCTGCGTGAACTGACCACTTTGGGTTGTGAGGGCTTTCTCTCTTGACCTAAAGCCTTGTCCGTAAAACACTTACGGCGAGGCGGGCCGGCCAAATTTGACGTAACTCCTTATACTTCAACAACTTAGAACAAATCATGAGAATACCAAAAAATCATTCATGCAAACACCTTGACGATGACGATACTATATGGTAGAATGATAGCATCACACGACAAGACGCTGGTTGATCGCAAACTACAAAGTTCGACTTAGCCCTTGACAAGTGATGTTTGGTGTGTATAATTACTTTACTTGGTTCGATAACACTTTTGGAAAGGTTTTTTACAATGAAGAAGTTTAGCTTTGTGGTTGATGTGGTTGCGGATGAGCTTGATCGTGACGGTGTGGTTGATTCGATTCGTTCTTGCCTGAGCGATAGCCTCCCTGGCGATGTTCATGCGAATGTCAAGGCTGGCGAGGTCAAGGCTTTTTCAGAGCAGGGTTATAAGGTCTGGCGGGCTAGGGTCACGGGCGTGACTGCGGAGCAGGCCGGTGATGCCCACTCTGGTAAGGTTGAGAAGGAAACCGTCGAGGCTTGATCTTGATAAACTGGACTATGTCAGTATAAATAGATTTTAGGCATAGTGCGGCGGGATTCGTCCCGCGTAATGGAGTGGGCTCAGACCCACCTAGTAGAGTCTAACCAACTAATAACCGGCGTGGTTGCCGGGAAGGGGTCTGCTACTAGTAATATTACGATGGTAAAGTGATCCCACCATCAAACCGTATAGCCTACATGGGACGCCATGTGGGCTTGCGGCGTTGAGTGGATATGATATAATACATATACGCTGCCGTGGCCGAGTAGATTAGGCGTCAACCTTCTAAGTTGATTTACGAGGGTGCAAATCCTTCCGGCAGTATTAAGTCTCCATGATCTAATTCCCAATGATGGTTGGGACAAAGAGCTATAAGATTATTTATATGATTTATTTCTCCAACTGTTGCAGTCTTAGGGAAGGAGGAAATAGCTTTAATATGACATACTTCAAAATGTTTATCGTATTTACAAATCATGCAACATTCTGGTTTACCAGATGATTTATAGATTTTTCTGGATAGATTCCTGATCCTAGAATTCTTTTGATATTTACGAGTTTGGATAGCATCTCCATAAGTTATAGAATTCCAATCTTTATTCATAGGATTACAATCTATACAGAATTTCCTTCTAAAAAAACCTGTCTCTTTGCCACACAATGAGCAATGATTAATCTTTTTCTTGCGTTTAGGTATTTTATTAGTTGTTTTAGCTGCACAAGATCTAGAGCAAAAATTAGGATTATTTGTTTCTTTACCGCAATGTCTACAATTGACCATATTAATCTCCTAATAGAAAGTTTAACTACTTCTATATACACCAAAACAGATTCGATTCTAAACCCTTCGCCAGTAAGCACTTAGGATAAATCCGGGCGGCCCCGTTTGACGTAAGTCCTTATGCCACAAGCCTTTGCATCAAAAAATAATTTCTTCAAGAATTGGTCTTGACTAGCCGATAATATAGTGTAGAATCGGTAGACAAGGGAGAATAATGATGAAAACTGCAAATGGTAATGATAAGTTGGGTAAGGAAAATTGTATTGTGGTTTCGCGTCCGGTTGGTGATAGTTGTCCGTCCGATTGTGATTTTCTCGGTAACGGATGCTATGCAGAAGATTTGGAAAATATCTATCCCGGTGTTCGTCCTGCCGGTATGCAAAATCTTGTTACAGAAAAGAATCGTATTCGCTCCATGCTGGTGGATGCCGTCAAGAAAAATAAAGATGTTCGCTGGCATGAGCGTGGCGACTTTTTCAAGTATGGTGAACTTGACAATGAATATGTTGATAATGTATTGTGGGCTTGTGAGAATATTCTTGCTAGTGGTGGTAGTCTGCCGACCATGTGGGCTTATACCCATATTTATGATACCAGATTGTCTATGGAACTTGGCAAGTATATCAATATGTATGCTAGTATCCATGATGGTGAAGATATGAAACAGGCTAAGGCTGCTGGTTTCAAACTGTTCGCATGGTGTGATAGTGATACTAAAATTGCCCCTAAGCGTCCGCGTGGCAAGAATAAGGTTGCAGCATGGCGATCAGCACTACCGAAACTGGTTGTGCTGGAAGGTGAAAAGTTTATCACTTGCCCGGAAATTCGTCGTGGTCGTGGAGTTGTCACTTGCACAAAAACCAAAAATAGCGTACACTGTGACTTGTGTGTTCGTGGTTTGGCTAATGTATTGTTTCCTGCTCACTAAGGATTACTATGGAAAACTGGCAAACTATTGACGATAAAAAAGTTAGAAGTAGATGGGAGTGTCCCGAGTGTGATAAACACGTTTATGTAGAGCCTTGGTGGTATAGTGAAAATGGTACACCTATGTGTATCTATTGTCCGGATCAAGATATGGAATATATTAGAACGGAAATAAATAATGACTAATATATATTTGGGTTTGTATGATGATGAGGGAAGTAAAAATGCTTTCTATATTATCAAAGACAGAAAGATAGATCGTAAACGTGTGGGTTTCAAAGAGTTTAAATCTAAAGAGGAAGCAGATTTTGCTCATAAAGTTCAAAGTATTCTGGCAGAGCAAGACTTGGCTCCGCGTGTGTACGGTCAAGTTGGCAGAATTCGCCGAAATAGTAATCAAGGATTGACAGAGTATGGTTATTTGACAGAAATTGCTAGATTGATGTCACAGTGTAGTTACGAGTATTGTGACGGAGACTGTTTTGAGAGTGGTTGCAGTAACTGTACTATCATTGGGGAAATAGTTTGGGAACTACACCTATGTGGGCTGGACTACTCCGATCATCATAGAGGAAACTTTGGATATGTTAGAAGAAACGGAGCATGGGTTCCTGTGGTGATAGATGTTGGGGTTGAGAGTTTTGGTGGTTGGGATAAAGATATTTATGGACAGTTTGAACATAAAAATGAATATGCCTACTAAGGAATTGAAAAATGTCTAAATATTATATCAAGTGTGGTACTCTGGAACTAATTTACTCTACAGATAAAAGTTCTGTTGAAGCGGCGGTTACAAGTTTGTTTGAGAGTAATAAGTTTGATACATTAGATGAATACTTCTATATTGATGAGCGTGGTTTTAGAGACTATCTAACTGCTGATAAGCAAACGGAAGTTTTGAAACTGAACGTAATCGCAAAGATGGGTGGATGGACGCTAGGTAACGACTAAAACTAACCGCAAACCCTTACTGCATAAGCACTTAGGGCGAGCGGGGCCGGCCAAATTTGACGTAAGTGCAATGGCCTCAACCACTTAGGATTTTTTAAAGAAAAGGTTGACAAGTGCCGATAACTATGATATGATTAAACGGAAAGGATGGGACAGCGTGATCCAATGGATTGGGGTATTGATTGCTCTGTTAGGTTTGGCCTATACTGGCGTTAAAGATTACCAAAAAGGTGATTTAAAAATTCCAAAAATACCATCTAGACAAAAGATTGTGTATCCTATACAATACTGTCTAATGGCTTATGATCCTAACATAGACAAAGTTTTTTATTTACACGACAATGGAATATGGCATGACTATGCACCACCTCAACGACGATATTCGCCCACGACGCAACCACAACAAAATCAAGGTCAAGGTCAAGAAGCCTTGGGAGTTGTCAACGGGACACAAGGAACATCGGGATACCGTTATGGACAATCGCCCCAAGCGGTTGCGAACCCGATCCGCTGAAAAGCGTCGGGCTTGCGAGGATTATCACTATTGATTATAATAGGTAGATTGCCGATGTAACTCAGTTGGTAGAGTAGCAGTTTTGTAAACTGCCTGTCGCCGGATCGTTCCCGGCCATCGGCTCTGCCCAGTAGCTTAATTGATAGAGCAGCTGACTTTGGATCAGCGGGTTGTAGGTTTGAGTCCTACCTGGGCATTTTATTTTTAATATTACTACCACAAAATGTTTCGGTCTGTGAATGGCAATTAGGGCATAAAAATCTTAAATTAGATAATCTATTATCATTATTTATACCATTAATATGATCGAGTTGTAAGACAATAGGCTTATTATTCCATTCATTAGTTATTCCACATTCTGAACACTTATGATCTATAAGTTTGTCTCTAATTATTGTTCTTTTAACAATACGTCTAGGGTGTTTGCAATTTTCTATTAATAGTTCTGTATGATCTATACGACTACAATATTTACAAGTTTTACCCTTTTTAGACTTTATATTACCACAAGAACATAAGTTATATTGTTGTTTTAGTATTTCTGCTCTAGTTTTGGTATATGATGAACATTGTTTACAATAGCTTTTTAGATAAGTATATCCTTTGTCTTTTCTTGTATGATATTCGGTTTTGTGTTTTTTTTCTTTGCACTTTGGGCAAATTTTAAATTCTGGTATTGACATTATAAGATATCCAGCTATAATAATTGATCGAACCCTAAAGTATAATACACCAAACGGGTTCGAAAGCAAGATGGTCTGTGATAGCTCAATGGTAGAGCTGGCGGCTGTTAACCGCCCGGTTGTAGGTTCGAGTCCTACTCACAGAGTTGGAATCTTGGCCGAGTGGTTTAAGGCAGCGGTTTACTAAACCGCCGAGGGTTAAAATCCTCCGGGGGTTCGAATCCCTCAGATTCCGTTATAACTATTTGAAAATAAAAGACTTAGGAAAAATTCGGCGGGCCGTTTTTGACGTAAGTGCTTATCAGATAACGACTTAGGATTTTCTAAAGACAAGACTTGACTCTTGCCGATAAGTAGAGTATGATTGAAAGACACGGGGCGTAAGGTAAGCCGGTTGCATCCGTCACTCTTATAAGGTGATCATAGGTACGTTCGACTCGTACACGCCCTACTTTTAAGCTTCGGAGGCTGACGTTTGAGTTGCGATGGCTGGCCCCATAGTCTAACGGCTAGGACGACAGCCTTTCACGCTGTAGATCGGAGTTCGATTCTCCGTGGGGTCACTTGACAAATAAAAAAAGAATGGTATACTAGAAAACCCTTGGGGGTGTAACTTAGCGACTAAAGTAGCGGTCTTTTAAACCGTTTATCGTGGGTTTGAGTCCCACCGCCCCCACTTGACAAGTATGTTTGGTTGGTGTATAATGTTGGAAAGAAAGGAAGGTTGATTATGCGTTATAGTGATGATTACGAAAAGTATGATTATGACTATGATGAATTGGTAGAAAATGCCGATGATCTTGGTCTAGATGAAGAACCTTGGATGGATGAAGAAAAAGATGATGAGGTTCCTTCTTATGGAAAGAATTACTATCCTGATATAACGGAAGATGATTGCTGATTTTTGTGGATGCTTCTAGGTGGGACTAGACTCTTTTCTTTATCCTTTCTTTCTTGAAAGCTGGTTCGAATCCAGCCATCCACACTTATATGAATGTTTTGAGCCAAAAGCCCGATGATTTTCGTCGTACTCCAGACGGTAAAGTTATTCAAGGTGCTAGCCACACTTGCCGTGTGCTAAATCATAAAGAGCGTAATAAGATAATTATAAAGGCTGTTTGTGATCTTAGAAAAATTAAAAATCAGTTTGACACTATTGCTTGCTGCGGTATTAGTGGTTTGATGGTTGTTCCACAAATTGCTGAATTGCTTGATAAACACATTTTAATTATTCGCAAAGATGAAAAATGCTACAGTGAATTTAGAACTGAGGGCGTTGCTCCTTTTCAATATGTGGTTATTGATGATCTTATTTGCTCTGGAGAAACGATAAGAAGAATTAAAAATACTATTAGTGATGAATATCCAAGAGCAATTTGCAAGGGTATTTATTGCTATCTTCCAGATGAATGTTCATATAGGCCGGATGAAGAAGGATCTAAATGGTGTGTGCGTGATCTAAAGGCTCCGCTCCTAAACCTAAGCCACCAAAAGACTTAGGACGAGCCGGGGCGGCCCCGCCCGACGTAAGTGCTTATATACCAACGACTTGCGTCACGAAATTTTTCCGCAAGTTTGCCCCTTGACACTGCCGATAATAGATGGTAGAATCAGCGTATCGGAACGAAGAATCAGTAACACGAAAGGGTTGATTATGCCTGCTATGGTCGAAAAGATGATGTTTGTTGGTGCTACCCCTTGGCATGGTGAGGGTACGCAGCTCGATGAGAATCCCTCTATTTCTGAGGCGATTACCGCTGCTGGTCTGGATTGGGAAGTTGGTACGAAGCCGTTGTTTACGTCGGAAGGCGAGGAAGTCAACGCCAAGGCGACTTTCCGTAAGACCGATAATAGGGTGCTGGGAGTTGTGGGTCCGCGTTATACCCCTCTCCAGAATCAAGATGCTTTTGATTGGTTCCAGCCGTTTCTGGACGCTGGCGAGTGCCAACTGCACACCGCCGGTTCGCTCAGTGAGGGCGAGAAGGTTTGGGTGTTGGCTCAACTCAATCGTGCGAACAGCGAAATTGTTCCCGGCGATGAGGTGAGCAAGTTTATCCTGCTGAGTAACAGCCACGACGGTACAACGTCGATCCGCGTCGGATATACTCCGATCCGCGTGGTCTGCGTGAATACTCTCGCTGCTGCCCACTCCAACAAGGACAGCCAGTTGATTCGGATTCGTCACACACGCTCCAGCAAAACAAATCTGGATAACGTGCGAGACATCATGGATAATATCAACGTGCAGTTCGAGGCGACTGCGGAACAGTATAGGTTCCTCGCCTCTAAGGATTTCAATCAGAACGATATTCGTAAGTATGTCAAGATTCTGCTGGGGATTGATAAGACCCCGGACGAAGATATCAAGACTCGTACCCGTAATATTATGGATGAAATCTTGACGCTTGTGGAAGGCCCGAAGCAGAGTGCTACGAATGTTCGTGGAACATGGTGGGCTGCCTATAATGGCTTCAATGAGTATCTGAACTATAGCAAGGGTCGCACGGTGAGCAATCGCCTCGACTCACTCTGGTTCGGACAGAATGGGGTTGATAACGTCAAAGCACTCAATACCGCAGTGGAGTTTGCGAACGCCGTCTGATCTTTTCGTGTCACGATGAAAAGGGGGAGGGCCGTAGCTGGGAAACTGGCTGCGGCCTTCTCTTTTGATTGCTGCGAAACGGTTCACTAGACGTAAGTACTTGCAACATAACGACTTACGACGAGCCGGGCCGCAAAATTTTGTCGTAACTTTAGTATTCATAAGGACTTACGTCAAAAAAACTGTAGACAAGCACGGCAAATTCCGATATACTCTAGGGGGGAGTAGACGTAAGGTGTTGGTATGAAAGAAGTTAGGGTAAGATTATAAAAATAGATTGTATAAAATCATATTATGATTGTCTTATCTAATCCACCGGATTTGCTGGTCTTGTTGATAGTCAGCCAAAATATAGGATCATTAGATTCTTTGATGATTCTAAGTCTATGATACTAAACAAGTTGCGACGAGTCCTCTCGTATGGTATACTGGTGGTATGGGAGAGTATGAGTTATTCTAATGATAGTTTTGAGATAAAGTCTCAATATTAAATTATTGTTAGATAGTTATAATCTTTACCATTTTGATAAGCTTAAGTATAGTCTGGCTTTATATGGGGCCACTTTGTTTTGTCTCAGCTTATCTTACGGATTTGCGGTCTTGGCGATAGTCAGCACGAATTCTTGGTCTATTAATTATGCAGGAGAAAATAAAATATGTCTAGAAAAGATGATCTGATTAAAAGCATGAACTATTGTATAGATTGTGCCAAAGCTAGGATACAATGGTATATGGAGACTGGTACTATGAGGTATCTTAATGAGGGAAGTGATTATTTAAGTGTGGCTAATCTTTATGTTAAAGAAATTAATAAGGAGTTGGGTGGGAATTATCACGAAAGAATTGGAGAACTGGTATGAGTAAGTATAGTAGGGGAATTTGTAAAATTTGTGGTGGTAACTGGAAAAAGTGTCCTAAATGTCAATTTGGGGTTTAGTATGAATAAAATACTGTGCATTATAATGTTGCTAATTTCCCTTGTTGTAAGCAGAAACTATAGGTATAAATGTAATACCTGTAATCTTATTTTTGAATATGGTGAACAAGGTACTAAAAATTGTCCTAGGGATGGGTCTTTTATGGTTCCTGATTACGAGGTTAATTATGCAAATAGATATAAGTAAACAAGAGGCATGGAAACTATTAGACGCTATAAAGAACTATGTTAGTGATTATACTGTTGCTAAACCTGTTACTAAACTTTTAGATAGTGTTACTAAAAAACTCGAGAAAATTGTTCATGAGTAAAAATCAAAAAACCTCAACTGTGGCAGTTATAGACTCATATAAAAAGTTATTAATTTTACGTCGTGGAGAATCTGCTCCATGGATGCCCGGCCGATATTGTTTGCCTGGTGGTCATGTTGAACCTAATGAAACTAATACCTCTGCTGCTATTAGAGAATTAAATGAAGAAACTGGAATAAGTTATCCTATTGAAAATCTTAAGACTATTACTATTAACTACTCTAGTGGATATTCTAAAACTGTATGGATAGCACATGTAAATAGTAACAATGTATCATTGAACTGGGAACATGATCATTATCTTTGGGTATCGTCCATGGAATCCTTTCTGGTAAGCTTGGTGCCGGGCCTGGGGACTACTATTAAAACTCTTAGTGATTCCGGCCATCTGATCTAAATCCTTTAAACTCAAGGGGTTGTGGCGACCGATAGGTATGGTATACTGGTAGAGTGGGAGGTTGGTTTTATTCTAACTTCCAAGTTTTCTTTTGTCAACCAATGAACGGAGGATTTTATTTTCTTTTCAATCGCTATCTGTTTTAGTATTGCTCTTGGTTGTATTAGTGGTTTGCGTGGTTGATAAGTAGTTATTATAGAAGCTAAGAGTCTATAGGTCCAACATAGATAGACCAGATAAAGTATCTAACTAGTACTCTTAGTATATAGTATAACTTCCACCCGCTGCATAATTATATTCTATTTCTGTGTTTTGTCAAGCAACCAAATTTTTGTATTATCGATATATCCGTAGTCGGACAATTGATGAGGTCTCTTTAAAAAATTGTTAAGATATTGATTTGTTTGCTATCTCACCATCTGGTATAATGATCTAGTCAACGGAGCCAAATGTTAAACGTCTTGTGAGCAAAGACGAAGAACAATTGGAATCATGGGCAAAAGTGTTTTTAACTTTAACCATGAGGTGATTTATGCGTGCTAGATATATTAGTGAGGTTAATCGTAAGGAAATTCAAAGAAAGTATATTGATCAGATACTTGGTGAAATGGATTTCATGCAGATTAAAGACTCTTTACGAGATTATCTAAGTAAAGAAAAGGATAAGTCTGGAAACTATTCTTTGGAGTGTGAAATAAGAAAGGAAACTCCTGAGATTCTAATAGATAATTGGCAAGATTATGATAAGCCAGCTACCTTAACCAAAAGGAAAGACAAGGATTATCATCTAGACGATCCTTCAACACAGGAGGAACTACATCATGCCTAGAACTTTTAGAAGAATAATTTCTTTTGAAGTAGAGGGTGAAATTTATGATCACTCTACATCTGCTGAAGAGATTCTATTAAACTATAACTGGAATTTTAAAGGATTCCATGATAATCATGAGGATAAATGTTTCTTAGAATCATCTCATGATGATCGTCGTGGACGTATTACTAAAATTGTTCGTAGAAATAAAATTAGTAAAACCGATAGAGCAGACACAGAAACTTTTACAATTAAGAATTGAGGTGATTTATGACTACGCTACCATTAGAGTATTGGTATGTTGGTGTTTTCATATTGTTAAGTTTGGTAACATGGTTTGGATACCGATATTTTTATCCTACTCAAAACTTTAATCCATAATTAACAATCAACTATAATTAGTATAACCGATCCGGGCATTAGTCTCAGCTAATGTGCCGCATTTGGTTTTTTTGGTTGTAGTCAGCGAGATTGTAGGCCCCTTAAGAAATTTGTAGTTGACCCTTGAAACTGTATTCCTACTATAGAACATAAATCGGTCGCATGGACGCGACATACTTTAACAGGAGAAAAGTTTATGATGAAGTTTGCATTTGTGATTGCTCTTATGTTACTTGGCTCGTCAACTTATGCTGGTGAGTGTTGTGTTAATGGTAATTGTACACTTCGTAGTCGAACTGTCAATGTTACAAGAGAACTAATCTCAGTTCCAGTAACAGTAACACGACGAACTGTTGAGGCTACTCGTAATTTTGGTCGTAGAACTGTGGCCCGCGTTCGTAGCGTTGTTCGTTAATTAATATAAAGGAAAAGATAGCCCCTATTTTATGAACCCGTGCTGAATAGCGAATACGGTAACTCATAAGATTAGGGGTCTTTTCTTATCTAGGATTATTTTATTCAAGGAGGAACTTTTATGATTAGATTAGTACTATTGGTGGCATTATGCTTTTGTTCTTCAGTTGGTTATAGTCAGAATATAGTTTATAGTCAGGGTAAATATTACTCCTATTCCTCATATCAACCATCAACATCATCTGCTCAAGGTGTTGCCGAAATTCAGGCCCGCCGAAATAGCATGGGGCATTGTGGTGGAAATAATGGATATGAAGGAGTTGGTTTTAGTAGTGTAAGTTCTGATGCTGCTATTAGAAACTGTTGTTACTGGGGACAAAAGACTCCAGTAGAAATAGGAGTAGCTAAAGGTAGGAGTGGATGGTATGCTTGTGTAAGATATAGGTGATTGTTTTACCTGATCATTCAGGGTTGGATTTTATGGATACAGTCAGTCAAAAATACTTTATAAGACTAGATAAACAAATATCATGTGATCTTATATGCTCTCAGGTACAAAATTTAGTGACTAAATTCCAGAAATCCTTTCCTGATGTATCAGATAGTTTTATTAGTTTAGAAATAAAAAAAGTTAATCATAGTGTAGATAATATTTTATTGTTAGAACATCATAGTCCCACCTAAACCAGCAGATTTGGTTTAAGTGGTTATAGTCAGCGAGAATTAAATATGAATAAAAAGAAACCCAAGTCTGATTCTTCTAAGCCCAAAAAGAAAACAACCCCCAAAAAGAGTTGTGGGGAAAAATGTAAGAGAAATTGTAATAATGAATCCCCCACTTTAAAAAGTACAGAAGATATTATAAAACCAGAAAGTAAAACAAATTATTTTTTTGGTCTAATTAAAAAGGCTTTTGGTTATGGTTCAGATACTTAATCTTTTAGGTTTTCTAGTCTTGTCTGTGATATTAGTTGAAACAACAATATATATTTGTCATAAATTTTTTATAGACCATAATAATCCGCCCCCAAAATAAAATGACTATTACTCAAATTTTAGCCATAGTTGTTGGATCCTTAATAATAATTAGTATTATTGCTTTTTCTATTCTTATAAGTTATTATGATCCTAATGGATCAAGTTCCAGAGATATTAATGGATATAAGAAATGATAACTTTATTTTTTCAGAATACAGTAGTAAGCAAACCACTACTACCAACATACATACATGATGATCTATCCCGACTAATAATTAGTATTTTAGGAATCATAGTACTGTCATATATTTTTAGCAGAATTGTGGACTATTATAATGCTTAATAATGATCCTTTAATTTTATATGGCCCACAGATTATTCTTTCCTGCACCATACTACATTGGGCATTAGTTAGCTATTTACAAGATTATCTTTATGAGGACGATAATTATGACCAAAATCAAAATTAATGAATTTCATGTGCCTTTTATCAAAGAACTAGTATTTGTGGGTCTAATTACAATAGTTTCTATGGTTTCTGTGCATTTTTTAATGAAAAAAGAGATATTTAACACATCAAATTCCACCATATATACCTCTCAAGAATCCCAGATCAACGCCGAATAAGAGTATTCTTAGCTTATACGTCCTATTTTTCACATTAATCAATTAAAATTTACTTATTATCTTATCCGGTGGTGAAATTTAAGGATTCTCACAAGTCTAATTCTACCAGACTTGGCTAAAGTTGTCAATCCCCTTTTGTCGATACTTGACACTATGGAGTTGTATGGTATACTGTTGGTACTGATACGGGTAAAAAGTTTAATTTTAGGCTGAAAAAGATGTATAAGACGATTCAACTGACTGATAAGGAACTAGAAATTTTGCACCAAGTTTTAGGATGGTTTTTGACCGAAAAACAACACAAAGACAACCCAAACTATACTAATGCCCACATTATGATGAGGCATATTGGTGGGAAACTAGCCCATCAAGATAGAAATCAAATAGTCTTTAGTGGGAAATGAGCCAGAAATGAATACTAAATCAAACAAGAACTATAAATCTAATATCAAAAATGGTCATCAATCCAAAAATCAATATCAAATTGATCATGATCTATCTTTAATCATAGATAAAATCTCTCTAAAGAATGGGGAGATGTTTAGGGTGGACTTTTGGGATAATGGCGATATTCTTAATGATTATATATTGGATATGAATAGGGAAACTCTAAAGGGAATGGCCGATTTTATTTATAAAATTCTTGAAGAAGAAAAGAAATGAGTATTAATAGAAGAAATTTTATAGGAGATAGTTTTGCTTGTTTATCAAGTTTACCTCTTATTGCTAGTGGCAAGGTCAAACCATCTAATATTCGTTATGATATAGCAGAAAGGGTTGCTGAACTATTCATAAATAATCTCGACTTTAAGTGTAATATTACTTCTTTGAATAGTTTGGAATTGTATACTACAGGAGTACCCTGTACTGAAAAACTCAATCTGTATTTTTCAATTGATGGATTTGGAATTAAAGACTCTATGGAAATTCCCACCAATGTTAATTGGTTAGATAGTGATAGTTTTAATGTATCTCCATTTATAGTAATGAATCTAATAATAAACAAACTTATTACAGACTATAATTTCCGTCTTGATAAAGACTTTTTTATACCAGAAAAACGAACAATGGGAATTAATCACAAGATTTTTGGAATGAATCTAATAAATAATAGGATGAAGAATAATGAATATTAATCTTGATAAACATGAAGTTGGCCTAATTCTTGACTCTCTGGAAAGTTATCAGTTGGATATTGAGCATGGTGGAAGAAATGAGTAGCTATATACCTAAACAGAATATTTTTGATGGTGAATATTTTGATCTTGCTATAGAGCGTGATCGTTTTGGTGGATATTCTGATAACTTAACCAGTTATGAGTATGGTATGGTCTTTAGAACAAACAAGAAGCATAATGTAATCAATCCACCAACCACAAAAGAAGAATTACTAGCATTGGCGGATTTTATTTATGAGACTATTGGGGAAAAATAAATGAACAGACCACAAACTAAAATGGAACTTTATGGAGTTCCTCAAGGTAATGAACTTGTTTGGGGGCGATTAATTCTTAGACAAACTGAAACTCACAAGTTTAAAAAGATCGCCTATTTTGACAACTATCTTGATGCTAATAATGCTTTTCATGAATGGTTGGAAGAATACTCTGAGCATCAATATTGTGATGGGGAAAAATAATGATTAGACCAACACTAGCTGAAGATATTGCTTATGCTATTAGTTGTGTTCAAGACTATAAGGACACTATAGATACTGATACAGAAAATGGTTGGAAAATCTATGATGACGCCAACAGTCGTATACAAAGATTATTTTCTTTTTATTACCAACTTACAGGATTTAATCCTTACGAGGAAAAGAAATGATAACTATTCCACGATGGGAGTATTATTTACTATATTTCATAGCCACTATGCAATGTGCGACATTTATAGATAGGATAATCGGTTGGTAAAAACTATGAATGAAAAATTTGATAGTAAAGCAGATTATAAGAAATATCACGCAAGAGTATTAAAGTATATCTGTTCAGAGTATAAAGATTTTCACTTTAACAGAATGAGGAATGGATCATTACTAATTCAGTTGGACCCCCTTCATAAACACGAATTTCATTTGTTAATTGGGGTAATGGCTGATCCAAAAAATAGCATTAATAATATTGCTGGCATAGTGGTTAATCATATGTTTGAGTCTTTATATGGTCAATTCAAATTTAAAGAAACAAATAAATGAAGATTAGCATCTATCGTTATGATAACAGATATTGTTATAATATTTTTTATGGAGAAGATTTGAGATTGCAAGAGGGCTATGGATATAGTTTTTGGGATGTTTTAGTACAAATCAATATTTTTAAACAAATAGTTTTGGAGAATAACTAGTGGCAGTTAACGTCAAACAAGAGTTTGTAAACTTAGATCGCAATAACTTTAAAGATGTTTGTGATCTTGTTGATAAGATTATAGAGGATATTTGGGTTACAGCGGTAGATGACGATTCTCTGCATGGTTTAATTAAAGACTATATGACTGACCTTATTAATCCCGACCTTTTGGACTTTGATGTTGAGAATAAGTAATGACTGAAAATCCCCTATAATTAGCAACAAAAACTTGGATAGAGGCTGTACAAAAATATTATGAGCATGAAAAAGACCGTAATCAATTAACCCAAATATTTATGAGGGGTTATTTTACAGGATGGAGCGAAAGAGAAGTGGCAAAATTGGCCGATCAATTAGATAAGAATGAAAAACAATATCCATTATGGGAGAATAAATAATGACCGTTCAAGAACTTCGTAATAAAGGTTTTAAGGTAAAGGTTCTTCATAATCGACTTTATATGGGCAGATTTAAGTGGCAAACTGCTAATCCTTCAGTTATTATTGGCTCCTCTCCACTTGAGCCAGATACTAAGGGTGGATCAACTCATATCATTATTGATAGTCCTAATGGATTTCATTTTGAGGGAGTTGCTCTTTGTAGCAGAAATGATAATTATGATAAGAAACTGGGGGTAAGAATTGCTCTTGGGAGATCTGGTATTATTGAAAGGATAAATAAATGAAAAATAACATTATGAAAAAGTGGGTTAAGGCTCTTTGTTCTGGCAAGTTTAAACAAGGGGTGGGAACTCTCAAGCAATTTAATAACAGGGAGCAGGCCCAGCATTGTTGCCTTGGGGTTCTTTGTGAGTTGTATAATGATGAAATGAAAAAGAATCACAAGAAAACCATTCCGGTCAAAACTGTGAAAGGTTGCTACGATTATAGTTTTGGTTTTGTAAGATTTGGTAATAGCACTGATATGTTACCAGAAAAAGTAAGAAAATGGGCTGGTATGAAAAGTCACGACGGTAAGTTTACTGATACCGATGGTATTAATAATAATCTTGCTGATGTAAATGATTTTGGGCGAAAATTTAAGACTATTGCAAATATTATTGACAAAAATTGGGAGAATCTTTAATGAGTATTGTGATGAAAGACTTTTATAAGGCTGATGTTACCCGATTTGATATTGAAATGCTGTCGGAAAATATGGTCAAGTTTGATGTTAGTAATGTTATTAGTTGGGAATATCTAGCTGTTAGAATGACCAAGGATGAGTTAAGGGGATTGGGGAACTTTATTAAAAGCTTTCTAGGAGAAAATAACTAATGGTTGATAGAGATTATTATATGCAAACAGTTAATCCTGCTCATTATGATATTGATAAGGATATTAGTGTGGAAATGGTAACGAATGGAAATTCTTGTTATGTTTCGATTTATAATGATCGAAATGATAAGAGTGTTGCCTTTCAAGTGACTAAAGATAAGTTAAAGGGTTTGGCCGATTTTCTTAATAAAAATTTGGAGAATAACTAATGGCTGGTCTTGTATTGTTTGCTATTCTTGGCTATATGGCTAGTATTCGTATTTATGATTGGTGGAATGGATATGGGGAGTTGTTTTAATGGAAAATAAAAATTTATCAAACAAGAGTACATTTAGAGCAGACTCTTTTAATCTTCATCTATTTCATAAAGGCATGATGTTTATTGATAATTATGGCTTAATGTTAGGCTGTACTAAAAATTATGCTCATCCACCAATTAGTAGGGAAGAATTAAAAGGTCTGGCCGATTTTATATATAAGTATTTGGAGCATAATCAATGAATAATCAAGATTTTATTTCATCTCGTTCATGGAGATGGCCCCCACTATATATTCCAAACGAACTAGAAGAAGATATACTTTTGTCTGAAGAATCTATAGTGACACAAAAAACTTGGATAGAACTATTGGGGCTTCCTCAGTTTAATGAAGAAATAGACGGTAACGATATTGTTAGGGAAGTTGATCTTCATAAATTTAGGATAATTTATTCTTGTGATACTCATCAACAGGCTAAAGATGTTTATAATGCTTGGATACAAGAATATGAAACTATTGGGGAAAAGAAATGAATATTGAGAATTATATTCACTACTAAATTAGTGTATTTTAGAGTATCAAGGGGTTAAATTACTCTAAAGTATTGAGAAAATGACCAAAAATTCAAAATTGCTGGATGCAATAATAATAAGCGATACTCATTTAGGAAGTAGTGTTTGTGAGAGCAAACAATTATATGCTTTTTTAGGATTAGTTTATACTAAAACAAATAAATTGATTATTAATGGGGATTTTTTTGATAACCTAGATTTTCGTAGAATAAAGAAAAATCATTGGAAAATATTGTCTTTATTACGACGAATGAGTAAATATGTAGAAATAGTCTGGATAAGAGGGAACCATGATGGAGATGCTGAAAACATATCTCATCTAATAGGATTAGATTTTAAGAATGAGTATATCTTTTCTAGTGGAGATAAAAACTTCTTGTGCTTGCATGGAGATCAATTTGACGATTTTATATATAAATATCCTAATACTACAAGAGTAGCAGATTTTATGTATAGAACAATTCAGAGACTTGATAAAAGATTTTTGCCCAAATTTATTAAACATCGCTCAAAGACTTATTTAAGATGTAATGAGAATATGATGGAAAAATCCAGAAACTATTCAATAGGTAAACAAATTGATTGTGTTTGTTTGGGCCATACTCATTATCCTTTACTTGATAAAAACCATTCTGTATGGTATGCTAATAGTGGATGTTGGACAGAAAAAACCTGCACTTATTTAGGGATAAAAGATGGTATAATAACTTTAGAAAAGTTTGTATAGTTATTATCACATAATTAGAGCTTAGATATAATATTACTAAAGATGAATGAAAGAATATAACTAATGATAGAAGATATATTAAAAAAACAAAATATAGATATTGATGATTCAAATATATTACTGATGTTTTCTGGTGGATTAGATTCTACTGGGGCTTTATGGCAATTATTGCAGAACAAAGAGAACAAAATACATCTACATCATTTATATCTTCTGAATAAAGAACAAAGAGCAGAAGCGGAGCAGCGGTCTGTTAGAAATATTCTTTCGTATGTATCTCAATCATACAAAGTTAAATATAGTCAAAGTTATCATGAATATCCTTTTTATTCGTATTTAACAGAAACGGCGGATGCTATAGTTATTAATCAAAATTTTATGTTTGATAGTGATATATACAATTTTATTGCGGCTTCTATTTGTAAGTGTTTACCTAATATTAAAAAAATTGCTGTAGGTCGCACAAAATCTGATATGGGTGCAGATATAGAAGAAAGAGCTATTAGGGGAACACAAATATTGAAACTATTTGTTCCAAATGTTGAAAAAGTATATCCTGTTGAACATTTAACAAAAGCAGAGATATATAATACTATTCCTACAGAACTAAGAAACATGACTTGGAGTTGTAGGACTCCTATTATTAGTGATAAGGATATATTTAAAGAATGTGGAAAATGTAAAACTTGTATAGAACTTAATACGATCAAAAGTCAAAAATAAAATGATACAAGATACTCAGCATTGGCAAAATCTTAAACCTCCTTTATCTCCAAATGAATATGAAGTAGAATTATTTAAACTTCATACAAGCGGAATAAGTCCAGTTTGTTTATTGGGAATGACAAAAGAGTTGATTCCCTTATGTGATTTTATGGTTGATATTAATCCAATACCACAAAATAAACCTGTTATTCAGTCCGATTGGGGAAAATTAGATCAAAAATCCTCTGTGATTATTGGCGACGGAATATTAAATCTTGCTGGTATAGAACTTATTGACCATCTTCTAAAACTTGCTAATAAAATAGTATGTAGAGTATTTCTTAAAAAATTAGACGGCATGAAATATGCACAACATTTTCCACAAAAGTTTTCTGGGGCTGAATTAGTTATTCCAACTCAAGAAAATATTGTTATGGTTATCTGGGATCAGAGTATATAAATATGGAATATAGTAATATTTTTAGACATAGAGGACAGTCTTATGATTTGGCAATGAGTCTGTATCCTAATGCTAGGGATCAAGAATTTTATCAACTTTTTTCTAGATATCCTGTAAAAAATAATGAAATAATATTAGACATACCATCTCTAGGAGGATATTTAAAAAAATATTGTCCAGAAGATAGTACAGTATTGTCATTAGACTTTTCTGAATCTATTAATAATATATCAGTAGTTTCTCCATATGAAAAGTGGGATATTCCTAATGTTGATAGAATTGTATGCTTGGCTTCTATACATCATATAGAAAAATTAGATTCTTTTTTAAAAAATATTTCATTACACATAAAAAATGAAGGTTTAATTCATTTAGCAGATGTTTCATTGAACAGTAATATTTCTTTATTTTTAGATAATTTTATTGGTCAATATACTTCAACGGGTGAACATAAAGGATTATACTATAATTGGCACGATATACAATTTCCCGAAAGTTTATCAGTATTAGGTATTTCTGATATAGAATGTCCTTGGGTCTTTAATTCAAAAAATGATATGATTAATTATTGTAGGCTATTATTTGATTTAAGAAATATTTCTGATAATAACATACTTGCAGGATTAGAAAAATACATAGGATATCAAGAGATAAAGAATAGTATTTATTTAAATTGGCATTTAACATATATAGATATTCAGTCTATTAAGTTTAAATAGACGCAGTACTAACAGAAAGGTTTGAAATATTTTTTCAGAATCAGGGATTCTCAAGGTTCGTCTTGACAAAGGCCGATAAGAGTGATATACTTGCACTACAAGGAGAACACTTATGAAACTTGAAAAGTATACCAATCTTGTGGCAGACTATATTAGTGATGAATATGGTGGATTTGGTAAAGATGGTTTGATGACAGACGATGAAAAGTATGTTGTTAAAAATATGCTACAGACCCATTATGAGTCTAAAGATAGTGTAAATAATGCGGCTAATTATATTATGAACTATATTAAGTTGAACCGTTTGTGGATGAAAGAAAACTGTGAATAGTTTGAGTGGTTTAAATGTTCAAGCCCCGTGGAGTATTCTTTTAATTAATGGCTTGAAAACCGTTGAAACGAGAACGTATCAGCTTCCTGACAAGTATAATGGGGAGCCTTTGGCACTCATAGAAACTCCCGGCAAGAAAGGGAAGTTTAAAAGTCGCATTATCGGAATTATTACTTTTAGTCATTCTTTCTCTTATCCTGACAAACAATCATGGATTGATGATTATCAAAGACACAAAGTAGAAGAAGACAACAAAGACTATGGGTGGAATGATAATAAGCCTAAATATGGATGGGTAGTATCAGACATTATTAAGTTTGATAAACCTATTGACCCGCCCCAAAAACGAGGTATAATTTTTACTAGTAACTGCCATATTCACTGAGGAAATTATGGATCAAGAATTACAAAATCAACTGTTTGAAAAATATCCTAATCTCTTTATAAATAAAGATAAAGGTATTCAAAGTAGCTGTATGTCATGGGGCTGTGATTGCGGAAACGGTTGGCATGATATATTGTCATCTCTTTGTTGGATGATTGTTCAACATGAAAATAGTATAGAAGATAATAAAAAATATCTAGAAAAAAATAATCCAGAAAAACTCAAAGGATTGCCGGAATATTTTCCCGTTAAATTTGATCAAATCAAAGAAAAGTTTGGTGGTCTTAGAGTCTATTTTAGTGGTGGTGATGAATATATAGAAGGTTTAGTTAGCATGGCAGAAGCCATGAGTTATAAGATTTGTGAAGTTTGCGGAAATAAAGGCTACCCTAATAAGGGCGGTTGGATAACTACTCTTTGTGATAGCTGTAGGAATTCAAATGCGTAAAATAATGAACAGACTATTTTATACTTGGGATAACTTTGATCATGATATTCTATATATTATACGGCAACTATATGTTGATAAGTGGATGCCTGATTATGTGGTTGGTGTTAAAAGGGGAGGATTAATTCCAGCTGTTAAGATTAGTCATACTTTAAATAAACCTCTAATTATGATGAGTTGTCAGCTTAGAGATAGTAATGATAATGAAGTTAGACTTTATGAAGTAGAAGAACTCTCTAAAGATCGTAATATCCTTATTGTGGATGATATATGTGATAGCGGAGGAACATTATCAAAAATCATCATAGAATTTATAGCAAAAGGATTTGATGTTAATCATATAAAAACTTGCTCATTAATATTTAATAAGTCTCAGAGTTTTAAGATTGATTATAGAGCAAGAACTATAGATAGGGATATAGAGGATGGGTGGATTATATTCCCGTGGGAAAAGGATAATTAGTTATGAGAATTGACTCATTGGACCTAAGCAATGATCTTATAGAGATAGTATCTAATCCATTTCTAAAATATCGTCCTTTTCTATTGCGTTTAACTAATTTTAGTAATGAAAGATACGAATTAAGGTTGAACAGAGAGCAACTTAATGACTTATACAATTTTTTAGGAGACTATGTAAAGGAACAATATAATGAGTGATAGATTTAAACTGGAAGAACAAATACTAAATACTTCAAATTTTTCTGATCAAATTAGATTAATATCAAAGAATATCTCCGATTATCAACTAGATAATGATCAGATTGTTAATGTTCTTGAGGGTTTAGCAATTTTAGTAGAACTTCATACTAATGATCTTTTTGTTACTTTTAAACAAGCTTTTAATCTAGATGAGTATAAATCATGAGTTTTGTTGATGATAATATTATTCCGCTATGTGAACTAATAACCAGTGGTATGTTTTATGTACTATGTATGTTGGGCCTATTAACATTTCTTGTTATATTAACCTCACCAATATTGATGGCATATTATGGTCTTAGCGGTATAACTATTAAGCTTAAACAATATAAACAGAAAAAGTCTCAAGAAAGAATGGATAGAACTCTACAAAACGCTAATACTGATGCTTATGTTATGAGACTAGAAGAAATGGTACATTCAAAACCGATTAAGAAAAAGAAAAAGCACAAGTAATAATTATGTTTGATTTAGAATACGAACTTCTACACACAAAATTTATTGCTGATAAATGCTATAATAGTGAAATTTATAGTCAGCATTTGTACGCTGCATTATGCAATAATAGGTTTTTAAAAAATGGTGAACAATGGACTTGCTCTTGGAGAATGAGCGGTGGAATAGTAGCCGAATTAAGAAATCCACACAAAGAAGATTATATGGATTGGTATTGTTCTGGAATTAGTGATAAAAATGATTATGTATCTGAAGGATTTGTAACAGATGAAATAAGAGAAGATTTATTACAGTTAGGGTGGACAATCAAACCTTATGAGCCTAAATTAAAACCGGGTATTTATAGAAATGATTGGGGAAGTTATGAGTAATAAAATTACTATCATAGGAGATTGTCACCAGAAATATAGAAGTTACCATGAGATCATTCGTCAAAAAGATCGACATGAATATACTATTCAGATAGGAGATTTTGGCCTTTCCAAATATGAAACATTAGATAGTGTTGATCATACTAAACATCTTATTATCAGAGGCAATCATGACAACACAGTATTAGCAAAAAATTATCCACATTTTCTTCCCGATTATGGCTATATGGTAGATTTTAATGGGTTAGATTTTTTTTGGTATGCTGGAGCGTATAGCATTGATAGACAATATCGAACTATAGGTATTGATTGGTGGGAAGATGAACAAATTAATATTGAAGGATTTATGCAAGCTAGAGAACTTTATGGTTCAATCAAGCCCGATGTTATGTTGTCTCATGATTGCCCAGATTTTATGGCTACTAATTATATTGGCCCTTATGGTAGAATATATGAGAATATTACTAATTGGGCTTTGGGAGAATTGTACAAAATTCATCAGCCTAAATTGTGGATTCATGCTCATTATCATCAATCAAAAACTACAATGTATGAAAATACTAAATTTGTCTGTTTAGACGAGTTAGAAACCTACTCTTTGGTTAAAGATGAGTATTGACAAGTGCCGATAGTCTGATAGAATAAAACAGTTGATGCCGAAAGGTTCTTAGTCGCGGGTATCTAGGATTAAAATTAACAACCGTAAAGTTTCGGCAGGGTTTCTATAAGATTGAAACGCTGCTTTTATTTCCTTTAGATAAATTTTCTTTTGCCCATAATGGTTCTAAATTAGTGTAATGAAAACTAAAAAATCAAAATTTAACTGTGATACTAATGGTGGGATTATGGTACTGTCAGCATTGCGATATGCTCTTGGGCGACACACTTATGTGCCGGGAGCAATTCAAGATTGGATTACTCAGCACTGGGATAATCTTGACAGCAATACTAAAATTGTTATTGTTCGTGATGTTTTTGAACATATTTACGATGAGAATAAACCATCAGGTTATAGAACTTCTATGACCGATTATGATTTGTCCACTTGGGAAAAGTTTGGTATTGATAGGTATTGGAAACTAGACTACAATGAGCGAAAGAGCGTGGATTTAAATTTAACATCTGATAAAGATCGTGCCATATGGTTTGCTGAAAGACTATATGGTACTCAGCCAGTATGAAAATGCAAAATATTCCCAATTGGAAAAAGGGAGATATAATCTGTCTACTAGGTCATAAAGGTGGAGTTTTGTCTATTTTTGAGGCAAATCAAGACCCTTGGTATGGAAAAACTTTTTTTAGTTCAAAAGAAGATTGGTATTATGGTTTAAGACATTGTGAAGAAATTAGGTTGGCGACCATAGAAGATATAGACTATAAAATACAATATCAAAAAGAAAATCTAGAAAGAGAAAAAGCAAACTTGAATGAGTTGCTAAATTTTCGTGAGAGGCTATCAAATGTCTGAAAAAATATTTGACAGCTACGATGAAGCCCAAAGTCACAGTTTAACTATACCTTGGAAATTAGAAACCTGTAATGTTGGAGAAAGTTGTTGGTGCAGAATCATATTACCAACTGAAAAGATATTGTATAAGAATACAGTGGGCGAAACTGAAAGAGTTGATGAATTTGAATATATTATACCAGATGGTAGTATAGATAAAGAAACAGCGGAATATGTGGTAAATTTACATAATGGATGGATCAAAAAATGAAACCCTCAAACAAACAACTTAAAGTTATAGATTTTCTAGAACAACAACTAAAGTTCTGGAAAAATACTAATGATATAGGTTCTCCTACTCATATTGGTGATATTAGTGAGTTTTCTAGAGCAAATTTCTATGATGTCTTTTCAGAAGATGAGATTAAAGATATTGACATATTAACTACTGAGTTATATCTAAATCTTATGGAGATAGAATAATGAGTTGGTCACACAGGGTCGTGAAGCAAGTTACCAAAATTCCTCTTGGAGATACTGATATTAGTTATGGTATTCATGAGGCATATACTGATGAGAATGGAGATATTGTAAATATATCTGAGAAACCATCCTATGTTATTAGTGATGATACTGAAGGTCTAAAATGGCAACTAGAAAGAATGATTCTGGCTTGTGATAAGCCAGTTATCGACTATAATACTGGAGAAGATTTATAGATTTTATCTCCTTTGGCATAGTTATCTTTAGCCCATAAGGGCTGTAGATTAGAATAATGAAAACATTTTCTTTGTTCTTCTTCTTTGGTTAAGTCAAAACTAGCACATGGAATAATATGGTCTATATGCCAACCACGCAACCCATAGTTACCCCAAGTCATACCTTTTACAAATTGGTTTTCTAAATGTTTTTTAAGTTCTTCCACAGAACATCCCAACAGTTCTAATGTCTCCGCTGATTTTGACGTTCCTGCTAATGCTCCTCTAAGTCTACATCTTAAACTATGCCCAATCCGAAAAATAGGATCAGATTCCTGTTTAATTTTTCTGTACCTTCTTGCTTGTTCATTGAATTTTTCTTTATTATCTTCATAGTATTGTCTTATTTTTGATCTATTTTTTTCTCTATATTTTTGTTCTTTTTCTTTTGTTATTGCTGGGTTTTTTCTACGACGATTTTTACCAAAAGCATTATCGCACTTTTTACAATGAGAAGCCTTGTTGAATAGTCTGTTTTTGGCGTTATAAAAATTTTCTAATAACTTATATTCTTTACATCTATTACATTCTTTTACGATGATAACCATCATCAGACCCTTAAAAACAGAAAACCCAAATGTTGTCAAGTTGCAGTTGACAAACACTCAGGTTTCTGGTATAATACATTGTATGATTAGAGGAAAGTCTGCAACACAATCCCATTATAATATACACCAAAATGAACAAGATCGGAATTAACCGACGCCGCTGGGTTGATCTCCAGCGTGTAACGTCCTGTTGCTCTAATGCTCGTATGTGAAAGAGCATTAACCAACGATAATCGGGGCGTTTTCAATATAACAAACATGGTAAGACAAGGAAAAGGAGAATGGGATTTGACTGATATGAGAAAATAAAGCCTAGATCTGGAATATTGGTCTTTGATATCGGTGTTATTTTCAGAGTATTGGTAATGATACCTCACCTGCCATGTTAAAATATTTACTATTTTATTGTTTTTTCGGTTTTTTGATATTACAAACAGTATTTTTATCTGTTGTTTTAGTTTATGAACTATATGAATTATTTTACTATTTTATCAATCCAAACTTTAAAACTAATGATGTGGGACCAAAATGAAATTTGAAGGAATAAAAAATCATGGACAATTTTGATTGGGACGCATTTCTAGAGGAATCTAGAACTTACGAACCTTCTGCGACTTTATGGATTGATAAAGAATCAGATAGAGTAGAGTTAATTTTGGATAACGCTGCTTGTGTTTATAATGAATGGATAAAAGGCGAAGGAGCAGATATTAGTTTGGTTAGATGCAGCAAAACTAACAAGGTTATCGGTATTAATTTACCATTATATCAAACTAAGTTTAGCATATTTCATACTGATGGAGTACAAGTTAAAATCAACGAAGGATACAAGAAGCTTTTCTTGGAACAACAAGAGAAAAATTCATGAAACTATTTTTTGACATTATCGTATTTTTGCTACTGCTTTTTTGTTTTCAAAGAATTGCAGAATTAAGCAACAGATTAGGAATGAATATTATGGTTGTTCAAGGGTTACAAGACAGAGTAAATGAACTGGAGAAAAAATGAAAAAAGATATTGCTAAAAAATGGGTAAAGGCTTTACGAAGCGGCAAATATAAACAGGGTAAAGGTTATCTGAAACAATTTACTAGTAAGAACGAACCAAGACATTGCTGTTTGGGTGTTCTTTGTGAATTGTATAATGAAACCATGAAGAAAAATCATAAAAAAGCCCTTCTTACTGAAGAAATGGAAGATGATGTGTCGGGTACAAGTTTTGTAAGATTTAATACAGTGGATGGTGGTTTGCCACAAGCGGTGAGAAAATGGGCTGGTATCAAAAAACATCTAGGAAATTTTATTGTTAGCAATATTGATATCACAGGTTTTAAATATAATACTGAAGAATGTCTTGCTGATCTTAATGATGATGGTAAAAAGTTTTCTACTATTGCTGATATTATAGAAAAGAATGTGGAAAATATATGATGAATAAACTAGTAATATATTTCGACCAAACAGATATTGATAGTCTTATGCCAGTAGGGCCAATACCAAAATGTTTGATATTTCATAATTATTATGATGCTGTTGATTGGTTAAAAAGACACGATTGTAAATGGGAAGAAAAATTTCCTGACGCTGGTGAGTTTACAATTAATAGATATGGTAGAACAGTAAGAGGAAAATATATGTGGGGCGAGGCTTATCTATGAGCGACCACAAGATAATAGAGAAAGATTTATATGGGCCGGTTACTTTAAAGCAATTGTTACGAGAAGCAGAAGATTTGTGTTATGAACATCATGTAGAATATGATGAGCGAAAAATTTTTGTAACTACAGATTATGGAAGTCATGTGGTAATATTTTATAGGGGAAAAGATGAATAATCAACAATTCTTAGATATTCTAGAGCAATTTGTTACAAAGTACGATAAGCAGAATGGATCATATCCAGAACATGATTATGAGGGCTTATCCTTTTATAGTTTTGTTTGTGATCAACTAGGAGTTGAGAACAATTGGTTAAATATTATAGAAAACAATCCACATATCTATGATCATAACTACAAAGACGTCAAATGAATAATATCAAACCTTTTACTTTCTATGATTTTATATCCATAGTTGGATGCGTTGGTTTTATAATTGTATTATACTTCGCCATACCCCCAGATAAATACAATCTTTATGACTATCTTAAAGCAAAAAGACTAGAGTTATATTACAAGAAACACCTAATATCTTGTATCTATTGCGATGGAACAGGAGAAAGAGTTGAAGATGTTAACAAAATTATGTTTGATGCCAAGATGGCTTTGTGGCTCAATAAACATTTATTAGTTGACAGATGCTCAAAATGTGTTAAACTGCCATATGGCGAACACTATGATTACTGCGACAGCGTAAACTCCCATTACCAAATTTTACTTCAAGAATATGGTGCTGCTGGGCCGAAAATGTCTAAGACCATTTGTGGACATTGTATGGGTATGGGGCAGTTTACTAGCAAAAAAGCAGATGGGACATATCTAACCCAAAAAGAATACGAAAAAAGAGAAAAAGAAAAATGAAAAAAACTTGGCAACAAAAACAAAAAGAGAGTATAGAATCTGGCTATAGTCGAGCCAAAGAATTAGCCAGAGAAATATGGATAGAGGGAGATCACGAAGGAACAGCTAATGATTTTTACTATTTTCAGTGTGGGTTTGTGGCGGGCTTAAACTATCAGCGACTACAAGCACTAAATAAATTGAGCGAACTTGATCAAGAGTTAGGATTACAATGAAAACCATAGATGATCTTAAAGAAAGACTGAAAAGAATAGTAAAAGAAGAATTTATTGATTCTTGGCTAGATACTCCAAATCCAGCATTTGATAATAAGAAGCCTAGAGATATGATTATTGAGAATAATATTCAACCAATTAATAAGATGATCTATGAAATAGAGAGTGGTATAACATAAAATGTGGTATTATTATTTGGTACAAGAACTAATCATGAATTCTAAATGGTTAGAAGAAAATGGAGATAAATGGGCTGCTGGACGAGTAGAATGTCATAGTGAAGATTCTATGGGCTATTCTGAAAGAGAATATTGGTTAATAATAGATAAAAAAGACTGGAATAGTTTTGATGACTATCTTAGAAGTTTAAACTCAGCCTCTTTACAAACTTTAGACCAATTGATACAATCTAGTAGGTTGCCGATAGTTCAATTTAAGAGTAAAACATGAATAGTCCACACTATAAAAGCGAATATGGTTATTATATTAAAAATGTAGACAATAATGCTTGGGTTTTTATTCCCTTTGAGAGAGAATTTGATTCTTCTATTTTAACTAATATAATACACACATTAAAGTATTTAAATGAATACAAACCTAAATAATAACGAATCTGATCAAAATTTACCAGATACTAAAATTCCTTGGTGGGATAATCACTATGAGGATGTTTATAGTGAAGACCCTGAAGATGGATACCCTTATGATATGGGAAGCAAGGTGCAGGAATGACCCAATATCCAGACTTGGAAAAAGATCTATTAAATAGCGATCTAATTAGAAGTAAGTGCAAAGACTCTGTTTATAGTCAGAATCTATATGCTGCCTTATCTAATAATAGATTCTTTTATGAAGAACAAGAGTGGACTTGTAGCTGGAGATATTCTGGCGGAATAGTAGCAGAATTAGTAAATAAGGGTGGAAACTATTTAGATTACTATTGTAGTGGAATATATTCAGAAGAAAAGAATGGCTATGTTAGTGAGGGAATAGTTACAGAAGTTATAAGAAATGATTTATTAAATTTAGGTTGGAGAGTTAAGCCTTATGAAAACATATAAAAAGAAAACGGTAAAAGCAGTAGACAAAATCATGTGCGATGCTTGTGGAAAAGATTGCACAATTACTGAACCAGTAAATGAGCATGAATATGCTGAATTAACTGCTACATGGGGATATTTTTCCCAACAAGATGGTACACAGTATGATATTCATTTGTGTGAAACTTGTTTTAATGAAGTTCTAGGTTTTATTAAGGAAAAAAGAAGGAAAGTTTTGGGTCCATTTAATTATCCTTATGATAAAGATCCCCTAGAAGGAAAGAGTTATTTTCCATCATGAAAGTTATATTTGAATTAGTTTTGCCAGAAGATCAGCATCAATACGATGTAATTAATCAAGCAAATAAAATGCAATCATGTTTGTGGGACTTTAGTCAACAGCTAAGATCATGGCGTAAATATGACAATAATTTTACAAATGCTAGTGATGCTCTAGAAAAAATCACAACAGAGTTTCATAGATTGCTTAATAATCATGGAGTAAATATTGATCTATAATGTTCAAACTTAATAAAAGAAGTCGTTTCAATTATTGGAGTTGTTCCAAATTTGCCGACTGGATTAGAGGCATTGAAAAACCCTATGCTCTTGGGTTGGATGAATGGGGAGTTTGGAGAAAAGAATCAAAACAAAAACACCCATTTAGATACTGGGTTGCTGAAAAACTGTTAAATTTTTTGCAGGATATTGTGAATCTACCTATGGATATTTATCATACCATAGAAGTATACATTTGCAATCGTTATATAGATAAAATGCACTATCTTAAAACAGGACTAAAGCCGGGACAATATTACGATCTTGACTATAGAATACTTCACGGTCTTTTTAATGAGTTGACAATTTATGTAGAGGATGAACTGGCTCATCTTAGTAAATGGAAATCTGAGAAGAAATATAAATTTATCGGCGGCAGATGTGCGGAGGCAGGATTGGATTACCTAAACTGGGCAGGTCAACTAAAGATGAACGAAGATTATGGAATTAATCCTGACAATAAAGATTATAACAAACCTACAGCCCAAGCAATATCATCTCAAAAAGTATTAGACCTTTACAACTGGTGGAAGGATAGAGACTATAGAACTGATCCATACTCTATGTTTACCAAAGAAAAAGATGGTAAAAGCTACTATAAAAAAATAGCCAAGATCATGGATGATTACGATAAAGAAGATACAAAAATGTTGATTGAATTAATTAAAATTCGTGGGAGTTTATGGTCATGAGATTAGATCAAGCAATGAAGCTTAATGTTGGAGACAAGCTGGTGAATTGTTTTATGGACGATATTTTCATATCAGAAATAGATCATAGCTACGATCCGAAACCACCAGTTTTTATTGCACTAGATAGTGAACTACAAAAACATTATTTATGGTTTGATGAAATTTATCATCCAGACCTAACTGATATTTGCGATGAAGAAAAAAGTTTCATTCTGTGGGCTAAAGATAATAGAGAATTTGTCGGAGAAAATTTTAGATTACTAAAGACAGTTTATATGCAGGGTTTTGCTATGGGATTTGAACATAAAAAGAAAATGGCCTATGAAGAGACTATGCAAAAATGAATGAGCAAGATTATAAACTATTAATAAATATCTGTTATCATTGCTTACGATCAAATAATCTTACAATACAACAAGTATCAGACATAGATCAAATTATAAGCAAATTACATGAGACTATTTCTAAGATAAAAACAAAGGGAAATATATGCTTTGGAAAGAAATCAAAAGCTGGTGCAAAACTAATGGATATAAAGCTGACAGATCCAAAACAGATAAAGAAAACTCATACATCTATAATTGGTCAAAAATAGATGACGAATCAATAAACGGAACAACAACGAGTGTTAGTAAATTAGCGTTTGCTATATATAATCATATGACAAATAACGAACATATAACATATCAGTCAGAATATAAAATGCAACAGCTAGAAAAGGATATATCTCATGAAACAGAAGGATGGGGCAAATCGTTCTAAAATTCAATGTGTTACTATAACGCTGACCGGACTTGTTGCATCGGCTATTAATGGTATTATAGCTTATGTAGCTGTTTATTTTTTTAAACCACTATGGGATAAGATTGTTTCTTACTGGAATAAAGAATGAAAAAGAATCTTTTTATTGACAGAGAATGGGAAACTAAATGTATAGATAGAATATGTCAAGAAATTCGTGATAACAGTTTGATTAACTTGGCTAGTAAAACAGCAGTATTGCAATTAAGTTATGAATATTCTGGACTTATGGCTCAATTAATGGCCCATAAACTATCTGATAAGGATGAGCCTCTAGATATAGAGCCGATAAATATTCCATACAAAGATGAGTTTGAGGCTTTTATTCATCCAGATCAATTAGATCCATACTACTCATTAATAGTAGTAGATAGTGGATGTCTTAGTGGAAATAATTTTAGAAAAATAGAGAAAAAACTTTTAGATTATGGTTTTCCAAGATCACAATTATATTTTACATGCGTAGCCTGTGATCTTAATAGTATTTTTCGTCCAGATTTTTGTCCAATATATTTTAATGGAGATGAGCAGATGGTATCGTTTTGGTGGGAAACTAAAACAAACAGGTTTAATAAATCATGATAGTAGTAAAAACTAAATTAGATAGAAGTTTAATATCTGGTATAGGTTTATTTGCAAACCAAGATATTCTAAAAGGAGATTTAATATGGAAAATGACCAGCATTTCAGTATTAACAATTAGTCCTACTAGATATGAAGAATTATCACAGATAGAAAAAGATTTTATAATAGACAAAGACTACTATTGGCTGGATGATGATGGAAACTATTTAATTCCTTTGGATGATAGTAGGTTTGTAAATCATTCAAATAATCCTAATATCATAGAACAAGATGAAAATTCTTGCGTTGCATCCAGAGATATAAAAGAAAATGAAGAATTAACTATTGACTATAAAACATTAATCCCAAAAGAACTTTGGGAACCATATATGTTATAAGAAAATTAAGAAAGAAGAGAGGATCAAATATGGACGTAAAACTAATCAGTGTAACTCCAGATGCAGAAAAATTAATAGCATATTGTGCCAAGGTAAGCAACCCTAAAGGACAAGACAGCGACAACTATGCTAAATTACTAAAGTATTGCATAGAGCATCAACATTGGTCTATATTTGAAATGGCATTTCTAACTCTTGAGATAAATACTACAAGAGGTATTGCTGCTCAAATTTTACGGCATAGAAGTTTTACATTTCAAGAATTTAGTCAAAGATATGCTGATGCTTCATTGCTATCAGAAGAAATTCCAGTATTTGAATTACGTCGCCAAGATACTAAGAATAGACAAAATAGCATAGACGATATAACTGATGAAACAAGAGTTAAGTGGAATACTAAAATTCGTGAGCATTTTGCTAAAAGCAAAGCTCTTTATGATGGTATGATAGCTGATGGAATAGCTAAAGAATGTGCTAGATTTATATTACCGCTAGCTACCCCAACCAAACTTTATATGAGCGGAAGTATAAGATCATGGGTCCACTACATTAATCTAAGGTCTGCTCATGGAACTCAAAAAGAACATATGATTATTGCTAATGAAGCTAAAGAAATTTTTAAAACTCAATTCCCCATTATATCGGAGGCTTTAGGATGGTAGAAAAAGAATTTACTGTAACTGGACAACTTAAAGAGACAAATGGAACAGACAAACAGATGTTAATTTTACATCGTTCTTTTTTTACTTCATCCAAAGAAGAAGCTATCAAAAACTTTCATACTCATTTTGAGCCGGAACTAAAAGTAGTTAAGATTTTTTCTGTGGTAGATGATAAAGGAATTTTAGTATAATGGATACCAAATTAGACTTCACACTAAAAGTAGTAAAAGAATTACTATCTCACAAGTTTTCCGTTAAGCTATTAAATGTGGACAACATTGATGGTTATGGTGGATGGTTTGGCACAGATGAAGGTGAAGAAGAATTTGTGGTAGCTATGAAACATCATATGGGTTTTGAGATATTTATTCATGAATACTGTCATTTTTTGCAGTGGAAGCATGATCGACAGTTATGGGATAAAAGTATGTCAACTTATGATATTCTATTTGATTGGATCAATTTTCCATCTCTAAAATACTGTACCGACATTAAAGACTGTACTTTTACAAATGAGCAATTGGATCAGAGTTTACACGATATTCTAGAAATAGAACATGATTGTGAAAAAAGGGTTCTAAAATTAATAGCAAATAATCCTATAGAAAATTTTGATAATGATAAATATATCCGGGCGGTTAATGCTTATTTGTGGAGTTATCATTTAAATAGAGAACTAAGAAAAAGACCAAAAAATCCAATATATTCCCCAAGAGTCCTAGAAAATATGCCAAATATCTTTCATAAAGATTTAAACTATTACTTAGATAAGAATAATTTAACACAATCTATGAAACAAACTTTATTGGCCGAATACTAAAAATGCTCAAGTTGGTATTGACAAACTGACGATAAAGGATATAATCCGTTCACAGGAGCATTTTATGAATAGGTTCGGTCTTTGCTGCATTTCTCTTAAACTCAAAGAGCAGGGTTTTGGTCATCAAACCATGACTTTCAAAAGATTTAATTCTTTGCCTAGAGAAGAAGCATTGGAAATTCTTGGATCAAGAATTCAAAATAATCTAATGGTTACAGATAAAACCATACAGTTTTGTGCGGAAAATAATTATGTTTATCGTGTTAGTAGTGATATTTTCCCTTTAATTACTTATGACGCAGCAAATGTTAATCTAGAAGATTTACCTAACTATGACTCTATTCAAGATGAGTTTGATAATATTGCACAGAGTATTTCCTCTACTAATGTTCGTGTTTCTGCTCATCCTAGTGAATTTAACAGTTTGTCAAGCCTCAACGAAAAAGTTGTTGAGAAAACAATCACAGAACTCAACTTCTACAGCAGTTTCTTTGACAGAATTGGACTTCCAGCAGATACTAGATCGCCCATGAATCTTCATGTACATAACAATAATGGTACAAGAGAAGAAATTTCTCATAGATTTTATGCAAACTTTAAAAAACTAGATGAAAATTGTCAAGCTAGACTAACCATTGAAAATGACGATAAACTAAACTGCTGGAGTGTTAAAGAATTAGTGGATATTTTTCATCCAATAACTCGTATTCCAATCTGTTTTGATTACTTGCATCATAAGTGTCATCCTAATAATCTCACAGAACGCGAAGCGATTAATATGTGTTATGATACTTGGCAAACCAGATGCCTATTTCATTATAGTGAAAGTAGGGTAGGTAATAATCCTCGCGCTCATGCTGATTATCCTCAAAATACTTTTGATAACTATGGTTTAGAATTTGATGTGGACATGGAATTAAAAGCTAAGGATTTAGCAATTGCAGAATATAATGAACTTTTAACTACACTTTCTTAATAAGGATATAATTATGCCTCAAGTTGGAACTATTGTAATTAGCGATAGCGTTAATACTCAAGCTATGATTAACTTGATCAAAACAGACCCTAAGCTTACTATAGGCAAGGAACAAGTGTCCGAAAATGGGGTTAGATACATACCTATAGAGAAAAACTAATGAGTAGTTGGCTAATTATTTTTACTGGTTTCGTATATGCCTATGTTGCAATAGAGCAGGGTTATAGAGGTAATATTGGTATGCTTATAGCGTATACTGGTTATGCCTTTGCTAATATAGGATTATATCTATTAGCTTCTAAGTAAAAGGAAACTTTCATGGATAAACCCAATCCAAAACCATTAAATCCAGAGTCTCCAAGATCTAAAAAAGTTAATGTTACTCCGTTACCTAAAATTCATCCAGAAGATGCTGATGATATTTATATCTTGGATGAAGTAAATAAAAAGCTGAATGAAATTTATAATGAAGATAATAAAGAAGGCTAAATAGCAAGGAAGCTATTATGAAATACGGAAATTGTTTTACTGGAGCAATTATGCTCCTGTGGACACAAAGAGATCATAAACCAAGACTAATATTAAGAACAAGACCGGGAACTATGGTTCCTCATTTTATGGTTAAAACAAACTCTGAAATTCACCATTATAAGGTGCATAAGGAAATTCTTCCTTGGCCTTTATGTTATTTCTTTTTTGAGGGAAGATTCCAAACTGTTCCAGATGCTATTGACGAATCCTTTTAGTGTGATATACTAGAGTCTCACTAACAGAGAAGTTTATGAAGATAATTCAAAAAACTATTAAGAAAGCATACAATAGCTGGAATCCTTGTAAGGAAATTCGTTGCTATCATTTTGCCGCTGCATTTGATGGTACTAAGCTTATAGGATTCACTCAAAATAATCCTATTAAAACTCATACTGGTGCTTATAGAATAGGTGAAAATTTCAATCTTCCCAAATATAAGGAACATCCATTTTATCATGCTGAGTCTCATCTTGTATCTCAATTACTTGATAGGTATAATTCCATTGATCCTAATTGGTCACTTGTTGTTATGCGAATTAACAGGAGAGGACTTGTACTAGGAAGTAAGCCTTGCGAGAATTGTAGTAAGCTTCTTAATGCTGTAGGATTAGATACTATTTATTATAGTACTGATGATGGAGATTTTACCAATAGTTTTGGAACTTTGATTGGAGTTGGCGGCTTGACAATGCCGATGATGATGGTATAATCCGTAAACGGAGGCTACCTATGAATTGTATTTATTGCAAAAATTGCGTTGGTGTTGACCGTTACGAATTTCTTGTAGAAACTGGTCGTAAAATTATTTGTAAAGAATGTAGCGTCGAGGATCGTGCTGTGGGATTTATGGATTGGGGACATAAAACAGCACCAAGTTTAGTGATGGTTCCTAGTAATGCTAAAGAAACTATTCGTATTTTAGATAGAGCAAATAGGAGAAGCAGATGAATAAAATGACTTGGCTTGATCTTTATACTTTTCTTCATGAAAGAGCCAACAATATACAAGCTGTTGGAACTTTTGAGTGGAATACTCCGATATTAATTCATGATGCGAATACTGGTGACGAATTCACATGTGATACTTATTATGTTAGCGATAGTCGTAAAAAAGACAGATTGGTGCTTATTACTAATATTGAAAAGATTTTTGAGGAGAATACTTAATGGACTTTGAAATTGAGAGTTTGCTTTTTAAACAGGTAGCAAAGCCCAAGCATTATTTGATGACTAAAATTAATAAATTGTGGGAAAACAGATACAGAGTTAATGTTTATATTCAAATAGAAGAAGAAGGTCTTGCAAAAAAACGTATTTATGACAGTTATTTTTGTCATTATGATCCCGGTAAGCTAACTATTATTCCAGAAAAAGATTATGTATCCAAACTTACATGATAAGTTAAAAATCTCAAGTATATTTAGTGCTAGGTTTGAAAAATCTAGAATCGTCTAAAGAGTACCCCTTGACAACTCCGATAACTGTGTTATACTTAGGGCGTATCAACTACACTTCACAGGAGATCAAAGATGGGACTTGGTAAGGGTAAAAAAGCTTGTCCAGATTGCGGAACTACAACTGGCCCAAGGGCATATTGTTGCAAAAAGTGCAATCATATTTTTATATTTAAGCCCAAGAGTAAAGAGGCTAAGAACACAAAGATTATTCAAAAGGTTGATTGGAAAACTCTGGTCAAGGGAGAGAGAATAAAGGTTGCTGGTGGACCGTATTATGTATCCAAGGGTGAATTTATTCCTATGGGATATAGAGGGCGTTTTGTTGTTGAGAGCGTAGATGAGAATGGTATTCGTGCTTATGGTCTTGACAAGTCCAGCGGCTTCTGTCATATTTATATGGGAAGGGATTTCCAAAATAAAGAAACAGGAGTTTGGAAAACGAAGCATAAGCTGATGAAACTCAAGCCTAAAACGGAGACTGTCTAATGAGTCTTGAAGGAGGTTTTACTAAAACCCAAAAAGACCAATTAAATAATCTGTTGGATCATAGAGATTCTATAGTCAATAATTTATATCATATAGAGAGAATTCTTAAAGTATATTTTCCAGAAGAGTTTGAATTAGCATATCAGCATTGGATTCCACAGATTATCACTGCTCTTTATGAAGATGGTCGTTGGTTGCCTAGAGGAGATCAAACTATGCAAAAAACTTTGAATAGATTATTGGATAAAAGTAGTCAAAAAATAGATCAAACAGTTAAGAAATTTATTTAATTGGGGTATATTACTATGAGTGAGATTTATTCTATTAGCGATTTGAACAGGTATGCTGAAAGTATTAGAAAAAATGCTGCTTTATCATTCACAGAATTTTATAATGAAAATCTCGATGATTTTATCAGCATAGTACAAACTACCAACTTGATTAAAAGCAATTGTATTGGCGAAGATGAGGACGGCAACCTATTAATTGATGAAGATAGCTACAATAGAACTTTTGAAGAAGTCACAATGTGGCTATATAATGTTGGTTTGGCAAAACTAGCTGCTGAAGGCAGAGTAGAGTGTGCTTGGGATGATAAATTAAACGAAATGGTTTTCTGGCTATCTTCTAGTGAATTAACATTAAAGACCCAAGATGATGAACCACAACCACAACCACAACCACAACCAAAACGAAAAACTTCTAAAAGAAATAACAAGCCTAAAAGCTAAATTAGATGAATTAAAAGAGCGTTTTGATTCTGACTATTGTAAGAAGTGTAGAGACATAGAGATAGAGATTCAAGGATGCGAACAACAAATTATGGATCTGAAAAATCTTTTTGGAACATGATGGGGAATTTGAGAGAGTGGTCACTTAACCTTTCTCTCAAAAGGAGACTTTGTTATGTCTCTGGTGAAAGTCTATGGTTAAAATTGGCATATCGTGGCAGAAAGAAGATTTGGAGTATTATAGATAATGGGAGATCAATCAACGATGATATATGGATATCCCAAAAAGAATATTTCAATATGATAAGAAAAGGAAAATTAAATGTGTGATAGACCACTATGGAAATTAAGTTTTTTTGTTTTATTCTTTGGATCATTGTTGCTGTCTCTTGGTTATAATTTACATTTGATTAATTGTGTTAACAAGCTAGAGAATTCACTACAGAATAATCATTGGATTACTGATCAAGAATATAGTGAAATAAAAAAAGAGCTTTTGAGACTCGAAAAGGTTAAATACGAATAATTTTATATAGGGGGCGTAACGGTATCGACTGGATAAAGAAGATTATATTAGCAAGTAGTAGTTGATCTGGTGGCTACTTTAAAACCAGATTAAACGCTTAACTGGCGTAAATCAGTTAGCCCTTGCTGCTTAATAAATAGTAGCAACAATCTTAGGAAGCGATGCAGGGAGCGTCCAAAAGATTGTCGTAAAATCCTGCTGGATCAGAGTGGTCAACTTGCTTTGATTGAGAATAATAGGTTGAAAAGTCTAATTAAAATTTTGTTCGTTAAAGTTTAATTGGTCTGATAAATAACGAAATAAACTTGTAGAAGATGTAATTAGAAATATCGCAGCAAATGGGTTCGACTCCCATCGCCTCCACTTAATATGAGTAGAAAAATTTGTACATATTGTGGCAAAAGAAAAAACAAGGGAAGTTTCCCTAAACACAGTATGTACAAAGATAATCTGGATACTAGATGTAAAAAGTGCGTAAAGAAACACTCCAAGGTAAGAAGTGGTCTTCATAAAATAGCACCACCTAGACCAGAGTTTTGTGAGTGTTGTAAAAAAATACCTATTAAATGGGTATTAGATCACGATCATGGTAATGATAGTTTTAGGGGTTGGGTCTGTGATCGTTGTAATACCGGTATAGGAAAATTAGGAGATAATTTACAAGGAATTGTTAATGCTATGAACTATTTTCTTTCAAGGTCCAAGGATAAATGAAAAACAGAATTAAACAACATCTAATAGAAAATCATATGACTTATTATCAGCATTTAAAATTTGCTATTTTCTATGGATTTGTTTGTTTGGTTGCTGGTTTATGTCTAATAGTTCATGCTATATTCCCTTGTTGGTTTCAAACTTCTGGAAGCGATCTGGTACAATATATGGCGATTGTGTTCAAGAAACGGCAAAGATTAGACGATACTTGACAAGAGGGTTGTGTTGTGATATGATGTTGGAACACACAGGAGAAAAAAGATGATTCACGATTTTGATTATGTTTGGGGAATGGTTCGTGATCTTAGAGCCACCAGCAGCACTATTGATAAGCAGAGTATTATTGAGGACTATTGTAATCATAGCAGTGCCGCTGCTAGTTTTACGAAGAATATTCTATTGTATACCTATCATCCGTTGTGGCAATACAATGTCACTAGCGACAATCTCAAGAAGAAGAATCATCTTGTAGCCAGAAAGAATGAATATAAAAACTTCTTTGATCTTCTTGATGCTCTTAAAAGCAGACAGATTACCGGGCATGATGCTATATCTGCTGTTAATAGTTTTATTGAACATTATTCAGAATACGAGGAACTGATTCACTGTATTATTGACAAGGACTTGAAAACCCGTGCTGGGGATAAGATTATAAATAAAGCAATCTCAGATCATATTCCAGAGTTTAGTGTGGCTCTTGCTGATAAATACGAGCCTAAAATTGTTGACTGGAAGGATGGATGGTATGTTAGCAGAAAGATTGACGGTGCTAGATGTGTTGCTATTGTTGATGCTAATGGCGATACTACCTTCTATTCCCGCACGGGAAAAGAGTTTGAGACTTTGGATATTGTTAGGGGCGGTATTAAGGCTTTGGGTATTACTAATGTAGTCTTGGATGGAGAACTTTGTCTAGTTGATGAAGATGGCAATGAGGATTTTCAAGGGATTATGAAACAACTGAAAAAGAAGGATCATACTATTCCTAATCCATCTTTTAAGATTTTTGATATGATTAGTCACGATGAGTTCTATAGTAAGAAAGGCGAGAAGAATCGTCCTTATTCTATTCGTTTGGCAAATTTGACAGAGATTATGACTAAGAATGAATGTCCATGTCTCACCCTCCTTGAACAAGAATTGATTCATAATGATGAGCATTTTCAAGAGTGGGTTAAAGAAGCCTCCGATTATGGTTGGGAAGGAGTTATGCTACGAGCAGACGAACCATATAAAGGTAAGCGATCCAAAGACCTACTCAAAGTTAAAAAGTTTTTTGATGATGAGTATGAAGTAGTTGATACTGAAATGGGTCCATTCCGATATGTTCTTAATGGAAAAGAGCATGAGGAAACCATGCTAAGTTGTGTTACTATTAAGCATAAAAATTATGATGTTAGAGTAGGGTCTGGCTTTACTATTGAGCAGCGTCAAGACTTTTATAAACATCCAAAAAAGATTCTTGGAAAAATCATAACTGTTCAGTATTTTGCTGAGAGCAACAACCAAGAGGGTGGGATTAGTTTGAGATTTCCTACTTTTAAAATATTACATGGTGAGTCTAGGGTGGTATAATGAAATATCGTCCTACTAAATCTAGAAGATGGGCAGATCAACGTAGAAATCGTAGAATTATCCAAGAATATGGTTTGCAGGAGGCCAAAAGAGTTGGTGCTTTGGATTCCACAAAAGAGCAAAAAAAGAAAGAAAAAGACATAAAGAAACAATTAAAGATACAAAAAAAACAACAAATTCAATCAGCAAAATCTAAAACAGGACATATGGTTGGCGAGAATTATGCTAAAGAACTATCTAAATTTATAGAAGATGGGGGCGATCCAAATTCCTGTCCTTTTGATTAGAGCTAATTAATAATGATTATAGAGATAATTAATCTTCTTTAAGAAACTGGAAATAATAGAGAAATATAATGAATAGAATTCAATTTTTAAAAAATGTTGCTAAACAATTACCGGAAAACCCTATTTGTATAGAAATAGGAGTTTATGATGGATTTTTTGCACAAAAAATATATGAAATTCTAAACCCAACAAAATTATACTTAGTAGATCCTTGGGAAGTTAGTAGTGATAAAAATACTGATCAAAAAACATATAGTGGACCATTATCTCATTTAAATACAGCATATAGTACGAATAATGAATACTTAAAAGTATCTCAATTATTTAAACAACACATAATTGATGAAAAAATAATCTTAAAAAAGGGATTTTCTTATGATGTTGTAAATGATTTTTCAGATCAATATTTTGATTTTATTTATATTGATGCTACTCATATATATGAATGTGTCAAAGCTGATTTGAATATGTATTTTCCAAAATTAAAAAAGACAGGATTAATATGTGGACACGATTATATTAATCATCCTAGTTTTAGTGTTATTCCAGCAGTTGATGAATTTGTCAAACAAAATAATAGTAGAATAATTTTTCTCTCAAACGAGGGAGATTTTGCAATTCAATAATATATTGAAGCTATATTGCAATGAGGTTTTCAAAAATTGGATAAAACCTAAAGTAGAGGTTCTTGACAAGCCGATATAGCTAGTATATTTCTCTTTCTTTTCTTGGTTTAATGCCAGAAATTAGAAAGATAAATTTTTCTAGATAATACCAAAAAGAAAAACTATTAAGTATAGGATTTACAATCATAGTCATAACACAATAATTAGTATCATAGGGGCGCTTATGATGTAGTGAATGTGTTTTTTTATTCTGTAATATGTTGTAATTCTGTAAAAATCTGATTAATCTATTAGTTTTAGTATGTTCCCAACAATGTATTTCATTGCTTTGAGAAGCCAATAAAAATACTAAAGAAAAAAAATAATAACTTATTATATAAAATATACCAGAAAGTATTAAAGTAGGAGTGATTGTTGTCCAATTTCTCTGCCAGTAATTACCCCTACAAAATAACATTGGATTTTTGTGATGTCTAATATTAGGTTGTATAATATATTTTCCTATAATTGGCCAATCTGGATTACCATATCTATCTTCCCACCAATGAAATATACCAGTTAATAAATCTGCAATCAATATTGCTAATATAAAATACAGAATAATCATTATTTTAAAGTCTCCCTATTAAAAAGGTTATATAATAATTATACACTTAATTAGAAATATTACAGTTTACCGATTGACAAGACGATAACACTAGTGTAGAATCGGAGCATACACTTTGGAATCAAACATTGGAGAAACCATGACAGAAGTAGTTATTGAGAAGAAACCTGTTGTAATGAGTACGTCTAAGGCAGACGAGTTTTTTAAGAATTTTCCCAAGGATAAGGTAGTTGCCTATAAAGATTATTGGGAGAGTGTTCGTCCACAAAATCATGATGATATTTTCCGCCGCTATCTGTTCAGTTTTATGAGCGTCCATACAACATGGAAATCAAATGTTAATGGGTATAATGCTATCAAAAATTTTAGCGATTGGATGGATAACAAGGAGACTCTAAGAGAGAAAATTAAGAATAGTGGTTGTGGACTTTATAATAATAGAACAAAGTTTATTTGGGCTTTCAAAGACCAATTTTGGGCTAACCCTAAAGATTTCTATTTTACAGCCAAGAAAGGTCATGTAAAAAAGAGAGATAGTATCGTAGACAAGATTAGCGGACTAGGTTCTGCCAAAATTTCGTTTTCTTTGGAACAAATTCATCCTAATGAATGTAGAGTGTTTTGTGGGGATACTCATATGCTTGAATTGTACGGTATGAAAACCCTTACATATCAGAGTAAAACTGGATTGTCTTTGTATAAGAAAATGGAAAGACACTGGAGTATTAATTGTGGAAAACTTAATGTTCCCTTGTATATTGCTAGGTGTATTTTTTGGGACGCAAAACAAAACAAGACTGATTCTAGATATTGGTCGTATGTTTTTGAAGATTAGTTAACTTTTGGTGTATACAATAAGCGAAAAGGTATACACTATGAAAAAACAATGTATAAAATGCAAAAAAGAACAAGAGTTAGTTAGTTTTCACAATCAAAAAGCATCAAAGGATGGAAAATCTCCCTATTGTAAGTCTTGTCATAAAGAATATAATCTTATACGAAGACAAAAAAATAAAAAGAAAATTAAAAAACAACAACAGGAATATAGATCTAAGAATAGAGAATATTTAAATAAAAGTAGAAAACAATGGGGGAAAGAAAATCCAGATAAAGTTGCTGTAAACGCTAAGAAGTATAGAGCAAAATATCGAGAAAAAATAAATAAAAAACGACGACAAAAAAGAAAAAATAATATTAATTTTAGACTAAGAACTATTATTAGTAATCGTATTAGGATGGCTTTGTCTAGAGGTTCAAAAAATAGCACTGCTTATGACTTAACGGGTTGCTCTTGGGAACATCTTAAACTATATTTAGAGAGTCAGTTCACAGTTGGTATGAGTTGGGATAATTTTGGAGAGTGGCATATAGATCATATCAAGCCATGTTGTAGTTTTGATTTAAATGATATAGAGCAACAAAAAATTTGTTTTCATTATACAAATTTACAACCGCTATGGGCAATAGATAACCTCAAGAAGTCTGGAAAGTACTAACATGAGCCAAAACGGCAAAGGTTCTAAAAGACGAGTTAGTTTAGTCTCCCAAGATACTTGGGACAAAAATTACGAAAGAATTTTTAGAAAGAAGAAACATGGGAAGCGTAACAAATCTAAAAGAAAATAAGACTATTTTTATTCCTTGTGGTTGTAGAAGTGAAATTTTAGTTATTGAATATGATCATGAAATTGAGGCTGCTGATTTTGCTATTTATGAAAATTTAACATCATATAGAAGCAAAATGTCATTTTGGCAGCGTTTAAGATATTGTTATCGGGTTTTAGTTCATAAAAAGCCTTATGCTGATCAAATATTCTTAGATAATAAACAACTTTTGGATTTAAAAAACTTTTTGTACAGACTTAATCTAAATTTATAATGGTGTATATTTTGTTAGCCATTTACCACAGGAGGTTACTATGGTAGTCAAGAGTATGAACAGTTATGTTGCTGATGAACTTGCTAATAAAGTTAAACATCTACAGCTTGCTCTAGACCAAGCAAAAAATATCATAAGTATGCTTGAAACTGAAAATGATAGACTAAAAGACGTTCTTAATGGCCTAACGTCAGAAAATAACGAAGGTTATATGCTTCACAGTGAGGCTTTTAATGAGCCGGTGTACTCAGTCTAATAAGGGTAAAAATACCAGAATAATCACACAAATAGGCGAAAGAGAATATTTGGTAGAAGGAGAAAGTGAGTGGGCTAGATTTGGTTGTCAAAATGATCCTTCTGTTATAACTTCAGCTAATCTAGATGGTGGTCCGTTTTTATTGGTTGGAGATTCTTTTTTGGGTAAAGGACAAATTAAATCAATACAAAATATTGAGAGTAATAGAGATGGATATTTAATAATTAAAATTACTCTGCACTCCCCAAAAGAAAATAATACTTAATAAAGGATTTACTTATGAGCAAGTTTCATAAAAGCAATAAAAACAGAACCTTTTTAGGGGTTTGTGGTGGCTTGTCTGAATCCACCGGAATAGATGTATCTTTGATTAGGATTGGCTTTGTTTTAGGAACTATTTTTAGCGGTAGTATTCTGTTATGGATTTATCTATTATTGGCACTGGTGCTACCAACTGAGGACTAATCGACAATAGGACTCTAATCTGCCTTTATAGGACAAGTTTTTAAAAATTGAGAGAGCAGTTAGGTTGCTCCGTTCTTTTAAAAAAGATTTGCAAATAATTCTGACAGAACCGAAAAAAAATCAAGGATACCCATTGACAATGCCGATAAGGTGTTGTACAATCAAAAGGACAACGTGAGATAATATCAACTATGTGGTTGAGTCTCAAGTTGAAAGATTGGTTAAGAATTTGGAGGATTATTATGGCTGAAGTTACTAGTGTTGAGAAGCAGACCCGTGTTCGTTGTTCTGATGAGCAGTTTCTTGAGGCAGTTTTTTCTAGCAAGACTTATGCTGAGATTGCATCAAAGACTGGTCAGAAGATTGCTAGTACGATGGCACGATATGCTCGTACAAAGGCGGCTCTGTCTAAGAAGGGTGTTGAACTTCCCGCTATGGAGCGTCAGAAGCCTGTTAAGACGGTTGATAATGTTGAGGCTATGGCAGACATTGTTCGTCGCCTCAAGGCTCATACGAACGGTTGATTTAAAACCATTACTCTCCGATCATACAAACTAAATAAGAGGCAGCAAACAGCATAATTAACCTCAAATCACTGGTTTGTATGGTTGGGAGTATCATGGGAGCGTAGTCCAAAGGCAGAGACAAAGGACTTATACAATTTGAGTGCTTAAAGAGAAATCTCTAAAGTAGAACCTGTCAAATTCGGTGAAGGCTTAACTGCTAATACCGAGCCAAGCATAGAAATATGAAGGTGTAGAGACTTGACGGCAGGAACCTAAAACGAAAGTTATGGTTAAGATAAAGTCCAGACTACAAACTGAAAGGGTAGTGAAAACTATAGTAGTAAGAAAATCCTTCAAGTGTGGGTTCGAATCCCACCGCTCCTATTTAGTTAATAGTAATTACTGCTAAACATAGAAAGACTCTTAAATGACAAAAAATTCTCTAGATCTATATAAGATCGGAAGCAAAGTTAAACTGGCAGACGATGTTTATGGTACAATTGTTAGTATTAATATTCATGGAGATAATAATATCACATATGAGTGTGGATGGTGGAATAGTCGCTCATACTCAACTCAATCTTTTGCTCCAAACGAAATAGAAGTTACAATTAGTGATAAAACAAGAATAGGTTTTGTATGATGATGCCTTCTGATAACGAAAAGAATTCTAATCCTTTGGATACTCTTATTGATTTTGCTTGGTCAAGTGGTGCTGATATTTTTTGGGTTAATAATGCTAAGGATGAACTTAAAAAACTCAAAAAAGAACTAGAGTGTTATAGAAAGTCTTTTGAGACTCCAGTTGCTTGGGCTAAAACTAATAAGCATAATGATTTATTTGATTTGCGAATTCAGAATAATCCTTATATAAATCAAGATATTGTTGTTCCATTATATAGGAAATCGTATGATAGCCAAAAATAGATTTTATCAAGGATATTGTTTGAATACTGGCAATAATTCATCTCACCTTAGACTTTATAAAATTGAGACAGAAAGGGAGATTAGTGACTATGAGGGTGGTACTGTTGTTGAGAGTATTAAAAGCATAGAAGATTATTGGGACGATACTGAAGCTGTTGGTGAGCCATTCTATACAATTTATGGTTCGTTTAAAATTGATTTTGTACAATCTTCATTAAGAATAACTAGTACAGATTCTTTACAAGAAGCAATAAGTTTAGTCGAACATCTTTCTGGAAATAAAATTTCTGAAAATTATTATAATGGCTAAGTATCTAATTGATAATGACTCTTGGTTTAAAGAGGGAGGATACTCTCAATTATATCCGATATTAAATTATGATAACTTAGCTTTTAAAGAATTTCCATCCAAGAAAAAAGCCGACTATGCTAGAAAAATTCAGTATGAATTATCCATATTTGATTTGGCCCCCAAGGTAATAAGTAAAACTATAAAGCTACAGTATGCTAAATCTATAGAAGGATATATTCCAGAACAAAGCGAATGGGGATATATTACTGAACTAGCACAACAACCGTATGGGGTGGTATCTAGCGTACGAATACAGAACCTAGTTAATAAGATTTTTTTAAAAACTAGACTAAAATTTTGGGATTGTCATTATTCAAATATCGGATATATTAAAAGACGAGGGAAGTCTAAAGTAGTTTGCATTGATACTGGGAAAGAAAGTTTTGATGGTCGTGCAAATGCTTGGGGAAATCCCGATCCCGGCCCAAAATGTAGTTATTGTTTTAAATATGAATGTAATTGTATAGACTTATAATAGGAAAAAATATGCCATATATTAATGAAGACGAAAGACTTGAACTAAATAGTGCAATAGAGGTTTTGTCTAATGTTATACTAAATAGCAAAACTAATCTGAATAATCCTCGTGATTTTAGCCGGTATCTTGGGCGAATAAACTATTGTTTTTCTCGCATCATAATGAATGTAATGGGGGACGTATCTTATAGCAAGATTGCTATGGCTACTGGTGTATTAGAGAACATTAAGCAAGAACTGTATCGCAGGGTGGCTGGGGGTTATGAGGATAAGAAGATTGCTGAAAATGGAGATATAAAAGAGTACAAAAATTTAAATTTTTAAGGATGATATAATGTCAAAAAATATAGATGATGTAATAAAAGAAGTAATGAAAAGTAATAAAGAAATTCATAGAGTAGACAATAAACTATCAAAAGACATAGATACTACCCATAGAGAAATACAATCACTAAAGAAAGAAGTAAAACTAGTATCTGCAAAAATAGACTCTGTACTAGAAATACTTAATACATTAACTATATTTATAGAAGATGCAGAACAAATAATAGATGATGAAGATATTGATGAAGAATATTCTTCTAATGAGGGATGGATACCAGAAGTAAATAATTGGGAAGATAAAAATACCGATGATGAAGACGAAGAAGATGAGATTCAGTAATGGCTAGTTTGGCTCTGATAGTAACAATAATCTTTTTTTCTGTGATAATTATAGGGCCATTAAGTTACATCTTATCTTTATTTAATTGGATACCAAGGTTTTTTGTGTGGGTCATGGGATTGCTCTGCATACTTGTTGGAGGTATGACGTTTACTTTGCCTGTGGTCTTTTTAAAAGTTTTGGGTCTGATAGACATAGCCATAGGCTTTAAAATAATATCAGACAGACAACAAAAGAAAACTGATGCTTGACAAGAGGTTTTGCCGATGGTATACTCTAGCTATCACAGGGAACGATAACACTTTTGGAGAAAAATGATGAAGTTGGCAGATAGGACGATTGAGACTCACAGCGTTGGTGTTACGAGCAAGAATCAGTTTAATATTGCTCAAACAAGCAAAATGTTTAAAATCCTTTCAGATTCTCTTTATTCTGACAAGGTTATGGCTGCAATTCGTGAGCTTTCAACTAATGCTTATGATAGCCACATTTCTGCTGGTAATAAGAATCCTTTTAAGGTAACTCTGCCCACCGCTGCTAATCCAACTTTTATGGTTAGAGATTACGGTACTGGTCTTAGTCAGCATGATATGGAGGACTTGTATACAACCTATGGAGCGTCCAACAAGAATGATAGCAATGATTTTGTGGGTTGTCTTGGTCTAGGGTCTAAGAGTCCGTTTGCTTATACCAAGAGTTTTACGACCGCATCTTATTATAATGGCAAGAAATATACCTATATTGCGGCGATTGATGAGAGCGGTGTTCCTACCCTCAATCTTTTTAATACTTCTAATACATCTGAGCCTAATGGTCTTGAGATTAGTTTTGCTGTTAAGCAGCATGACTTCCAAGAATTTACAGATAAGGCTAAGAGAATCTTCCATTATTTCCGTATGAAACCTATTATTGAGGGTGGTATCGGGAGTGGTTTACAAGATCATAAGTATAGTAATACTAGCATCGTTATTAGTGGTGACGGGTGGAGAGTTTGCCGACTGAATAATGATACTCAATACTATCCTAATAGTTATCATCGTATTGATAGTGGTGTTGTAGCTATCATGGGCAATATTGCGTATCCTGTTCAGACAGCACAGATTGTGGGTCAAGAAAAGGAAGAGATGCCAGATCATATTCAGAAGTGGAATAGAGCTTTCCAAAAAGCAGATATTGATAGTTGGAAGAGTTTTGTTAGTGAGATTATCAACTCTGGTCTTTATCTTGAGTTGGATTTTAATATCGGTCAACTTGAGATGGACGTAAGCCGGGAAGGATTGCAGTATACTAAAGATGTGATCAAGACCCTTCGTAAAAAGACTCAAGAAATTTATATTGAGATGAAGGAAGAATTCTCCAAGAAAATTCAAACTTCTAAAACTAAAGTAGAAGCCATTACTTCATACTATACCATGAACGAACTGGCTGGAGGATGGGGAGTTGGTGCATCTTGGACCGATCCCAAGGGCAAAGATCATCCCATCAATTCTGGTAACGATCTGGAATATAAAATTCCGGCTGGCAAGAGTCTGTATGTTTTTAATTACAAGACTGCTGGGTTTCGTTCTCGTCGCATGGTTGCTCTGACTGATAAGATTCATCACGAAACTCTTACTGGTAAAGGTTATAGTTATTGGAATAACCAGAAAAAGAAAGGTCAGATGAGTTTCTTTGTGTGTGACGTTAAGGGTGAAGAGACTGCTAAGAAAATTATTACAAAATATTGTAATACAAATGATTGCTTTGCATACCTCTTGATTGATACTAAGGATCATACAAAAAGCGGAGAAGGTTTTGATCAACTGATTGAAGATGTTGGGGCTGAAAATCTACTCAAGGTTTCAGACTACAAACATCTGACACAAAGTTCTGGACCAAGAAAGTCTTACAATAGAAATTCTAATGGTAGCGTTAGCGATCAAGACGTATTCTTTATTCATGGTTATGATAAGGATAGCAAGCAGATTACCAATCCTTACAACGACGCTACTTGTCTGAGAATTCTTTCAGAAGAACAACTGGAAGATTTTCTGGAACAAGATGAGATCGTGTATGTTCCTATGCTTCGCTATAAGACTGAACCTGCGTCTGGCTATCCACAGATTAATGATATTGGTATTACTCTTAGAGATGAAACGCTCAAGAGTATAGTCAAGGACTTGGTTGGAGATAGTAAGGTTTATGCTATCAAAACAGCTTTTGCTAAAAAGCTTGAGAAAGACGGATACAATCTTGTTAACTTCAACGACTTTTTGAAGAGACAGCTTAAAGTTGTAGCAGAAAAACATTTTAAGAATCTTTCTTCTATCAACAAGCTTGTTGAATATTGTAAGAAGGACTATGCAACAGAGGAGAAGACCTCTGGAGGATACGCATATAATAGGCATGGAACAACAGATAAGCAGTTTATGTTTCATATTCTGAATATCTTTGGTCTAGATTATGATAAGTTTATTAACAACAAGACTCTTGTAGATTGTTTGAATAAGACTATGCTAACAGAGTTCTTTGCTAATACTGTTCATATGAGTCCTTTTAATATTAGTAAGTTTAAGCAAACAGAATATCTATCTCATATCTCTAAGCTTATGAAAGAAATTGGCATTGAAGATGTTGACGGTAAGGAGATTCGTAATGCTAATTTGGCCTACAATACCTTGACTCGCATGATCTCCAACTCTTTGTACTCTGGAGATAATAGTACAAAAGCAGAGGGTTATCTCAAGATTATTCGTGGGACTTCTACTGAGGATCTTAAAAGATGGAAAATCTCTGAAATTAGGGAGCAGATCAAAACTGAGATAGATAAGAATCCTATGCTAAAGCTTATTATGGGGAATCATCAAGTATCTGGTAATTTGACAGACCTAAAGCCTAGTCAGAATCCTATTCTTGAGGATCGTCACTCATACTATGGAAATTCTGGTAAGGATTGGATCCAGCAGATGAGTCAGGAGAATATTGACCTATTAAAGATTCAGTTGAGTAGTTTGATCAAGTAGTCAGAAATTGTTCAAGACCCCTTGACAAGCTTGCCGATTAGTGTAAAATGACAGTATCACAGGTATCGAAACTTTAATTTTTAGGAGTTGGATTATGGCTGTTCCGTTTATGTTTGTGGATGGTAATTTGACACTGGTTCTAAATAACCAGAGTTATCAGGTGTTGCCGGATCATATCAACTATAAGTTGATTCTGGAAAAACTTCCCTCTGCTACGGCAGAGGAACTGTTGGAGGTTGTTGATGTTCAAAAAGCTGTTGCTACTTTTAGTGATGGTCTTGTGGAGATCAAGAATGGTCAGGTCACTTATGAAGGTGAGCCTGTTCATGGATCAATTAGCAAAAGAATTCTAGAGTTTATGAGCAAGGGACTACCGTTCCAACCGCTCGTTAATTTTCTGAATAATATCATGGAAAATCCTAGTATGCAGAGTCAGAAGGAACTTTATGATTTCCTTGAACATGAGCATCTGCCAATTACTGAGGATGGTCACTTTCTGGCTTATAAGGCAGTAAGGAGTGATTATAAGGATAAGTATCGTGGGGTTTTTGATAATCGCGTTGGTCAGATTTGCACTATGCAAAGAGCAAAGGTTGATGATAATCGTGCTAGGGGCTGTTCTGATGGGCTTCATGCTGGTGCATTGAACTACGTTGCTGGTTATGGCAGCCTAGAATCTGGTGATAGGATTGTGATTGTTAAGATTAATCCGAAAGATGTTGTGAGTGTTCCAAGCGATTGCAACTGCGAAAAGCTTCGCACATGCCGATATGAAGTTGTTGGAGAATATGAGGGTGAACTTCTAAAGCCCCTGTATTCTGCTGATTTTAGTCAGGATGACTATGAGGATGAGGACGAAGATTATACCAATGAAGAAGGGTATTGGGATCAGTTTGATGAGGATGAGGAAGAGGAAGAATATGAAGAAGATGATCTTGATGAGGATGATTGGAATAATCAGTACTAAGAGATAGTCAAAAGGTGGAGTCTGGTGACTAAAGATATTAGCCTCTAGCTATAAGGCATACGCTAATTGAGAGGGTTCGATTCCCTCCCACATTTTTAGAGATATTGCTTTTGATAGTAGTGTTTGCTATCCCAATATCAAAATATTTGGTGGGAAGTAGTAAAAGAGGAAAACAAATGTTTAGCGATACTTTGGCTTTTAATCCGTTCGATAAGAATCACAGTGCAATTGGAACAAGAGATCAAATTACTTTGCGAAATAAGTTTTTTGATTCTTTTGGTGGTCAGCAGATTTTCTGTTACAACGGTGATCCTCGTAAGAAGATCAGTAGTATGAATCATACAGATCATCTTACAACTGTTGCTATTGCCAACGATAGTCAAGGTGCTGATGCTTACTTCTATGTTAATGGTGGACGTAAGCAGTATGCTATTAGTAGAATTCGTGCTTGTTTTGTCGATATGGATGCTGGTCGAGATGATCAAGGTCGTTATTTTAAGCCCAGTATCGTTATGCAGAAGAAAAAGGAATTCTTGGATCAGATCAATAACTTTCCAGTAAAGCCAAGCTGGGTTGTTGATACTCGTAATGGCTATCAATGCTATTGGATTCTAAACCAAAACAATACGAATCCTCACAAGACTTACTGGAATGGTATCCAGAAGAAACTTGTAAACCATTTTGGTGGTGATGCCAGAGCTATTAAAATCAATCAGATTTATAGGATCCCTTATACTTGGTGGAGGAAGGGTTGGGAAGGAAAGCAGCCTTATTTTACCAGTATTTTATCGGGATCAACTGGTAATTGGGTTAATATTGAACAGCTTAAAGAGGCTCTTGATGGAGTGTCTGCTGTTGTTAATGTTGTTGCAAATAAGACTAGCGACGAATGGTTTAAAGAATATGCTAAGGCTTATAAGAGGTCTGACGTTACTGGAGTTCCAGTATCGTTTAATGTTGCAACAAACATTCTGAATCAGATGAAAGCTTTGAGTCCTGAGACATATACAAATAGCACAGAAAATATCAAACCGATTTATGGGTATGCTAGTGGTAGTGTCTTTCAAAAAGCTTATGGTGATCCCATGCCAGTATCTCCTGCGACTGAGGACGATACAGATGCTCTCCAGACGCTTCCAAATGATACTGGTGACGAGGATATAAGTCTCGACGGTCAGCAGACCAAACTTTTAAAAACGGTGGTGGAGTTCCTAAATCAAGTGAGTACCCCACTATATTTTAGCGGCAACAGATTCCTATCCGGTGCTGCTAAAGAACTAGCTAATGAACTTAGTGATAAGTTTTGTATAGGATAAAAATGAACGAAGAACATGATGACAACTATGATGATAGTCACGACTATGATGATAGTCAGGACAATTTAGAGAAAAAGTATAAACATTACTTTAAGTTTGATCCAGAAGCATGGGACTCTTGGGGTAAAATGTTACAAGATGCTCTAAATGATATAGTTGAAAGTTCTCCAAATGTATGGTATGTTGGTGGTTTCGGCATCCCGCCTGCCTCTGGTTTTCCAAGCAAGTCGATTCCTGTGAATAGTTACTTCTCCAATACTGGCAAGGGTAATTCCTTCCAGTATTTGGGGAATAACTATGATAATGTTAAAGTATGGAAGAAAAAATATTTTATACACGACAAGACTCAACACGATTATATTAATCATATAGTCTCTCATTCTGTGTATTTTTTAAAACAGCCACATTACTACAAAGGAATGTTTGATATTTTAAATTAACATTATACATATGGAAAACAAAGAATGGTATATTATAAGAAATTTGCCAGAATTTATAGACCATGCTAGAAGATTGGTGTTTAAGTTTTTTGGTCAAGTTAATGAGGACTCAAATGATAGCTTAACAGCAATGTTATCTTCATTATCTATGGACGAAGAAAAAGAACTAGATTCTACTCTTTCTTTTGCCGAATGTGAAAATATTGCAAAACAATTTTTGAAGAAAAAAAATAATAAAAAAACCAAGACTATATCATATTATATTAATGATAGTATCTTAATGAAGATGTTGGAGTCGTTCAATAATAGAATGATTAGCAATATACTAAATAAGCTTGTTAATAACGGTCTATTGGAAAGTGCTTTTGATGAAGAAAACAATGATTTTATTTTTTGGGTAAAAGATGATGAAAACAAAAAAGAAACTCCAGAAACCGATTGATCAAGAGATTAATCTTAAATATAGATGTTCTCAGTGTAACCAAGACCATTGGTTATCTTGGAGACAAGCTGCTACTATTAACTTTAAGGTAGTCTGCGACTGTGGAGAAGTTTTTAAAGTCAAAAGAGTAACAGACTTTAAAATAAATTATCTTAAAAAAGTAATAGCAATAGAGCCACCTAAAGAACACCATAAAATCTCGAATGATCTTTTAGAAAAAGCTACTAAACTATTAATAGGATATGGATTTACTAAGATAGAAGCTATTGAATTAGTAAATAAATCCTATGAAGAAAATAGGGTCGATGATTATGTTATTTTGGTCAAACAAACTTTGGAGTCCATTAGGAATTAATTATGTCAAATAATATTATGCGTCCTTCTAGATTAAATGATATCGTTGGTCAGTCAGATGTAGTAACTAGATTGCAAATTCTGGTGCATGGTTGTTTAAACTCTGAGAGTGTGATGCCTCACGTTTTAATAGACGGCCCCCCAGGCTTAGGAAAGACCACTATCGCTAGTTCTATTGCTAACGAACTTGGAGTTAATCTATATACAGCCAATGCTGCAAATATTCGTAGTGTTAAAAATATTATTCCTTATCTAATGGGCATAGCCCCAAGGTCTGTATTATTTATTGATGAGATTCATAGACTTCCAAAAATTGTAGAAGAATTTTTGTATCCAGTAATGGAGGATTTTGTTCTGAATATATCTGTAGAAGATCAGCCAGAAAAAATAGATTTGCCTCTTTTTTGTATAGTGGGTGCGACTACTAGCGGAGGAAGTCTAAGTCAGCCTTTCTATGATAGGTTTATTATTAAAGAACATCTATCTTTTTATTCTCCAGATGAACTAGCTAAACTAGCAGGGTCGAACTCTAGAAAGCTTGGACTAACAATATCAGATGACCATCTATTAGAGATAGCTAAAAGAAGCAAGGGAACTCCTCGTATATTAAATGCAAGGCTACAATGGTATAAAAGCTATGTTTCTTTCTATAAAGATAAAGACATATCGGATATAAATGAAATTTTTAGTAGTCAGGGTATTGATCATAGAGGTCTAGATGTGTATGATAGGTTATATTTAGAGATTTTGCAAAAGTCTAAGGGCAATCCTATGGGATTAAAGGCAATATCCTCTTTAACCGGGATTGCTATTGATACTATAGAAAATAGTATTGAGCCTTTCTTAGTAAGAGAAGGTTATGTTAGTAGAACCCCAAAGGGTAGAACAATCGGGAACAGATTATGACAATAGATTTAAATACTAACATATATACTATAGTATTATTTTCAAGCACACTCCTAGTAATAGGGGTGTGTTTGTTTTTTATAGGCTATCTAATCGGTCAAAAACGAAATGAGAGTGGTGTATTAAATAATAGGCCAAAAAGCTTTTTTGATGAAAATAAAAATATAGTTAATTCTATATCTATAGATAATAAAAAATATGTAGGAGATATAAAAACTTCTGGATTAGAAAGAAAATATAATAGTCTGGGGGATACCAAGACCTCTCAAGAAAATATATCGTCTTCTATAGATAAATTAAAAAATATGAAAGGATAAATTATGTCAACAGTAGGTTTAGATGTTGGTACAAGTTTTATTGTTCTATCCAAGGAAACCAATAATAGCATTGAATATAAAGAATTCAGGGATGCTTTTTATATTATTAAACCAACAACTCCTGTGGCAACGAAAATGATTGAGAAAGGGTTGGCTGGTAAAGTTTTTATTAAAGATGAAGATGGATCATTTATTCTTTTAGGCAAAGACGCTATAGAAAAAGCTATAGAAAGAAATGATACAGCAAAAAGGCCCATGTATAAAGGTGTTGTATCGTCTAAAGAAAAAGATGCTAAAAGAATATTAGCTTTTATATTACAAGAAGTAGTCGGACAATCTGATAGGCCCGGTGAAAAACTAGTATTTTGTGTACCTGCTCAACCAGTAGATCAAGAGGATGAAGATTTTGATGTTGGATATCATGAAGATGTAGTTAAAACCATACTTAGTGAAGTAGGATATGATGCTAAATCTATTAACGAAGCAGAAGCTTTATGTTATGCTGAATTAGAAAATGAAGATTATACAGGTATCGGAATTAGCTGCGGAGCCGGTATGACGAATGTTTGCGTTATGTTAAACGGTGAGCCTACAGTGGTTTTTAGCACAACCAAAAGCGGTGACTGGATTGATCGTATGAGCGCCGTAGCGACCGGAGAACCGGATAGTGTTGTTCAGGCAGAGAAAGAGGCAGGTGGTTTTAAAATCGGGGAACATAGCGATAATCCTGTTTTAGCTGCTGTATCCTCATATTATGAAAGATTAATAGACTATACAACTAAACAATTATCTTTTGCTTTAACAAATCATAAGTCTCTACCCAAATTTAAAAACCCATTAACTATTGTTGTAGCCGGTGGAACATCACAAGCAGATGGTTATATAGAAATTTTTACTAAAAAATTAACAGAAAATAATTTTCCATTACCCATCAAAGTAGTCAAGCAATCATCAGACCCCTTGCACTCAGTAGCCAAAGGTTGTTTGATAGCAGCTAAAGTATTGCTATGATTTTCAATTTATTTAAAAAAATAAGATATGCAACAAGATCTCCTAAATGGAATTCGGTAAGAAAAAAACATCTTGAAAATAACCCTAAATGTGCAGCTTGTGGAAAAGATAAAAAACTAGAAGTACATCATATAAAACCGGTACATAAGTATCCGGATCTAGAACTTGATCCATCAAATCTTATGACTTTGTGTGCTGATCCATGTCATCTAGTATTTGGTCATTTAATGGACTTCAAAAGCTGGAATATATTTGTTATAGAAGATACTGAGGTGTATAGTACTAGGATAGTATCAAGACCCTAAATAACTCATTGCTTTCATTGGAGGGCATATAAATGAGATATCTTTTAGTATTAATAATAGCTTTTTTTTATTTATTATCTTGCCCTCTTTCTATAGCTGGTACTATAGATCCTGATACTCCAGATGAAAAATATGTCGAATTTGGTAACCAATTCCCATTTGTTTTAAAGCTATGCGGAAAATATGCAGATGGGGGTCTTTTTTGCGCTTCTTGCGTTGTTATAGACCCTCATTGGATTTTAACGGCTGCTCATGTAGTCAATGGATATAGTATTTGCTATGTTCATAAAAATGAAGAAATAGTCTTTATAGATAAAATTATTATACATGATAGCTATGAAGTATCTAGTTTTGGTCGTGATGATATTGCTTTAGGATACCTTAAAAAAGATATAAAATTAGAATTCTATCCCTCTTTATATAATGAAAATGATGAAGAGGGTAAAACTTGTACTATCAGTGGATTTGGTTTAACCGGAACATTCAATACTGGAATTAAATTTTCAGATAATAGGAGAAGAGCCGGATCTAATATAATTGATAAGATAGATAGAAATTTATTGGTCTGTACTCCGTCTTATAGAAAAGATAAAATAACCGCTTTAGAATTTCTTATAGGGAGTGGAGATAGTGGGGGTGGTCTTTTTATAGGAAATAAATTAGCTGGTATTAACTCGTGTATTATGTCTGAAGATAAAAAAACAGATTCTAGTTATAGTGACGAGTCAGGACATACAAGAATTAGTGTATATACCGACTGGATAAAGTCAAATATGATTGTAGAGAAATAATGAAAAGAAAAAATAATATTAAATTATTGCCATATATTAGAGAAGATATTTATGGGTCGGTTGATAAAGAACAACATTATGGTTGGGAAATTAATAAATTTGATATTAGGAATCAATGGAATTATTCAACTGGTAGGGGTGTGGTGGTAGCTGTTATAGATACTGGATGCGATTTTAATCATATTGATATTAAAGACAATATAATACAAGGAAAAAACTTTGTTGAGATTAATAAAGATCCTATGGATTTTAATGGACATGGAACCCATGTGGCCGGAACCATAGCCGCAATAAATAATGGTAAAGGAATAGTTGGTGTTGCTCCAGAATCAAAGATAATGCCAGTCAAAGCTTTGGATAATAGTGGGTCTGGTAGCTCAGATAATATAGTCAAAGCTATTATCTGGTCAGCAGATAATAAAGCTGATATTATTACTATGTCTTTGGGTAGTCCAATCCCATCTAAAGCTATTGAAAATGCAATTAACTATGCAGTATCAAAAGGTTCTATTATTTTTTGTGCGGCTGGTAATGCAGGGGAAGCTACTGATGTTATGTATCCTGCAAAATTTAATAATACTATAGCTATCGGAGCAATAGACGAGAATCTAAATAGAACTAGTTTTACATGTAGTGGGGATACATTAGATTTTTTAGCGCCAGGACATAATATTATTAGTTGTGTACCAAATAATGGATATGCCTCTATGAGTGGAACGAGTATGAGTAATCCATTTGCTGTTGGTTGTGCTTCTCTATTATTGAGTTATAACAAAAAAATCAAGAAATATGAATTAAATAATACTAAAAATTATATAGATATATTTAAATCTAAATCCAAACCACTAGCAAATCCCAAATACTCTGGTATTCATAAATATGAAGGATATGGAATTATTTATCCTATATTTTAATCTATTCAATATTCCATGGAAAATCAGACCATATAACCTCTGTTCCTAAAGATCTGATAGACTTTGTTAAACTCTCTGCTTTATTTTTATGCACAGGATTATCGAGGCCGTGCCATTCTATCCAAATCTTTTTGATATTTCCAGGCCACGCTTGTTTTTGTAAAATATAATCTAGTATTTTATATTCGGCCCATTCTATATCCATTTTAATATAAATATTTTGATTATTATTAAACATATTGAATATTTCTAGTATATCTATACATTCAATAATTTCAGATGAATGATAGTCATTATACCATTTACCCTCTTCTGTTTCTTCTATAAGAGATCCTTGACTTACACCATCTTCTCCATGCATATTAAATATAACTCTGCCGCTTTTTGTCCAAACGGCTTTTTTGTACAAATGAATATTGGAATGATTTAATTGATCTATATGTAATTTTGTATTAACTCTTGGATTTGGTTCAAAACAGTAAATATCCCAACTATCATCAATATTTAATTTATCTATAAATTTTCTCAAACCTTGACATTCATGTGTACCAAGATCTATAAAGATTTTTTTAGCATCATTTTTATTTTGAAATAAATTACTATTATCTTCTTTAAAGATTTTGAAATATGTTCGCCAATCACATTTAATTAAATGATATTTAGATTTATTTTTGAGATATGTAATATCTAAAATTTTCTCATCACTACCTATAAATTTTTTATCTAAACATTCTTTAACAGTATCTTCAAAAGTCAAACTAAAACTATTTATCATATGAGAGGGCACAAAAAAAGAGGTGCCTTGCACATACCTTGTTTGAGATATTGCATGATTTTCGTTATTTGTTACTATAACATTTTTACTATGACTAAAAAAAGTAATCTTAGTATTATCTAATTCATTTATTTTATCTAATGATGGCCAGATTTGATTCTCGTATTCTTTTATGTCGTTTCTTAGTCCTCCAGCATCGGCCCATATTAATAAATCATTATTAAAATAATTATTATCATAGGTATGTTTTAAAAAACTTAATTTATTAAACATCATAACATTATAAAGAGGCTTACTCATTTCTGGTATATGTCTATCTGTTTTTCTAACAAATTCATCTGAACTCATTAATTCATTAAGTTTATGATAATATTTTTTATAATATTCAAGTTCTTCTAATTCAATTATAATTATTTTAGTTTTACTTAGATCTTTATCATATTCTTTTCTATAGTTTTCTATTTTTTCCTTAAATTTTTCTTCAGTATATATAACTATATTAGCATCTAGAGAGAGGGTATTTCTCATCCAGTAAAGATATGTGTCATATGCCAGGCCAAATGCGTCCCATTTATTTCTTCCTATATCATATAAAGCTGTTACTATAACAGGATTTGTTATATAAAAAAGAGGTTTTGTACTATCAGTAATTTTATAATTTCTAATACTACCATTTTCTCTTTGAATATCGGTGGATGCAATATTTGATTTTATCTTATAATCTTCATTATCTTCTACAATATCATATGAAGTTACAAGTTTTTTGTAAGTTGCATAAAAATTAATTTTATCTTGGAGAGTATATAATTTAGTATCCATTTGAACATTAATTGGTAGTAAATTATTTAATATTTTTTTAGCTCCAGAAGGAGATATAATATACCCATGAGTTCCACAAATTTGTCCTTTTGGTATAAAGAGATTATCAGAAAAAGAAATTTTTTCATGAGACGTGTTATAATAACCTATATAACAAAAATCAAAATCTTCTGGTAGTTCTTCACATATTTTTTCAAGCTCTGTATCAAAATTATCATCTATTTTAGTATCATCTTCTATGATTAAAAGAGTTTTATTATTTTTAATAGAATATTCATATATTTTAATTTGAGTAAGAGAAAACCCTAAAGCTCCTGCTGTTACACTTAATCCATTACTTTTATTATGGTTCCAGTCGGAACTGATATCTTTAGCTATTTTTGATTCTACAATATATTCTGGGATCCATTGAGGATTTATATCTCTACCATCTATAGCTACCCATATATCAAGATTCTTAAGAAGAGTTGTGCTCTTTTTCACTTCTTCTTGTATTAATCTAAGCCTATCTTTTCTTCTGTCTAGATTAATGCAATAATATTTATCAATATTTATCATATTTGAAATACTCCTAAATTAGTCTAAGCCAAGACCATGTAAAAGGTATATTTTGGTGTAAAAGTTCGCACGCTGTATCATTTTCAATAAAAAAATTATTATTTTTATCCATCATACTTGAGACTTTGAACCCATCGCAACCTAAAGAAGTTGGAACAAAACCTTCTGAGTACCCATAAAAACCATCTTTGTGTAAATTCCAGAGATGTTTCATAGATCTATTTGAAAATCTAACTATAGGAAAAAAAGAACCTATTAGTCTATTTTGTGATTTAAAAACATCCCCATCTCCGGGACAACTAGAGAACCAGCTATGTTCTATAATTTGCCCAGGTTCTTTGATACAGCTAATCCTTGGGAACTCTTCGTATTGATCCTTTTTAAAAGCTTGTATAGCGATAAAGTCATCGCTTTCTGTTTCGTATCTATTTAAAAATTGATTAATATCTCCTTTAAAATCTACATCGTCATCAAAAAACCAATAATAATTATATTCTGGATTATTTAAATAAAAAATTAACATTCTATAATGGGCGTAAAAATACTTAGGATTTTGATGACATCCCCATCTATGATTTTTACTTATTGGTTTATTTAAGTTATGATAAATAAAATCTTTATCACCATAGATACAAATTTTAGATTCATATTTATCCTCTAAAAACTTTTGAGTAAAATCTTCTTGTTCTTTAAGATCAAATAAAACATGAAAATTGCTAAGGCCAGAGCTAGAGAATTTTTTGATCTGATCATTACCAGTTCCATATATAGTTCTGTTATAAGTACATATAATATTACAGGTTGTCATAAACAACTTTCTCTATTTGGTTGTGCCATTCAGGTATTCTATTAAATTGATGTACTATATCATACAATATTCCCGTGGCTGTATATACTTTACCATTTATTATTTTAGGTATTCCGTATTTAAGATTTCTACTAAATCCCCAGCTTTCAAAAAACTGTGTTGGACCAGCAACAGCACAATGCATAGCCCAAGCATCGTCCAGATTAAATATTTTCAATCCCGGTATAAGTTTATTACATACTAATACTATGAGAGCTGCTTGATCTTGTATGTCATCATGATTAGTACTTTGTTCACATAATTCATACATTTGACGATATACTTCTATAACTTGTAAACGTTTTCCTGCAATAATACCAGAATTTATAACTTCGTTATGTTGACATTTAATAATTTCATTAGGAAATAAAGTATCTATATTTCTATAGTTCCAATTTTCTTGGTTAACCAACACTCCTTCACCAGATAAAAAAACATCATAATTAATAATATCTAATTTTTTAAATGGATCAGACTGAAAAGCCACATCAAAAACATCTGTAGATAAAATTAAATCGTAATTAATGCTCGTTAAATATTGATATATTTGAAACAATCTTTTATGATAAATTTGATGTGAATTATCTACTGAGACATACTCTATGTTGACACCTAACTGATCACAAAAAGATCTATCATTATCTGAGGGATTAGCTATTATTAGGGTAACATCATAATCGCAATGTTGTTTAAAACTTTTTAGCCATAAATTAATTTTATTTTGATTATAAACAGGGTTATTACATAATCCTACCAATAAATTTTTCATAAGTTGCCTTCTATAATATCACACCAACCTTTAGACTTGCTATGCGGCCAAACTACCCATTTAGCTGGTCTCTTATCTGTTTGAAAGGTGCGCCATATTTTACAATATTTATCAGGATCATTTTTCATTCTCAGTATTTCTCCCTCATCGCAATCTTGCCTATAAAGATCAGTATTATTACTATCTTTAAAAACAACACACCAAAAATCATAGTCATCGTGAGGAACACTAGAATAAGACACATCTATGCAATGTTTGAATATTTTACTTAATGATTTATCAAAATCTTCATCAGAAGCATCACATAATGGGTCTGGAGGGGCTTTATGGTCCAATACATGTTGTGTAACACTTCTTCTAGAAAAACTCAATCCAGAATATTTTTCATAATCTCTTAATGTACGAACAGATCCAAATCCATAAATACCAAAATCAATATCTTGTTTTTCATCGTCCATACCAAAAAGAATTCTGTTTCTTCTGTGGCTTTCTTCGTTTTTTTTGTGCCAAACTTTATCATCGTCCCATTGTTTAGTTCGTCCTTTTCTAGTATATTCATGCCAACAAACTATTTTATGCGGATGAAATAGATCGTATCCATGAGTGAATGCTCTAGCAGCTATGCTTATTTCTTCCCCATGAAAATAATAATTAGGATCATGCTGTACTTCTTTAGAAAATTCACCTATAGAAAAAGCAAAATGAGCGCTATAAAATCTGGCTTTAAGAGGATTTGTAGAATCATCCCAGCTATCGAATGATGCAGGTAGAAAAAATACAGCGCCTTCTGGAATAAACCTATCGAAATTCATTTTCCAAGGAACCGTAACTCTTTCTTGTGGGTCGTTTTCTGGATTAAAACTAGGTATATATGAAGTTATAAGAGGTTTTTCGTGTCCTTTTGACTGTAATGATAATAACATTTCTATTAAAATTTCATCCCAGCCTTCTACGAATCTGTGATGAGAATCTAATTGAAGAGTATATTTTTCTCCACCATAAAGCTGTTGAACTTTATTCCTAGCCCAACAAACACCCTTTGATTCTCTATAGTCAATATCTAAAATTCTAAATCTATTATCATTAGTAAATTCTTCTAATGTATCCCATTCGTCTTCCGTGTTATGTTGCCAAGCTATGCCTATCCTTAGATTTTCAGGGTATTTGGATTTGGCTATGCAGTCTTTTAGAGTTGATAGCAATTGGGGGTCTCTGTAAGATGCGATCTGTATAAAGATTGTGTTAGACATAGAAATAGCCTTTTAATGAATAGTAATATCCCCAGAGCTGCATAATATTAGTGTATTCTGGGCGATAGTCAATGCGATATTTTTTTATTTTTTACTTGACATTTGAAAAAAAAAGAGTAACATAACGATGTATCAAAACAACAACAAAGCTATGAAACACAAAGACAACGAAGATTCTGATAGTCGCAAAGATTTTCGCAGAGAAAATATAAAAAAGAAGAAAATTCTAGACAAATCTGATCAAGATTCTTTTGATATTAAAAGTAAAAAGAATAGTGAGATAAAAAAGAGAAAAGAAGAGATAGATGAAGAGGAATGGAAGGACTGGGAAAGGTTCTACAATAGATAGTTTATTTTATGTCTAAATATTTAGAAGAACTAGGGACTGGTGATAGTTTTAGTATAGAAAATGATATCTATATTTTAACATCAGACTTTAAGAATAATGGGGACAGAATGGCCATTAATATCAGAACAGGTCTGATTAGATGGCTAAAGGAAGCCCAAATTGTTGAGATAATTGATTTATATCTAACATCAGATGGGAATTTTACTCCATTAAAAATTAGAGAAAAAAATGATACTTATTAAAATACAAACTTTTATAAAATCTCTACTATTTCATATTTGGTCAGGTATGCCTAAATCTACAACCGAAACCATTAGAAAAAGATATGTTATATGTTTACAGTGTGAGAAATATAACTCAATAAAATCAGAGTGCGGAGTTTGTGGTTGCTATATAAGTAATAAAAAAAGATTCATTAATAAATTAGCTTGGGCAGATCAAAGATGCCCGCTAAATAAATGGTAGTATCTTAGACATAGAGGGCATTATATGGTTTCTGTATATAAAAAGTCTACAAGTAGTTATATATTATCAAAAAATAATTTATTTGACTCTATAAAAAAAAGAGTAGAAGCAGAACATACTGGGTCTACAGTAATAATTCCTCATGTTTGTAATAACATAGATTTATTCGGGGCAGGTTTTGCATCAGCAGTTGCTCAAGCATATCCTTCAGTTAAACAAGATTATCATCTTTTAGGTAAAAGTTTTCTAAGAAATAATCTTGGACATTCTCAGTTTATCAAAGTATATGAAGAAAAAAAATATAAACATAAAATCTATTTTGTTAATATGATAGCACAAAATGGAGTTAAAAACCCTAACAACTCTAGGCCATTAAATTATGCTGCCTTGGCTAGTTGTATGTTAAAAATATCTCATTTTATAAATCAAAATACCGGTTTCTTGAATAAGAGTGAACAGGTAGAAATTCACGCCCCTAAATTTGGTAGTGGTTTGTCCGGAGGTAATTGGAATTTTATAAGCGATCTTATAGAAGATGTTTGGTCTAAATACATGGTATATATTTATGAGTATAACAAAAAATAAAGAATTTATTAATTGGATAGTACAAAGAATGAAACATAAATATAAAGAAGATACTATTATTATTAATAGTCTAAATTATATTAATGAAAATTTTATTTTTGTACCTAAAAAAATTAGTTTAGAATTTGTAGACAAAATTTGCAGTAAACACTATCCTGATTTTAATCTCGAAAAATGTGATGATTTAAATTTTGGATTTGATGAATCCGAAAGGATGAGATTAAGAAATTTCGTACTAGATATTATATCTTCTGCTTCGGATATAGAGCTTTAAATAATGAACAATTCTCTTATAGAAGATATAATAAATACACAATTCCAGCATTTAAAAAAGTATAATACATTAGACGTTAATATGCTTGGTAAAGAAGATATTTTATTAAGCGTAGAAGATAACAGTTTTCGTATTCAAGCTAATCAAGAACTAAATCACGGATTGTCTTATAGGCTAGAAATACTACTACCATATTTTGCTAACTTTATTTCAATATATAAGCCGTTGAATTTCAAAATTATATTAGGCTTGGGGGATATAGTTAATACAGAATATAACACCGATATTCCGGTAATTTGTTTATCTAAAGAAAAACATATTAATGGAATACTTATTCCTAATATAGATTTTTTTACAGGCTTAGTCAAAGCCTATCTCGATGAATCATCTAGTGACACAGAATATTCTAGTAAAAAAAACGAGTCTTTATTCATAGGCTCATCAACTGGTACTTTTGAAAATAATACCAGAGCTAAATATTGTATAAAATGTTTAAATAAAAATAATCATCATGGATATATTAATAATTTATGTCAAAATACTAGAGAATTATGGTCTAATAAATACCCTAGTATAGAACAAACTATTCATGATAGTATGTCTATTAAAAATCAATTACAATATAAACTCCTAATTAATATAGATGGAAACACATGTTGTTGGAGCAGGCTTTACTGGCAAATGAATTCTAATTCGGTTCCTATTTATATTAATAGAAATACAAATGATATTCAGTTTTTTGATTATTACGACCACTCGAATGGTTTTATTAGTTGCTCTTTTGATGAAGCATTCGATATTATGGATCAATTATTAACCACAGAGAATAATAAAATTATTGATGAAATAAATATAAAAGGTAAAGAAGATTGTCAAAAAATGTTCACAGACTATACAAAAAGCCCCAAAGTATTCCTACAAAATGTTATTAATAACATATTACAAAAATTTTTATGAACTCTCATCAAGAAATTATAAATCAATTACAGATAATTGCTAACGAAATAGATAATAATAAACACCAAAGAATATTATTTTGCTTACCTGAAAGTGCTGGTGATATTTTCTTATCTACTAGTTTATTAAGTAGTTTATCGCAAGCTTATCCTAATTTTAATATATATTTTGCTTGCAAACCCGAATATAAAAATATTCTAAAAAATAATCCTTATATATATAAAACTATATCTTATTTACCTATTATGGAAAATCAAGCATATATGGAAGGCAGCGGAGAATGGAAAGGATTATTTGATATATCTATTATGGTTTCAATTTTAACACAAAGACATATAGCATATCTACACAATGGCATAGGCAAAATAATGTTTAATTTAAAAGGGAATAATTTCTAATGCATTTAATAGAAACTTATGCTATAGTATCCGGTTGTCAAATAAATAAACCATTTATCCACGAAGAACCTCTAGAGCTGCCTACAAAAAAATATATCACTTTTCATACATATAATCCTAAAGGAGCCGGAAGACAATATAGATCTTGGGATAAAGTTATAAATCTACTTAGACAAAATGCTAAATTTGATTATGAACTTATCCAGATAGGTGGTATTTCTGACCATAGACAAAATATCAATATTTCATATCTTGGTAAAACCACATATAATTCTCTGGCCTATCTTATCAAACACTCGTCTATGCATGTTGGTTTTGATAGCTTACCTGTTCACCTAGCTTCACACTATCAGAAGAAAATAGTCTCTATATATGCCCATTATGCCAACAATAGTAAGCCGTATTTCTCTAAAAATAAAGATATTACTATTATAGAACCAGATTTTAGTAAAGTTAAACCTACTTTCACACATGAAGATCCATTTGATTTAATTAATACTATACCTCCAGAAAAGATATACAGTAGCATCATAAATCTTATTTAAATATGAACTATTATTGTCTTCACCACTCCCCTGCTACAGAAAGAAAAAAATATCTTATAGATTTATTTAATGAACAAAAAATATCTGTAAAATGGATAGAAGATTATTTGCCAGAAAGCTATGAGGTTATTAATTATCCGACTGTAGAATGTGAACACGCCGCAGACAGAACTGGAAAACTAAATAAACAAGAAATTTCTCTATGCTTAAAACACGTTAAAGCTTTAGAAGAAATAATAAAGATTAATAACTATGGAGTAATTTTTGAAGACGATATCTCAAATCCTGATTTTTTGTTAAAAGAATTATTACCAATATTCTTAGAAAAATTTGAGAATATCAAAGGAGATATATTATGGATAGGTTCTATTGACACTTTACATATAGTACCTGATGATACACTAGATATAGCCGTTCATTCTTCATCAGAAACTAAATCAAGAGCGTCCCATTGTTATGTTATACATTCAGATATTTGTAAAAAAGTTCTAAACTATTATAGAGATATCAAAGCCCCATCAGATTGGCAATGGAATTATACAATAGATAATTTTCAATTAAAAAGTTGTTGGAGTTATCCTCATATATTACAAAGATCTGAGCAAGGCTCTATTAAATCTTTGCTAAGATAGCCTACGATTGTACAATGGCCTTGACCCGAACACTTCTCTGTGCTATAGTATGTAGATACGCACACAATAATATAAAAATAACGAGGAACGAATGTTTGGGGTGGAGAAATCTGACCATCTTGGAGGATATATTTGCGGAGGAGATATCAATACTTCTGCTACCGAGATATGGGACGAGATGATAGATAGCGGGATAAAATCATTACTAGACATAGGATGTGGAGAAGGACATTCTACTAAATATTTCTATAACAAAGGAATTGATGTTTTGGGTATTGAGGGTGGACAAAACGCTATCAATAGTAGTCCAATTAAAGATAAAATTATTTTACACGATTATACAAAAGGGCCATTTATTCCAGAAAAAAAATTTGATGCTATATGGTGTTGTGAGTTTGTTGAGCATGTATATGAACAGTTTATAGAGAATTTTCTATCTACATTTGATTATGCTAATACCATATATATGACCCACGCTACCCCTGGACAGGGAGGATATCATCATGTAAATGAACAACCACCAGAATATTGGATTAATCATATTTGTAAAAGAGGTTTTATATATGATGAAAATATATCTCTATATTTGAGAAGTATCACCAAGGCAAAATGGGTTAAGAACACTTTACTGGTTTTTAAAAAATAATATGAATGATTTTAATTATATTTTAGCTTTTTGTTTTTGTATTTCAATTTTTCTTGGAATTTATACAGCTATCAAGAATGAGTATAGTATTTCTAAGCATCCAGAAAAAGGAGTAAGACCCTCTAAAAATCTTTTTACTTTTTTGTTTATTGATAGGTTTTAATAAAATATATGCAGAGACTTAGGAATCAACGAGTTTATTTAGCTGGTGCTATGGATAGAGTACCAGACAGAGGCACAACATGGAGGGATAATATAACTCCATTTTTAGAAGAAATGGGCATTATAGTATTCAATCCTATTACTAAACCCACATCAACAGGTCTAGAAGACCAAGACTCTCATAATGTCAAGGTAAAACTAAAACATCAAGAGAGATACGAAGAACTATCAGAAATGATGAAAGTTATTCGTAGAGTAGATTTAAGACTTGTTGATATTAGTGATTTTTTAATAGTTAATCTGAATTTAGATATACATCCTTGTGGTACATACGAAGAAATTTTTACTGCTAATAGATGCAAAAAACCTATTCTTATACATATGGAACAAGGGAAAAATAATGCTCCTGATTGGATTTTTGGAACAGTTCCTCACCAGATGATTTTTTCAAGATGGGACGATCTAAAATCATACCTTATACACATAAACAAAGACGAAAATATTGAATCGTACAAAAGATGGCAATTTTTTAACGTTTAGAGAATTAATGCCAAAATATTATGTAAAATCTGGACAAATAAAATATATTATACAAAGAGAGAACCACTATACAGCGATAGTTGATGGACTTAAATTATACTCAGGTAAAGGGCTTTTAACTAGTATAAAAATTTGTATAAGTGAGTCTGGATGGAATAAAAATTTTACATGCTATGATACAGATACTTTTCTAAAAGAAATACTATGAATCTTGAACATAAAACAAGACCAGATGATCCTAGAAAATTAAATTATATTCAGCACACTTCTATTATAGTTGGCGATTCTAAGATTCATGGCAGGGGCGTTTTTGCCACCGAAAATATTGGTAAAAATGAGCTTATAGAAAGATGTCCATTAATATTAATGGAATATCGATCTAAATACCAATTAGATCCTCAAATTTTTAATTACATGTATGCTCAACCTCCTTGTCCATGTAAAGATTGTCAGACTCATGGTTTTCTATTACATATGGTTTTAGGATACGGTATGCTATACAATCATCAGGATAAACCAAATGCTATATGGAAATTTAATTATACTCAATTATTTGCTGATGTTATATGTGTAGAAGATATAGCAATAGGTGAAGAAATTTTTGTTAGTTATGGAAATCAGTATTTTAATGATAAGAATAAAATTAATATACCCAAATAGGAAGTAGAATGCAAAAAATTATAACCGATATAAAATTAGATTTTGACGATATCCTAATAAAACCAAAAAGATCTAATTTATCTAGCAGATCAGAAGTGTCTGTTGTCAGAGATTTCCATTTTTTACATTCTCCTAGAAAAATTTCTGCCGTACCAATTATGGTTGCTAATATGGATACTACAGGAACATTTGCTATGGTAAAAGAGGTATGTAATCAAGAAGCCATAGTAGCATTACATAAGCACTACTCGAATGAACAGTTAATTAATTTTTATTCCAATAAAGATATACCATATAGAAATTTAGCATTTTATTCCACAGGAACTACCACTAATGATATTGAGAAACTAACACATATTTTTAATAATCTTAGAGATAGAGGAGATGAATTACCAAATATTTGTGTGGACGTTGCAAATGGGTACAGTGAGAAGTTTGTAAAAACTGTCGCTCATATTAGAAAACTTTATGAAGATATTATTATTATGGCGGGTAATGTTGTAACACCAGAAATGGTAGAAGAACTATTATTACATGGAAAAATAGATATTGCTAAAATAGGTATAGGCCCAGGCTCTGTCTGCACCACCAGATTAAAAACTGGAGTAGGCTACCCTCAAGCATCTGCTATAATGGAGTGTTCTGATGCCGCACATGGTCTTGGTGGACACATTTGTGCTGATGGGGGATGTAAAAGTGTTGGAGACATATGCAAAGCTTTTGGTTGTAATTCTGATTTTGTAATGTGTGGTGGATTTTTTGCAGGCACTGACGAGTGCGAGGGAGAGTGGGAATACGAACAAACAGAAAAAAGAAAAGTATCATTAAAATTCTACGGTATGAGTTCTCAAGAAGCTATGCACAAGCATAATAACGGAGTGGCTCACTATAGAACCAGTGAAGGAAAATGTGTTAAGGTTCCCTATAAGGGACCAGTATCGGAAGTTCTCAAAGATATATTTGGAGGAATAAGAAGCGCTTGCACATATATCGGAGCTTCTAAAATTAAAGATTTTGGTAAAAAAACAACATTTATACTAGTCAACGACACCCATAATAGAATATATGAAAAATCTTAATATAAATTGTCCAATCAATCAAACAGGATACGGTATAGCATCTTTGAATATACTCAAAGAATTAAATAAAAAATATAACGTATCATATTTCCCTATTGGAGAACCCGGAGTAACCAATCAGCTAGATTTCGATATAATTAAAAATGTATATGAAAAACAGCAATCATTCGATATTCATGCTCCGTTATTAAAAATTTGGCATCAATTTGATTTGGCTAGTCATATTGGCAAAGGAGCATATTATGCTTATCCATTTTTTGAGCTGGATACTTTTAATAATATAGAAAAAAAACATATGAGCATACCAGATACTCTCTTTGTATCTAGCAAATGGGCGCAGTCTATAATATACAAAAATGGTATCAAAACCCCGACCAGTGTTGTTCCATTGGGTGTTGATACTGATGTTTTTAAACCAAAACCTAAAATAAATAATAATTATATTTTTCTAACCATAGGAAAATGGGAAATTAGAAAAAGTCATGATATTTTACCACAAATTTTTAAACAAGCTTTCCCGAACGAAAAAGACGTAGAACTATGGATTCTTGCGTCAGAAAATACTAATAGTTACTCTAATAGTGAAGAGATAGCTAAGTGGAAAAAATTATATTATTATCCTAATATAAAAGTAATACCGGGAGTAAATACTCATATAGATATTGCAGATATAATATCTCAAAGTGATTGTGGATTATATATCAGCAGAGCAGAGGGATGGAATATGGAGCTTCTTGAAACTATGGCGATGAATAAACCCGCTATAGCTACAAATTATTCTGCACATACTGAATTCTGTAATAGTGATAATTGCTATCTTATTGATATTGACAGCACAGAAGAAGCATACGACGGAAAAGCTTTTCAAGGACAAGGAAATTGGGCTAAAATAGAAAAAAAACAAATAGATCAAACTATAGATTATATGAGACATGTCTACAAAAACAGAATTAGTACTAATGAAAATGGCTTAAAAACGGCTCAAATATATTCTTGGAAAAACTCAGCCGATATAATTTCAGGGTGTATAAATTAATATCAAGGAGATACTATTTATGCCAATTCCAAAACCAGAAAAAAATGAAGATAGTCAAAAATTTGTTTCCCGTTGTATGGGAGATGATGTGATGAAGAAGGATTATCCAGACAACAAACAAAGAGTGGCCGTTTGTCTTGGTCAAACAAAAAAAACAAAAGGATCAATATTTAATCAATTCCTGGAAACTCTAGGGTTTTTAATAGCTTTTGACTGTGAAGAATGTGGGGAAACGGAAGAATTGACACTATCAAATCTATTTATCCCAAATGACCAAGACTATATTGATGTTGGAGAGGAACTAGAAACTTACGACGTTTCTCATATCACAGCATCAGAATACCAAGGAAGAAAAGTAACGCTTAACAAACCATTTAGAACTCCAGATGGTCCAAAAAAGTTTGCTGTTTATGTAAAAAATGACAGCGGAAAAGTTGTTATTGTAAGGTTTGGCGATCCTAATATGGAAATAAAAAAAGATATTCCAGCCCGTAGAAAAAGTTTTAGAGCAAGAATGAGATGTGATAGTCCTGGTCCCAAATATAAAGCCCGATATTGGGCTTGTAAGTCATGGTGAATAAAATGATAAAACCAATTTCTGAACTATTAGAAGCACAAGAAGGAAAAGTAGAACCAATGAATACAGAATCAGCACAAGAATCCGTAGCTCAAAGCGTAGAAGGATACACTAATGAAAATGTTATTGAATTACTCAAAAAATCTTTGAATATTCACTGGCAACAAACCACAGTATTATCAGCTCAAGCTATACATCTAGAAAGATGGGGCTATAAAAAACTAGCAGAAGCTATTAAAGCCGATGCCGAAGAAGAACATAAACACGCTATGATTAATCTGCAAAGATTAGAGTTTTTTGATGCTGATTATCAACCTTTAATGGTTAGTCCTCCGGCATGGAGTCGCCATGATATGCTGGGATTAATCCAATATAATCTAAATTCTGTTAAAGAAGCTTCGGCAGCAGAAAGAGCAACAATAGTAGCAGCCAGAGCTGTCGGAGACGAACTAACTGCTAATATTATGATTCCTCTGTTGCAAGGAAGTGAGGATGGCATTGTATTGTATGAAGGTTATCTCAAACTTATAGAACAAATGGGCTTAGATAACTTCTTAAGTATTCAAGTATGATAAACTTAAATGCTCTATTAAAATATAAAAAAATAGAGAATCTAGGTTATGATAGTGTTTATACAGAACAACCTGTTCCTGACATTGTGGATTTTAACTGGAAAGAGATAATTCCTCCTCCTCCAGCTAATACTAGTAAAAAAACATTGGAAGAATTAAAAGTAGTATATAATGCTTCTATTAGTAGGAACAAAACTGATATAGAAATAGTATATAATATAGATCAAAATTTAGATGATATATTTATTGATTTGCTTGATAAATATAATATAAATTATCCTGTTGATAAAATTAATGAGTTTTATACAATCATAGAGCCTATATTATTAAATATCAAAGGATTATGGAACAGACCAAGACCAGCACAACTAGCCCCATATTATGACTTAAATATAGATGTACTAGTAACAGACACTCATCACACTGCTTCATATCCTTCTGGACATACGGTGTATAGCAAATTAGTAGCTTTGATACTTAAAGAAACTTATCCTCTAATAAAAACCAACCAACTCGATGATTTAGTATACAAGACAGCCAAAGCAAGAGTTTTACAAGGAGTGCATTATCCTTCGGACAATAACGCCTCAATAATATTATCAACATTTTTATTTAATAAACTAAAAGAGAAAATACTATGAACAGATCATATGATATACTAGACTCTATCCAGAAAGCCCTATCGGAACAAGACATCAAAGAATACAAACAGGATTTCTATGATATGAGTACAGGCTCGTTAAGAGCTATTATGAAACATAGTCAGGAGATTCTCGAAGCCCTTGAGAACCCATCGGTAAAAGAAAACTTGACAGAGAGCTGGTTACAGGGTAAAATTGCTATTACAGAGGATTACATGAGAACCATTCATGATTTTGTCATGTACGTCTCTGATTCTGACGATATATCAGAAGGATCATCAAAACCCGGTCTTTGGGAAAATATTCGAAAGAAAAAAGAAAAGGAAGGAAAAAAATATAAGCCCGCCAAGCCCGGAGACAAGGATAGGCCAGATCCTGAAGCATGGAAAAAATTAACAAAAGATAGCAAAAAGTCTTAGTAGTTGTTCTATCGGGACGTTTTGAGATCGTACTAATTATTTAATAAGGACTAACAATGGAAAAAAGGTTTGATTCTCTGCCTACATATATAGCATTGGCAAAAAAGACAATATCTAAATTTGCCCCGAAATTCTATAATGGACTTTCTACAGAAATGTTAAAAAATGAAGAAGCAATATCGGATGTTGCTACTTCTCTTATGTATGCAGATTGGAGATACGATAGCGATAGATCGGGTAAAACAGGACTAAAGAAAACCTTATACTCTTATAGAAATCAGTGTGCTATTTGGGCTATAAAAACCTATATCACTACAAGATATAAGAAGAAAAAGAATTTTAGTCTTGATTACAATAATGATAACGATCAAACATTAAGTGAAATGTTAGAAGATACTAGTGCCGAGTCTCCTTTAGATTTTTTGATAGAAAAAGAAAGACTAGCAAATCTAGAACAAACTATCAAAGATTTGTTAGATAATGATAGCTTATCAGTAAAACAAAAAACACAAATTAGAATGTACTATTTTGAAGATAAAACACTATCGGAAATAGGTAAGGAGTTTGGTATTTCTCGGGAAGCAGTTAGACAAAATATAAAGAGAGGGCTGGATCTTATAAAAGCTTATGATAAATGCAGTTCTTAATTTATATATCTTAATTTTCAATCAAGAAACATCTAAATATGATATATTATCAATAGATAAAAAACAAATATCTGTTCCTAATATCCTACTAGATGATAAAACTAATATAAATGATGAATTATCTAATTTGTTTATAAAATATGTAGATTTATCCTCTGATTATGTGGTATTTAAAATTTCTGATGCTGAGATTATTGGAAATAAATTACATATAGTTTACTATTGCGTTCCTCCTTTCAACACAAAGATTAAAAACTCTTTTCTTTTACCCTATTATCCAAATGAAATTATTTTTACAAATCTACAAAAAATTATTAAACTTCTTTAATATCAATGATGGATATAAAAAACCAAAAGAATCTAATGATATAGAAGCTTACACTGGCAGTATCACTTTTCATCTTACCGATAAACAAGATATAGATGTGTTGTGTAAATTACCAGATATTAGTAGTCAATCGCTGGATGAGATGACTTTAACCGCAGAAAAATATGCAGAATTTTTATGTTATATTAACGACGGTTCTTTAACAGATAATATTTTTGGCCTCTTAAAAAAGAATGCTAAAAAAACCAAGGATGAAAAAGATCAATTATTTATTGATAATATTCTATTTTTCTGGGAAATAATACATAAAGAAAATCAAAAGAAGGCCATTAAAAAGATTAGTGGCCAACCAATGATTCGTCCAACAGAAGTTTTTAAATAAGATGCTTGTTTCTGTGGATTTGATCTTTTTTGGACTTACTATAACCCTAGTAAGATCCATTTTCTCTTTTATATAAAAAAATATGACAAATCTCATAATATGGCAAAAATGGACAGACCCCTTTGGTATAGATGATATAGATAATTTATTTTCAGAGAGCACTAGAGAAGGTGAAGAAAATACAAATGAAGAAGGAGAACTAATAGACCATAGCCAAGAGCCACTTCTGCTTAATAAAAAGAATATAAAAGTAATAGCAACACCAATGGGAATTATACCTATAAATGAAAACACAGCTAGCGGAAAGATTTTTAATTTTTGGCTTGGACATACAAATTTTGATATAACCAAACAAGTAGCATACTTAATAGAAAAAGCAGAAGGGGTAGAATCATTAGATGTTTTTACTAGATATAGATTTAGAATATCTGTAGGCAAAGCTTTTGAAGATTCGGTTGTTATGAGAACCATAAATAGTAATGTATATGCTTATCTAGAAGAAATAGAAAATACAATATGAAAAACAATAATATAGAAGATTCAGAATTATACAATATACATAACTATAGTATTGATGTTCCAAATAGAGAAATTTACCTGCATTCTTTTTTATCAGATAATGAGGAAGAAGGTGGGGTTGATTACAGGGTAGCAGTAAATTTTGAAAAAAATCTAAGATATCTAAATCTTCTCTCTTTAGATCCTATCTTAGTACATATGCATTTACCCGGAGGACACTGGGAAGATTGTTTAGGAATGTATGATGCTATGAAAATATCCAAAGCAAAAGTTATTATTTTGGCTTATGCTAAAGCAGAATCTTCTAGTAGCGTTTTACTACAAGGGGCGGACTTAAGAATATTAATGTCTAATACAAATGTATTGATACATTATGGTTCTTTTAGTATTAATGAAGAACATTCTAAAGCTGCTGCCAGTGGCATCCAATGGAACGAGAGAGAATGTGATAAGATGATTAATATGTTTACAGATAGGTGTATGAATAGTAGTATAGCCAAAGAAAAAAATTGGAAAAAAATGATGGCAAAAAAACATATAGTTTCTCAATTGGCGAATAAGTGTGATTGGATATTAACAGCAGAAGAAGCAGTACATTACGGTTTTGCAGATGGTATTTTGGGTACTAAAAAATTTCCAAATATAGATTACTTAAAAACATACATCAAAAGAAAATAGAAATATTATCTAGTTATGCACATAGAATATGCTTGTTATGATTATTCGTTATCAGACGAAGAAATTAAGAATATTATAACTAAAGTTATCAAATATAATATTGATACCATATCTACTTTTCATAACAACTTATATTTAATTAAAAATTTAATAGAAAAAAAAATTAATATATCTTGTCCTATAGATTATCCTTATGGCCAATCAGATATAAAGAGTAGAAATTTTTGTTTATCTCAAGCCATAAAAGCGGGGGCTTCCACCATAGATATGGTTGCTCCATCTAAATATATTGCTAATAGAAAATATGATAAATTAAGAGAGGATATAAAAAATAATTTAGAAATATGTCAAACGAATAGTGTAGATTTAAGATACCTATTAGAATATAGAGTGTTTAATCATGAAACACTAGCTAAAACTTGTCAAATTCTCAAATCTTTTGGCATTAATACCGTTATCCCTTCTACAGGACATTTAATTGATGATATAAATGATAATATTATTGCTTCTAAATATTTATCTTCTAAGTCAGATATTTCGGTAATTTGTAGTGGTAATATTTGGACAGAAAAACAAATAGAGAATTTTAAGAATTCTGGAGTCTATGGTATTAGACTATATTATTTAGCCTCTTTAGAATTATTTGAGAAAAATAAGACTATTTAATCTCTTTGGGGTATAAATGTGTGACCAACAACACTTTTATTCTACCAGGAGATTAAAATGATAGTTTATTCAATTCAACAAAATGGTAGTAATACCACAGCAACTTCGACTAGAAACAATCGTGGTTCGGCTGTTATGGGTGGTAACTCAAGTTCCACAGTACTAAGAAACAGACCATTCAATGCTCAACCTGTTGGGGTTTTTAATAGTAAGCCAGCATTAAGTGCTACAGTAGGTAATGCTAAATCATTAAGTAGTGGTGTTTTTGCTTATAATTCAAGTAAGCCTATCACTGTTTATGTTACAACCAGTCTAGCTACAGTAAGTAAAACTGCTCTTAGAACACCAGCAAGCGTTCCCGCTTTAACTAAGAGTATCAATAGCATAGAGGCCATAACCACTAATAAAACAGCTACTGCTTTTAGAGCTGGTTTTAATTTGTTTACTGGTCAATACTCAGGTTCAGTTACTACTCAAACAGATAGTTTTGGTAATGATAATGCTGCTAGACCAACCAGATCAGTTCCTGGTCAATTGGTTTATATGATTGGTAATAAAGTTCCAACAACAAGTAATTACAAACCTAAAACAGCCGGCTGATTACTAATTTTAATATCTAGTTTTAACGACATAATAAGCCAATGATACTTTGTGTGTCGTTGGCTTATTTTTTTAAAGAAAGATTTTACCTATGGGAGAAACTATTATTCATTTCTGGGAAAATATAGCAACAACAAGCATAGGGATAATAGTTACGATGCTGGGTTTTTGGGTAACTATAGGACGGAATATGGCAACAAAAGCAGAAGTTTTACATATGATAGAAACTTTATCTCCTTATTTACAAGATAGACAATTTATAATGGAAAGGCTTAATAATAATAAAGAAAATCAAATAGCTTTTGCTAATGCTTTACAAAGAAATACAGAAGTTATGAATGAATTAAAAATACAAATAGCTATGCTTGGAAAAACCTTGGAAACTTTGGAAAATAGGATAGAAAAAACTTAAAATTAGGACGGTGAAATGCCAACACCAACGCCAACGCCAACAATACCGGTGGAACCAATATCTGTATTACTAACTACTGGTACATCTTACGAAACACCATATGGTGCTACAAGTGTAAAAATATGGGCTATTGGCGGGGGAGGTGGTGGAGCAGGAGCTAGCGGTCCTCCACCGCAGTATGGTACTAGCGGAGGTGGTGGAGGTGCTGGAGGTCTTTGTTACGCATATGAAGAGCTATTTTCTCAAAAGACTATTGTATACAACATAGGACCAGGAGGGAGCGGTGGTCAAAACTATAATGATGGTTCAGATGGGATAGCTACTGAGCTATCAATAACTGGAGGTATTACTTTTTCTCCCATGACTGCTAATGGAGGAAAAGGAGGTAAAAAAGGAGGAGATCAACCATTAGGAGGAGAGGGAGGTACTGGTACTATTTCAGGAGCAGCAGTAAATATAGACACCAGACAAGGGGGTTCTGGAGGTACTACGTCAGGAGGAGATCAAGGAGGAGCTGGAGGAGGAGCGGTTGGTGGAGGAATCGCCTCCTTCGGAGGCAACCCAACCAGTATCAACTACGGTGCCGGAGCAAGAGGAGGTCATGGAGGAGTATTAACAAATCTTCAGGATATTTTTAGCGCTATAGATGCTTTGGCTGTGACTCCAAAAATACCTTTTATTAGAATAACAAATAATAATGGGGCACCAATTGTAGGTGGAGGTGGAGGTGCTGATGGTTATGGTGGGCCGGGCTATGCTGCTACTGGTTTCGGTTTTGGAGGAGGCGGTGGTAGTGACTACGGAGGCAATGGAGGCAATGGATTTTTAGGAGGAGGCGGAGGAGGAGGAGCAGGAGAAGAAAGCGGAGCAAACGGAGGAAATGGTGGTCAGGGTTGTGTTCTTTTGCAATTTTTCTTTACTCCCATTAGCACACCAACTTCAACACCCACATAAACTCCAACGCCAACCCCAACAGGTTCATTATAATGGATTAGTAAATGTGGATCTAATGGGAGTTATACTTATACTAGTAAACCTAATATGAATAATAAGCCTGTTTTATTTGTTACCTGGTTTGATTGTGCAAGATATTGTAACTGGTTACATAATGGCAAACCAAAAGGCCTCCAAAATCTTAGCACAACAGAAGATGGAGCATATCTGCTTAATGGTAAAATTATTGGAGATAGTGTTGCTAGAAAACCCGGCGCAGCATATTTTATTCCAACCCATAATGAGTGGTATAAAGCGGCTTATTATAAAGGAGGTAGCACAAATGCAGGATATTGGAAATATGCGACACAAACAGATACAATAGAACCAATTTCCTTTGTTTCATCTACTGGTGAAGGTCCTGTACCTTCAAACTTTAAATGTTCATAAGACCCTCAATTTATTAGATGGTGTATAATACCATATCCTGATATTCTCATTATTATAGGAGCATATTTATGTCTCGTCCTTTTACTGATATACAAAGAATAAATAGTAGTCAACCTATTAAAAATGGTTCAACTACCACTACTACATCATTTACCGGTAAATATAATACTTTAAATACTTATACAAAAAATACCCCTACTATTAATACTATTTCTAGTAAATATGGAGATAGATTCTATAATGGTATATTTGTTGAATTAGTGGGCGACTCTTCAGTTATTGGAGGTTGATCATGAGTATTAAAAGATTAAAAGATTTTCCATCAGCTAGTACTGGCGGCCTAAGTGATGATGATATTTTTCTTATGATGGATGATCCTTCTGGATCTGGTATTACACAAAAAGTTTCATTGTCAACATTATCAAGCGTATTAACAAATACATCTTTAGTAGCTGGATCAGGAATAGCTTTAACTTATAACAATAATAATAATTCGTTATCTATTAATGCTACTGGTACAGCAGTAGGCGGAAGTGGTTCAACAACTGTTGTAGATTTATCATATTCATCAACAATAAATACTAATGCTAGTACTGGAGATATATTTGATATAACTCTTACTGGAAATACCACACTAGCTAATCCTACTAATCCTGTTAATGGCAAAACATTGCGTTGGAGAATAACCCAAGATGGTACGGGAAATCGCACGGTAGCTCTTGGCAACAAATTCAACATTCCTAGCAGTGCCACGTCGCCCCTTCCGTTTAGTACAGCAGCAAACAAGATGGACGTTTTAGCGGCCACATATCATTCTGGTCGAGATAAATGGGATATTGTTGCTTTTGTTCCCGGTTATTAAAAGTTTAAGGAGATATATTTATTATGAATCTTACAAATCCTATCACTATCACACCACCGTCAATTACTAAAAAAGACGGAACAGTAAAAAACTTTGATCCTATAGTATTAAATGATCTAGATGTTACTATATTAGATAACTCAAAAAGAAAAGCGGTTATTGCACAAATTCATCCTTGTCGGCAACCACTAATTTTATGGCAAAATGAAAGTTATACTAATATTGGAGATTATACTCAAGCTCAAGCTGAAGCTAGAATTTTGGAACTATTAGGAGACAATCCATCAGTTGTTCTACAAAACTTATTTAGGAACTAATATAAATGGCTACATTATATTTTTTTAATACCGTTGCCGCTGCTGATACAGATTGGTATACTTTAGAAAACTGGTGGACAAATGTTGGATTAACCACACAGGCTTCAAGTTTACCTTCTAGTCCCGATAATGTTTTTTTATTAAGTATGCCTAGTAATACTGGTAGCGAACCAACTGTTAACAGTTTAACAATAGATGCTCCGTTAGTATTTTTAGTTTTTCCTGTTACGGTTACTACCACAGCAACATTTAATTATACTTCTGAAAATCGATCCACCATTACGGGCGACGCTATATTTAATACTAGTTCTGTTAATTCTGGTGGAACGGTTACGGGCGATGCAACATTTAATAATAATTCTTATGCAGATATTGCGTCCACTATAGGCGGAAATGCAACCCTAAATGATAATGGATTGATAATAGGAGCCACGGTCACTGGAAATGCTACATTTAATAATAGTGAAATGACCAATATACTAGCAGCAGCATATTCAAACATAGATGGAACCATAACCTTTAATAATCCTATAGTTTTTACTTTTTCTGGAGAAAGCAATAACTGGTACGGATCTTCGAATACATGGATTTTTAATGATACTCACGAATGGATATTTAATAGTGGAGCATCCAACCGTGGATATGTAAATGGAAATGCTACATTTAATAACAATTCATTTAATTTTGATCTATCCACCCGTTCTGCCACAGTAGATGGTGATGCTGTGTTTAATAATAGCGCAGCTAATATGGATATTGTCACAGGTAACGCTACATTTAATGATAGTGCTAAAAACAGCAATAGTGGATATTTAGGAACTGTTCAAGAAGACGCTATTTTTTCATCATCATCATTTACTGACATAGATTGGCATTCATCTATTTCAGGAGTCCTTACTTTTACTTCAGCAACCCCTGTTACTTTCACAGTGTCCAATGATGTTGATTGGAATTTGGATACTACAGGATGGGTATTTGATACGCCGGGACAAAGCTGGATTTTTAATGATACAGCACATAATACTAGTATTATTAATGGAGATGTTACTTTTAATAATACTTCATATAATAGTAATTATAATTCAAATACAAGTGTTGGTGCTTTAATTAATGGAAATGTTATCTTTAACACCGATTCGTATAATGTTGGTAAAATAATTGGAAGTGCTACTTTCTACAGTTTTTCAAGTAATGGAGTTAGATCCGAACTTAATGTGCCTAGCTATGGAGTTGATGGAATAGCAACTTTTAATGATTATTCTTGGAATTTTAATAATGCTGGAGATGGTAGCATTTTTAATGATCTCTCATATAACAATGGTACTGTTAATGGTGATGCAATTTTTAATGATAGTTCTAGTAATGGATTGTATCCTGATCCTTCTTTAATGTATGGCGGAATAGTTCAAGGTGATGCATATTTTAATAATAATTCATATAATTATTCATCGTCTATGGTGTTTGGAGTCTCATATTTTTCTCCATCAGCAGCAGAAGTTACAATAAGATATAACTCTGGTCCATTCGGACCAGAATCTTTTTTAATAAATAATCCAGAAATAGTTTATCAAAAGGGTATTAACGGATCTAGTATATTAGGTATTTTATAAAAAAGGAATAATTATAAATGATAAAACCAGGTTATCGCACCAGTGAATTTTGGTTCACTATGGTTAGTTTTATTTTTAGCGGATTATATCTTGTTGGATTATTAGAAGATAATAGCCAAAAAGAAAATTTAATTCAAGAGACCAGCAAAGGCTTAGAAGCAACTATATTAGTTATGGGACAGCTAATTGTATTATTCAAATATATTAATGGAAGAACTAGTCTTAAACAAACATGGTGGAGTACAGCTACGGAAAACGAGAGAAAAATAGCCAATAGAGCTAATGCAAGACAAAAAAAAAGAGTAAGCAGACCAGTTAAAACCAAAAATATTTAGCCTATTTCTGAAACGGTGTATTTAAAAAATAAGAGGAAATACCATGACCAGCTCTGTTCAAAATAAAATTCTTAGCATAGAACTATCTTCAACTCTAGAGTCTCTTATAGAAAGAGCTAAATCTTTGTTGTCTAATAATGCGTCCGTTGCTCTTTCAAAAGCATGGGGAATTCTACAATTAGCCACAGCAGAAACGATACAGGCTATTGAAGACAATAATCCTTCACTTAAAGGATCGAATAAGAAAGAAATTGCTATGAATATGATTAGTAATTTCTATGATAAAGTTTTTTTAATCGTAAATATTCCGTATGTCCCAGCTATGCTTCAGCCTATTATACAAAAGTATGCTAAGGCTCTATTAATGCTATTGGTTAGTTCCACCATAGATTCTATGGTAGAAATTTTTAGAAAGAGCGGAGTTTTTATTGATCCACAATCAACCATAGATCCTACAGCAGATAATATTCCTAAAGTTTCAGACAAATAAATAAAAGGAAAATAAAATGAATTTTACTGAAAGTTTTCAAGAGTTTAGTAGTCGTTTAACACCAACCGACCTTGCACTATATGCAGGGGTTGGTTTAGTATTATGGGTCCTATTTAAGGATAAACTAAGTCCTGTCCAGAAACTGTTAGTTGTATTGGGAGAGAAAATTAAAGGATTAGTATCCCCGTCTTCTTCTGTTACACTTCCAGTTGTAGATTTACCAAAAGTTAATCCTGTTGTGCTACCAAAAATTGTCAATGATAATAAAGACGACATATTTTTCAAACTGGTTGTTAGCTGGAAACAAACAAGAGATTTAGCAGAGCAAAGCGGTTGTGCCGAAGCTGTAAAAGTTGCTGACCAGATGTTCCCGTTTCTATCCCCCAATGTTTGTAAAAAAGAGACCAAAGCATGAATAAAAATATAATACTAGTATTAGCTGCATTATTAATCCTACTAGGTCTTTCTGCTAAATTTAATCTAGTTAATTTATCTCCTAATAATCCCAAAGTAGATGTTATGGAACTGGTTGAACCAACCGATCCTAATGTTAAAAAAGAAGCTGATGATGTTATTGCTTCATTGAAGTCTGCTGGTGGAGATAAAAAAGATTTTAAAAAGTTACGAGATTTATCATTAGACCTTGGTCGATTGGTACAATTAGATGGTGAAGATTTAGTAATTAAAAATACCGAAGAAATTCGTCAGGCTAATAGTCTAGCGGGAGTTATGTTAAAGCTTGATATCAAAGGCAAATATCCTAATTTAGCTAAAGAAGCTTTCGAAGTTATAGTAGCTAGTATTGGTGATGATAATATTCCATTAAGTCCAGAATTAAGAACTAAAGCTGTTGATGGTTTTAATAGCTTAGCATGGGCCTATAACGAAGCGAGTAAATAATGCCAAGACTAACTCCACAAGAATGGTATAATAAGTATCGTAATGGTTATTCTGGATGCCTGTGGGAGCAGCACCATTTTGATCATTTAATGGAAACTCTTAAATATCCATTATTTGGAGATGCTAGTAAAAAAATTAATAACTCTGGTAAAGGTAAATTATCAATACCATACAAGAGTGTTTTAAAATTTGAGAAAAATCCTTACAATGAAAGACAGGTAGTCGGAGATTGTGTAAGTCATGGAACACGAAATGCTTGTGATGTTAGTCGAGCAGTAGAAATAGATGTTCATAATGAAAGAGAAAGTTGGGTAGCCAAAGGAGCTACAGAAGCAATATACGGAGCTAGAGGGTTCAGTGGCGAAGGCATGAGTTGTAGTAGAGCTGCTGAATTTGTTAGTAAGATTGGCGGAATTATTGTGCGCAAAAATTATCCGGGCGTTGTTGACTTTAGTAAATATAATGGTCATCTTGGAGCAGGATGGGGAGGTCGAGGATTACCAGACAAAGTTTTAGATCTAGCTAATGATCATCAAATTAAAACAACAAGTCTTGTTAGAACAGTAGAAGAAGCAAGAGACGCTTTAGCCAATGGTTATGGTGTTAATGTGTGTTCTAATTATGGTTTTAGTAGCACTAGAGATAAAAAAGGTTTTGCTAAACAGTCTGGAAGCTGGGGTCATTCTATGGCATGGATAGCCTGCGACGATACGGGGGACGAACCAGCATTTTTAGTACAAAATAGTTGGGGTAAGTGGAACGATGGTGGTCATCCAGAATGGGGGCCTATTCCAGATGGTTCGTTTTTAATACACGCAGATGTTGCGGCCGGTATGTTATCTCAAAACGGCTCATATGCTTTTAGTAATTTTGACGGTTTTCCTGTTCAAAAATTACCAGATTATGGTTTTGAGAGCTATCTATAATGACTGCTTATATTCAAAAAGATAGTAATAATAATTATTTAGTTAAAAATAATAACGGAACAATATTTGTACGATATGTTGGGCAAGATGGTGTGGCTCCTACTCCTATAGTTCCTACGGCCACACCAGTACCTCCAACAGCTACTCCAGTACCTCCAACAGCTACGCCAGTACCTCCAACAGCTACGCCAGTACCTCCAACAGCTACGCCAGTACCTCCAACAGCTACGCCAGTACCTCCAACAGCTACGCCAGTACCTCCAACAGCTACGCCAGTACCTCCAACAGCTACGCCAGTACCTCCAACAGCTACGCCAGTACCTCCAACAGCTACGCCAGTACCTCCAACAGCTACGCCAGTACCTCCAACAGCTACGC
>Ga0214919_10000036_pt1 | contig 188372 bp, 166 predicted proteins | sample LL1503_MetaG_FD_177994 | JGI IMG/M metagenome (GOLD analysis project Ga0214919, IMG submission 177994) | Freshwater microbial communities from Lake Lanier, Atlanta, Georgia, United States - LL-1503 | ecosystem: Environmental > Aquatic > Freshwater > Lake | place: USA: Georgia | collected... | reverse complement strand
TGCCGCCACTGTCCGTGGAGGAGCTTCAGGCTCCGGTGAAACGGGAACCGCCCCTCAACGCTCCCGCCTGCTTCGCAGGCGGGCTGCTTAAGGGAATCCCGGCCCTTCAGGGCCGGGAGGAGGTCAAAGATTCTCTTACCCCAGAGGGTCGCTGAGCTCGCAAGGCTCGGCTAAACGCAACGCTCAACCGCTCGACTTGAGGAAAGCCCGATTTTTACATTATGGTCAGATTTTTGCCATTGAGGTTTTTTCAAGGCCAGTTAGCTTTTGGCCATAGTGTGCATGTTTGAATACGCTAATCTACAAAAGCCACTTGGGTGGCATACGCAGGTGGCATATTTTACCATGTTTTCACTCGAGCGGGCGTAGTATATCGGTAATATGTGTGCTTCCCAAGCATGAGAGGAGGGTTCGATTCCCTCCGCCCGCACCAATTAGTCCCCACAACCAAAAATAAAATACCATGAAGTCCTCCAAGATCCTGTTCGTCGTTGCCGCCCTCATCTCTGCCTCGTTCGCCTTCGCGGCCGACGCTGCCAAAGATGCCGCTCCTCACAAGGGCAAGTGCTGCGTGAAAGCTGAAAAAGAAGGCAAGACCTGCGCTCACGAGTGCTGCGTCGCCGCCGCCAAAGAACACAAGAACTGCGAAAAATGCGGCGGCACCAACGCCCCCGCTGCGGCCAAGCACTAAGCAGTTAGGTTAAGTTATTTTTACGAAAGCCGCTCCGGCAACGGGGCGGCTTTTTTTACGCCCCGTGGCTTCGGCCTGGGAACGCGATCAGAGCCAAGGATCGAAGAGGATTTTGACGGCTTGTTTCGTGCGTAACAATTCCACGCCCTCGGCGTACCGAGTGAAGGGCAACGTGTGCGTGATAAGCGGAGCCAACCGGAGTTGGCCCGCGACGATGAACCGCAAGGCGGTCTCGGCGGCGGCGCGATGGTGTTCGCCGTAGCCCATGAGTACGAGGCCGGGGCCGAAGAGGTGGCGCGGGCTAAAGCGCACGTCCTCGCGGAGCACGCCAAAGAGCGTCACACAGCGGCGCGTGCGATCCATCAAAAATTCGATGGATGCGGGTAGTCCGGTGAGGTCGATCGCGTCGTCGAGGGCGGACGCGTCTCGCGCTGGCGGCCAGATCAGGGCATCGGGCGCAAGGGTGCGGTGCGCGCCGAGGCTTAAGGCGAGGGCGCGACGCTCGGCGACGACATCAAAGCCGATGATTTCTGCTGCGCCGTGTGCGCGGGCGAGTTGCACGGCGACCAGACCGGCGGGGCCGAGGCCTGAGAGACCAAGGCGCCGACCGGCGACGCTGCCAAGTGTGGCGAGTTGTTGAAAGGAAACCTCGACGCACATCGCGAGTTCGAGCGAGGCGAGATCGGCGGCGGGCAGGTGAGCCGGCACTTCGATTAAATCGTCGGCGCGCAGTACGTTAAATTGCGCGTAGCACCCTTGTGGGCGGCGGCCGCTGTCGCGCCAGACGGCAACGCTCGCGCCAACGCGTAACGTAGTAACATCAGGCCCAAGGGCGACGATCTCGCCTACGGCTTCGTGGCCAGGTTGACCGGGCAGATAGGGATAATTAAGCGGCGCGCCGGGAAACATCGGTTGGCCGCCGAAGATATGGAGGTCCCAATGCGGACAGGTGGCGATGGCGCGAATACGGACGAGGACTTCGCCGGGACCGGGCTTGGGCACCGGGGCCTCGCGCCAATCCGCGCGGCCAGGTGCGACGATCTGCAAAATACGCATCTGGGTGGGAAGTGACATGGGGCAAACGCGCTGGGCGCATCTGACACTTAAATGTAGCCTACGATTTAGGCGTCTGCGTGGGCGGGTTCGGCGCTAAGATTACGCCAACGGGCGAGGACGCGACAGTGGATGTCGTCGGGCGCGAGTCCGTAGGAGCTGCGCAGGATCGCGTTGCTCGAGCCGTGTTCGACAAATTTATCGGGCCAGCCGATGCGTTCGACCGGGGTGGGGCATTCGGCGTCTTGTAACGCTTCGAGCACCGCGCTGCCGAAGCCGCCGGCGAGCACATGGTCTTCCATCGTAACGATGAGCGGGACGAGCGTGGCTTGGCTGAGCAGCAGTTTACGGTCGAGCGGCTTGATGAAGCGGGCGTTGACGACGCCGACAGAGAGTTGTTCTTCGCGGGCGAGGCGTTCGGCGAGAGCGAGGGCTTCGGCGATCATGGGGCCGAGGGCCCAGATCATGATTTGGGTACCGTCGCGCAAGACCTCGGCTTGGCCGATGGGGAGGGCGACTGGTTGGGCTTTGATCTTTGCGCCCGTCCCGGCCCCGCGCGGGTAACGGATGAAGCCAGGTCCGGGTAGTTGGAGACTGGTGTGGAGCATGTCGACGAGTTCGTCCTCGTCTTTGGGCTGCATGACGGTGGCGCCGGGCACGCAGCGTAGGTAAGAGATATCGAAGAGTCCGTGGTGCGTGGGGCCATCGGCGGGGGAGAGGCCGGCGCGGTCCATGCAGAAGGTGACGGGTAGGTTTTGCAGGGCGACGTCGTGGATGACCTGGTCGTAGGCGCGCTGGAGGAAGGTGGAGTAAATCGCGCAGACGGGGCGGAAGCCCTTGGTCGCAAGGCCGGCGGCGAAGAGCACGGCGTGTTCTTCGGCGATACCGACATCGAAGAATTGCTTGGGGACCTCGTTGGCGAGGTGGATCAGGCCGGTGCCGCTGGGCATGGCGCCAGTGATGCCGAGGATCTTGGGGTTGGCCTTGGCGAAGCGCACGAGGGCGTGGCCGAACACGTCTTGGAGGTTGGGCGGGGTACCGGGGGCAGTAGCCTTGCTCTCGCCGGTGGTGGGATCAAAGGAGCCGAGGCCGTGAAATTTTTCGGGTTGGGCGAGAGCGGCTTCGAGACCTTTACCTTTTTTGGTGAGCACGTGGATGAGCACGGGGACATCGGCGTGGCGGGCGAACTCGAGGTTTTTCTGGAGCGCGTCGAGGTCATGTCCGTCAACGGGACCGAGGTAGCGAAGGCCGAATTTCTCAAAGAGGGAGGATTCGACGAAGAAGTCCTTCGTCTCGCGTTTCCATTTGTGGTAAACGCGGTTCAGGCTCTCGCCGGCGGGGAAGCTCTTGAAGAAGCCCTCAATGTCGTGGTGAAGCTTGTTGTAAGTTTTGCTGGTGCTTAGGCGGTTGAGGTAGGTGGAGATGGCGCCGACATTTTTGGCGATGGACCACTCGTTGTCGTTGAGGATGACGATGAGGCGCTTGGTGGAGCCAACGATGTTGTTGAGGGCTTCGAGGGTGACGCCGCAGGTGAACGCGCCATCGCCGCAGACGGCGACCACGTGCTCGGAGCTGCCGCGAAGATCGCGGGCGGTGGCCATACCGAGGGCGGCACTTAAGGCGGTGCCGGCGTGGCCGGCACCAAAGCTATCGTGCGGGCTCTCGGCGCGGTAGAGAAAGCCGCTGGCGCCGCCGGATTGGCGGAGACCGCGGAAGAATGTGCCTTGGCGACCGGTGAGGAGCTTGTGGACGTAGCCTTGGTGGGCGACGTCGAAGACGAATTGGTCGTTGGGCGTATCGAAGACGCGGTGCAGGGCGAGCGTGAGTTCGACGACGCCGAGGTTAGGCCCGACGTGGCCGCCGTTCTTGGCGGTGACGGCGATGATTTCTTCGCGGATTTCCTGCGCGAGTTGGGGCAGTTGGCCGGGCGCGAGGGCTTTGACGTCGGCGGGGCCGTGGATGGTCTCGAGAATGCGAGCGGGAGAAACGTTCATCAGATGCAGAGGCAGGAAAGGCGGATGTGGTTAAAAATAAGTGATGACGTCGGTACTCAGGCGCCGCGCTCGGGCTCGAAGGCGGAGAAGGAAGCGCCGTCTTTTTGTTTCTTGAGCAGCTCTATCTTAAGCTCGGCGTCTTTGAGGCGAGATTCGCAGACTTTCAGGAGTTTGGAGCCCTGCTCAAACTTAGCGAGCAGGTCGGCCAAGGGCACGTCGCCGGACTCCATCGTCTCGACGATAGACTCCAGCTGATTGAGGGCGGTCTCGAATGAGAGTTTGCTTTCCTTAGTTTCCACGAGGGGAAGATGGGTGGGCGGGCGCCGGTTTCAAACAATCTTTAGTGATTATAAAATAAGCTTAGGTTGCGCTAGGGGAAGGAGCGGGCACGGTGGCACGAGCGGAGGGTTTTCCGCCCAACCGTATGTTATCTAATTTTTTGCAGCGTCGCAGTGTGAGCCTGATCTCAGCGGGTAGCCGCGTGATCGGCCGGGTGAGACTCTGGATCGTGGCGCGGCCGCGGTTGGCGGCGTGGTTTTTCCCCGATGGAGATGGTTCGCCGGAGTCCCGCTACCGGGAATACAACGGCTGGTATTTCGCTAATTTTTACGAGCAAGAGAAGATGTTGGCGGATAAGCCGCGGATGGCATTTTACCATGCGGCGATCTCGCGGCACATCCAGCCGGGGGACCGCGTGATTGATCTCGGGACGGGTACGGGGATCTTGGCCGCGTTTGCCGCACGGCGCGGGGCGGCGCACGTTTACGCGGTGGATCACTCGGAGATTTTGCGACACGCGAAGACTCTGGCCGCGGCCAACGGGATTCAAAATGTGGAGTTTATCTCGGCACATAGTTCGGAGTTCGCGACGAACGAGCCTGTGGATGTGATTTTACATGAACAGATGGGAGATTGTCTCTTCGACGAGGCGATGGTGACCAATGTCTGCGACCTACGAGATCGCTTGCTAAAGCCGGGCGGGCTGATTTTGCCGAGCTGTTTCGATTTTTATTGTGAGCCCATCAAGTTGAACGATGCGCGGTATGTGCCGTTTATTTGGGAGCTCAAGGTGCATGGTTACGACTATGCCTGCATGGGGCGGCAACGGCCACAGGAGCCTGATTATTATCATCTGCGCAGTAGTGATCCGGAGTTTGTGGATCACTTTTTGGGCGAGCCGGATCCGGTGCTCTCGGTGGATTTACACACGTTAAACGAGGCTAATCTGCCGGGTGAGATCACCTTTTCGCGTACGGTGGTGAACGCGGGGCGGCTCGATGGATATGCGGTGTATTTCCGAGCACGCGTGGATGCGGATCTTAAACTCGGCTCGGGGCCGAAGGATGCAGGGCGTGCGCCTCACTGGGGCTATCGCATCCTGCGGACGGATCGGGCGGACTTTGCCGTGGGCGAGGTCATCGATGTACGCCTGACGGTGGGGCGTTGGACGGATATTGATACGTGGCGGTGGAGCCACGTGAAACGCGCGTTGACCGCGGCTGTTTAAACCACGGGCGCTGTAAGCTCACACGGCGCGCGGCGCTTCGGGCCACAAAGCGAGGAAGGCGACTTGGGCATCGCGATCGGGCAAGCCGACGCGTTGCGGGTCGTTCAAAAATCGTAGGGGAAAGCCGGCGTCCAGTGCGGTCACGGTGACGTTGAAATCCTGGAGGTGGAAAAACGCGCGCCAAGCGCCGCAGCCGATTTCGAGTTGTTCAGCACTGCGGCGACGAATGCGGCGCGTGCGGTGCGGCGTAGGATCGCGGGCGAGGAGTTCATCTAGGCGCGCTCGAAAATCGATTTGCCAGTGAGCGAGGAGCCATTCGGCCTGCGAGGTCGCGCTCGGAGAATACAGGACTTTAAATTGCGGCGGTTGGCGGGTGAGTGCGTCGACTTCTTCGATCCAACCGGCGCAGGCTTCGGGGAAACTGTCGTAAGCTGGGACGTAGGGTTTTAGATCAAAGACCGGCGTGCCCTCCACAAGATCGCATTCACCGAGGATCAGGCGGCGACCCTCGATCGCGATGAGCTGCACGGGCGTGAGTCCGAGCGGATTGGGGCGATGCGGCGAACGTGTGGCGAAGACTCCGCGCCGTTGGGCAGGCCCGCGTGGCGGAATGACTTGGGGACGCCAGGTGGTGTTGCGATGAAACCACCAAATGAGCCAGACGCGGGAAAAACCGGCGAGATCACGGAGCGCTTGCTCGTAATTGTGACCGGGGACGAGCTCGAGAATATTGCGCTCGGGTTGTTGCTCGGACGGTTGGTGAAGGGCCTGAAACTTTACCTGTTTGCCCGTGCGAATATAGCCTATGGGCTCGAGCGAAAGTGTGGTGGGAAGTTCGGACATCGCGGGATCGATCAGTCTTTTTTCGCAGGTGCGAGAGGCGGGGGAGTGCCGGCGCGGAGTACCTGGCCGAGGGCGTGATCAGCAGGCGTGAGGCCGCGACGGTAGCCCTTGAAGGCGTAGGGTGTGGGGGCAAACGCGTCGAGGTAGCGCACATCAGCGCGCGCAGGAATGTCGATTGCGAAGCCGGCGAGGACGGCGTTGATGACGAGGCGGCGGAAGTCTTCGTTAGCGAGATCGGTGGCGGCGCCCATAGTGGTGCAGAACACGCGGTTGATCGTGCCGTTGGCGTTGTGGTTTACGCGCGTCCAGGCGAGTGGCATGAGCGGGTCGTTGATGGGTTGTTCGACGCCGTCGGATTTGCGTTTCTTGAGGTAGGTGTCGGGCGCGTCGGTGGGATTCATGCCAGTGAGAACCTGACCGCGGACGAGGATTTTGGCGTCGGCGACAGGATGGGTTTCATAGACGCCTGAGTCGCCGAAAATCGCGGTGACGCCGCGGAGCAATGGATCGCTCTCGGCGCCGGGTTCGATGATACCTCGGGTGGCGCCGCGGCGGTTGGCGCCCCAGTGGCTGACCCAATTTTCTCCGAGAACCTCGCGGCCGAAGTTGTTGAATGATTTGTAGGCGCTGGAGCTTTTGGCGGGGAAGTTGAAGGCGTGGGTGCTGGTGCGCAGAGCGACGATTGGGATGCCGCGCGCGACGGCGGCGGCGAAGCGCTGCATCGCGGCATCGGGCCACTGGCGGAAGCGCAGGCCCATCACGATACCGTCGGCACGGTCGAGTGCGGCGGGGTCGGAGAGGCTGGTGTTGTTGTCGGGATTGATCGTGCCGTCAGGATCGAGTGCGAAGAGCACGGTGCAGGTAAAGCCGTAGCGCTGGCTGAGGATCTTGGCCAGCATGGGCAGGCCTTCTTCAGAGCGGTATTCTTCGTCGCCAGTGAGAAAGACGATATGTTTGGCTTGGCCGGGGCCGGAAGCGGCGGGGTAGGTGATCGAAGTCATCGGAGCGGCAGAGAGTGAGGCTAATGAAATGAGGACGAACAACGAGACTAGGGTGAGGAGTTGGGGGGGCTTCATCGAGGTTGGTGCTGGTCGGATTGCGGGGCGGCGTCAATGGCGCGGGCGCCGCGGCGGCGGCGATGCAGGATTGACGCGGGAGAGGGTTTGACGGGAATCGGGAGATGGCACTCCCAGAAATCAAAATCGAAGTTCTCAAAACCGGCACTGGCGCTGCGCCCAAGAAGGGTCGCTCGGTCACGGTTCATTACACGGGCACGTTTGAAGACGGCTCGAAGTTCGACAGCTCGGTGGATCGCAACGAGCCGTTTACCTTTGTGCTTGGCGCAGGGCAGGTGATCGAGGGGTGGGATGTTGGCGTCGCGACAATGAAAGTCGGCGACAAAGTAAAGATGACGCTGCCGCCGCACCTTGCTTATGGCGAACACGGTTATCCTGGTGCGATCCCGCCGAGCGCGACGTTGATTTTTGAGGTCGAGTTGCTCGCGGTGGGTTAAACGGCGGACTTTTTCCATATGCCGAATCCGACTAAAAATGACGCTGAACCCACGGTGGTGACCGTGCGCGAAGAACCGATTGAATTGTGCCAGTTGCTCAAATTTGCGGGCCTGACGGATTCAGGTGGCGACGCTAAGCAGGTGATCGCTGATGGCCAAGTGCGTCTCAACGGCGTTGTCGAAACGCAGAAGCGCAAGAAAGTGCGCGCGGGCGACCGCGTGACTTACGGCGCGGAGACGTTGCTCGTGCGCGTCGGGTAACACTAAAGCGGCGCGTGAGTACGCGCCGCTTGGGGGTATGTCGCCGCTTAAGGGAAAAGCCCGCGCGCGGCTTTAGCATCGGCTACGCGCTGGATGCCGAGCGTAAGCGCGGCGAGGCGGCGGCTGAATTGGAATTTATTTTTCTGCGCGTCGACGGAGGCTTTGGCCTTATCGAGGATGCCAAAGAGTTTTGTGATCACCTCCTCGCGGCTCCAGTAAAAGTTGGATAGATTCTGGAGCCATTCGAAGTAGGAGACGATGACGCCACCGGAGTTGCAGAGTACGTCGGGGATAATCTCGATGTCGCCGCGTTGTTCGATGATTTTGTCGGCGGCGTTGGTCGTCGGGCCGTTGGCGGCCTCGGCGAGGACGCGGCAACGCAGTTTTGGGGCGTTGACCTCGGTGATGACGCGCTCGAGAGCAGCGGGAACGAGCACAGTGCATTTCAGCTCGAGCAGTTGCTCGTTGCTGATCGCTTCACCGCCGTCGAAATCACGGAGCGTCTTTTGGTATTGGATATATTTTAAGGCTTTTTTGAGGTCGATACCCTTGGGGTTGTAATAGGCGCCAGTATAATCAGAGATCGCGATGATTTTGGCTCCGTAGGCATCAAGCGCGAGGGCGGTCTCGCTGCCGACATTGCCGAAGCCTTGGATTGCAACCGTGGATTTCTTGATGGGGATTTTGAGGTCGTGTAGATATTGCTTAATCAGGTATGCGACCCCTGCGCCCGTGGCTTCGCGTCGACCTTGAGAACCGCCGAGGGCGATGGGTTTGCCAGTGACGATGCCGGGTTCGACGTGGCCGACGTGATTCGAATATGTGTCCATCATCCAGCCCATGATGCGCTCGTTAGTGCCGACATCGGGGGCGGGAACGTCTACGTGTGGCCCGAGGAAGTTGACCATCTCCTGCATGTAACGGCGCGAGAGATGTTCTAGTTCGTTGAGGGAAAGTTGATTCGGATCGACGATGACGCCACCCTTGGCGCCGCCGTAGGGCAGGCCGACGAGGGAGCATTTCCAACTCATCCACATTGCGAGGGCCGCAACTTCTCCGAGGGTGACGTTTTGGTGGAAACGGATGCCGCCTTTGGACGGACCGGTGGACAGATTGTGTTGCACGCGGTAGCCCTCGAAGACGGTGACGCTACCGTTGTCGCGCTTGACGGGCAGGGCGACCGCGAGGCAACGCCGCGGGTATTTGGTGCGGTCACGGATATCATCGGGTAGGTTGATGGCATCGGCGGCTTGATCAAATTGCCGGCAAGCCATTTTGAAGACCTCGGAATCGTACAGGGTGGAGACAATTGCTTTGGACATGGATGCAAGGGTTGTTTTGCCACGTTTGGCGGCTGCTTGTTTCTGGCTATAGCTTGAGCAGGGCGTCAGGTTTAGCAATTGGCATCAGGCGTTTGAAAACGTTGTATGATGGCAACTCATCGCGCTTAAGCGGTCCGTTGCTAACATGGGAATCCTTCTAAATGTCGTGCGCTGGTTGTTGGGAAAAACAGCAGCAGCGGGTCTGATCCTGGCGCTAGGGCTGGGTACGGGCGGGCTGTGGCTGTTTCTTAAGGATAATGTGAACTTCGAGGATTGGCGTCGCGATGTGATTCGCACAATCAATGGCGAGCGGGCGCACATTCAGTCTGCGCTCGGCGATGTGGAGCAGCGGTTGGAGCTGATGAAGCTAGAGATCACGGCCGAGCGATCTAAGGTCGATCAGGCGGGCAAAATCATCGAGCAACTTAAAGCGCTCGAGAGCACATGGGATCGATTGATGGGCAATTCTGAGCAACAGCGCGCCAATGCCTTGCAACGAACGAAAATGGTCGCCTTGCGCGCCGCTGCGATTGCCCGCGCTGAGACCTTACAGAAGGACTACACGAGAATGACCTGGGAGCGCGACGGTCTGGAGCTTGCACTCGGTAAAAAAACAGCGGAGTTGAAATTGGCTGAAGCCAAGAAATCTAAAGTTCAACATTACCTGGAAGATGCGTGGGCGCGATCGAGCAATTGGGTCTATCTCGCGCTGGCGCTCTATTTTCTCGGGCCTACGGTAGGTAAGCTGGTGCTGTATTTTGGGATCGCGCCGTTGATTGCAGGTGGGCGCGCCGTGCGACTGACGCCGGAATTAGCTGAGTTGCCTGAAGTGGCTACGAGTCGAGTCTCGGTGGAAATCGCATTGCACCCGGGTGAGCGTCTGTGGGTGAAAAGCCGGTTTTTACAGGCCTCGGATGAAGGCGTAGAACGCGCGACGAAGTTTTTATTGGATTGGCGAATTCCGTTTACGTGCTTGGCGACAGGATTAATCGAGTTACTTGAAATCAAAGCGCGGTCGGGGCGCGGGGAGCAACGCGTGACGCTCTCAAACCAAGCCAATCCACAAAGCGAGTTGGCGGTACTGACGTTGCCGCCGGGCGCTGCGATTGTGTTGCGGCCGAGTTTTTTGGCTGGGGTGATCGTGCCGGAAGGCGGAAAGCTGGAGATGCGGCGGCGCTGGCAGCTCTGGCGCTGGCAGGCCTGGGTGACATTGCAGTTTCGTTTTTTTGAATTTGTGGGACCCTGCCGGTTGATCGTCGCAGGTAGCCGCGGGGTGCGAGCGGAGCTTTTGGCCGAGCGCAAAGGCAACGCGACGCCGGCTCGGCGGGCCAATCAGGATGCAACGGTTGGCTTCACGCCGAATCTCGACTACCGGCCCGTGCGAGCGGAGACGTTTTGGAGTTATTATCGCGGTGTGAATCCACTGTTTGATGATCTGTTTGCCGGGCGCGGGATATTTTTATGTCAGGAAATTTCAGCCGAAGGCGATGCGAGCCGGGCGCGGCATTTCTGGGGTGGGCTTTGGAGCGCGTTGATGAAAATCTTCGGGCTTTGACTCGACGTCGCGGTGCGGTGGAGTGGGGGATATGTCGATGCAGGCAGACGATCAAATCGCGGTGTTGTTCGATTGGGATGGCGTGATTATTGATTCGTCACGGCCGCATGAAGAGAGTTGGGAGCGGCTCGCAGCGGAGGAGAAAAAGACCCTGCCCAGCGATCATTTCACGGTCGGATTTGGGAAGAAAAACGAATGGATTATTCCGCATCTGTTGCGCTGGACCCCCGTAGACGATGTGGCGCAGGTGAAGCGCCTGTCGCTTCGTAAAGAAGCGCTTTACCGTGAGATTGTGGTTGAGCGCGGATTGAAGGCGTTACCCGGCGTAAATGATTTTCTCGCGCGCTTGAAGGCGGCGGGCGTACCCAATTGCATCGGCTCTTCAACGCATCGGGAAAATATCACGACAATCTTGGGCGTACTCGGGTTTGAAGGCTTGTTTGGTGGGATGGTGACCTCGGAAGACGTGACGCAGGGCAAACCGCATCCGGACGTTTTTTTAAAAGCAGCGGCCAAAACGGGCGTGCCGCCGGCACGTTGCGTGGTGTTTGAGGATGCGTTACCCGGAATCGAAGCCGGTCACGCGGGTGGGATGAAAGTGGTGGGGGTGGCGACGACGCATCCGGTGGAGGTGTTGCTTGGTAAAGTTCATCGCGTTGTAACGCGATTGGATGAGCTGACGGTTGCAGATTTGCGGACGTTGGTTTCCGGTTGAGCATGCTTTTCAAGCTCGCATCCGATTATGAGCCGAAGGGCGATCAGCCGCAGGCGATCGCCCAGTTGGTGAATTCGATCAAGGCGGGCAACAAGCATCAGACGCTGCTTGGCGTGACCGGCTCCGGCAAGACCTTCACGATGGCCAACGTCATTGCGCAGTGTGACCGGCCGACTTTGATTATTTCGCACAACAAGACACTCGCAGCGCAACTTTACTCGGAGTTTAAGAATTTTTTCCCAGACAACGCCGTCGAATATTTCGTCAGTTATTACGATTACTACCAGCCCGAGGCTTACGTGCCTTCGAGTGACACTTACATCGAGAAAGATTCTTCGATCAACCAGGAGATCGAGCGCTTGCGTATTGCGACGACGAGTTCGTTGGTTTCGCGTAAAGACGTGATCGTGATCGCGAGTGTTTCATGTATCTACGGCCTCGGATCGCCCGAGACGTTTTCGGAAATGCGCATCGCGATCCGCATGCACGATGAATTGGGGCGCAACGCTTTCCTTGAGCGACTCGTTGAAAACCGCTACGAACGTAACGACTACGAACTGAAACGAGGCTGTTTTCGTGTGCGCGGTGACGTAGTTGATGTGATGCCGGCGTACTTGGAACACGGACTGCGCGTGGAGTTTTTCGGCGATGCCGTGGATGTGATCACAGAGTTTGAGCCGATTAGCGGCAAGGTGATCCGCACTTTGGACCAATTCGATCTTTACCCGGCGAACCAATACGTGACGACGCGTGGTAAACTTGAACCGGCTATTGCCTCGATTAAGGCCGAGCTCGAAGAGCGCGTGGCGTATTTCGAGGGGAAGGGGCTCTACCTTGAGGCGCAGCGGATCAAAATGCGTGTAAGCTACGATCTGGAGATGTTGCAGGAAATGGGTTTCTGCAACGGCATCGAAAATTACTCGTTGCAACTAACCGGGCGTAAACCTGGGTCGCGACCGTTTTGCCTCATCGATTTTTTCCCGAAGGATTTTATGCTGATGATCGACGAGAGTCACGCGACGGTCTCTCAGATCGGTGGCATGTTTAATGGCGACTTGGCGCGCAAAACGACGTTAGTGAATTTTGGTTTTCGGCTGCCTTCCGCGCTCGATAACCGGCCGCAAAATTTTCCGGAGTTTCAGCAGATTACGGGTCAGACGCTTTATGTATCGGCGACGCCGGCGAAATTTGAATTGGAGTGTTCGGCGGTGATTGCGGAGCAGTTGATCCGCCCCACGGGCCTTTTGGATCCGGTGATCACGATTCGCTCGACCAAGGGCCAAGTCGAAAATCTTAAGAGTGAAATCAACCTCGCTGTGGCGGCCGGGGAGCGCGTGCTGGTAACAACTTTGACCAAGCGCCTATCGGAAGACCTCACAAGTTACCTGCGGGAATCGAAAATCAAAGTGGAGTACCTGCACTCGGATATTGATGCGATCGAACGCGTGGAAATTCTGCGAAACCTAAGGCTGGGAAATTTTGATGTCCTTATCGGGATCAATTTGCTGCGTGAAGGGTTGGATTTACCCGAGGTGGCCTTGGTGGCGATTCTTGACGCCGACAAGGAAGGTTTTCTACGTAGCGAAACTAGTCTGGTGCAGACGGCAGGACGCGCCGCGCGCCATGAAAAAGGCCGAGTGATTTTCTACGCGGACAAGGAGACCGATTCCATTAAGCGCACGATCGCGATCACTAATTACCGTCGTGAAAAACAAATTGCCTACAATCTCGAACATGGGATCACGCCGCGTAGCGTGAAACGCTCGGCGCAATCCAGTCTACATCTTTACGATGGTTCGGGCCGCAAGGATGAGGAACCGAGCGTCGCGGAAAACGCGGACGACGTCGCGGCGGTCATCGCCGAGCTCGAAGAAGACATGCAGGCGGCCTCAGGGCGGCTGGAGTTTGAGCGCGCGGCTTTGTTGCGCGATCAGATTGAGGCCCTGCGCACGGGCGATTATCGTAAAATGGCGAAGATCGAGGCTAAAGATTACGCGAAGCGTGGGCGCAAAGGTGGCAAGCCGGCGGCGGCGAAATTCGGTGCGCGGCTTAAGTGAACACTCCGCTCCGCATGCGCGGAACTATTTGGCGCGGTCGGGGTTGAGCACACCGATGCAGGGTAAATTGCGGTAGCGCTCGGCAAAATCGAGGCCGTAGCCGATTACGAATTTATCGGGGATTTTGAAGCCCACGAAATCGGCTTCGAAGTCGACCTCACGGCGACCGACTTTGTCCAGGAGCACACAGGAGCGCAGGCTCGCGGGATTGAGTTTGCGGACGAGACCGGCGACGAGTTGGAGGGTTTTGCCTGTGTCGAGAATGTCGTCCACGATTAGTACGTGACGGTTTAGGATATCGAGGGTGAGGCTGGCGACGACTTGGGGCGTTCCGACGGATTTCGTTTTTTCGCCGTAGCTGGAGATGCGGATACAGTCGAGGCGCACGGGGTTGTCGATCTCGCGCATGAGATCGGCGGTGAACATGATCGCGCCGTTGATGAGGGAGACGATCGTGAATTCGCCGTCACCGTAAGTGTTTTTGAGTTCTTGCGCGATGGAGCGCACGCGTTTTTTGATCTGGGCCTCGGTGTAAAGGACGCTTTCGAGGTCCGGATGAATGGCGGCGGGCTTTCGCTTGGTTCGGGTCGGCATGGAATTGAGACGGAGCGAGACAAACCGGCGGCAGCGAGGCAACCGGTTCTCTAGGGTTAGCTGAGGTTTATTACTTTGACTTGGCTCGAGGTGAAATCTTGCCTCCGCGGCTGTCCACGCCCGGCATGATTTCTATCAAAATCCAGCAACTGACGAAGCGTTTCGGAGCTGTCACGGCGTTGCATCACCTCGATCTGACGATTGAGCCCGGTGAATTGTTTTTCCTGCTTGGGCCTAGCGGCTGCGGCAAAACGACCCTGTTGCGCAGCATGGCAGGTTTTTACATCCCGGAGGAAGGGAGGATTTTGTTTGGCGATGAGGACGTAACGCGACTGGCGCCGCACAAGCGTAACACGGGTATGATGTTTCAAAGCTACGCGCTCTGGCCGCATATGTCGGTTGCGGAGAATGTAGCTTTTGGTCTCGAGGAGCGACGCGTGCCGAAGGACGAAATTCGTCGCCGCGTGGGTGAAGCTTTGGAATCCGTGCGCATGGGCAGTTACGCCGATCGCAAACCTAACCAACTTTCCGGCGGCCAGCAGCAACGAGTGGCGTTGGCGCGAGCGCTGGTGATCCGGCCGCGGTGCTTATTGCTGGATGAACCTTTATCAAATTTAGATGCGAAGTTGCGGCTCGAGATGCGCACGGAGATTCGGCGGGTCTGCAAGGAGTTTAAGCTTACTACGGTTTACGTGACGCATGATCAGAAAGAGGCTCTCTCGGTTTCGGACCGAATGGCGATTTTGGAAAGTGGACGTATTTTGCAGGTTGGTACGCCCCGAGAAGTTTATAAGCGACCGACGCGTAAGACCGTCGCGCATTTCATCGGCGAGACGGATTTTATCTCGGGCAAGGTGATTGGGATTTTGAAGGATTCAGCTACGGTGGAGACGGCGATTGGTCGTTTTGACGGAGTATTGGGCGATCCGACGTGCCCGCCTGTGGTGGGTCAAGAAGTGACGCTTTCGATTCGGCCCGAATGTTGGGAGCTCAGTCATGTGCAGCAGACGCAGCAGAACTCCGTGCGCGGAACAATCGGTGGTTTTGTCTATCTTGGCGAAGTGGCGCAGTACGATTTGTTGGTGCGTGACCGGGTGCTGAAAGTTTTTGAGCGTAATCCGCGTTTTGTGGATGGAGCCTCGCGTGGCGAATTGTTCGCGACCGTGGCGCCGGAGGATGTTGTTATCTTGGTGGAGTAAGCGAGCGCATGCTGCGGCAGATCATCATTGTCTTGGCGTTGGTCGCGACGGTGGCTTTGCCCTTTGCTTTGCGGCCCAAGCAGGCGGCGGCAGAAAAAGCGGACGTAACGCTAGTGCTGGTCACGCCGCACAATGAGGCGATCCGGCATGAGTACGCGCGTGGGTTTCGCGACTGGTACCACACGCACACAGGCAAGACCGTCGCGATCGACTGGCGCGTGCTCGGCGGCACGAGCGAGATCGCGCGCTTTCTCGAAGGCGAATATGTAGCTTCGTTTCAGCATATTTGGACACAGAAACTCGGGAAAAAATGGAGCGCGGAAATCCAGGCGGGTTTCCAAAATGGGAAGTTGTCCCTCGATGCACCCGCTTTGGTGAAAGAGGCGCGGGCGGCGTTTTTGAGTTCGGAGGCTTCGTGTGGCATCGATCTTTTTTTTGGCGGTGGTACGTACGATTTCGACAAACAGGCGAAGGCGGGACGCATTGTAGACAGCGGCATTTTAAAGTTACACCCGGAATGGTTCACCGACGCCGTGATCCCGCGCACGTATGCAGGCGAAGAATATTGGGACAAAGAGGGGCGCTGGATCGGCAGTGTGTTGAGCGCGTACGGAATTATTTTTAACCGCGATTCGTTAAAACGCTTGGGAATCGAGCGCGAGCCTCAGCAGTGGACGGATTTGCAAGACCCTCGGCTGATGGGCGAGGTCGCGCTCTGTGATCCGACCAAGAGTGGCTCAATTGCGAAGGCGTTTGAAAATGTAATTCAGCAACAGATGCAACTGCGCTTAAACGCGCTGCTCGCGCAGAATCCGTTGGGTGACGTTAAGTTGCGCGAGCAGCAGGCGGTGCGTGAAGGATGGATCGCGGGGTTGCAGTTGATGCAGCTGGTGGGGGCGAATGCGCGTTATTTTACGGATACCTCGCAGAAGCCGCCGATCGATGTAGCCGCCGGCAATTGCGCAGTCGGTATGTGTATTGATTTCTACGGGCGGCAGCAGGAAGAAGCCGTAAAGCGTCGCGGGTTTTCGGGCCGCATCGGGTACGCTTCGCCTGCGGGTGGATCGGTCAGCTCGGTGGATCCGGTGGCGTTATTGCGCGGGGCAAAAAATAAAACGGTCGCGGTCGCGTTTATCGAATATGTGCTCTCAATCGAGGGGCAAAAACTGTGGAATTTTCAACCCGGGGTGGCAGGAGGGCCAGAGCGTTTTGCGCTCCGACGCTTGCCTGTGCGGCGGGATTTTTACGCCCATCAGGAATGGTTGGGCTCGCGCAGCGATCCGGGCGCGCAGCCGTTCGAGCAACGCGATCAATTGATTTACCGCAATGAATGGACGGGCGGTGTGTTTCGCGAGATGGCGTTTGTGATTCGGATTATGTGCCAAGATACTCACGCCGAACTGACGAGCGCGTGGCGGGCAATCAACGCAGCTACGCCGACGGCCCGCGCTGAGGCCTTGTCGGTGTTGTCGGACCTTTCGACGGTCGATTATGGGCGCGTGAACAAGGAAATCCGGCAAGCACTTGGTTCGAAGAATAAGGTCGATGAGATTCGTATGGCCAACGAGCTCGGAGCGACGTTTAGGCGGAACTATCAGCGCGCTGAGGCCATTGCTCGCGGACCTTAAATATCATCAGGCTCGCCTAGAGAAGGGCGAAGCTGGCGGCGTAGGCGGCTTTGTCAGCGGCTTTGAAAAACGAAGTGCCGGCGACAAACGTGTCGGCCCCGGCGGTGCGGCATTTAGCGCCCGTTTGCAGATCAATTCCGCCATCCACTTCGATGCGGAAAGATAGATTTTGTTCTGCTCGCCACATCGCGAGTTGAGTCAATTTCTGCAGCAGATCGGTGCGGAACGGTTGGCCGCCGAAGCCGGGTTGCACGGTCATTACTAGCACGAGATCAACGGTGGCGAGCAGGTGTTTTATGGCGTTAGCCGGAGTGTCGGGATTTATGACGATACCGGCTTGGCAGCCGAGCGCGCGGATGCGGGCTAGGGTGGCCGCATGGTCGTAATCGGGCTCGATGTGGATGCTGATCAGATCAGCGCCCGCGTGCGCGAAGGCTTCGACGTAGCGGTCGGGTCGCGCGAGCATCAAGTGGGTGTCAAAAAAAAGTGTGTTACCGTGGCGGCGAAGAGCGGTGACGGTTTCGGGGCCGAACGTCAGGTTGGGGACAAAGTTCCCGTCCATGATGTCGATGTGGAGCCATTTCAGGCCGAGTTCTGCGACGGTGGCGGCACTGGCGGCAAGATGCGCGTGATCGCCGGCAAGGAGCGAGGGGGCGAGAATGGGCGCGTGTATCACGTGAGGCAGAGAAACGGGGCTTGGCTGTCGGCGCAAGAATGGAGCGCTTCGAACGGGTTGCGGCAGAGTTGGACAGGCTTCACCAGACGTCGAGGACAGCGTGGGTGACTTTGGCGGCGAGTGCTTCTGTTAATAGGGGCAGAGTTTGATACTCTGCTTGAAGTTGGCCACTGACAACGGTTCCCGAGGGCAGAGTTTTCCCGCTATCGGTGTAGGCGTCGCGGCGGGCTTCGATCAGGCGTTGGTCAAAAAGTGGACGGCCCGTGCGGCGATCGGTGAGGGTGCATGCTACGCCGAGTGTGAGGGTGAATTTGCGGGCGAGTCCGGTATCGTCGCGGCGCTGGGTGGCAACGTCGCGGTGGTAATCAATGAGGTGAAGCTTGAGGGTGGCTTCGGCGGCTTCAGGGGAATTGACGAGGGTGACGCGAGCGTCGCGGACAAACGCGGCGCGGATCTGGGTCTCAAGCGTCGCCTGTGACTGAGGCAGCAAAATCTTGGTAGTTACCGGCTCTACGTAGAGGGTGGTGAAGGTTGGCTTCGCGCCCGCACCGAGTTGGTAATGGGCGCAACCATTGCCCCAGACGAGAAGTCCGACGCAGGTGATGAGAGTAAAGAGCGGACGGAGCATGGCGCTTATAATCCGCTGGAAGCGGGGGAGGCTTAGAACAGCCAGAAACGCTTCTTTTTGCCGCCTTCGGGTGGGACGGGCTTGCCCTCGGCGCCCGCTTCAACTTCGAGGAGCCGGATTTTGGCTCGTTTGGCGACTTCGGAGTCCGGGTAGGCGGTGATCGCTTCGTTATAAAAAACTTTGGCGGCTTTGAAGTTGCTACGTTTGTAGAGGTAGAAGTCACCGATCTTCATTTTGCTCTCGGCGATGACGACTTTCATGCTGTCGAGGCCTTTGGCGGCGGCCGCGATGGTAGGATCGCTGGGAAACAGGATCATGAAATCTTCGAAATAAGTGACGGCTTCTTTGGAAGAGGCTTGGTCGTAGTAGGGGCCCTCGACGAGGCCGGCGTGGGCTTGGGCGAGTTTCAGGTAAGCGTCGGGTGCAAGGAGACTTTGGGGGTAGGAATTGATCATGCGATCGAGGGCGTCGATCGCTTCTTCGGGTTCGCGGAGTTTTTGGTGGCCGCGGGCGATATTCATGAGCGCGAGCGGAGCGTAGTCGCTGTAGGGAGCGTTGATGAGGATGAACTCAAAGTATTCGATGCCCTTCTCGCGGTTGCGGAAGCCTGGCAGCCAACCCCACGTGCGGTTGCGAGCGCCGTCGAGCAGGGCGCTAGCGATGCGGTACTGTTCGCCGATGATTTCGGAGAAATATTTACTGTTAGGGTAACGGCCGACGACCCCTTGGTAAGATTCAAAGGCTTTGAAGTATTCCTTGCGGCTGAGGTGGAGTTTGGCCGCGCGGTATAGGGCTTCGGGGGCGTAGATCGAGTTAGGATATTTCTTGGCGACCTTGCTGTAAGAACTCAGGGCGGAGCCGACGCTTTTATTTTCTTCGGCTTCTCGGGCCTTATTCATGATGTCAACGGCGTTGCGACCTTCGGTGCCGAGTAGGCCGGACACCGCGCCACCATCGACTTGCCAACCGGTGCCGGGTTTCCAGACGAGATCCGCGGCCAATCGGGCTGGCAGGGAGATAAAAAGAGCCGCGAGCGTGAGCGCGAGGACGGGCAGGCGGCGGAGAAAGAGGTTCGACATGACGGCGTAAATCACCAGCGAAGCAGCGCGCTACCGTAGGTCAAGCCCGCCCCGAACGCGACTAGCAGGGTGAGGTCCCCAGACTTGATGCGGCCAGAGCGGCGCGCTTCGTCCAAGGCGATGGGAATCGAGGCGGCAGAGGTATTGCCGTAGCGATCGAGGTTGACGAAGAATCGCTCCAAAGGGAGTTCCAGGTACTGGGCAATAGCCTCGATGATGCGAAGGTTGGCTTGATGAGGAATCACGAGGGCAATCTGATGCGCGGGAATAGCGTGTTGTTCCAAAATATCACGGGCGGCTTCTTCCATTCCTCGCACGGCGTATTTAAACACCTCTTTGCCCTTCATCTTAAGAAAGTGGTCGCCACTGGCGAGAGAGGCCGCGGTCGCGGGGGCGTTGCTGCCCCCGCCAGGGATGCAGAGGAGATCGACGCAGTCGCCATACGCGCCGAGTTTGGTGCCGAGCAGGCCGACTTTGGGTTGGGTAGAGGCGCCCACGACGACGGCGCCGGCACCATCACCAAAGAGTACACAGGTGGTGCGGTCTTTCCAGTCTACGATGGAGGATAGTTTTTCGGCCCCGATCACCAGAGCATGGCGGTAGCGGCCGGAGCCGATCATCGCGCTGGCGGTGTCGAGGGCGTAGATGAAGCCGGAGCACGCGGCGTTCAGATCGAAACAGGCGGTCGAGGTGGCGAGCCCGAGTTTATGTTGAACGATGCACGCGGTGGCGGGCATGGGGAGATCGGGCGTGATGGTCGCAACGATTAGCAGGTCGATATCAGCGAGCTGGAGTTTGGCGTCGACGATAGCCAGACGTGCGGCATGCACGGCCATGTCGGAGGTGGTCTCACCGGGTGCTGCGATGTGGCGTTCGCGAATGCCGCTGCGGGTACGAATCCACTCGTCGGAGGTCTCAATGGTGAGAGCAAGTTCGGCGTTGGTGAGGACGCGAGCGGGGGCGTACGAACCGGTACCTAAAATAACAGTGGATGCAGGAGGTGACATGCGGGCGCGGGCGAGAGGGAGCCTCAAAGGGTGGGTGCGGGCGGCGGGCCGCTGAGGATCTCGTTGGCGCGGGCGATATCGGCTTCAATGCACTGGTTCATGTCGGCCTTAATAATCGCACGGGCGGCATGGATGGCACTGCTGATAGCACGGGCGTTAGAGGAGCCGTGCGCTTTTAAAATGTTGCCGCGCACGCCAAGTAGCGGCGCACCGCCGTAGCGTTCGGGGTTGATGCGTTCTTTAAGTGCGGTGAAGGCGCCTTTGGCCAAGACGGCTCCGGCGGCACGCAGGGGGTTGGCTTGCAACTCTTCGCGGAGCATGCCGGAGAAGAACTTCACGAGTGATTCCCAGCTCTTGAGCATGATGTTACCTACGAAGCCGTCGCAGACGACCACGTCGACGTGGTCGGTGAATACTTGAAAGCCTTCAATAGGACCGACGTAATTGATGATATTGCCGATGCGGCGGAGTTGTTCGTTGGTCTCGGTGATCAGGGCGTTGCCTTTGCCGTCTTCGGTGCCGATGGTCATGAGGCCGACACGAGGAGCAGCGACACCGAGCATGACACTACAATAATGCGAACCGAGAATGGCGTTGTGCACGAGGTGCTCGGGCTTGGCCTCGGGGTTGGCACCGGCGTCAATAAGAATGAAGTGGCCGCCTTGGCGTGGGATTACGGCGGCGAGTGCGGGGCGGTTGACCCCTTCCATCATGCGCAGGCGCAGAGTGCCTCCGGCCATTAAGGCGCCGGTGTTACCGCAACTGACGAGCACGCTGGCATCGCCATTTTTGACTAGCTCGATGGCCCGGACCATCGAGGAATCTTTCTTTTTCTTCAGCGCCATCAGCGGTTTGTCGTCCATGGTGACGACTTCCGAGGCGTGAAAAATGGAGAGTTTGGGTCCGAGACTCAGGCCGGCCTGTTGAATCAGAGGTTCCAACAAGGCCTGATCACCTACGAGGGTGATCGGGTCGAGTTGGGGGTCGCGTTTTTGCGCAAGTTTGACTCCGGCGACAACCTCGGCAGGGCCGAGATCTCCGCCCATGGCGTCTACTGCGATGCGACGGGGTGTTCCCGAAGACATATCCTCCGCGGGTGGCGGGGCGAGGGCGGGAAGGCGAGGCTTAGGCCTCGACGTTGAGTACTTGGCGGCCGCGGTAGAGGCCGGTCTTTGGGTTCACGCGATGGCGGCGGTAGAGCGTGCCATCAACCGGATCCTTGGCGAATTCGGGAGCGATGAAAGCGTTGGCGGCGCGACGATTGGCGCTACGGCGTTTGGACTGTTTGCGTTTCGGATTAGCCATGTGAGAGGTGAGTTAGGTGTGAGGGGACGTCGCTTAGGCGAGCCCGATGATGTGGTGAAAGGGTCGTATTTAAGGCGCCGAGTTTTGCGCGTCAAGCGCACTTATTGGAGGAAACCGCCGGCGAGTAGCACGGTGAGCAGCGCAGCAACCCCTAAGCGGTACCAAGCAAAGGCGCTGAGTCCATGACGTGTGAGCCAGTTTACCAGAAAACGTACCGAAACGGCCGCGGTGATCGCTGCGACCACCGCCCCCAGCGCAACGTGCGACCAACCGAAAACTTGGAGCATAGCGGCCCCGCTTTTGTAACTTTTATAAACCGTGGCGGCGCTCAAGGTCACAAAGCCGAGAAGAAAACTAAATTCCGCTGCTCGCCGCGGCTCGAGTCCGCAAAAATAACCACCCACGATAGTGGTCATCGATCGGCTCGTACCTGGCCAAAGCGCCAAGCACTGGAGGGCGCCGATGCCGGCGGCTTGGCGTGACGTGAGCTCAATGGGCGCGGACGAGTTTTGCGCGGAGCGATGGCGCCGACGCCACGCTTCCGCATAAAACATTAATCCCGCGCCAGCGACTTGCGCGGCAATCACCGCTGGAATTGAAAATAAATGCGCATCAATCCAGTCGTGGAGTAAAAACCCGAGCGCGGCTGCCGGCACGAATGCAATTATGAGATGCTGAAACAGGCGCAAGCCGCTCGGTTCACGTCCGATTAACCCACGCAAGATCGAGATTAACTGCGTCCAATAAAGCAGCGCGACCGCGGCGATGGCTCCGAATTGAATCACCACGTTGTAGGTGTCGGCGGCTAGTTTCACAGTCAATGGAATGCCGGCGGGATGTTTGGGGGACGGCGCACGGTACCATAAGGCCTGCCCTTTATTATCCACGAGTGGTCGGTCGCTCTCGAGTCCGAGAAAATGCGTCGCGATGATCAAGTGTCCCGTTGAGGAGATGGGTAAAAACTCAGTCACACCCTCGACCACGCCGAGCACCACGGCATTGGTGACACTCAACTCGGCCGCCGGCAGGACGCTTTGAATCGCAGGTGTAGTCGTCGGCCCTGCTTGGACAGAAATTAAAGCCGCGATGGTATATAATAGAAACATTCGCACAGTAGGTTGTTTTCAAGATTGGTCGCATGGTGCAAATTTATTTGCGGACGACGGTGGCCTGCGCTCTTTCAAGTTCGCATGATGGACCTCGCCGCGCTCACTTCCCAACTCCAAGCCCGCCAAGATTTATTGCCCGCCCAGATTGAGGGTGCGGCGGCAGCGTTGGCGGAAGTTGAGCAGAGCGAAGAAACCAAAGCGGCTTTTCTTACGGCCCTTTCATCTAAAGGCGAATCGGTGGCGGAGGTGGCGGGTTTTGCGCGGGCGTTTCGGTCGCGTGCGGTGGATCCCGGCGTGGGCGCATGGTCCGCGCGTGCGCTCGATATTGTCGGTACCGGTGGCGATCATGCGGGCGGGTTTAATATCTCGAGTTTGGTAGTATTGGTGTTGGCCAGTGCGGGAGTGCCGGTGATGAAACACGGCAACCGCGGCATCACCTCAAAATGTGGCAGCGCCGATTTGCTGGCGGGTTTGGGTGTCGACCTGGCCGCTTCGCCGGAGAAGTTGCGGCGGGCCTTAGCTGAGTTGGGTTTCGTTTTCTTTTTCGCGCCGAATTACCATCCGGCGTTTAAAAATATCGCGCCGGTGCGCAAGGCGCTCGCTGCGCGCGGACAACGCACAGTCTTTAATATCCTCGGGCCGTTGATCAATCCGGGGCGGCCGGCGCACGTGTTGCTCGGCGTGTTCGCCGAAAGCTGGGTCCCGAAACTCGCTGGCGCACTGGATGCGCTCGATTGCTCGGCGGGCTTAGTCGCGCATGGCGTGATCGGACCGGGGCAGGGAATCGACGAATTGACGACGGCGACGCCGAACCGTGTGTGCGGCGCGGGTCGGTTGCGTGAACTCGATGAGGTGTGGCGCGCGGAGAATTTCGGTTTAGCGGTGGCGCCGTTTGCGGAGCTGCAAGGCGGTGATGTCGCGGCCAATCTCGCTTTGACAGAGGCTTTGCTCTCGGGCCGTGGCCCGGCGGGGCTCGTCGACACGATCGCTTTTAACGCGGCGGTGGCATTTTGGCTGACAGGCAAAACCTCATCGGTGAAAGATGGCCTCGTCGCGAGTCGTGAACTACTGCTTGGTGGCGCCGTGCGGGCCAAAATCGCGGCGACGCGAGAATTTTACCAATCATGAAACGCCTATATTTTGGGACCGACGGAATCCGCGGAAAATTTGGCGGCCCGTTGATCAATGCAGGTTTTGCTTTTAAGCTCGGAGGCGCGGTGGGGCAATGGTTGCAGGCTACGGGCGCGCGCGCTGCGGGCGAAACGGTGTTGATCGGGCGTGATACGCGCGGTTCTGGCGCGGTGTTGGTTGCGGCGGTGGCGGAAGGTTTGACGCAGGCTGGTTGGCAGGTGCGAGATCTCGGTGTGGTGCCGACGCCAGCGGTATCGCGCGCCGTGAAACAGCGCGGCGCAGCCCTGGGAGTGATGGTGACCGCCTCGCACAATCCAGCGGAAGATAATGGGATTAAGTTTTTCAACGCCGCTGGTCTGAAACTGACCGACGAACAAGAATACGCGATCGAACAAGCTTTGGCTGTTGTTTCACCTGCAGTTGGAGTTCATCCGCAACCCGAATCATTGAGCGACGCGGGTGCGGCCTACATCGCGGCGGCGCGTGCGCTTCTACCGGCGGGTGCGCTGCAAGGTTGGCGCATCGTGTTGGACACAGCGAACGGCGCGACCTGCGCTACCAGTCCGGCGGTATTGCGCTCGCTGGGCGCTGAGGTATTGGGAATCGGCGATGCGCCCGATGGTTCAAACATCAACGCAAACGTGGGCAGCGAACATCCTGAAGCGCTCGCGGCGCTCGTGCTCGCTACGGGTGCGCGTCTGGGCGTGGCGCATGATGGCGACGGTGATCGCTGTGTCCTTTGTGATGAGCACGGTGTGGTGCTCGACGGCGACGAAGTATTGACCTTGCTCGCGACGCACGCGTTGGCGCAAGGGCGCCTCGTCAAACGGACGCTTGTGGTCACGGTGCAGAGTAATCTCGGTGTCGATGCCGCGGTTGCGGCCGCGGGGGGGCAGGTGCGACGTACGGCTGTTGGCGATCGTTATGTGAGTGAAGAAATGTTGGCCAGCGGTGCGATGCTGGGCGGCGAGTCCTCAGGACATGTGATTTGCGCGGAAGTCGCGCCTACCGGCGACGGGTTAGTGGCGGCGCTCAAGGTTATCGAAGTGATGTTGGCCACGGGTCGGCCTCTTTCGGAGCTGCGTCAGGTATTGCAGAAATTTCCGCAAGGTACGCTAGCGCTACGTGTGAAGGACAAACTTCCGCTGGAAACGTTGCCGGCCGTGACGGCGGTGATCGCGGCGCTCGAGCGTGAGCTCGGCACGCGCGGGCGCTTGCTGGTGCGCTATTCGGGCACCGAGGCGAAATTGCGGTTGTTGGTCGAAGGGCCAAGCGAGGCCGTGGTGGCTGAGGGTCTCGCGCGCTTGGAAAAGGCGGTGCGGACGGATATCGAGGTCGTCTAGCTCTAGCGTTGACGCGCTCGGCGAGGGGCGGCTGATTCGAAAAGTATGCCCGAAGTCGCCGTCACCTCACTCGACCCTCGCCATCAGAAACTTATCGATAACGCGCGCATCGCCCTAGATCGCGGTCAGCTCGATTACACGCTCGACGCCTGTGCGCAGGTGTTGAAGAGCGCGCCGGGTTGCTTGCCTGTGCGCCGGTTGCAACGCGCCGCCCAATTGCGCGATTTCCGCTCGAAAAATAAATTCATGGCGAAGGCGTTTGGCGGTTTTTCCGGAGGTGGATTGATGTTTGGTGCCGGCAAAAAAGATCCAGCTAAGGCGCTTGAATCGGCTGAGACGATGCTCGCGAAAGATCCGACCAGCGTCGCGGCGCTGAAACTTTTGGCTGAGGCAGCGACCGGCTTGGGCTTGCTCGAGACCGCGGCGTTTGCACTCGATGCGGTGCGAGAGTTGGAGCCGGACAATCGCGCCAACTTGCTTGTGCTCGGCGAGGCTTGGATCGCGGCCGGTAAACCAGCGGAGGCGGTGAAGACGGCTGATGCACTGCTTAAATTGAAACCTGCAGATGCGGAGGCGCAAAGTTTGTTACGCAAGGCTTCCGTCGCTCAGACGGTCACGAAGGGTAACTGGGATGCGCAGGGAAGTTTCCGAGACAAGTTGCGCGACGAAGCGCAGTCGATTTCACTCGAGCAAGCCTCCAAGGTCGTCACCGGCGGCGATATGGCCCAGCGTCTACTCGACGAGGCGCTCGTTAGGGTCCAGGCCGAACCGACCAACCTCAATCACTACCGCGCGGTCGCTCAGGCCTATCGTCAACTTGGGCGCAGCGATGAGGTGTTGGCGTGGCTGCGCAAGGCGCGTGCTTTACCCGCGGGCGCGGCTGATCCTTCATTGGAAAAGGAAGAGTCCGAATTGCAGACAGCGTTGCTCGATGTGCGCTTAAAAGGCGCGGAAGCGGCAGCGGCCGCGCAGCCTAGCGACGCGGCACTCGCGGCGACATTGGCGACCGCAAAGGCCGAACTGGCCTCGTGGCGGCTCAATGAAGCCAAGCGCACGGTCGAGCGTTACCCGAATGATTTCCCGGCGCGTTTGGTGCTCGGTGAATTGCTGTTGGTGGTGGGGCAGGTCGATGCAGCGCTCGTGCAATTCCAGCAGGCGCAAAAGGGCCCGCAGGTGCGCGTGGCGGCGTTGATCGGTCTTGGTCGCGGCTTCAAGTCGAAGAAAATTCTGGATCTTGCGGTCCTGCAATTCACGACCGCGAAGGCGGAATTGGCTACAATGGATGAAACCAAAAAAGCGGTCGTCTATGAGCTCGCTTCGTGTTACGAGGCGATGGGCAGAGCCGAGGATGCGATCGCTGAGTTTAAACTGATTTACGGCGAGGACATCGGTTACCGCGACGTCGGCGAAAAAATCACGGCCCACTACTCAAAATGAAACTATCGTTGCGGCTGAGCTTGCTGGTGATTTCGACTTTCATGGCTGCTGCCTCGGTAGCCTGTGCGGCGAATCTAGCCAAGCAGGGTTTGGAGATTTATTGGATCGATTCCGAGGGCGGTGGCTCGACTCTCATCCTCACGCCGGCGGGTGAATCCGTGTTGATCGATACGGGCAATCCTGGTGGTCGCGATTCTGGCCGGATCATTGCGGCGGCGCGCGCGGCGGGCATCAAACAGATCGATCATTTAATCGTGACACATTTTCATGGGGATCATTTCGGCGGCGCGGCGGAAGTCGCCCAAGCGCTACCCATCGTCACGATTCACGATAAAGGAATCCCAGAGCGCGATCCGGATGGGCGTGCGGCGTCGAGTTTTCAGCTCCAGATTAAACCATACCGTGAAATCGCGGCGAAGCGCGAGCGGGTTTTGCCCGGAACGGTGATCGCGTTGCGCGGAATATCGGGCGAGCCTGCGCCGGTGTTGCGTTGTTTGGCGGCAAATCAGCAGTTCGTTGAGGCCACGACGGAGCAGCAAAACAAAACGTTGTTTAATGACGTGCCCGCAAAAGCGGTCGACGCGAGCGACAATGCAAACAGCACCGTCTGGCGTTTAGACTTCGGCAGTTTTAGGTTTTTCGATAGCGGGGATCTGACTTGGAATATGGAGGCGAAGCTGGTCGCACCGCATGACTTGGTCGGTAACGTCGATGTCTATCAAACCAGTCATCACGGCCTGGATGTGAGCAACCATCCGAGGTTGGTTAAACAACTCGCTCCGACCGTCGTCGTGATGAACAACGGTGCGCGTAAAGGTGGCGAGGCCGGGACGTGGGCGACGTTGCGCGCGACGCCTTCGATCGCGGCGGTGTTTCAGTTGCACCGCAACGTTCGCGTCGGGCCGGAGGGTAATACGACGCCAGAGCTGATTGCGAATCTTGATGAAGCTTGCGCCGGTAATCTTGTGCGTTTGGCGGTTGAGCCGAATGGTGCGAGTTACACCGTATCGATTCCTGCGACGGGCGTGAGTCGTAAATTTGTGACGACGGTAAAGTAAGGGCACTGAAGCTTCAGGGGGTAGTGCGTCCGGCCACGATGAGCGCGAGGCCGAAGCAGGCGAAGCTGCAAGCGAGGCGGGTGAGGTCGGCTTGTTCACCGAAGAAGAGTAATGAGCACGTGACTGTGAGCGGGACTTTCAGGTTGTTGAGCACGGCGAGCGTCCCGGTGCCGACACGACTGGCGCCGAAATTCCAAAGAAAGAAGGCGACTCCGGATGCAATGGCGCCGAGATAGATCAGCGTGATAAGTTGCGAAGGCGTAAAATGGAGGGCGTTCCAATCGGTGGTGATCGTGCTGACTAGCGCGGTGATGAGGAAGGCGCCAAGATAGGGCAGGGCGAAGAGGGCGGCGTCGCTCGTGATGGTAGGGACTTGGGCGCGTTCGCGGCGCCAGGCGACTTGGCCCGCGGCAAAACAGAGATTGGAGAGTTGCACGAGAAGAAACCCGCGGAGCCAAGCGCTCCCGAGGTCGCCGCCTTTGGCCACCATTACAGCGGCCCCGGCAATGGCGAGGAGTGCGGCGAGAGTGTAGCTTGGTTGCCAGCGGCGGCAGGCGATGGCGTCAATCACGACGAGATAGAGCGGCGTAGTGATCGTGAAAAGGCCGATCGCGTAGGCGGGCAGATAAGTAAAGGCGCTTAGATACATCAAATACATGAGGCCAAATTGAACGGCCCCGATGATCGCTAGCCGGAGAACTGTCGCGCGGCGCAGTCCGCGTGGGCGGAAGAAAGGCAGGAAGACCACAAGCGCCAGAGCGAGACGAATGACCCCAACGGCAGTTGGGTCGACTCCTACGAGTCGGCCTTTGATGAGGCCGGGTGAAAAAGCCCAGATGAATGAAACAAGAACGAGGTACAGCATCGAACGGCAGGTAGTATCAACGGCAGAAGTTTAAATGGGAAAAAAGGCAACAATCAGAGCAGGAATGAAGTACGGGCTCAAAGATGATTTTAGGTGGACGCTCTCTTGATTTGTTTTAGCAGTTCAATTTTTCGCATGGCTGCAGACAATCAGGGCCCAAGGCGGCAGGCGTGTGCGCTGAAGCCGGCGCCGAAACTGACGAGCCAGAAATCGCCGCTGGCGGCGCTAGGCTTTTCGTCGCGGAGTGTTTCCTCGAGTGCGAAGAGGACGGAAGGGCTGCTCATGTTACCGTGGTCGCGCAGAACCCGGGCACTGGCTTCGAGGCTGTGTGGGGCGATCACCGGGGCCAAGGCCTCGAGTACGTCGCGTCCGCCAGGGTGGGCGACGACCCGGCTAACTGGCCGCGGGCCGCGGGCAGACCAGAGTTCGTGCACGGCGGAAGCAGCGAGTTGAGGGACAGCGCGGTCGAGGAGGTTACGGAGTTTACCATCGCGGTGTTCGAAGCGTAGTTTGTCACGCTCGGACGGGCGGTGGAGGGTTTGAAAGTTGAAAGCGCGGAGGCCGCTGGGCCCGGGTGTACTGCGCCAGATCGAAGCGGCGGCGCCGTCGCCGAACAAGCACGCGCTGATAATGACGCCCGGATCATCATCGAGGTAGAAAACAGCCGAACAGATTTCGACAGCGATGCAGGCGACGGTGGCGTTGGGTTGCGCGGCGAGGACGTGGCTGGCGGCGCGTAAAGTGGGAATCGCGGCGCCACAACCCAGGCCGACGAGATCTTGGAGGAACGTGTCGGTGCGCAGACCAAGGTGTTGGGCGACGTAACTTGTGAGGCCTGGGCAGAGATAGCCCGTGCAGGTGCAGATGAGGAGGGCGTCGAGGTCGCTAGCCTTGAGTTGGGTTTGGGCGAGGGCGGCGCTAAGCGCGCGGGTGGCCAGATTTGGGCCTTCGGTGCGGAAGATGGCGTTCAGTTCATCGGAGCCGCGGTCGAAAATTTTTTCGATATCCGGCGCGGCGAAGTGACGAGTAGCGATGCCGTGGTCGCCGCGCAGGATGCTGTGGAGGATGAGGCGCGAACGTTTATTAAGGCGTGTGCGGACGGCGGAACTTTCCACAATATCCCAGCATTGAGTTTGGGTGAACGTTTTCGGCGGGACCGCGGTCGCTAAGGCGTGAAGGAACATGGCTAGAAAAGACTTCAGTGAAGCAGCGTGTACAAGAGGCGAAGTGGAAGCAGGTGAGCGCGAGCTAGCGCGGAGACGAAGCGCTGGCGACTCGGGGCAAGCAGGAACGGTTGCAAGCTACGTGCGACGGCGAGCCGACGATAGAAACGTCGGCGTAGTGCGGTGTGGGTGAGATTGCAAGTTGCGGTCCAAGATTGCTTGCCACGAGCGTAGGCGACGACGTGTGGCAGGGCAGTCTCGGCGCTTTGGAAGGCAATGGCCATACCGTTGCCGGTGAAAGGCGGAATGAGTCCACCGGCGTCGCCGAGGCTGATCGTATCCGGTGCTGGAATGACGGGCTCATAGCTCAAAGCTGAGACCGCCGAAAACGAGCCGGTTTCGAAGGTGGCGCGGGCGAGGCGGTCGGCAAGCAGGGGCAGGCCGACGGCTTTTAAATAAGCGGCGAGTAAGGCCGGTCCGGGAGCGGCGAGATTACGGCGGCGAAAAAGGCCGCAAACGTTGACGGCGCCGGTTTCAACTTTGGCGAGACCGATATAAGCTTCGTGGCCAAGGTGAAGCTCGAGATCCTGCGCGAGGCGGAGGTCGTGCACGTGAAGTTTGAGGCCTAGCCAAGGCGATTCGCTGCGGCTTCGCCCGTGCGCGAGGATGCGTCCGGGAAGTGGACCGGAGTCGTTGGCCCGGGTGGCTCGGTGCAGCTCACCACCGGCTGCGGTGAAGGCTTGGGCGAGGCGAGCGTCGAGCGCATAGCGGCTGAGCCCGAGCGCGGGGGCGGGGAGACTTTGCGTACAGATGAGTTGTTCGCGGTAAAACCAAGCGACTTGCCGATGTTGCAAGGCGTCCGCGAGCAGGGGCTTGAGGCCGAGGCTTTGGATGGTGACAGAAGAGAGCCCGGTCATGAAATCTCCGCAGACTCGGTGTCGGGGATAATTTCCGGCTTCGATCACGCGCACGCCGATCCCAACATTTTGGAGAGCGAGACCGAGCGACAGGCCAGCTAGGCCACCTCCGATGATTTCAATCGGCCGAGTCGAATTCATGGGCGGCGGCTGGCTATTAAACGGTAGGCACCGAAGATAGAAATTGAGACGCGGCAATCCCAGACGGCGGGTTCCAGTCCAAGGGCGCGCGCGAGTTCGTCGCGACGAAACCCCGCGGCGATGCTGACATGCGCATCGTGTCGGGTGACATGGTTGGCGCCGAGCAGGGGAGCAATGAAGGAGAATAATAATTGAAAGCAGCGATACCTCGCGGGTTCGCAGGCAATTATGAGGCGGGCGCTGTGGTTGAACTTGGCTCCGAGATCGGCGAGTTCGGCGGAGGAAAAATGGTGGAAGATGAGGTTGCCTATGACGACCGGATAGGAGGAGTAGCCGTAGAAGGTTAAAGCGTCGGCTTCGTGCCATGAACGAGCGGTCGGCCACTCAGCCGGAGGCGGGCAGCGATCCATCGCATCGACGTGGACTCCGTGACGAAACAAGGCCTGTCCAAGATCGCCTGTGCCGGCGCCTAGCTCAAGGACTCGGTCTCCTCGATCTATAAGGCGAGGTAAGTTACGAATGAACCAACGGGTATTGCCCATGAGAAAGTTGATGCGGCGTAGATCGCGCCGACTATCGAGCGCAGCGGCATCGGCGTGGGGTAATGCGTCAAGAAGCTCGGGCACAAGCTGGCGGGAAAGCACGAGGGCAATGTTGCGCGTTGCGTGGCGGCTGTCCAGTGTTCAAGGTTGTCGCCCATGCCAAAGACCGTTCATCCCGTCGATCTGATCGCGCAAGCCGCGAAAAAATTCACACACCGTCCCTCGTGGGATGAGTATTTCATGGCGACGGCGGTGCTGATGTCCACGCGTTCAAACTGCGAACGTTTACATGTGGGCTGCGTCATTGTGACTGGGGGCGAACGGAAAAATCGACTCGTTGCAGCCGGCTATAACGGATTTTTGCCGGGCACTCCTCACGTGTCGCGACTGCGTGAAGGTCATGAGCAGGCAACTGTTCACGCTGAGCAAAACGCCGTGGCTGATGCGGCGCGTCGCGGCAGTTCGGTCGAAGGGTGCGTGGCCTACGTGACCCATTTTCCGTGCATTAATTGCGCAAAAATTCTCGCAGCGGCGGGCATCGCGGAAGTGCGATATCGATCAGATTATCACAACGATCCTCTCGTGGCCCCATTGCTGCTGGATGCTGGCGTGGTGATCCTCAAACTTTGAATTTTAACTGCAAGACACACCGACTATAAATGTCTGCCCCACGCACAGAACGCGATGAGACGTTGGCCGGAGCGCTCTTGTTGGCGCACCCTTCGTTGAAAGATTCGAATTTTCGCCGCACCGTGATTCTCATGTCGTCGCACAACGCCGACGGCGCGATGGGCGTCGTGTTAAACCGTCCGCTGGGCAAGCGTCTCGGTGAGTTGCAGGGTGATTTCGCGCTCGGGCCCCTAGCCAGTGTGCCGCTCTGCAATGGCGGTCCCGTGGAGAAAAAACAATTAGTCCTGGTCGCTTGGGAAACGCAGGAAAACGGCTTTCGTTTGCACTTTGGGATCGAGCCCGAACAGGCGACACAATTGCGCGACGCCGAAGATGCCGCGCTGCGGGCATTTGCTGGTTATGCAGGTTGGACGGCAGGACAATTAGAAAACGAGTTGGAGCAAAACACGTGGGTGGTCGTCACTGCTCCGCACGATTTGTTTGAATTGCCGCTCGATCATACGCTGTGGCGCGAACTACTGGCCAGAGAAGGGGCGGAATGGCGCCTGCTCGCGCATGAACCCGAGGAAACAGGATGGAACTGATGAATTTAGCCTGCGTTTTTGACTCAGCTGGACAATTCAGTTGACAGAGGCGAAATCGAAGACTGTTTTCAACCGTTTTATGAAAGTTGTTTCTTCCATCAAATCCGCCAAGAAGCGTCACCCGGCCTGCCAGGTCGTGCGTCGCAAAGGCAAAATCTACGTGATCAACAAAGTCGAGCCGCGTTACAAAGCGCGCCAAGGCTAATTAACCCTTTTTTACTACTGTGAAAGCCGAAGGCCATCCCACGCTCAACGACGTCTGCTTCCTCGATATTGGAACGGGCAAACGTTTCCTGACGAAGTCCACGATGAAATCCGCCCGTAAGGAAAACATCGATGGTACCGAGTATTTCATCATCGTACGCGACGTGACGATGGATTCGCATCCCGCCTATACCGGCGAGAAGCGCTTGGTCGACACGGCTGGTCGCGTCGAAAAATTTACGAACAAGTTCAAGCGCGTCGCCGCGAAGAAGTAATTCGACTTGTTGCTCCTTTCAAAAGCCCTCCGATTTCGGAGGGCTTTTTTGTTGCCCGCTTCCGTCGGGCGCGACCTGTTAAAGCGCAATGGGGACCATCAAAATCATCGCTTTCGACTGCGATAGCACGCTAAGCGCGATTGAAGGCATCGACGAACTCGGACGCAGTCGTGGCCCAGCGGTATTTGCCCAAATCGAAGCGATGACCCATGACGCGATGAATGGCCGCCTGCCGGTGGAGGCCGTATTTGGCCGCCGACTGGAGATCATCCAACCGCGCCGCGCAGATGCGGATGCGGTGGGGCGGCGCTATGTTGAAACCGTGGAGCCGACGGCGCAGGCTACGATCGCTGCGCTCAAGTTACGTGGTTGGACGCCCGTGATTATCAGTGGAGGGTTCCGCCCCTTGATGGCTTCCTTGGCCGAGCACCTCGGGATCGAGAGAGTCGAAGCGGTGGATATTTTCTTCCATCCCGACGGTGCCTATAACGGTTATGATAAAAACTATCCGACGACGCGTTCGGGCGGAAAACCGGAGATCGTCGCGGCTTTGAAACGTGAGTTTTCTCCGACGCAATTTGTAATGGTGGGCGATGGAGCGAGTGATTTGGAAACAAAACCGTCGGTAGATCGCTTTGTGGGATTTGGTCGCTACACTCCGCGTGAGGCAGTGCGCCAAGGGGCGCACGATTTCATCTATACGCTGGATGCGCTCCTGAAAATTTTATGATACCCCCGATTAATTTTCCGCTCCCGCTTGATTCGTATCCGGCATCGTCGTCGGCGGGGCTACTCGAGGTGTTGTTGGCGCGGATTCAGGCGGAGCCCTTTAATTTGGTGGCCACGGTGATTTTTCTATTGGCGATTACCCACACATTTTTGGCCGGCAAAATTCAACATTGGGCGCACATCGTGGAGGAGCGTCACGCGCGCACGGTGCGTGAGCGAACACCGCGGTCGGATACGAACGATGATGGCCAGCCGGATGAAGTCAGCTTCAAGGGCCAGGCACTTCATTTCTTTGGTGAAATTGAAGCGGTTTTCGGGCTTTGGGCCTTGGTGCTTGCGGGTGCTTTAGTGGGCTTCAAAGGCGGGAACACGGCGATTAATTACATCGCGCATCAGGTGAATTACACGGAGGCGATGTTTGTGGTCGTGGTGATGGCGATTGCTGCAACCCGACCGGTATTGACACTGGCGGAGCGGGCGCTGCGTGGGGTGGCGGCGCTGGGTCGGGGCAAGCCTGTGGCGTGGTGGTGGTCGATTCTGGTTTTGGCGCCGTTGTTGGGGTCGTTTATCACCGAGCCTGCGGCGATGACGATCGCAGCGCTTATGTTAGCTCATCAATTTTACGATTTGCAGCCCTCGATGCGGCTCAAGTACGCGACACTCGCGTTGCTGTTCGTTAATATCTCGGTGGGGGGGACGTTGACGCATTTTGCGGCGCCTCCGGTCTTGATGGTCGCGGGGCCGTGGAAGTGGGGTACGGGTTTTATGCTCACCCATTTCGGTTGGAAGGCCGCGTTGGGTATCGTGGCGGCCACGGGTTTCACGTTTACCTGTTTTCGAGCTGAGTTACTTGCACTCAAATCGAGTGGTGGGCCGCAAAAAAAATCGGCTGTCTCAGCTTCGATTCCCTCATGGGTGACGCTCGCGCATTTAGTTTTTTTGGGCTTGGTGGTCTGGATGGCTCATTATCCGGTGCTTTTTGTGGGAGGATTTTTATTTTTCGTGGCGTTCATGCAGGCCACGGCCCACCACCAGACGAAGCTTGATTTACGGGCCCCGATTTTGGTCGGATTTTTCTTAGCGGGATTGGTAGTGCATGGCGGCTTGCAGGGCTGGTGGATTGAACCGGTGTTGAAAAGCCTCGGCGAGGTTCCGGTGTTTTTCGGCGCGACGATTTTGACCGCGTTTAATGATAATGCTGCGATCACCTATCTGGCGACGTTGGTGCCTGGATTTACCGACGGGATGAAATACGCGGTTGTTGCAGGGGCTGTCACCGGAGGTGGTTTGACGGTGATCGCCAATGCCCCTAATCCGGCGGGGCAGACGATCTTAAAGCGTTATTTTCCAGAGGGCGTAGCGCCCCTTCAACTATTTGTCTGGGCCTTGCCGCCCACGATCATCATGGGCCTCTGTTTTATGTTCCTCTGAGGTCGCGTTATGCGTGTCGATCGCTTGATGGATCGACGACGAACGCCTCGTGAGTTTTTAACTGAGTGCTTTAACCAAGACCTTGGCGTTGCGACCGCTGTCTTCGTAAATTTTGAGGCGTGCCTCTGGCAAAACCTCTTTGGTCGCTTCCTCGAAACCGCACACGTTGGAGAAAAAGCCAAAGCTTTGGGTGGAGAGTGCGATGACCCCATTGACGCCGCGTTCTTTGGCTTGGAGGCAGGCGTACTCGACCATTTTTTTGCCAATGCCGCGATTGTGGTAAAACGGCAGCACATAGAGTGAACCGATTTCCGCGAGCTGCGGTTTGTCAGGATAAAAATAGAGGGTGACGCAGGCGATGATGTTTTCGTCGATTTCGAAGACGAAAAATTGATCGATGTTTTTCTCGATAGCTTGCTGCGTGCGGTGGAGCAACTCCTCGCGCTTCACGGCGGCGCGGGTGAGGTTGTAAATGAGCCGGACGTCGCGTTTAGAGGCTTTGCGGATTTGTTGGTAGTCGTTGCCATAGACGAGGGAGCCGACGCCTTCGTTGGAGAAAATTTCGTTGAGCAAGCCGTCGAAGATGCGGCCATCGACGATGTGTACGCGCGGGGTGCCGGTCTCGATGGCTTTGACCGCGTGCTCGGCTTTGCTGCGCACGGGCTCGGCGATTTGCTCGGGTTGAGTGGCAAGAATTTTGGTCAGCGCTTCGACTGAGATTTCGCGGCGGACACTGCCGTTAATCTCGAGGCCGGCGTGGGGCGTGAGGTAGATGATCTTGGTGGCGTGCAGCGCTTCGGCGACTTCCGCGGCGAGGAGGTCAGAGTTTACCCGTAGGGATTTTCCATCGGGCCCAAAGGCGATGGGCGTGATCAAGGGAACGACCTGTTGGGTGATGAGTTCCAGGATGAAGTCTTTGTCGATGCGCTCGACTTTACCGGTGAGCAGTTGGTCTACGCCGCGGATGATGCCGAGGGGAAGCGCGCGCACGGCATTGGTGATGACGGCTTTAAGGGAATTTTGCGTGAGTCCTTCGAGAATGAGATGGGAGACGCGTGAGCCGGCGCGGATGGAAAGATCGAGTGTGGCAGCGTCTGTGATTCCGGTGCCGTCGTTGTTGGTGATGGCGACTCCGCGAAGTTCGGACAGTTCTTGGACTTGGTGGCCGATGCCGTGGACGAGCACGATTTTGATGCCGAGGCTGCGAAGTACAGCGATGTCGACCAGTAGGTTGCTGAAATTTTCGTCCGCTATGATGGCGCCATCGATGGCGATAATGAATATCTGGCCTTGAAAACGAGGGACGTATTTCAGGATGCCTCGTAGATCATTAGGCTTGATCGTGGTAGCTTGGGCGGGAGCGGAAACCGCGGGCGCGGAGGGCGGAAGGGTGGGGCCGGGGCCGTTGCTCATGGAAGTAGCGTGATTTGCGACTAAGGGGCGGGCGGCGTCAATGCACTTGCACGCTCCAAGCTCGGGAGGTGCGTTCGCCGACAACTACGGCACGGTAGGTGCCGGGCTTTAAAGTGCCGGCTGGAACGGTTACTAAAACGACGCTCTCGCGAGTGCGGGCCATGAGGCCACCGTCGAGCTGTTCAAACGTCGGGAGTAAAGTGATGACGTTGTCTTTTAGGTAGAGCTCGGCGCCGGAGAGTTGGCGTTTGTTGTCCGCCAGCGTGCAGGTGAACTCGATTGGATAAGCAAGCAGCGCGCTGATCGATGCCGGGGCATGAACGCGAGTGATTTCAGCGGGTAGCAGGGGGAGATCGAGCAAGGACGGTCCGAGGTCGTAGTCTAAGCCGCCTGGCGCAGCGATGCTGGCGGCGCTGTTGCGTACGGAGCCGGCTTCCGCAGGGCGTTGCGCGCTCAAAATGATGCGTTGAAAGCCGGCCGAGAGCAGTCGGAGCACACCCGCGCGGTTTTTGGTGTCTTGATAGGGCAGATAAGACGGCGCGGTCTTGCGGTAGCGCAGAGTTACAAACGTATAGCCGGCCAGGCTGACGACAATAATGAGGACGACCCATTTCATGGGCCAAGGTTTACGATGGGAGGAGGAGCCGGACATGGACGATAGGGTGGCATTAACCTCGTAGTCGGCCGTACTCGCAAATAAATTTGCGCACAGGGGGGCGGCTCGTTTCGTTACGAGGCTACATGAAATTCTGGTCCCAATATTTTGTCCCTACTCTTAAGGAAAGTCCCGCCGATGCCGAGATCGCTTCGCATAAGCTGCTCATGCGCGCGGGACTCGTCCGCAAGCTCGGTGGCGGGCTTTACACCTACATGCCGCTTGGGCTGCGGGTAATGCAAAAACTCACGCAACTTTGCAGAGAAGAGATCGAGGCGGGTGGTGGCATCGAGCTCTGGATGCCCCACGTGCATCCTGTGGAAAATTGGGAGCAAGGTCCGCGCTGGGCGGCTGCGCGCGAGATCATGTTTCGCACCGATAGCGCCGGCGCGGGCAAGGGCCGGAGTAAAGAACCTGAGTTTGTCCTCGGGCCGACGCATGAAGAAGTGATCACGCCTCTTGTGAAACAGGAGATTACTAGCTACCGTGACTTGCCTAAGAATTTTTTTCAGATCGCGACCAAGTTTCGCAATGAGATCCGCCCGCGTTTTGGTCTGATGCGCGCGCGCGAGTTTGTGATGATGGACGCGTATTCCTTCGATGCCAACGACGAGGCGGCGGTGAAGAGCTATTTCGCGATGAAGGCCGCCTACGAAAAATTTTTTAAGCGCGTCGGCATTCAGGCGATCGCCGTCGAAGCCGATACTGGCGTGATGGGTGGAAGTTTTTCTCACGAATTCATGGTGCCGGCGGAAATCGGCGACGATGATGTAATTTACAGTGAGGCTGGTTATGCAGCCAACCGCGAGAAAGCGACCAGTGCGCTCGTGCCCAAAGATCTCGCGGATGCGGCGCCGGTTGGAGCGATTGAGGAATTCGCGACGCCTGGAGTCGTGACGATCGCCGCATTAGCGGCTGCGCCTTACAATGTCGCAGGCGATCGACAGTTCAAAACGCTGGTTTATATCGGCGACGGAAAACCTTTCATCGTCATCCTTCGCGGTAGTGATGAATTGGAGGAAGCTAAAATTGGATCTCTCGGCTTCACGGTTTTCCGCGCAGCGACGCCGGAAGAAATCGAGCCTGTGTTAGGCGCGAAACCCGGCAGCTTGGGAGCGGTGAAGGGCGCGATTAAAAACCCAGCGGCTTTGGCCGGTGTTTTTGCCGACCACGCCATTCGTCTGATCGGCAATGGTACCACGGGCGCCAACAAAGATGGCTTCCATCTGCGCAACATCAATGTGGTGCGCGATCTGGCGATCACGAAATTTGGGGATTTCCGTCGGGTTCGTCCCGGTGAGCCGTGCCCGCAATCGGGCCAGCCGCTTCAGGTGCGTCGCGGCATCGAAGTGGGGCATATTTTCAAGCTGGGGACAAAATACTCGGAAAAATTTGGCGCGGTTTACACGGATGATCAGAAGCAATCTCATCTCATGGTCATGGGCTGTTTCGGTATAGGTATTAGTCGTACGATGCAGGCCGTGATCGAGCAAAGTCATGACGCTGATGGTATCGTCTGGCCTTGGAATGTGGCGCCATTCCATGTGCTCATCTGTCTACTGGATCCCGATTCGGCTGAAGCTATGGATCTGGCGAAGAAACTCGCCGCGGCAGCGGAGCGCGCTGGCGCGGATGTCATCATTGATGACCGTGCGGAGCGTCCGGGCGTCAAGTTTAAGGATGCCGATCTGATCGGGATTCCGCTGCGCGTGACGATTGGCAGCAAAGGTCTAAAAGACGGCATCGTGGAGCTGAAGGCGCGTAATTCTAAAGACGTCGCCAAGATCCCGCTCGCCGAGATCGAAGTGCGGTTGGCTGCCGTGGTGAGCGAGGCAAAGCACAAAGCGGCATGATCATTTCTAGCGTCAAATCCTCGCCTTCGACCGAGACGCTGAGTCGCACTGAACTGCAACTCGGCGGGGTTTGGCGTGTCGTTGTTTTGAATGACCCGGTGAATCTTATGTCATATGTGATGATGATTTTTAAAAAAATATTCGGGTTCAACGAAACGGTCGCACGCCGGCACATGCTGGAAGTCCATGAGAAAGGTCGCTCAGTGGTTTGGAGTGGGCTGCGAGAAAATGCAGAAGCGTATGTGTTCACTTTACAGCAATGGCATCTTACCGCCGTCCTCGAATCCGATGAAACGCATTGAGGTCAAATTAAGTCTTTCGATCGTCGCGCCGCTGCTTGACGTGATCCGGCTTCTTGCGGATGGGCTGAGCCAAAAGCTCGCGGCACCTCAAGAACTGGGCGACGTAGACGAAGATTTTCGCGATGCTTGGTTGGCGGAATTGATCACGGGCCAGACGGCGGATGTGAAGGCGTTGTTGGCGCTGTTTGACGAAGAATTTTTTACCGAAGGAATCGTCGCATTTGATGAAGATAACGCCGAGCCCATTGTGCGGGCCTGTGCGGCGGTTCGGCTGCGTTTGCGGGAGGTTTATCTACGGGGATTGGGTGACGACACGCTCGAGGGCGGTGACGTAGAGCTCGAGGACTTGGCTGAAGATGTCAGGAAGGCGTTCATGTGTTACCTGTTTCTAGCCACGGTGCAGGAGCTGATTATACAGCATCTAGATTCGAGTATCATCGAATCCTGATTCAGCGTTTGACGGCGGAGAAGTGCGACCTAGTTTTGGTCCTGACACCCTGCAGTGTTCGAGGTGCTTTCAATAACTGCTCTTTGCCTTAGAATTATTACGGGAACCGAGACCGTCGCGGAAGATGCTAGGCCGTAAATCGGAAAGCAGACGCTGCGGAGGAGGTGCCCACCTTAACCTAAAAAGGTCCTGAGCCTTTGGGCATACGGCACAGGCGGGGTGTCAATTTTCCAATTTATTATGAATCCAACCATCTATAACATACTTCATATCAGCTCTTTGCTGGTCCTTTTCGGTTACACGTTTTACGCCTTTGCAGCACCGGCCGAGTCCAAACGCCGCGTCATGATGATCACAGGTATCGCTAGTCTGCTCGCTTTGGTCGGTGGTTTTGGCCTTCTGGCTAAATTACACTTGGGTTTTCCTGGTTGGATCATCGTTAAATTTGTTTGCTGGCTAGGCCTGTCGGCGATCGCGGGCTTTGCTTACCGCAAACGGGAGCAATCCTGTGTGTTCATGCTGCTCGCCTTGGTTTTGGCGATTACGGCAGTGGTGATGGTCTACGTGCGGCCGTTCTGAACGAGCCTGTACAGATGACCGAGACGCTTTGCGGCGTCTGGGTAGATGACGTTGGAATAGTCCATGTTTCCCTCGCGACGCCGGAAGGCGCCCGCGTTGAGAGAAGGGATGTGCTGCGTCCTTTTGCGTGGCTCAATGGCCCTCCAGACAGCGTTCCAGCAGAAATAAAGATCGATGATTTACGAGGAGTCGCCCCTTATGCGCGCCTCGCACACGCCGAGACGCTGGAGGCTTACGAGACCTTTATTAAAAGTGCGAAGGTTGCCGTTGGGGTCGATGCGGTGCGGCCGTTGGAAAATCAATTTCTAATTCAGCAACGCGCTCGGCTTTACCGCGATTTAAACTTTGGGCAATTACGGCGCTGTCAGTTAGATATTGAGACCTCATCGGCCGACGGCTCTTTCAGCGATGCGAGTAAGGCTGAAGACCGAGTCTTGGCGGTCGGTTTACGCTGCGCAGGCAAGAACCGCTTGCTGGTACTGGCGGAGGCGTCGGATGCGGCAGAAAAAATATTATTACTCGAGCTCAACACCGCTCTAGCCGAGATGGATCCGGACGTGATCGAGGGTCACAATATCTTTAAATTCGATCTCGATTTTTTGCGTCAACGCGCACGGCGACACAAGGTGCCCTGCGCTTGGGGGCGCTTCGGGCAAAAAGCTTCGTTTCGAAACAGTCGCCTTAAGGTCGCTGAGCGTTGGATAGATTTTCCACGATGTGATCTGCCCGGACGAACTGTGGTGGACACCTATTTACTGGTTCAGCTCTACGACGTCACCACTAGGGAGCTCACGGCCTACGGGCTCAAGGACGTGGCGGTTTATTTTGGCATTACGGACGAAGACAGCGAGGAGCGCACGTACCTCGACGGCGGAAAGATCGCGGAAACGTTCTGGGCCGATCGAGCACGGTTTTGCGCCTACCTGGAGGATGATTTGCGCGAGACCCAAGGATTAGCAGATCTCTTGCTACCGACTTATTTTGAGCAGACGCGTACGTTCCCGATTTTGCTACAAGAGGCGACATTGCGTGGGACCACAGCGAAGATCGATCTGTTGTTTCTCGAGGAATATTATCACGCCCGCCAAGCGGTCCCCGTGCCGCAAGAAACCGCATCTTTCGAGGGCGGCTTCACCAAAAGTTATCAAGAAGGCGTGTTTAAGCATGTGCTACATTTTGACGTCGCGTCGCTTTACCCGAGCCTGCTGCTCAACATCGGACGTAATCCGCGCAATGATTCGCTCGGCGTGTTTATTCCCCTGCTTAAATCGCTGCGCGAGTACCGCCTCAAATTCAAACTCCTCGCGCGCAACGCGCTTACCTCAGAGGAGCGCGCGGAGGCGCAGGCTCGTCAGACAGCGTTCAAAATTCTGATTAATTCGTTTTACGGTTATCTCGGGTTTTCCGGCGCGCGGTTTGGTGATGGCGAACTTGCTGCGGAAGTGACGCGGCGAGGGCGCGAGATGTTGCAGGCCCTCATCGAAGAGTTTTCGCGCCATGGATGTATGATTCTCGAGGCCGACACGGACGGGATTTATCTTTCCACGGAAAAATATTTTTCAGCGCCGGAGCAATTACTTGCATTGGTCGCGCCGACCTTGCCAACCGGAATCGAGCTGGAATACGACGGTTGTTATACGTCGATGTTTTGTTACAAGGCCAAGAACTACGCGCTGTACGACGGAAAAAAAGTAACGTTGCGCGGCAGTGCGTTGCGCTCGCGCGGCATTGAGCCCTACCTAAAAAAATTGTCCCGACAATTGCTGCGCCACTTGGTGGGAGCGGAAACGGAGTCGCCGCTGACTCTGATAGAAGAGTATCGACGCTTACTGTCGGCTCGAGCGTTGCCGGTTAACGAGGTCGCCAAAAGCGAGTCGCTCAGCATGAACCCTGATGCCTACGAGCGCTTCATCGCGGAGGGCGGTAAACCCCGTCGTGCCTCGGCCGAAGCTGCGCTAAAGATGAACCCGCGACCGCGTATGGGCGAACGAATCGCTTATTACATTGTGCCTAAACAAAAGGGGCAGACGAGCGATTGGCAGCGGGCGCGACCGGTTGAGATCTTTGATGCGACGAGTGCTCCATACGATGAGAGCTATTATTTGGAGAAGATCGAAGATTGGGTAGAGCGCTACGGGAAATTTATCGGTGCAAAGCCTGTCGGTGATGGCCAAGGGGACTTGTTGCTGCTATGAAGTCCAAAGTCGTTTCCACGCGAGTTGTGCCATTCTGGCTGTTGCTGACTTTGGTCGGACTTTTACCTTTCGCCGCTTATGCACCGGCTCTTAGCGATCGCTATGGGTTTCGCGACGACTATTCGACGCTTCGCGAGTCGCAGGATGATTTGCGCACGACGTTAAATTTCTGCGCGTCACAAGGTCGTCCGCTGTATGGTTTTTTCCTGGCTCGGGTCTGCAATGTTGTCGGAGAAGTCGATAATCTCGGTTATTTGCGGGCCATCGGCGTGGGACTAGCGAGCGTCGTGGCCATACTCATGGCCTGGTCTTTACATCGCCGGATCGGACTTCAGGCCGAACTCGCCGCCGCAATTGGATTGTTGGTAGCGCTCTTACCCTCTGCGCAGGTCAAAGTGGCTTGGGCAATATGTGGCCCTCATATTTTCGGCGGTGTGTTTGGCTTAAGCGCCTTTTTATTAGCGGATGCTTCTATCGGGAAAAAAAATTGGTCTACGTTGGGCGCCGTTAGTTTGGTCATGTGTGGTGCGCTGTTCTATCAGAGCGATGTGATGCTTTATCTCGTTCCTGTGGTCGCTGCTGGGATTTTTTATGAGGGCCGACATGATTGGCGTTGGGCGCTGCGGCACGGGGTGATTTTATTTGGTGGGTTGGCCCTCGCGTTCGTTGCTATCAAAGTCTTGTTTGCTGCCGGAATTTTTATCGCCTCAAAACGAGTGAGTCTCGAGGCCGCCCCGCTGACAAAAATGGTGTGGTACGCTCAGCATAATTTGCAGGAAGCGTTCGGTCTTTTTGTGGTTCGAGACGTCTCCGGTCGAACGGCGTATGGTTGGGCGTTGGTTGTGAGTTTCAGCGTATTGCTCACACTTTGGGGTGGTCGGAGCGCGTGGCAACGTGGACGCGCGCGCGGTGTGATCTGGTTTGGTGCGCTTGTGTTGGGTCTGCTACTGGCGGGAAGTGTCACATTGATAGCGAGCGAGCGCTGGGCGACTTATCGCACCCTTTGGGCTCTGGCGGCGGTGGTCTGGTTACTCGTGCTCAGGCCGCTTCCCGTTTTTACTGACTGGCTGCGACGACTTTTTCTCGTGAGCTGCGTGTTTGTGGCGATGGCCTGCGCTTATTGGAATACACGTTATCTTTTTGCCGAGCCACAAGCGGCGGAGCTGGCGATTATCGAACAGGCAGCCTTGCGCGTGGCTGCCATAAAATCGCCCCGTGTGCTGTTGATTTTGGAAAAAGCCGGTGAGTCACGCGCCCCGTTGCGCTGGCTGGATGAATTTGGCTCCAATTCTTCGGACTGTGAATGGAGTCCCAAGGAGATGCTCCGCGTAGCGTTAAGGAGTCAGGGATCGACTGGTGTCGCGGCGGAGCGCGCGATGCGGTTTAAGTCGAGTTTGGACCGTCCGGTTGATACCTCGGCGTACGACGTGGTTATCGATATGCGCCTCGAGAGCCTGCGTTAAACCTAAATCCCGCAGTTGAAGTGATGATTTCGGCTCCAACGGGAGCGTATGGGGTGGTGTGAGGGTCGTGATCTGGAGGGATAGTTTGCAACTGCGGTGCAGTTGTCGTGATCCACTCGTAAAGGCGCAGGTAGCCAGTGCGTAATTGCTCAGCCCAGCCACCGCTGATAGAGACTTGTAGTTCTTTTTGTTAATTGTGGTCGTTGCGCGCATACTTGCGCTCAACGGGATAGACGACCCACAGCCCGTCCAGCTTCAGATCGGCGCGGGCGACGTGCATCGAGTTCGTCATCGCAGGGGCGTCGGCCCATTTCACCTCAACGCCTATTGGCCGCCCGCCGCAGCAAACGGCCAGCGTCGCGAGCCGACGCGAAGCAGGGCCACGTGCCCGAAAAAATGGCACGGAAAACCGCCGGACTGTCTCGCCTCATCGGCACGCAAGCTCAACGTCGAGATTGCGATTACCTGCGTCAGCCGGCGACCAATACCTCGGGATGCTTGCGGGCAATATCGAGCAAGCGCAACGCCGCCCCGGTCGGTTTCCTTCGCCCGCGCTCCCAACTCACGGCAGTCACGGTCGGGATGTTCATCATCGCGGTAAAAATCGGTTGGCTAACATTGAGCTTCTTGCGGATTGATCGCACTTGCGAGGGCGTTAGCGGTTTAACCGGCGAGGGCAGCGGCATCGTCGCCGTGCGCAGGGTAAGCTTTTGCTTTCCCCTCAGGTGATGGACAAACGCCTCTACGCTGCCGACGAGATCGTCGGCCTTGAATTCAATGTCCTTGGTTTTCATGTCTGAATTCTCGTTCGATGATTTCGACGGCGACCCTCAACCGTTTCTTCTGATCAGGGGTGAGGTTCTGCGACTACGCCTTGGTATAAATATAAAAGAAAACGACCGCTTGGTGCCGGTGAAGATAAAGGTAGATGACCCTTGCGCCGAGCAACCGCTTCGCGGCTCTTTCTACTATGCTAAAAAAAGCGAGCCAGCCGCGTGCGCGGTTTACTGGCTCGCCGAGGAGCGATGGGTTCAGCTCCAGCTGATATCGGTCTTCGAAAACGGCAGTTGCCGGATGCGTTTACCGGTGGCGGCGAAGATAGCATTGGCCACAGCGGGGGCGAGTGGCGGCAGCACAGGTTCGCCGAGTCCGGTGGGTGGATTATCGCTTAGTAGGAAGTGACACTCGATCTTCCGGGGTGCGTCAGGCATGCGCAGGAGTTGGTATTCGGCGAGGTTGGCCTCGACGATGCGACCGCGCTCGATGTTGAGTTCTTGGCGCCAGGCGGCGCTGAGGCCGTCGACGATGGAACCTTCAACTTGGTTTTCGGCGCCGCTCAGGTTGACGATTTGCGAGCCGACATCGGCGACGCAGACCACGCGATCCACGCGGAGTTCGCCGGTTTTGGAGACGGTGACCTCGGCGACTTGGGCAATGTAGCCGCGGTGGCTGAAGTGAAACGCGATACCTTGACCCTGGCCGCGAGGAAGTTTTTTGCCCCAGCTAGATTTTTCGGCAACGAGTTTGACCACGGCTTTCATGCGCGCGGCGTTATAGGGTGTTCCACGTTCTCCCGTGCCGGGGACGGTGCCGTGATCACCCAAGATTTCGAGACGCACATCGAGCGGATCGCGGCCAGCGGCGTGGGCGAGTTCATCAATGAAGCTCTGGTAGACGAAGGCGAACACGCAACTGCCGGGCGCGCGCCACGGCCCCATGGGGATGCCGTTGTCGATCACGCTGCTAAGGCCGAGGTGATTGGGGATAAATCGGCTGGGGAATTCATCCGCACTGAGTCCGCCGGCGAAGAGGATGGTGTGATTGCGCCAGGCGGTAATTTTACCTGAGGCGTCTACGCCGCCTTTAAGGAAATGAAAACCGCCCGGGCGGAAATGATCATGGCGAAGGTCGTCTTCGCGCGTCCATGTGAGTTTTACTGGGATACCAGCTTTTTGGGCTATGGCTGCGGCCTCGATCACGAAATCGGCGCTGAGGCGGCGACCGAAACCTCCGCCAGCGCGGAGGATGTGGACGGTGATGTTGGCTTTGGGAATGCCGAGGACCTTGTTGAGCATATCGGCACCGGCGCCGGGATTTTGCGTGGGGGCCCAAATCTCGGCGTGGTCGGCGGTGACGCGAGCCGTGCAGTTTTGCGGCTCGAGATTGGCGTGTGAGATGAAAGGATAAGAATAAGCTCCCTCGACGGTTTTGGTTGCCGCGGCAAACGCGGCGTCGATATCGCCGTCTTTACGCACGACGTTACCCGTGCCTTTGGCGGCGAGGGCTTGGGCCTGTTGGGTGAAGTTGTCCCAGCTGTCGTTGGCGTGGGCGCCCTCGTTCCAGACGATCTTGAGTTGGCGTCGTGCAGAGAGCGCGGCCCAAGTGGAATCGGCGAGAATGGCCACGCCGGGCATGAGTCCGCGTAGGTCACTCGTGCCTTCGATGATGAACGCATCTTTCACGCCCGGGAGGGTTTTGATGCGCTCGAGATTGGCGGAGACAACCTTGCCGCCGAAGACGGGGCATTTTTCAAACACGGCGTAGGCCATGCCTGGCAGTTTGAAATCCAGGCCGAAGAGGTTTTGGCCGGTGACGATTTTTTGGTTGTCCACGCCGCTGATGCGGCGGCCGAGTAACTTGAAATCCTTCGCGTCTTTAAGGACGGCTTTCTTGGCGTCAGGGACGGGTAGGGTCGCAGCTTTGGCGACGAGGTCGCGGTAGGCGAGGGAGCGTTTGCTGGCGTAGTGGTGAACAACTGCGGCTTCAGCCACGCACTCACTGGCGGGGACGCCCCAAGTCTGAGCTGCAGCTTCGACGAGCATGATACGGGCGGTGGAGCCGAGTTGGCGAAGGAGCGTGTAAAACGTGGGGGTCGATGTGCTTCCACCGGCTGCCTGGCTCCCATAGATGGCGTTGAGGTCGGCCATTTGGACGGTGACGGATTGCCAGGGTGCTTCGAGATCCTCGGCGAGGAGCATCGGGAGCGAGGTTTTTACCCCTTGGCCAGAGTCGGGGCGCGGGGCAATGAGGGTAATCGAACCGTCGAGGCCGAGGCTGATGAAGGCGTTGGGCGTGAAGTCGCCGGCGGGCGCGCTTTTGGCAATCTCAGCGGCCTGAATATCGCCGGAGGTTTTTAAAAATGATCCGAGGATGAGACCACCACTGGCGACGGACGTGAGGCGCAAGAAATCGCGCCGGTCGAGCGCGGGCATGGCGGGCGGCGTAGGGGCTTCGTAAGGATTCATTTGGCGGCCTCCTTTGAGTTGCTGACGTTGGAGAGTTCGGCGGCGCGATGAATACCGGCACGGATGCGTAAGTAGGTGCCGCAGCGGCAGAGGTTGCCGGCCATAGCGTTGTCGATGTCTTCGTCGGTGGGCTTAGGATTTTCCGCGAGTAGGGCTGATGCGGTCATGAGTTGGCCGGCTTGGCAGTAGCCGCATTGGGCGACGTCCAGCTCGCACCAAGCTTTTTGAAGGGGATGGGTGCCGTCGGCAGAGAGGCCCTCGATGGTGACGATGGACTTGCGACCGACGCCGGAGACCGGGGTCATGCAAGCTTGGACGGGTTGACCGCCGATATGAACGGTGCAGGCGCGGCACTGGCCGATGCCGCAACCGAATTTGGTGCCAACGAGGTCGAGGTGATCGCGGAGCACCCACAAAAGTGGGGTCTCGGGAGCCACGTCCACGGTACGGGACTGGCCGTTAACTTGCAGGGTGAACTTAGCCATGGTAGTGAATAAGTGGTATGGGGCGGGGGTGAGAAAGACGGATCACGAAGATGGACGTCACAATCAAGTTGTCGGCCGCGTTGAGCGGCGAGCAACCCAGTCGATGACAGCGTTGGGATCGGACTCGAAACGCCAAACGAGGTTAAGGAATTCGTGGGGGAGAATTTGGTGCTGTTTAAAAAACGCGCGATCTCCTCCGCACCCGTACATCAGTGCCGGAGGAAGTTCGCCGCGGAGTTTGGCGAGGGCCTTGGGCAGGAGGCGTGGTAGCCAGGAAATTTCGCGCACAGCATCGGACTTGGCGGGCAGAGTCTCAGGATCGAGGGTGGCCTTGGAGGGACGTGAATTTTGCGCGTTGTGGAAATAATCGCGCCGAACGAGCTCAATGGCGTGGGCTTGATCGTAACTCGGTTCGCCGTAGCCCGAGAGGTCGTCGACGTAATCGTAGAGGTGCTGCGCGTTGATACCGTTGGCCGTGAGGAACGCCGTATCTGCTGGCGACAGTAGTGTGGCGGGAGTGGCGTTGCCTTGGGCAAAACGGTTGGTGGCGCGATCGTAAACAGCGCGGAATCCGGCGGAGAATTCGTAATGATTCATGATGGGCGCAAAAGAGATAACGGACGAATCAGATCTCGCTTGGCAAGTCCTCGCGGTGAAAAAACCAAGCTATGCTGTGAGTAGTAAAAATTAATCGGCTGGGCGGAAGTCGATCAGGCGCTTAAATCGATCCACTTGATGTACGATGACATCGAGGCGTGTGTTTAGCGTGTAGCGCTTCTTTGAGCGCCGACCGCTTAGTGTATGGCTCGATTCATCGAAGGAATAAAAATCTTCGCCCAGGGCTTCCACTGAGATGAATCCAAAGGTCATCGATTCGACCAGTTCGACGAAAAAGCCGTTACGACGGACGTCGGTAATGACAGCGGCGAAACGGGTGCGAGGTTTGCGGTCGAGTTCGCGCTCGAAAAACTCGAGAATCTTGATCTTTACGCTTTCTCGCTCGGCAAGCTGGGAGTTTTGCTCGGTGAGGCTAATATGTTCAGCAAGGCGTTCCATGCCAGCGGCGCTGTGCATGGTGTCGCCGCCGGGTTGCGGGGCGTAGCCTTCGTGTTGGACGAGGTAGTGCTGAAGTACGCGATGGACGATCAAGTCGGCGTAGCGCCGGATCGGGGAGGTGAAGTGAGTGTAATCTTTTTTATGCAGCCCGTAGTGACCGTCGGAGGTGTGGCGATAGACGGCTTTTTGGAGGCTGCGAAGGAGTTGGGTTCGCAAGGTATAACCCTGCGGATGATCGGCCAGAATCTTGAGAAGCCGTGTGACTTCTTTGCGGTGAGAAAGATCGCCGACTTGGATTTTGAAAGTCTCGAGGAGTAGGCGGAATTCGCCGAGGCGCTCGGCGTCGGGGTCGTCGTGGGCGCGGTAAAGCGAAGGTAGTTTTTGTGTGCGCGTGAGGTGGGCGACGGCTTCGTTGGCGGCGAGCATGAACTCTTCGATGAGTTGATGGCTTTCGTCGTGCTCGATTTTTTCTAGGCGCTCGGAGTAACCGTCTTTGTCGACGAAGATTTTCGTCTCGGGCATGTCGAGATCGAGGCTGCCGTGGGCCATGCGATCAGCGCGGAGCTGGGCGGCAATTTTCCACAGTGCGCGAATCCAAGTTTGCAGGTCTTTCAGCTCGGTGTCGGTGAGATCGCGAAGGGCGCGCCCTGTGGAGCCGGTCTGGTGTTTTGGCGGAAGTGGGAGATCGCGGATTTTTTGAAGATCGTCGGTAAATAGGAAGGCGTAGGCTTGTTTATAAGTCAGGCGCTTGCGGGAACGGATGATAGTATTGGCGTAAGTGGCGGGCTTAGGTTTGCCGTTTTTAGTGAACGTGAGAAATACCGCTTTGCAGAGGCGGTCCTGGGCTTCGACCAGTGAACAGAGTCCGTTGGAAAGTTTTTCCGGCAGCATCGGAATGACAGTGCCGACAAGGTAGGTGGAGTTGCCGCGCGCTTGTGCTTCCCGATCTAGCGCGGTGCTTGGGCGGACGTAGCTGGAAACGTCAGCGATGTGGATGCCGATGCGAGTGTCGCCATCAGGGGTGATTTCGTATGAGAGCGCGTCGTCAAAATCTTTGGCGTCGTCGGGATCGATTGTGAATACAGGAATCTCGCGATAATCGATTCGACCGGCGGCGTCTTTGGCGGGGACGCGGTCGGGCAGGGCCGCCGCTTCGCGCTCGACGTCGGCAGGGAAACTGGTGGCGAGATTGAATTTTTCGTAGATACCGAGAAGTTCCGCGCGGGGTTCGTGGGTGCGACCGAGGCGCGTGGTGATCGTGCCGGTGAGTTGTTTGCGGCGGTCCGTCCAGACGTCGAGTTTTACGACGATTTTGTCGCCAACAGAGACTTCGACGGCGGATGGTTGAACGATGATAGACTGGATGAAGCGTGGATCGTCTGGGGTGACGATGAGGGAGCGACCTGACCGGATGACGTTGCCAACAACCGAGAGTTTATCACGCGTGATGATGCGAGTGACGCGGCCGACGGTTTCTCCAGGGCGACGGCCGGTGGCACCGGGATAAGCGCGGACGGCGACGGTATCACCGGGAAGTGCCACGCCCGTGTCGTCTGGCGAAATTTGCATTGCCGGCGTGTCAGGGCCGGTTGGAGCGTTGGCGAGAACGACAAAGGCGGATCCGCCAGCACGAAACTGGATGCGTCCGTAAAGTTCGCGTGGATCGATTACGGGTGCTGGTGAGGATTTGCCTTGCGGGCGCGTGACGGCCGTGGGTTCCACGGAAAATTTAGATTTTCCTTTCGCTGGGCGAGGGGTAGATGCGATAGGCTTAGCGGTGAAGACCTCGGTGGGCGCAATCGGGGTGAAGCCACCTCGGGGCGTCGGTTGGAAAATTGGGCGGGCTTCGACTTTTTGATTTTGAACGTGCGCTTTGAAGCGCTCCTTTAGGTCGGGTTTGGGCTTTCCCATCGGACGAGAGTTGAGTTCAACGCGACCGCCTTCGCCTAGTCGGATCTCACGAGTTTTTACCAGCTGGCGAATTTCGCTAGCGAGTGCGGCGCTGTGCTTCTTATTGAGGCCGAGCAAGCGGCCTAAAATAAAATTATTAGCAGGGCGGTAATCGGACTCGCTAAGTTTGGCGAGGAGGCGTTCGCGGAGGGTCATTTTAAGAGTGGTTGGCGCTGAGCGCGTTCCAAGTTTTCTGATTGGCGTAGGAAACCCATGTGTGTAGGTTCGTGCGATGAAAATCGTCCACGCAGCCAGCGAGCTGTTCCCCTACATTAAGACCGGCGGACTGGCCGACGCGGTCGGAGCGTTGACGGGTGCATTAGCCGATAAGGGACATGAGGTTTCCGTGTTTTTGCCGGGTTATAGAGTAGCGCGTGAACATGTGGATGCGGCTCGCGCCGAATTGAGATTGCGGCTCAAAATCGAGATGGGCGACCAATTCATGTCCGGCGAGGCTTGGGCGTTTTCCCCACGGAAAAATCTCACTGTGTATTTAATTTGTCGTGACGAATTTTACGATCGACGGGCGCCTTATGGTAACGGTGAACGCGATTTTGAGGACAATGCTGATCGTTTTATGTTTTTCTGCAAAGCCGTCGTGGAGACGATGCGCTTAGCGGATTTACAGGCTGATATTGTGCACGCGCATGATTGGCAGGCTGCGTTGATTCCTCTTCTCGTACGTGAGTCGGAGCGGCGGCATGGCTCAACGCTGGCGTTGAAGACCATTTTCACGATTCATAACATTGCCTATCAAGGGCTTTTCTCTGCGGCTACGTTCGCTCGCACGAATCTTCCTGAAGAGCTTAACAATATCGATGGCATCGAATATTACGCTCAAATCAGCCTGCTTAAAGGAGGAATACTTTTCGCTGATCGGGTGACGACGGTCAGTCCACGCTACGCGCAGGAAATACAGACGCCGGAATTTGGCTGCGGTCTCGACGGTGTGATCCAAACGCGGGTGGATGATCTTTCTGGTCTCATTAATGGCGTGGATGACGCTGTCTGGAATCCAGCTACAGATAAACTTTTACCGGCGCGTTACTCGGCAAAGGATTTGAAAGGTAAGGGGCTCTGCCGGGTCTCCCTCTTGCAAGCAGCGGGATTTGATCCGATGTTTAAAGGCGCGATCTACGGCATGGTTTGCCGACTCGCGGAGCAAAAAGGCATTGATCTGCTCCTCGCCAACCAAGCGTTTTTTCTCGAACGTGAAGTTAAGCTCATCGTGCTCGGATCAGGCGACAAGCGCATGGAAAACGAACTGCGCGCCCTCGCGGCTAAAGCTCCGGAAAAAGTATTTTTGAGCGCACGCCTGGATGAAGGCATGAGTCACTTGATCGAGGCTGGAAGCGATTTTTTTGTGATGCCCTCGCTATTTGAGCCCTGCGGTTTGAACCAAATGTATTCCCAAGCCTATGGAACTGTGCCGATTGTGAGTCGCGTTGGTGGTCTGGTAGACACGGTGACAGACGCCGATGAAGCGCCGAATTTTGGCACGGGCTTGATGGCGGAACCCACCGTGGCCGGTTTGTTGGATGCGCTACGTCGAGCCCAACGCTTATACGGCGATGCTCCGCGTTACGCGGCGGTGCAACAACGCGGGATGGCTAAAAATTTTAGCTGGAAAGTTGCAGCGTTGGCGTACGAGAAACTGTATCTTGACGCCCTGTGAGGCGGCACGGCGCTTTAAAAATGCGCTCGCTGGGGCCCGGTAGCACGTAAGTTTTTTTGTGCTCTCGTGATGCTGGACTTGCAAAAGGGCGATGCTGGCACTTCTTCGGCGAGGATGTCTGTCTCGCCAACCTTGGTCTGGTTTCGTCAGGATCTGCGTTTGCAGGATAATCCGGCCTTGGCCGCGGCAATCTCGCGCGGTGGCGCGATTATTCCGGTTTATATTTTTGATGATACCGCTGAGGACAAATGGCCGCTGGGCGGCGCTTCTCGCTGGTGGTTACATCATGCGCTTGCCTCCTTAGAAGCCAGCCTTCGTGAGCGGGGTTCCCGACTAGTCATCGCGCACGGGGCATCGGCCGAAACGCTCCGCGCACTCATTGCTCAAACGGGGGCGGGAGCGATTTTTTGGAATCGGCGGTATGAACCGGCTATTATTGCCCGCGACGCGGTGATTAAGACTGAGCTCACCGCGGCGGGTATCGACGCCAAGAGTTTTAATGCGTCGCTCTTGTTTGAACCACATACGATTCAAAATAAACAAGGTCGGCCTTTCCAAGTATTCACGCCATTTTGGAAACACTGTCTTACTCAGCCAATTCCGTCGGTAACGAAAATAAATTCAGCTCTGTTTTCAGCTCCCGCCAAGTGGCCGAATTCGGCGACGCTGGATGAACTAAAATTGCTGACCAAAATTGGCTGGGATGCCGGTTTCAGCGCGGCCTGGCAACCAGGCGAAGCGGGCGCAGCGGCCCGACTCAAACAGTTCGTTTCGCGAGCGATGGACGATTACTCTGATCGTCGCAATTTGCCGGACCGTGACGGCACCTCACTCCTTTCGCCCTGGTTGCATTTCGGCGAGTTGAGTCCGCGGCAAGTCTGGGAGGCGGTCGCGGCGCGTTCGAAGGATTCAGGAGTGTTTCCTTCGAGCAACGGGGCGCGGGTGTTTTTGAGTGAGATCGGCTGGCGTGAATTTGCGTATCACCTGATGTTCCATTTTCCACATACGCCGGAGCGACCTTTGCGCGTGGAATTTGAGAAATTTGGTTGGGCCGAGGATGTCGGCGGCAAGAAATTGCGTGCCTGGCAACGGGGTTCGACGGGGTATCCGATCGTCGACGCAGGTATGCGCCAGCTGTGGCATACGGGCTGGATGCACAATCGCGTACGCATGGTGGTGGCTTCGTTTTTAGTAAAACACCTCCGGCTAAATTGGACGCACGGGGCGGCGTGGTTTTGGGATACGCTTGTCGATGCTGATCTGGCTAGTAACACGCTCGGCTGGCAATGGAGCGCGGGCTGTGGGGCGGATGCCGCACCATATTTCCGTGTCTTCGCGCCGGTGTTGCAAGGGATGAAATTCGATAGCGCGGGCGATTATGTAAGGCGCTGGGTGCCAGAATTGGCAAAAATGCCGGCGGAATTTATTCATGCGCCTTGGGAGGCCCCGGCGGCGGTGCTGGCCCGCGCTGGCGTCGAGTTGGGAAAAAATTACCCCGGCCCAATCGTGAATCACGCGGCGGCTCGGGCGGCGGCTTTGGCGGAGTTTAAGCGACTCCGCGGTGGACCGGCGAATGCTTCGGAGCAGCTCGACTTGGAGGCACAGGCATGAGTGCAGCGAAGCGCGTGCGTGCCCTCGTGATTGTGCTTGGTGACCAGTTGGATGCGGACTCGGCCGTCTTTGATGGTTTCGACGCTAAGCATGATGTCGTGTGGATGGCCGAAGTTGCCCAGGAATCGGAGCACGTCTGGACGAGCAAGCAGCGCATTGCGGTTTTTATAGCCGCAATGCGACATTTTCGTGAGGCGCAGCGCGCGCTCGGGCGCACGGTGCATTATACAGAGTTAGAGGATGGTAAAAATACGCAGACGCTCGCGGGAGAATTGGGACGAGTGATTGCGGAGCTGAAGCCTGAGCTCTTACTGATGACTCAAGCTGGGGAGTGGCGCGTACAGGCAGCGGTGGCAGCGGTGGCTAAAGCTGAAGGCTTGAATTTGGAAGTGAGAGAAGATCGACATTTTTTCTGTTCACGCGCTGATTTCGTCGCGCACGCGGAAGGCCGAAAGATGTTACGAATGGAATTTTTCTATCGGGAGGTTCGCAGGAAAAATAAGGTGTTGCTCGACGCCGCCGGCGAACCGGAGGGCGGACAATGGAATTACGACCACGACAATCGCGGGAGTTTTACCAAAGGTGGTCCGAAGGCAGAGAAGTTGCGCGCGCCGCTGTTGATCCTACCCGATGCGCTCACGCGTGAGGTGCTGGCGTTGGTCGAGCGACGGTTTGCGCAGCATCCGGGCGACTTGAAGAACTTTGCCTGGCCGGTGAATCCCGAAACCGCTCGGGCGACGCTCGCTGATTTTATTGCGCATCGGCTCGGTGATTTCGGGAAGTTTCAAGATGCGATGTGGACGGATGAACCTTGGCTTTTTCACTCACGCATCTCGGCAGCGATGAATCTGAAATTGCTCAATCCACGCGAGGCGGTGGTGGCGGCGGAGAGGGCCTATCGTGAAGGGCGCGTGGAGCTGGCGAGCGCGGAGGGTTTCATCCGGCAGATTCTCGGTTGGCGCGAATACGTGCGGGGAATTTATTGGCAATTCATGCCGAGTTACGTGGGTTTGAATGCGTTGGGGGCGAGGGAGAAGTTGCCCGATTTTTACTGGACGGGCGCTTGTGAGATGAACTGTCTGCGGCAGAGTATCACGCAAACGCTGCAACACGGTTACGCGCATCATATTCAGCGTTTAATGGTGACGGGACTTTATACGCTCTTGCTCGGGGTCGAGCCGCAGCGGGTGCATGAATGGTATCTGGCGGTTTTCGTCGATGCGGTGGAGTGGGTAGAGTTACCCAATACACTTGGAATGTCGCAGTACGGCGACGGCGGTATCATGGCGTCGAAGCCCTATGCGGCCACGGGGAAATATATAGATCGGATGAGTAATTATTGCGCGGGGTGTCGGTTTGATCCGACGAAGTCGACTGGTGCCGATGCGTGTCCCTTTACGACGCTTTACTGGGATTTTCTGCTGCGCCACGAGACGCTGTTGGCCAAGAACCAGCGCATGGCGTTGCAGGTAAAAAATGTGGCGCGATTGAAAGCGTCGGATCGGGTGGCTATCCAAGCGCGCGCGGATGAGATTCGGGCGAACGGAGGATCGCCCTTGGCGGTTGGACTCTTGGGTATTTAGGTTTAACCTGTCGTCATGCCTAAAATGCGCAAAAAATCTGATCTGCCGTCCAAACCATGCGTGGTCTGCGGTCGGCCTTTTGTGTGGCGTAAGAAGTGGGAAAAAGTTTGGGCCGAAGTGAAATTTTGCTCGGATGCTTGTCGGATGCGGAAAGGGCGAGTGGCGCATGACTGATGCGATTTTTAAGCGTGTGGTGCGAATTGAGCGACCTGCGGCGGAGGTGTTTGCCTGGCACGAACGGCCGGGGGCATTTGGGCGGTTGTGTCCGCCTTGGGAGCGCGTGGAAGTGACGCGTCACGTGGGGGGCATTAAGGATGGCGCGCGTGTTTCGCTCCGCACGAAGGTAGGGCCGATTTGGGCGAAGTGGGAAATCGTGCATCGAGATTACATCGAGGGACGACAATTTCGTGATGTGTTGCTGAGCGGACCTTTTGCGCGCTGGGAACATTTGCACCGCATCGAACCGGTGGGGCCGAGTGCGTGCGAGTTAACGGACGAGATTCATTACCGGCTCCCTCTGGGTATGCTTGGGCGGCTCGGTGGTGCTGCGTTTACAAGTCGGCAGTTGGAGCGGATGTTCGCTTATCGGCATGCGGTCACGAAGGCGGATCTCGAGCACGTTTCGTCCGGCCCGCGGAAGTGTATTTTAGTTTCAGGTGCCTCTGGTTTGGTCGGGCGCACGCTTGAGGCATTTTTGATCACCCAAGGGCACTCGGTTAGGCGCTTGGTTCGCCGGAAGCCGCAAGCACCTAATGAATTTAGCTGGGATCCTCCGCGCGGAAAAATAGATCGAGCTGCGCTTGTGGGTGCGAATGCCGTGATGCATCTCGGTGGAGCAAACGTAGCGGCTGGACGTTGGTCGGCGACGCGCAAAGCCGAGATTTTGTCGAGCCGCGTAGACGGGGCGCGAACTTTGGCGTTGGGCATTGCGGCGCTGACAGTCCCCGAGCGGCCCGAAGTTTTTGTGAGTGCGGCCGCAGTAGGCTTTTATGGTGAACGGGGGCAAGAGCGGCTCACGGAGCAAACTACGCTCGGGGCAGGATTTTTAGCGGGCGTGTGTGAGGCGTGGGAAAATGAGCTCGCGGGAATCGAAAAGCTAGGTGTGCGCACTGTGGCTTTACGAACAGGCGTGGTGCTATCGCCTGCGGGCGGTGCATTGGCGAAAATGTTGCCCGCTTTTTTAATGGGGTTCGGTGGACGCATAGGCGCAGGGGACCAGTGGATGAGCTGGATTACGCCTGATGATTTATGCTCGATGTACGAGTGCGCGGTTACGGATAATACGTTGCATGGCGCATACAATGCGGTGGCGCCGGAGCCGGTGACGAACGCAGAGTTTACCTCGGTCTTGGCGCAGGTGCTGCGGCGACCGGCAATCTTTCCAGTGCCGACATGGGTCCTTAGGACGGTGTTTGGCGAAATGGCGGATGAGACGCTCCTAGCGAGTACACGTGCGGTGCCGGCTCGATTGCAGAAGACGGGTTTTATCTGGCGGCAACCTAATTTGGAGAGTGCGTTGCGCCACGTGTTAGGGCGCTGAATAACATATTTGATCATGAATGACACAATCGCGGTGGTGGGTGGGGGAATTTCTGGGCTATTATTGGCGCGGACGTTGCGCGAGCGCGGGGCCAAGGTTATCATCTTGGAAAAAAGTCGTGGACTAGGTGGTCGTTTGGCGACGAAGCGTGTAGGTGGGGTGGTTTTTGACCAAGGTGCGCAATATTTCACTGCTAAGACCCCTCGTTTTGCGGCCTTGGTCGAAGCGTGGCGCAGCCAAGGCGTTGCGTGCGCTTGGCCCGAGGCCTCCACGCATCGTTCGATCGGTAAACCGAGTATGAATGCACTCGGCAAATTTTTAGCTGAAGGGCTTGACGTGAAACGCGAGGCCAAGGTTTTAAGCGTACGGCGCGTGGACAAAATGTGGGATGTAGAAGTGGAAAATCAGCCGACCTTACGTGTGGACCAACTTGCGTTGACCGCTCCTGTGCCACAGTCGCTTGCGTTATTGAAAGCAGGGAACGTGGAACTTCCGGCGGAAGTCGCAGTTAACTTGGCCTCGCTGCGTTATCATCCGTGTCTGGCTTTGTTGGTGACCTTGGGCGGTGCGAGTTTGGTGCCGGTTGAGGGCATGGTTTTTTCGGAGGGACCGGTGCGCTGGATCGCGGATAATGTTAAAAAAGGTATTTCACCGGCGGGGGCTGCGGCGGTGACCGTTCATCTTAGTCCAGCTTTTGCGGCTGAGCATTATGCGAAGTCCGAATTGGAACTTTTCCCGATGATTGAGCCGTTGATTGCGCCGTGGTTGGGCGCGCCGGTGGTGAACGTGGCGTTGCACCGCTGGAAATTTAGTGAACCGATCACGGTGTTTCCGGAACCGTGCGTGTGGCTCGACGAGTTAGGGCTCGGTTTTGCTGGTGATGCGTTTGGCGGGGCGCGCGTCGAAGGCGCGGCGCTTTCGGGTTGGGCGCTCGCGGATAAAATGGGGGCTTAATTTGGGCCCATGATTGAAATCGTCATCATCGGTGCGGGACTAGCGGGTCTGACCTGTGCGCGGCGCTTGCACGCTGCGGGGGTGAGTTGTGTCGTGTTTGAGGCGGGGGATGCGGTCGGAGGTCGCGTGCGCACGGACATCGTGGAGGGATTTCGGTTGGACCGAGGTTTTCAGGTTTTTCTCACGGCTTATCCGACGGCACGGGTGTGGCTCGACTATGAGCAGTTGCAGTTGCGGGATTTTGCGGCGGGTTCGCGGGTGCATTGCGATGGGGCGATGCACGAGGTGAGTGATCCCTGGCGTGACCCGGGGGCGTGGTGGGCGACGTTGCGCGCGCCGGTGGGTTCGCTGGCGGATAAAGTAAGGATTGCGACGCTGCGGCGGGCGGCGCGGCGCGGGTCCTTGGCTGAATTGTGGGCGCGACCGGAGACGACCGCTTTGGCCGCGCTGCGGGCGCATGGGTTTAGCGAACGCATGATTGAGAGGTTTTTGCGGCCTTGGTTTGGTGGGATTTTTTTGGATCGAGAATTGGAGACTTCGAGCCGGATGTTGGAATTTGTTTTTCGGATGTTTGCCGAGGGGCGCGCGGCCTTGCCGGCGGCGGGCATGCAGGCGATTCCGGACCAACTAGCGGCAGGATTGCCAACTGGAACGGTAAGGCTCGGGGCGCGGGTGGCGCGGGTGGAGCCAGGCGCACTTTTTCTAGATAGTGGTGAGCGCATCGCCGCGCGGCATATCGTCGTAGCCACGGAAAACGCGGGGGGGGCTGCGCTCTTGCCCGAGGTTGCGGTACCGAAATGGCGGGCGACGACGACGATTTATTTTGCAGCGGCGAAAAGCCCGTTGTGCGCGCCGATGTTGGTGTTAAACGGCGAGGGGCGTGGTTATGTGAACAATCTGGTGGTCTTGAGTGATGTGTCGCCGAGTTATGCACCGGCGGGGCAGGCCTTGGTGGCGGTGTCGGTGTTGGGCGAGCCTGCGCTGGAGGAGCGCGCGTTGGTTGAACGTGTACGCGAGGAACTGCGCGCGTGGTTTGGCGCCAAGGTGACTGATTGGCGTTGGCTGCGGAGCTATCGGTTGCCGCGGGCTTTGCCGGCGCGGACCCCGTTGGTGCGCGTGCAACCTGTTGAGGTGCGGCCAAGGGTATGGATTGCGGGTGATGGGCGAAGCTCGGCGTCGATTCAGGGTGCGATGGAGAGCGGTGAAGCGGTGGCGGCGGAAATTTTACATACAAAGTGAGCAGGGCTAGTTGGAAAAGAGTCTTTCCATCTGCCGGATCTCGCGCTTTGTTGAAAGTGTATGGATAAAACCTTCGTCATCTGTAAGCCCGACTGCATGGATCAAAAGCATGTCGGAACTGTAGTGGAGCGCTTTGAGCGAGCCGGTTTCGAGATCATTGGGTGCAAAATGACCCGCTTGGATCCGACGGTGTTGCGCGAGCACTACGCTCATGTGGCTTCCAAGCCTTTTTACCCGGAGATCGAGGCTTTCATGAGCTCGCGTCCCGTGATCATGCTCGCGCTCAAAGGACCGGGCATCGTCGCCAAGGTGCGCGATTTACTCGGGCCGACCGATTCTCGTAAAGCCGCCAAGGGCACCATCCGCGGTGACTTCGGCACCGAGATGATGAAGAACGTCTGCCACGCGTCCGACACGGATGAAAATGCCGCGATCGAGTTGGCCCGCTTTTTTAAGGCTTCTGAGCTTTTCGCCTAAAGCGATTTGAGTTCGAGTACGAATTAACAAAAACCCCGGCCTGTTTTAGGCCGGGGTTTTTTGTGGACGCGCTGAACTCGCGTTGAACGGGCTCGTCGTCGTGATTTTTTATTGGGCCTGTTTGGCGACCTTGAATTCCGCCGGGCGTTGGCCGCGGGGCAGGGCGAGCAAATCGTAGTCTTGGAAGCCCGAAATTTTCACGGTGGCGAATTCGCCGACAGGCAGGTCTTGGGTCACGTAGACGCGGCCATCGATGTCCGGCGCATCGGCGTCGCCACGGGCGATGCCCGGTTCTTCGACGAGCACGCGCAAGGTCTGGCCGACGTGGCTTTGGCTCACCCCGGCGGCGATTTCTTGCTGGAGCTTCATCAGGCGGTGCCAGCGGGCTTCCTTGGTCTTGGCGGGAATCTGGTTTTCCATCTTCGCGCCGCGGGTGCCTTCTTCTTGAGAGTAACGAAATACTCCGAGGCGTTCGAATTTCGTTTCACGGATGAAGGTTTCGAGTTCGGCGACGTCGGCCTCGGTCTCGCCGGGGAAGCCCACGATAAAGGTGGTGCGTACGGCGATGCCGGGAATGCCAGCGCGGATGCGTTTGATGAGATCGCGGATGTAATCACCGCTGGTCTCGCGTTGCATGGCGCCGAGCATGTTGTCGCTGATGTGCTGGAGCGGGATGTCGATATAGCGGGCGACCTTGGGGCACTCGGCGATGGTGTGGATGAGCTCGTCGCTCCAATGCGCGGGGTGCGTGTAAAGCAGGCGAATCCAGAAATCACCCTCGATGGCGTTGAGTTCGCGCAAAAGCGTCGTGAGTGCTGTGCCGCGCGTCGAATCGACGGGTGTGCGGGAATTAGGGCGCTGTTCCCAGGTGTCCATGCCGAAGAACGTGGTGTCTTGGGAAATGAGGTTGAGCTCTTTGACGCCTTCTTTGACGAGCTGGCGGGCTTCGGCGACGACGCTCTCAACGGTGCGGCTGCGATGACGGCCGCGGATCTGCGGGATGATGCAGAACGTGCAAGGATGGTTACAGCCCTCGGCGATTTTCACGTACGCGGTGTGCTTCGGCGTGAGGCGGAAGCGAGGGGTGTTGAAATCGGGAATGTAAGTCGAGCGCGCGGTGACAAAGTTTTCCGGGACTTGGCCGGCGGCGCGGTCTTTGGCGAAAAGGCCTTCGATAATCGGAGCGACCTTGGTGACTTGGTCGAGGCCGATGAACGCATCGACCTCGTCGTTGAGCGACGAGGATAGGTCTTTGGAGAAGCGCTGCGACATGCAGCCGGCGACGATAAGTTTTTGCTCTTTACGGCGTTTTTTCATGCCGCGGTTTTGATGCACCTCAAGAATGTGGCCGATCGATTCTTCCTTGGAGGAGTCGATGAACGAGCAGGTATTGACGATGACCACATCGGCCAGCTCGGCTTCGGGGATGACGCTCATGCCGGCCTGGTGAAGATGGCCGATCATGATTTCGCTATCGACGAGATTTTTTGCGCAACCGAGGGAGATGAGGCTGACCTTGATCATGACTTAAAAGTAAGGGCGGACGTCTGAGCCGGGTGAATAAAAAACCGCGGCATGGGCCGCGGTTTAAATGATTAAGCCTAGGGGAAGAGCGTTACTTCTTAGCCGGGGTCTTGGTGCGGGCCTTCTTGCGTTTGAGATAGGCGGAGCGGCGTTTACGTTTGATGTACTTGTTGAGTTGTTGGCCCATGATTGGTGTGCGTTAAAACTTAAGATGTTTCACGGCGTTGAGGGTGAGTCAAGCACCGCGGTGGGTGAGGTAAACTGGAGGTGAATTTACGGGACTTCGTAAACTTCAAGTAGGGCTAGGCCACTGCTGCCGTTTAGGCCCGAAAGTTGGGCCGTATAGCTGCCGGGAGCCAAAGTTATCAATAATATGGCATCGTTACTGTTAGCGTCAGTGATGGCGAAAGCGCCCACGCTATTGCCGACCGTGGTGAGTTGGGGGAGCCCATCCCAGTTGTCGTTGCGGGCGATGACGGCGGAGCCAGAGAAGAGATCTAGTTTGGGGTTAGCCATGACCCCCGGCACTCCGAGTGCGGTGAGTCCAGGACCGATGGCGCGTATTAGCATGGTTTTGGCGGTACTGCCCCCGATCACAAAGCCGGTGGTGAGTATGGCATCAGCACTCATTTGTTTGAGCACGGCTAGGTTGATGAGTCTTGGGGTGGAGGCGACAAAGTTGCTGGTTGAGGTGGCGTCGTAAATTTCCGCTATCACGCTACCGCTACCGCCGTTGGTGTCGCCCACGCGAATGGTGTAACCACCAAGCGTGGTGTCGGATTTGTAGACAGCGGCGTCCTTACTCGTGGGTTCGGCGTAGTTGAAGGCGCCTACAGTGCTGAAGGCCTTTTTTAAGTTATCGGCTCCCGCCCAGTTATCGTTGCTCTCAATAACGGTGCTGCCGGACAGTAGTTCGAGGCGTGGATCAGGTAGCACATCGGCGAGACCAAAACCACGTAGCGCCGGCCCGGCCGCGCGGATGAGCAGAGGTTTTGTGCCACGAGTGTTTTCACCGCCCAGAGTTACCCCAAGAGTGAAATAACTTTCGGTTGCACTCAGGTTGGTGAGAATGGACAGATTGATTAAGCGACCGAAATCATTGGTCGAAGAAATCGTGAGGATGGCAGGGTTGCTCGTGACACTGCCGCTTGAATTACTGGCCACACAGGTATAGCTTCCAGCTTGTTCTGCGGAAGCTTTCGCGAGAACAAGAGGGTTCTGGGTTGCGCCGGAAATTGCGACGCCGTTGCGCTGCCAACTAAGAGTGGGCGTAGGGGTGCCGCTAACGCTGGCAGTAAAGACTACGGTGCTGCCTGAGGAGATAGTTTGGGATACTGGTGAGGAGCTAAATTTCGGGGCCGCGGTTGTCCCGTTGATAGTAAGTAGGGCGTCTTTGCTGGTGACGCTGCCGCCATTATTGCTGACTACGACAGAGTAGCGACCGGCGTCCGCTGGTTGCACATCAGCGATGGTTAAGGTGTCACTGGCAGTAGAATTTCCGTAATTCACCCCGTCTTTTTTCCACTGGTAAACGCGTGGAGTGCTGCCTTTAGCGCCCACCGTGAATACGACTGTTCGGCCCGGTAAGCTGGTCACAGAAACCGGATCGGATGAAATAGTGGGGGCGACGTAAGTATCCGTGACGGTGAGCACCATCGAGCTGGTGACCGAGCCTCGGCTGTTGGTAACTGTCACGCTCCAGGTTCCGGCGCTGGCTGCGGAAATATCAGAGAGAATAAAACTGGCGGTGCTCACTCCTTGGACGACGTTGTTTCGCCGCCATTGATATGAAAACGGTGCGCTCCCGCTCACACTGACACTGAACTCCACGCTATCGCCCTTGAGTGGGCTCTGATCATAAAGAGCAATGAGTAAAGACGGGGCGATGGTGCCTGCGTTAGCCGCGTAAAGAAAGGCGGCTCCGGATTTGTCATCATCGGTAAGGGTGTCGATATCGCCCGCGGTGCTGTTCATGACCGCGGAGACGAATTGGCCTGCTTGGTCGGGATGACTTAGGCCGATGACATGGCCAAATTCATGCAGAGCGACGCGCGAGAATTCGGCGTTGACGCCGCTAGTGCCACGGAGGGGCCCAGAGTAGGAATCCCATTTGTATTTGGTGTTAAACGTAACGTCGGCTTCGATGATGCGGGTGCCGATGCGAAATGAGCTGGTTACGGCTAGGGTGCTATCGCCAAAAGCCCGGCCGAAATTATCGGCCGAAAAAATCACTTCGTTGGCGAGATTGCCGCTAGCGGGTGTGGTGGTCGTGGTGCTCGTCCAATAAAACGTGCTTCGCACGAGTTGTTGGTTCCACAGTGCGAGCATTTTGGCGGCGGCGGCATTCCACGAGGCTTGGCCGTCGCTCAGGGGCGCATTTGGCGACAGCTGCAGGTTCATCACAATGGCCCCATCCGGCCAAACTGCGCTGCCGCTGGTGGTGGTGAAGGCGTGTAGGCAGGGGGCTGACAGTAGACCTGCGAGCGCTAAACACGAAAAGAAGCAGAGCAGCTTGTGCACAGAATCAGCGGGTGTTGATGGGCAATTGGCGGGATTTCTCGGCGCGAATTTCCGCGATGAATGCGGCGGGGGTGAGTGGGGTGCCGCCAAGGCGCTGTAAGGTATCGGTTAAGGTCCCCTGTGTGAGTGGATGGGAGACTTGGGCCACATTAGTGAGGGTGGCACCGTTGTCGCGGGTTACCCGATCCGTGCCGGTGATAGGATCCCGCACGATAGAGTAGCGACCGTGCGCCATGCCGACTAGAGGACATATTTGTCGTCCGTTGTTTTGGACGAACAATATATCGTTTTGCCCGAGGGTAAAACGCGGCATGCCATCCACCACCATCGTCAGTTCCCCTACGGTGCCGCCCAGAAACTCTAATGTTACCGTCGTGGGGTTGGTGCCGATGATCTGTTCTCTCACGGTCACGGTGACTCGGGTGAAAATGGCCCGACTCTTACCCTGGGTTACGAGTTCGCAGTTAATTGCGGTAACTTCACCCCATAAGACAGATTCGGATTGGGCTACAAGTTCGTTAAACGTGGGTGCGATAACGGTCGTGGCCACCGCGCATGGGATAATCAAAAGGCTCAGACTTAACGCGAGAATGCGCACATTTATATAGCATGTATTCATGGCTGAGGATGACCTGAGGCGCCGAAGACCCTGTTTTAGTTTTTTTTTAGCCTACGACCGACGACGTTAACCAGAGATTTCCAAGAGGATCTGCTGTGGGTGAAGCTAGGCTTCACCCCTGCTCGGGTGGTAGCTCGAGAAGTTTGATCTCGGGATTTTTCTCCACGAAGTAGCGCATCGTCCAATCGTTGGGGAAGAGGGCAATGGGGTTGTCGAATTTGTCGGTGCCGAAGCTCACGCCGGTTGCGATGATGAGGCGGGAGTAATCAAAGTTCTTGGCCGTGGCATCGTCAGGAAGTTTAAGCCAGCGCAGGACAGTCCACGGCGTCGGGGTGAGGCGGGATTCGGCGTTGTATTCGGATTGGAGGCGCCATTGCACGACTTCGAATTGGAGTGGGCCGACGGCGGCGAGCAGCGTGGCGCCTGGGGGAGCGTTCTTGGCGGTGAAGGATTGGACGACGCCTTCTTGAAGGAGTTGCTCAAGGCCGGCGCGGTACTTTTTCGCATCGCCGGTGTTGGGATTGGAAATGTAGGTGAAGACTTCCGAGGGGAAGCGAGGGATCTCGTCGTAGTAAATGTTGCGGTCGGTAGTAAGGGTATCGCCGATACCGAACTCGCTGTGACCTACAAGGCCGATGACGTCGCCGGGCCAAGCTTCATCCACGGTTTCGCGTTCGCGGCCGAAGAGTTTGTGTGAGGAGGAAAGGCGAACGGATTTGCCGGTGCGTTGGTGGGTGACGACCATATCGCGATCGAACTTGCCGGAGCAGACGCGTAGAAACGCGATTCGGTCGCGGTGTTTCGCATCCATATTGGCCTGAATCTTGAAGATGAAGCCGGAAAATTTTGCGTCAGTTACGGGCACTTCGCGAGCGACCGTGGGCTGGGGGAGGCCGGGAACGGTGACCGTGACGGATTTGCGCGGCGCGGGCGGAACGGAGTCTTTGAGAAAGCCGTCGAGCAGCAGCTGGATGCCGAAATTATTTACGGCGCTGCCAAAATACACGGGCGTTTGTTGGCCGGCTTGGACGGCGGCGAGGTCGAAGGGATGACCGGCGCCGTCAAGCATCTCGAGCTGGTCTTTGACGTCGCGATAGGTGTCATCGTCCATCTTGGCGCGGACTACGGGATCATCGAGATCGGTGACGCTGACAGGAGCTTGGAATTTACCACCGGGGACGCGCTCAAACAGATGGACTTCGCGGGTGCGGCGATCGAAGACGCCGCGGAATTGAGGGCCATTGCCGAGGGGCCAGATTACGGGGCATGATTTAAGGCCGAGGACGTTTTCCAATTCATCCAGCAAGTCGATCGGGCTGCGCGTGGGCCGATCGCACTTGTTCATGAAGGTGAAGATCGGGACGCCGCGGCGGCGGCAGACTTCAAAGAGTTTACGAGTCTGGGTTTCCACGCCTTTAGCGGCGTCGATAACCATGAGGGCGGCGTCGACGGCGGTGAGGACGCGGTAGGTGTCTTCGGAGAAATCTTTATGGCCGGGCGTGTCGAGGAGGTTAACCGCGCAGCCGGCGTAATCGAATTGGAGGACGGTGGAGCTGATCGAGATGCCGCGTTGTTTCTCGAGTTCCATCCAGTCAGAGGCGGTGGCGCGCTGGTTTTTACGGTCTTTGACGGCTCCGGCGAGATGAATGGCGTTTCCGTAAAGCAGGAATTTCTCCGTGAGGGTGGTTTTACCCGCATCGGGGTGCGAGATGATCGCGAAGGTACGGCGGCGGGCGATTTCCTGGACGGGCGTCATGGCTAAAGGAAGAGGGAATCGGACGCTGGGCGCAGGGGGAAGACGAAAGTGTGGCCGAGGCGTCGCGCGGGCGCGATTATAGATTGCAGTTGAGGGTGATGAATCAGCGGCGCACGGGGACGCCGCGGTCGCTGAGGTAGGTTTTTACCTGAGGGATGGTGAGAGTTCCAAAGTGAAAGAGGCTGGCCGCGAGCACGGCGCTGGCGCGACCGGCGGCTAGGACGTCGGAAAAATGGGAAAGTTGGCCGGCGCCACCGCTGGCGATCACGGGCACGGGGACTGCGTCGCTGACCGCGCGGGTGAGGGCGCAGTCGTAACCGGCTTGGGTGCCATCGGCGTCCATGCTGGTGAGTAAAATTTCTCCGGCGCCGAGTTCAGTGGCGAGGCGGGCCCAGGCGACGGCGTCGAGTTCGGTGGGGTTGCGGCCGCCGTGGGTGTAGACGCGCCAGGATTTGCCGTCGGGTTCGCGTTTGGCGTCGATGGCGAGGACGATGCATTGGGCGCCGAAGCGGTCGGAGGCGCGGCGGATGAGTTCGGGGTCCTTGATGGCGGCGGTGTTGAGGGAGACTTTGTCGGCGCCGGATTTGAGCATGGCTTCGATGTCGGCCACGGTGCGGAGGCCACCGCCGACGGTGAGGGGCATGAAGCATTGCTCGGCGGTGGCGGCGACGACCTCGTGCATGATGCTGCGGCCGTCGCTGGAGGCGGTGATGTCGAGGAACACGAGTTCGTCGGCGCCTTGGGCGTCGTAGGCTTTGGCAGATTCGACAGGGTCGCCGGCGTCGCGGAGTTGTTGAAATTTCACACCTTTGACGACGCGGCCGGCATTGACGTCGAGGCAGGGGATGATGCGGCGGGAGAGCATGGTAGTGGGCGTGATCCAAGAATGAGCAGCGGAGGGAGCGGAGCAAAAAGAAAGACGCACGTTGCGGTGCGTCTTTCGCTCGGGCGAGCCGACTGCGAGTGGTTTAGACGTGCGCGATGTCGGGATCGAAGTTGACGGCGAGGCGATAGACGTTGCCTGGACGCATGACCAGTGGGTGATCGCGCACGAGGTGTTGCAGGAAGTGAATCTTGCCGTAGTTGGTGCGGTAGGTCGGATCGTTACTGACGACTTCGGTCTCTTGCCAGACGGCTTGGAAATCGTCTTTGGCGACGGTGCAGCGGTGACCTTGTTGGCCGAGGGCGAGGGCGCCGACGACGTGGTATTTCGAGTGCGGCGCCGCGATGGCGAGCGTGTAGCGGAATTTATCCAGCGTGACCTGCTGCTTTACGGTATAGGCGAATTCGCAGCTGATCTTGGTGCCGGTGAAGGTCCACTGGACTTTCACGCTGCCTAGATTTTTGACCAATTCCTCGTTAGTGTTAACCAGTTCGGGCTGTTCGTAGCGGAAGTAGAAGGCGTTTTTGAGGCCCAGGCCAGTAACGCAGTTCTTGCCGTAGAAGGCAGGAATGGTGACGTCTTTGCCGAAGGTGAGTTCGGGCACCATAATGGGCGCGTAGACGTTGTTGGGCCAATCGAAGACGCCGGGGCAATGCGGGAACGGCAGCGTGTCAGCCGAGAGATGGCCGCCGGAGCTGACGAGCGGTATCTGCATCTGAATGCCGCTATCGACATCGCGATAAAGAAAGAGACCTTGTTCTTTGCGGTTACTTTTGTCGAAAATTACGTAGCGGCCGCTGGTGCGCGCGGGTTCAACCTTCGGGCCACCGGCAGGCATCTGGATGGTCTTGGCGAGACGTGACCACTGGCAGAGATAGCGAGCGGCGTCAAAGTTGGCCATGCGCGTGGTGTGCGCATCGTAGGCGGTTCGTTCGGCGTCGCGGAGGTCGAGGAAGCCGTGATCTTGATCTAAGTAGGTCTGGTAGAAAAACATGAACAAACGACGCAGGATGTCGTAGTATTTGATTTTCTGGTCGTCAGCGATCCAGCCGTCGCGTAGGCCCTGAAGGATCAGGCTGATACAGTGCATCTGGCCGTAAGCACCGGCGGCGCGGCCGAAGGCCCAGCCTAGCCCGTCGTTGCGGACGAGGTCGGGCATCATCTTAATGTATTTTTCCGCGTAGGTGCGGAGGGTGGGCAGCTTGCGGTCGCGCACGCCGCTGTTGGCGTGGAGCTGAAGCGAGGAGCGGATGAAAACGAAGCTCATCACGCCGTACAAATTGAAGTTACCACCGAGGCCGGTGGGGGTGGCGTCGTCGAAGAAGCCGGCGGTGCTGGTGGCGGTCATGCGCTCGACCATGCGCTCGACGAGGCGCGAGGTTTCGTCTTTTTTGGAAAGACCGAGGGAGAAACGGGCGACGGCTTTGGCGACGTTGAAGGCCTGCCAGTGGTTGTCGTAGTCTGAGCGGTGGAGGAGGGCTTTATCGATGCGTTCACGGGTCTCGTCGACGAGGCGTTCCCAGACGGGATTACGTTCTTTGGAGGGACCGAAGCAGAGAAGGCCGAGCGCGGCGTAGGCGAGACCATTTTCAGCCGGGGGCTCGGTGAACATCTGCGCGGTGATGCAGCGCGCGGCGAGGTCGACGATATCGTAGCCTTTGAGGGTGGTCTCGCCGGTCGCGCGATAGTATTCGCCGAGGGCGAGTGCGACGTGGCCGGGTTCATCGGCCCGAGAGAGCTCGCCGTTAGCGGGCAGAATGGTGCCGTCAGGCTGAATGGAATCGAGGTTGTGGCCCAACATTGAGCGGGCCATATCGAGACATTGCTCGGAGAAACTATGCATGCGGTGGTTTTTGCGGACTTACTTAGTGACGAAAGGTTGAAGATGCCGAGCCGAGCAAGCGCGCGGCAAGTGCTAAGTTCGTGTGAAGGATTTAGCGGGCGAGGAGTTTGAGGAACTCGGCGTTGGTTTTGGTCTTCGAGAGGCGAGCGATCATGGTATCGGTGGCTTCTTCGATTTTTTGGGCGACGAGAGCGCGGCGGAAAAAATGGATGCCTTCGAGGGTCTTGGCATCGATGAGCAGTTCTTCTTTGCGGGTGCCCGAGGAGGCAATGTTAATGGCAGGCCATAGGCGCATCTCGGCGGCCTTGCGGTCGAGGACGAGCTCCATGTTGCCGGTGCCTTTGAATTCTTGGAAAATAACGTCATCCATGCGGCTGCCGGTCTCAACGAGTACGGAAGCGATGATGGTGAGTGAGCCGGCTTCTTCGGTGTTGCGGGCGGAGGCGAAGAGTTGGCGAGGTTTCTCAAGGGCGCGCACGTCGAGACCTCCCGAGCCGGTGCGGCCGGAGTTGCGGGCGGTGTTGTGCGCGCGGGAGAGGCGGGTGATGGAATCGACAAAGAGTACAACGTGGCGGCCGGTCTCGACGAGGCGACGGGCGCGCTCGATGCACAGATCGGCGATACGAATGTGATTCTCGATTTGTTCGTCGTTGGAAGAGGCCCAGATTTCGGCGGGGACGCTCCGTTTGAAGTCGGTGACTTCTTCGGGGCGTTCATCGACGAGGAGGATCATGACGAGACACTCGGGGTTGTTTTCGAGGACGCCGAGCGCCATGTCGCGCAAGAGGGTGGTCTTGCCGGTGCGGGGTGGGGCGACGATGAGGCCGCGGGTACCTTTGCCGATGGGGCAGAACAGATCGACGGCGCGCGTGGTGAGACGCCCGTCTTTGAGCTCCATCTTAAGTTGTTTGTCGGGCGAGACGGTGGTGAGCGCGGTGAATTCCCATTTCGAGCGACGTTCTTCGAGGGGGATGCCGTCGACGGTCTCGATGAATTTCATCTTCGGATTTGGGAAACGACCTTCCGCCGGATACGCGGAGCCGCCGATCATCATGCCAGGCTTTAGCTTGAAGCGGCGGATGAGCTCTTTGGGGACAAAGGTGTCGCTCGGTCGGCGTTTGCCGTTCTTGGTCATGTCGAGCAATTGGCCGTTGCCGCCGTGGGTGATATCGATGTCGAGCACGCCTTCGACTTGGATTGTGCGATCAAAGTAGGGCACGGGCGCAGGTGCGGCCTGCGCCACGGGAGCGGGAGGCGTTGCGCTGGGGGCGCCGTTGGCCTGAGTGGTGGCCGGCGCGGGTTGCGCGGCAACGGGAGCAGGTGCAGGCGTGGGCGTGGTTGTGGGCACGAAGATCGCAGGAGCCGGAGCGGGCGCTGCGACGGGCGGTGCAGCCACAATCTCAGTAGCCGTTGCGGCAGGTGCGGCCTTGGCGACGGCGGGTGCGGTCACTTCGGCGGGCGTGATGGGCTCCGCAGGCGCAGCTACTTTGGCGCGGGAGGACGTCTTTTTTCTTTGCATAACAGATTCTTAGTGGGAATTCGCGCCGGATGCTTGACGCTTAAAACTCTGGGCTGAATAAGGAGCGCGCTTTTTGTTAGCAGCACATCCTTAAACCCTAAAATCGAACACTATCGTGAGCGACCAGACGATTACCTCAGTTTCCCGGGAACACCGGTCATTCAGGCCCTCGGCCGAGTTCAAAGCCCAAGCAAATCTTGGGAGCGATGCCGCCTATAAGAGGCTGTACGCGGAGTCTGTCAACTCCCCAGAAAAATTCTGGGGAAGGCAGGCCACGGAGCAACTCGTCTGGCGAAAGCCCTTTAAAAAGGTGCTCGATTGGAAACCGCCGCACGCGAAGTGGTTTCTCGGCGGTAAGCTCAACGTTTCCGAAAACTGCCTCGACCGTCACCTTGGTACTGCCCGCGAGAACAAGGCCGCCCTGATTTTCGAAGGTGAACCCGGCGATGTCCGTACGATCACTTATAAGCAGCTTCATTTACACGTGAGCCGTCTGGCGCACATTTTTGAAAATATGGGCGTGGGCGCCGGCGATCGCGTCGCACTTTACTTGCCGATGATTCCTGAGGCCGTGGTCGCGATGCTGGCCTGCGCCCGCGTCGGCGCCATTCACACGGTGATCTTCGGCGGCTTCAGCGCCGAGGCCATCAAAGACCGCATCAACGACTGCAAAGCCAAACTGGTCATCACCGCCGACGGCGGCTGGCGTCGCGGTAAAGTCATCGAGCTCAAAGCCAACGTCGATAAAGCAGTCGAAGGCACACCCACCGTTCAGAGCGTGATCGTCGTCAAGCGTTGCGGTAATCCCGTCACCATGAAGGAAGGTCGCGACATCTGGTGGAAAGATGCATGGGAGGGCGCGCCCAACTCGCATAAAGCTAAAGCCTTCGATTCCGAGCACCCCCTGTTCATTCTTTATACGAGCGGCTCGACCGGCAAACCCAAGGGTGTGCTTCACACCAGCGCCGGCTACTTGCTCGGTGCCAAACTCACCTCGCATTACGTCTTCGATCTGAAAGAAACGGACCGATATTTTTGCTCCGCCGACATCGGCTGGATCACCGGCCATAGTTACGTCGTTTACGGCCTGCTCGCCAACGGCTCGACCGTATTCATGTACGAAGGAGCCCCTAATCAGCCCGAACCTGACCGTTTCTGGCAAATGATTGACCGCCACGCTATCACCATTCTGTACACGGCACCGACTGCCATCCGCGCCTTCATGCGCTGGGGTGACAACTACGTGCTCCGTCACAGCCTAGCTTCTTTACGTCTTCTAGGCTCCGTCGGTGAACCCATCAACCCAGAAGCCTGGATGTGGTATCACAAGATGATCGGAAAAAAACGCTGCCCAATCGTCGATACCTGGTGGCAGACGGAAACTGGGGCGATCATGATCGCCCCGATGCCCGGCGTCACCGCCTGCACGCCTGGCTCGGCCACCAAACCTTTCTTCGGCATTTCTGCTAAAGTTGTCGATGATCAAGGCAAAGAAGTCCCGCGCAATACCGGCGGTAAACTCGCTATCATGAAACCTTGGCCCTCGATGCTCCGCACTCTTTGGGGCGACGACGAGCGCTACAAGAAAGCCTATTGGAGCGAATTCGCCGGCCAGCCCGGCGTGTATTTCACCGGCGACGGCGCTCGTCAGGACAAAGACGGTAACTTCTGGATCGTCGGCCGCATCGACGACGTGCTCAACGTCTCCGGTCACCGCATCGGCACCGCCGAGATCGAGAGCGCACTCGTTTCGCATCCCGCCGTCGCCGAAGCCGCCGCCGTCGGTCGCCCCGACGAACTCAAGGGCCAGGCCCTCGTCGTGTTCGTGACCCTTAAATCCGGCCAAAACGCCACCGAAGAACTCAAAGAAGCTCTTCGCAGTCACGTCGGTCGCGAGATCGGTTCACTCGCCAAACCCGATTCGATCCGCTTCGCCGCGAGCCTGCCTAAGACCCGCAGCGGAAAAATCATGCGTCGCATCCTTAAAGAAATCGCTGCCGGCGGCCAAGTGAAGGGCGACACCACCACCCTAGAAGACTTCAGCGTCGTAGCCGCGCTCCAAGCCGAAGATTGAGGTGTTTTTTAGCTAAAACCCCCGCCTCCTAAAACGGCCGACATCCTCCGATGTCGGCCGTTTTTTTGAAAATGAAACGCCACACCACTTTCCGTTTGCGACCCATCGCCCGCACGCTCTTTCTGGATGGACCCATGAAGTCCGCCCGCCGAGCGCCCCACCGCTCGCCCGCATTTTCCCTGATCGAGCTCCTCACCGTCATCGCGGTCGTTGGGATACTTTTCGGCATCACGCTCGGGCTTGTGCAAGGGGTGAAACGTCGTGAAACCACCGCCCGCGCTAAAGCTGAACTCACGCACCTCGCACAGGCGCTTGAGGACTACAAGCGCCACTACGGTGATTATCCACAGACGGGTATCGCGGCCCATGCTACGCCGGCCGTGAGCGCGGTCATCGGCTCGACGCCCGCCGAGGCTTTGTTTTTTAACGCCCTCACGGGCGTTTTCGGGCCTAGTCGCTTTTCCGCCGCCGATCGTCTCAACGGCCCCTGTTTTGTCGACCTCACTCGCCTCACGCCAGAGGTCGTAATTGCCGCCGCCACCTTTGGTGTGCCTGCGGGTAACCCGCCGCGAAAAACCCTCGTGGCTAACTCCTTTCTCGATCCTTGGGGTCGGCGTTACCAATATTATTACCGCCCCGCTGCGCCGGTAAATGCCAACGGCGTCGCCTCCGGTACCAACTCTTGGCAAGCCGGCTCGTATGTTCTTTATTCCGTCGGTCCCGATGGACTCGAAGCCACCACGCCGAACCGGACCACCGGTCTGTACGCCGGTACTGCCCAGACCACTGGCACCAACGCTGATAACATTTACGCTGATAAAATCCAATGAGCCGCCCCCAACTAATGCATAGCGCTTCGTCGCGTCGTACGAACCCCCGTTTCGCCGCGCGCGGATTTTCCCTGATCGAACTCCTCACGGTCATCGCGATCATTGGCATCCTCGCCGCGATCATCGTCCCCACCGCTGGCGGCGCCCGCAACGCCGCGAAAAAAGCCAAGACCCGATCTCAGTTCAGTTCGTGGAGTTCGGCCTTTGAAACCTTCCGCCAGGAATACGGCACGTACCCGCAACTCTATCCGCAGGGCGCGCAAAAACTCGTTAATCAAAACGCCGTCGCCAACGCCACGGGCGCTGCTACGCACCATTTTCACGACTTGCTCGCCGGCGTGCGCCGCGATGGCTCCGCGCTCACCGGTGCCATCACCGGCACGCCGATTCCGCCCCTCGGCCAAAACACACGGCGCATTCGTTTTTACGCCTTCACCGATCAAGACTTCATCACCGCCGCTGATGTCACCGCCGGCAACGGCGTCGCCGCGCAGCAGTATTTTATTCGCGACGCATTCTATAATACTTCCATCGCCGTCGTCACCGACGCCAATCTCAACGGCGTCATCAATGGCTCCGACTCAACAGGCGGTTTCCCGGCCGTCACCGTCGCTGACGGCACGATCACGATTCGCCCGACTACGATCAGTGGCATCACCACCGCGACCACAGGCGGTATTCACGCTGGGGTGATTTTTTACAGCGCGCCGCCCAAGGCGACCACCGAGGCCGATCTCATTATGAGTTGGAAATAACGTCGCGTGACTGTGTTGCTTAGTGATCATAATTTTTTTGCCACCATGGCCCCTCGCTTGCGCCGAGCTTTTACGTTAGTTGAGCTGATGATCGTCATCGGACTGATTGCGCTTTTGCTAGGCGCTGTCGGTCTTTCGCTCAGCGGCCCCGGCGTCTCGACGCTCGCCAGCGCGCAAAATACGTTAGCTTCGCTCGTAGCCACCGCCCGCGCGCAAGCCGCCGTCAAGCAAACTGAAACGCGCATCCTCATTTACGGCACTCGTCCGCCCGCAGGCGATTCCGGAAAATTTCTCCGCTACTTGCGCGTTGTTACCGCGGATACGCCCGTTGTCACCGGCGCCGGTGCTCGTTGGACTCCGGTTGGAACGCCGGTATCGTTGCCTAGCGGTATTTGTATCGTCCCCACTACGACATCCGGCCTGCTGGCCACCGGAGTTGTCTGGCCAGCCAATCCTGCACCCGTTTCGACCTTTCTCGCCGCCGCTGCTGCGCGTTACACTATCGCTGGTGATCCCGCGACCAGCGCGGCCGATACTTATTACGCGCTGCAATTCACGCCCGACGGCGTCATCACGCCGGTTGCCGCTAAACTCGCCGTTGCGACCACCACCGTGACCAACGGCCTCCCGCAATTCACCAATGCAGGCGCAGTCCGTGGTCTTTCGTTCCGTACTTCAGGTGCCGTCACGCGCGTGAACGAACCTGGTAGTTTCTAATTGATAAGTCATGCGCTCCACATCTTTCCCCAGAGCCTGCCGCGCATTCAGCCTTATTGAGGTCGTGGTCGCCATTGGCGTTTTTGCCGTGGGGATGGTGGCGGTCGTGGCGCTCTTTGCGCCTGTAGCCCGCTCGGTTGCGAGCTCAAGTGACGCCGAGGCCGCAGCCACACTCGCCGAGCGTCTACGCGACGAACTGACGCGTCGCGCTACGGTGGCGGGCTCTTTTGCGCCGATCGTGGCTTTGTTTAAAAACACTGCCGCCAACGGTAGCCACGAGGTCACCGCCGCCGACAACGCTTCAAGCGCGGCCACCGATCCGCGCCGTGACACGCGTCTGCTCTTTGCCAGTCGCGATGGATCCAAGATCGGTGCCTATACGGATACGGCGGTTTGGGGAACCGGGCAGGTCAACGACGCCGAAAAATATTTCGAGATCACCCTAATCCGTCTTGATGCCCTTTCGCCCAACACCACCGTGGCCGACGCTTCGTCGCCGACGCTCGCCTACACGGCACGCATTCGTTGGCCGGCCTTTGTTCCTGACAATGCGCCAGCGAACGCCCGTCGCGCACTTCCCGCGGGGTTTAACGCCACCGCTGCCGTCGTCTTTGATCGCAGCCAACTTCAGACATTTCACGTCGCCGGGAGCATCACTCGCTGATGAAAGAGATTCCTTCAATTTCCACATGCGAGCATCTTTCTAGGTCGCGACGACTTGGATTTACTTTGATTGAGGTACTTGTCGCTTCGGGCGTCACAGTGCTGCTCGTGGGTTTTATGGTCGCTATCGTGAGTAACGTCACGGGCTTCTGGAGTCGAACCTCGGGCCGACTCTCCGCCGAATCACAAGCGCGCTACGCCCTCGATCAACTCACGCTCGATCTTCAATCCGCGATTTATCGCGACGACGGTGCGACCTGGCTTGCCGCCAGTGTTCCTGCCAACACCACCACTAGTGGCTCGGTTTGGGTAACGACGGGCGCCGTTATCGGCAACCTTAAGCCCACGACTGCCACCGGTACGACCAACCCCACGCTCACCTACGGCGCGGCGAGTATAGCCAATGCCGCCTTCGGACCCGCTGGTACTTGGCTTCGCTTCTTTACCACTAAACGCGGCGCCAACACCCCCGCCGATGTTACCACGCTCTCGGCCCCTGTCGCTGTCGGCTGGCAAGTCATCCGCCGCGCCAGTGCGACGAACACCGCCAATATCGACCGGCGTTACTTCCTCCACCGCGCCGAAGTCACTCCGGCCAACACGCTCAACACTGGTTACGATATCACGCTCGCTGCCTACGCCGGCACCGCCGCAGCCACAGGTAATACCGGCACCTTAGGCACCGCGCGTTCCGTGCGCATCCCACTCGATCTCGGTACGATCATTGCGGAAAACGTGATCGATTTCGGCGTCTATTTTTACACCCGCCCCGCCACCGGAGCGACCAGTTCCGCCCCGCGGCGCATTTTCCCCAGTGGAACCGAAACTACTCATCTGGCCAATCGTCCCCCACGCAGCGGTACGCCGACCACCGAATTTCCCGATGAAGCCGAGATCATGATCCGCGTCCTCACCGATGAAGGCGCTGCTCAAATTGTCGCACTTGAAACCGGCCGCCTGACCCCGCCGGCAGGTCGTTCGGCCGCACAATATTGGTGGGACATCGCTGTCGCCAAATCTCAAGTCTTTACCCGTCGCGTCGTGCTCCGCTCGCAACCTCTTTGACCGTGCCTCCTGCGTTTTTAAATTCGTCCTCTGCTTTGCCGGCCCAGCGTGCGCGTACTGGCGGTTTTGCTCTGCTCATCACGATCACGCTTTTATCGTTTGTCGTGCTGTTGCTCGTCGGCCTGGCGACTTACACACGCATCGAGACCGCGATTTCGAGCAACACCCAGAAACAAGCCCAAGCCCGTCAAAACGCTCTTCTCGCGCTGGACGTCGCTCTAGGCCAACTCCAAAAACATGCCGGCCCTGATCAACGCGTAACCGCTACGTCAGCCAGTTTCGGTGGCGGAACGGGCACCAATCGCTACACGGGCATCTGGGATGCGACCACCTCCGGGACGGCGCCGACCACTTGGCTGGTGAGTGGCAATGAAACCAACGCTCTCGCCATCAAACCCACTACCTCGCTCAATGCGACTAATGCCGCAGAACTCGTGGGCCTCAAAACCAGCGCCCTCGCCAACGACGTCCGCGCTCCGCTCGTGCCGATCACGACGGTCGGTGTCCCCGGCCAAGCGACCACCGCGACGATCGGTCGCTACGCTTGGTGGGTAGGGGATCAAGGCGTGAAAGCGCCTATCGCGGTGCCTGACAAAAGTGGCTCCGTGACTTATTCACCTTGGACGGACAGTGAACGCATTCGCCAACAAATTTCCCTCGGCGCGCCTGCAAGCGACACCACCGCAGCCACCATCTTTGATGGCCAATCCAGCACCAATACGACTCTCGTCTCTAGGCTTCCGACGACGAATCAACTGGCTTTTTTAAACAAGAGTACCACGGGCACATTGGGTTTAGCAGGGTTGCAGGCACGCTTTCACGATTGGTCTTCCAATAATTTTAACGTCCTGGCTAACACCTCGAGTAACTCTGCTGGGCTGCGGCAGGATTTGTCCCTCGACCCCTCGCTTTTAGGAACTGCCGCGCAAGCTTGGTTGGATTACACGACCTACATGGAAGCGCCGGCCGATGCCGCCACGAGTGCATTTCCGCCTACGCCGGATATCACCGCGAGCTCCATGCGCCGCCGCTATGTGATGCAGCCCGGACCTCCGGCGATCTCGCCTGTGCTAAGTTTCTTTCTGCTTTCATTCAACGTAAGGACTTTGCCGACTGATAAAAATAACCCCTCGGCTACACCGCAGCCGGTTCAAGTGCGGGCTCGAGGTGCTTTTTCTCTTTGGAATCCTTATTCCAGCGCACTTGTTCCTGAGGAGCTCCAGCTGGAAATCACGGGATTGCCCGCGACGCTAAGATTAGACAACCAGACTACACCGGACGATTCTCAATCGATTCCTTTTTCGAGCCTTTTTGAGAACAACGGAGCTATCCGCATCAGGTTGCCGTGGTCTACGGATACTGCGAGCGGTTCATCTGCTGCCGATCAGCGTTTTTCTTGGTTACCCGGACGCACTTATAGCTGGACGATTAAAGAAGACTTAACTGATTCGACGCCGTCTGCCAACGGCTTCGATTCCGAGCTCAATTCACAGAATATTGAGTCGGTTTCCGGAGCTGGGATTCAGCGCACCATTCCTGATCTCATAATTGATGGCAGCGACCAATGTCACCTGGAGTTGTTATCTACCTCACAGCTCAAGATCAATTTGGTCGCGGTTCGTCCTTCGGGTAATGTGAGTATCGCCAGTTTTACATCTCCGGAATTCGAAGCGTTTACGACCACTGCGAGAAACTTGGGAAGTTTTACTTATAGCCCGAGTTTTGTTTTCCGATTGGCTGAAAATGAAAATGGACCCGGCGCATGGTTGGCTAGTTCTGATTTGCGTGAACCGAGTTTACCCGCGTCCGCTTATGTTTTCGGCACCGATGGCTCTGTTCTCGGAGGAAACCCGGCGCTCTATGAAAACACCAAGCAGATTTCTGCCCCGGAAAGGCTGCTTGATCGTGATGTAGCCAGTATCACCTACAACGAAGACGTACCTGTTTTTGAATTGCCCCGTCTACCGCTGCTTTCGCTGGGAATGTTGCAGCACCTGGCAGTCGATGTCGCACGGCCGTTTAGCATCGGCAACTCATGGGGGGCTGCCACCACGATCAACTCCATTCCTTCAGGCCAACTCTTCGACCAATTCTTTTTTTCTGGTTTGGTGTCCGGCGTAAATCCGACCGGTTTGGGCTCGACGCTCGTATTACCCAATCCACTCCTGCGCGTATCCCCGCGCATTAGTACGGGCGCGGCCACAACGGTAAATGATCTCAGAAGCCCAATCGACGCCCGTTCTTCTAAATATCTACTCCAAGGGGGTGCGTTTAATCTCAACTCCACGAGCATTGCCGCTTGGGCCTCCGTTCTGCGCACGGTGCGCTTCACCACGGCCGCCACGGCCTTCAAGTATCTTGAAGCTGCTGCGACTACTGGCACTGCATCCGCCAGCGGAGAGACCGCACTCGCCGTGCAATCAACGGACGCGCATTTTTTCCGTTTCTCTCAATCGGCGCAGGAGACCTACAAGGCCGAGGCGGGGCAGTCTGCGGGTGGTTCGACGGGCATTACTCCGCCTAAAACGGAACTTTTCCGCCAAGGCATGGTGACGCTCTCCTCTGCCCAAGTGCAGAACTTGGCGACGAAGATCACCGCCGCTATCCGGGTTCATCAAAGTTCATCTGGCCCGTTTCGCACGTTGGAAGAATTTTTAAGTCCTTCGGCTAACGCCACGACGAGCCTTCTCGAACAGGCGATTGCCGACGCCGGCATCAACGTCGACTCCGACGGCAACCCCATCGAATTTTCATCCCAGTTTCTCACTCAGGGTGATATCATGACAGCGCTCGCACCGGTGCTCTTTCCGCGCTCCGATACGTTTGTCATTCGCACCTACGGCGAGGCGGTAAATCCCGCGACTGGCGTGACCGAGGGTAAAGCTTGGTGCGAGGCCACGGTCCAGCGTATCCCCGAGTATTTCGACTCCAGTGAAGACGCGACTGTCGCCCCAGCCGATCTCACCAAAGAGCTAAATCAAAATCTAGGTCGCCGCTTCAAGGTCGTCTCCTTTCGATGGCTCACGCGCTCCGATATTTGATTTTCGCGCTCTGCTGCTGCGGCGGCGTTTTATTAGCCGCCGAAACAGCGCCAGCGGGTGCCCAAGCGGTGCGGTTCACGGTATTCAGTCCACGTGCGGTCAATGGCCTCACGTTTACCCCACGGTCGGGCCAAGCACCCAAGCATCTGGTGTTGTACCCTACGGCGCGGTCGCCGCGCTACGATTACCTCGGTTCGATGCCGCTCCGAATCACCGACGCCCAGACCAACACGGTTGTCGCAGAGGCTACAGTGCCACGTGAAATAACGTCGGCTTTGCTCCTGCTTGTGCCGCTCGAGCCTGCACCGGCTGCTGGGTTGCGGTATCAAACATATGTCCTCGATGATACGGCGGCGCGTCAGCCGGCGGGCACCCTAGCGATTATTAATTTCAGTGGCCTCGAACTCGCCGGCACCCTCGACGGCAAACCGCTCTTACTTACCGCTGGGCTGAATGCGGCGACGCCGCTCGGACGTTCGACGGCGCTGACGTTGCGCACGACGGTCAAAAATCGCGCCCACCAAGCCTATGCCGGCAACGTCGAACTCGGTAAAAACGAGCGCGCGCTTTTGCTGCTGTTGCCGCCGTTTTACCGCGGTTCGCTGGAGGTGCAGTCGCGCTTATTGATCGACGCGGCCTCGGTTGCGAAAGTCCCAATAAGGTAACCTTAAAAAGTTGTTTCGCAGGCTAATTTATCGTACCTTGTCGGGTAAGCGAACCTGATCCGCTTGCATTTATTTCTGAGGGTTCGCCTAGGCTGATAGCAGGTAATTGATGAGACCGCGCAGCCTTTCGAGGTTGGCAGCTAACGCCGCTTCTCCTGTTAATCCTGCCGAAACACTCGGCCAAAGGCGGGTAGGAAGCAGTTCCGCTGCTGGAGCCACGGCTCGGTCCAATTCGATTGATTGGACGGTAACGGACATGCCAGAGAGTCCGGGCTGATCTAACACATCATTCACTCGCTGCAAGAGACCAAAGACTCCAGCCCACGGTATCCACTGTGGGAATTCTTTAGGGTCAGTCCACGTCATTAGGTAATGCCACTCGGGGTGGCGTAGGCTGAAACGTTTTTCACGGCCTAGACGTAAGGCGCCGAGGTGGCCGGATTGGGTAAGTTCGTTAAGAACAGACTGGATCGAGCCGCGGAAGTAACCGGTGGCGCGGGCGATCTCTGCGGGGTGTCCAGTCTCGTGCGTGAGTAACCAGGCCATAACTTCGGCCCGGGTCTGCAGGCCGAAGAGGGCGCGTAGTTTAAAAAGAAACGTTGCGGGTTGGTCGGGCTTGGGCACTTGGCTAAGACCGCGTAGTTCGACCGCCGGGCGCTGCCATCCCCAGGCTAGCCACGTCTCGTCGCAGCGTCCAATCACCGGCAGATGAGTAAAGAGTGGGCGGGGTACCACATTCGGGGAGGGGGAGAGTGCTCGGGCGGCAATGCTACGCCACTTTGGGTGGGCTTTGGCCTTCGTCAGTTGGGCGGCTATGGCCGCAAGCACAGTAGCCTCTCCGAGAGCGTGCTCTTTTTGGAGTCGCCCCAGACGCTGGAGGTTAATTCTGTCGGCGTTCAGTTGGAGCCAATCGAGGACTTCGTCGAATAGCCGCGCGTCACGCCTAGCGATGCATGTTGAAAATAAGAGCAACGCCTCTGGATCTATGAGCCATTGATCGCTGGAGCGCACCGAGCCAGATACGCCGATTGCTGACCACTGGCGCCAGATAAAGCCGAGGAGTGCCTCGTGAAACTGAGGTCTAAATTTGGTGAGCAAGGTTTCCATGACCGAGTTGGGTTAGCATCTGACTCAGATTGAAACGGAAGGGCTCCGAAGGATCTTGCGTGCGAGCCCAAACGGCGGAGGCGAGTAATTCCTCGGCAGTGGGATCGAGATCGAGCAGGTCTTGCAAGTGGCGGCCACCATCACGGTCCACTGCCGCATGGAGTTTTAGAAATATTTGATCCAGGCGGCCGATAAAGCTAATCGTTAAGCTCGGACTATATTCGCGGGTGACGAGACGGGTGGCTATGCCAGCTGGTAGCCCGCAGCTGAACAGGGTGTCCTCGGCCATCTGGGCGTTAAGCCAACCAGCGGGCAGGCCGAGTTGGTTGCGCACGTCCTCAGCAGCAATGAGGAGCCAATTTGCCAAAGGGCGGGGGCTAATGATGTCGTCGGCGTGAATCTGACCGAGTATGTCCACATCTTGGGTAGCGCTGCGGCGGACCAGACCGAGAGCGATCAGAGAGGAACCGCCGCAGACGACGAAATGGTGTGCTGGATGTTTACGCACCTCCATGATCTCGCCGAGTAGAGCGAGTGCACGATGGAGGGATTCGGCCGTGATAGGTTTCATTTTACTATTAAAACAACCAATATGATTGTTTTATATGTAAATAAAAGAGCAAAATTAACATTTTGCACAGATAAGCCAAAATTATGAATTAACGATAGCGAGACGTCCGTGCTGTGACTTTTCCATTTTTGCTTGCCTGCTATCTTCCAGCATCCGTAGTAGATTGTGTGTTATTTGTGCCTAAGCAGCACGTGAGTTTTTGTTTTTTCCCAATTCCTTTATCGTACTTTCGTAACTTAGCTTAAACTTGAGTTTAAGTTGTAGAAAATGAGTAAAAAGATAAGAATCCCAGAAACCATATCTCATTGATAAATAGCAACTACGCCAGAGTAGCTCAGTGGTAGAGCAGAGGACTCATAAGCCTTTGGTCGCCGGTTCAATCCCGGCCTCTGGCACCACTTTAATTTAAGCCCGTTCCACCTCAGGTGGGGCTAGCGGCTGAGGCGGTGCGGCAACTTCGGCCTTGGATTTGGGCGAGGGTGCCGGCAACTTCGGATGTCATATCTATGAAAATTTGCTGCATTGGCGCTGGTTACGTGGGTGGTCCGACGATGGCGATGATCGCGCTTAAGGCGCCGCACATTCAAGTGACCGTCGTTGATATGAATGCGACGCGCATTGCGGCCTGGAATTCCGACACTTTGCCCATCTACGAGCCAGGCTTGGATGAAGTCGTAAAACAACGTCGGGGAAAAAACCTGCATTTCTCCACAGCCGTCAAAGAGACGATCCAAGCGGCCGACATCATTTTCGTCGCGGTCAATACGCCGACCAAAACGTACGGCGTGGGCGCCGGCCGTGCGGCCGACCTACGTTTCATCGAATCGGTGGCGCGCACGATTGCTGAAGTAGCGGATGGTTCCAAAATTATCGTCGAGAAATCCACCATCCCGGTGAAGACAGCGGAGACGATTAAGGATATTCTCGCGGCCAATACGCGGGGCGCAAAATTCCAAGTGTTGTCGAATCCGGAGTTTCTGGCTGAGGGCACGGCGGTGGCGGACTTGATCCAGCCTGACCGCGTGCTGATCGGTGGTGAGCGGACGCCCGAAGGTGATGCGGCCGTTCAGAAACTCGTCGAGGTGTACGCGAACTGGGTGCCACGTGATAAAATTATCACGACCAATCTCTGGTCGTCCGAGCTCTCGAAACTCGTGGCAAACGCGTTTCTAGCGCAGCGCATCTCGTCGATTAATTCCATCTCGGCGTTGTGCGAGGCGACCGGCGCCGATGTCGATGAAGTGGCGAATGCGATCGGCAAGGATTCGCGCATCGGGCCGAAATTTTTGAAGGCCTCGGTGGGTTTCGGTGGTTCCTGTTTCCAGAAAGATATTTTGAATCTCGCCTATCTATGCGAAAAATTCGGTCTACCGGAGGTTTCGGCTTATTGGGAAAGCGTTGTGAAGATGAACGATTGGCAGAAGGAGCGCTTCGCCTCCCGTGTCGTCTCAGCGTTGTACAACAGCGTCGCTGATAAAAAAATCGCGGTGTTAGGTTTTGCGTTCAAGAAGGACACGAATGACACACGCGAATCGGCCGCGATTGCGGTCTGTCGCAGCTTACTGGGCGAGCAAGCGAAGGTCGTGGTGTACGATCCGAAGGTGCCCGCACAAGAGATTGTGCATGATGTGTTGGGGGCGGGTGGGTCCAATGCACGTTTAACTGTGGCGGGCAGCGCTTATGAAGCAGCGGCTGGGGCGCACGCGCTGGTGGTTGTCACCGAATGGGATGAATTTAAGACGCTCGATTTCGCGAAAATCTACGACGGTATGGTCAAACCGGCCTTCGTGTTCGACGGTCGCAATATTTTGGATCTCGGGAAATTGCGGGCGCTTGGGTTCCGAGCGCAGGGCATCGGCAAGTGATGTTTTTAGCGGCCTGATGATTTTCTAGAGGCAAAAAAAATCCCCGGAACAATCCGGGGATTTTTTGTGTAAAAAAGTGCCGAGCTTTAATTTGCTGCAGCGGTTCCGAGGTTTTTGGCGAAGTAGTTTTTTCCTTCGGCAACGAGGCGATTAGGGTCTTCGGCGAAGGCTTTGCTGTCGGTCTCGATGGCGAGGACGCCAGACCATTTGGATTTTTTGATTTCGGCGAAGAGGCCGGCGTAGTTGGAGTCCCCTTGACCGAGCTCGGTGTCGACGGCGACGGATTTGCCGTCAACGACGGAGGTTTTTTTATCTTTGAAGTGGATATCGAAGACGCGGTCACCGTAGTCGCGGAAGATGGCGGCGGCATCGAAGCCGGCGGCCGTCACCCAGCCTACATCGAGGCAGACGCCGATGCGGGCGTCGCGGGCGGCGAGGATTTTTTTCACGGTGGCGGGGTCACCGTAGACGGAGCCTTTGCCGTGGTTATGGATGGCGAGCTTGATATCGTATTCTTTGACCAACTGCTCGAGGTTGTCCCATTGGGCGAAATCTTTCGGCTCAACGATGATGAGTTTGATGCCCATCAATTTGGCGAATTCGAAGAGCTTGCGGTTGGTGGCTTTGTCGAGGGTGGTCGCGTTGACCCCGAAGGTATAGACGTGCAGGCCAGCTTTCTCGAGGACAGCCTTTTTGCGAAGGTTTTCCTCGGCGGGGGCGGAAGGGTTGAGTTGGGCGGCAATGAACTGGAGCTGGGTGATGCCGTGCTTGGTGGCGAAGGCGACCACTTGTTCGAAGTTCATATTGCGGCAGGTCCAGGTTTGGAGGCCGAGTTGGGGTGTGGCGGCGGTGCTGGAGGCGCGGGCGCAGAGCGCGAACAGAAGCGTGAAAACAATGAGGAGGGAGCGGAGTTTCATGGGGGATTGAGGAATAAATTTAGGTGAGGGTGATGACGGCGTAGGTGCGTTTGCCTTTGCGGAGGAGGACGTGTTTGCCGAAGAGCAGATCGGCTAGGGCGAGGGTGCGGGTGATATCGGTGACCTTGAGGTTGTTCACGTAGACGCCGCCGCCCTCAATGTCTTTGCGCGCTTGGCCCTTGGATGGGGCGAGCTGGGTGAGTACAAGGGCCTCGAGGAGTGGGAGGGGTTTGCCAGCCTGCCAATCGGCGAGCGCGGGGAGGGAGGTGGAGGGGATTTCACCGACGACGTCGTTAAACGTGGTCTCGGTGGTGTCGCCGATTTCGGCGCCGAAGAGGATGGCGCTGGCCTTGAGCGCGGCATCAAGGGCGGCTTGGCCGTGAACGGTGCGGGTCACTTCGCCGGCGAGAGCGCGGTGGGCTTCACGGGCGCCGGGGTTGGCGAGGTGTAGGGCTTCGAGGGCTTCGATTTCGGGGCGGGAGAGGAAGGTGAATTTGCGAAGATACTCGCCGACTTTGGCGTCCTCCGTGTTGACAAAAAATTGGTAGAATTTGTATGGACTGGTTTTCTGAGGATCGAGCCAGACGGCGCCGCCCTCGGTTTTGCCGAATTTGCTACCGTCGGCCTTGGTGATGAGGGGGAAGGTAAGGCCCCAGGCGAGGAGCCCAATTTTTTTGCGGATGAGGTCGGTCCCGGCGGTGATGTTGCCCCATTGCTCAGTGCCACCGATTTGGAGTTCGCAGTTGAGGGCCTGGCGGAGGTGGCAAAAATCGTTGGCTTGAAGCAGCTGATAGCTGAACTCGGTGAAACTAATGCCGGCTTCGCTGCCGAGGCGGGATTTTACGCTGTCCTTGGCTATCATGCTGCCGAGGGAGAAATGTTTGCCGACGTCGCGGAGGAAATCGAGGAAGCTGACGGGGGCAGTCCAGTCGGCGTTGTTGACGATACGGGCAGGGTTGCCGGGCGCACTAAAGTCGAGGAGGCGCTCGAGTTGGGCCTTAATGCGCGTGAAATTGTAGGCGAGTTGCTCGCGGGAGAGCAGGTTGCGTTCGGCGGATTTGCCGCCGGGGTCGCCGATCATGCCGGTGGCACCGCCGGCGAGGCTGATGGGGTGATGACCCGCGAGCTGGAAGCGCCGTAAGGTGAGCTGGGGGACAAGATGGCCGACGTGGAGCGAATCTCCTGTCGGGTCGAAGCCGCAATACAATGTGATCGGCCCCTTGGTCAGGCGCTGGGTCAGCGCATCTAGGTCGGTGCAATCGGCTAGGAGGCCGCGCCATTGGAGATCTTCGATCAGGGTCATAACGTAGGGCTCAAAGTAATCCGCCGCAGAGGCGGACGTGCAAGAGCGTTTCTAATGGTGGGTGCTGGAAAACCAGAAATGCGCGTATTCTTGGGAAAAACGGTTTGCGGCGGCGCGAAGCGGCGCTCTAGCTGGTCGTTCACAAGCGGAGGGAGCTCATCCCGAAGTTTTCATCCTAATCCCAAATTACACATTCTATGCCTATCGCTGTTGGTTCCAAAGCCCCTGATTTTAATCTTAAGTCCAAAAACGCCGACGGTCTCGTTGACGTTAAATTGAGCGCCAATTTTGGCGTGAAGCAGACGGTACTGCTCTTTTTCCCCTTGGCTTACACGGGCGTGTGCACCCAGGAAATGTGCGACCAGACCAGTGGTCTCGGCGACTACGAGAAACTAGGCGCGGCGGTCTATGGTATCAGCGTCGACAGCCCCTTCACCCTGGAAGCTTGGGCGAAGACCAATAAGATCGGTGTCACCTTGCTATCGGATTTGAACAAAGAGACCACGCGTGCTTACGGCGTGCTCTTCCCGATGCTCGCCGGTATTGGCGATACATCCGCGCGGGCGGCCTTTGTGATCGGTAAAGACGGCGTCGTGAAATACGCTGAGCAGACTGCGACGCCTAAAGATTTACCCAATTTCGCCGCCGTTAAAGCCGCTCTCGCGAGCTAATTTACCTAAGCAACACCTCCGCGTTGCGACCTCGTTTGGCCGCAACCCCCTTCGCCTCCGAAATCGAAAGCCCCTTTTCCATGAGCCAGCCGAATCCCTTCAATACGCTACAAAAGTTCACCGCCAATGGTGAGAGCCATTCTTTCTACTCGTTGCCCGCGCTCGAAAAAGCCGGTTTCAACGTGAAGAAACTGCCGGTCTCTATCCGGCTGGTACTGGAATCGTTGCTGCGCAATTGCGATGGCAAGCGTGTCGCCGAGCCCGCCATTCGTGCGCTCGCAACTTGGGCGGCCAAGGCCGAGCGTACGGAGGAAATCCCCTTCGTGGTTGCCCGCATCGTGTTGCAGGATTTCACGGGCGTGCCGCTCTTGGTCGATCTCGCGGCCATGCGTTCGGCTGTGACCAAGCTAGGTAAAAACCCTAAGATCATCGAGCCGCTTGTGCCCGTCGATTTGGTCGTTGATCACTCGGTCCAAGTCGATTTCGCCGGCAGCGCCGATGCGCTCTCCAAGAATCTTGAACTTGAATTCTCGCGCAACCGGGAGCGTTACCAATTCTTGAAATGGGGCATGCAGGCCTTTGACACCTTTAAAGTGGTGCCGCCTGGCATCGGCATCGTCCACCAAGTCAATCTCGAGTATCTGGCCAAAGGTGTGCTAAGCGCCGGTGGCGTCTATTACCCTGACACGCTGGTCGGCACCGATTCGCACACCACGATGATCAATGGTCTCGGCATCGTCGGCTGGGGTGTCGGTGGCATCGAAGCGGAAGCAGGCATGCTGGGGCAGCCTGTATATTTTCTCACACCCGACGTCGTCGGGGTGTATCTCACGGGTGCCCTGAAAGAGGGCGTTACCGCCACGGATCTCGCGCTTACGCTGACGCAGCAACTTCGCAAGGCCAAGGTTGTCGGCAAGTTCGTTGAGTTCTACGGCCCTGGCGCGGCCGCGCTGCCCGTGGTGGATCGCGCGATGATCGCAAACATGGCGCCTGAATACGGTGCTACCATGGGCTTTTTCCCCATCGACGGCGAGTGCTCGAACTATCTTCGCGCCACCGGTCGCGATGAAAAACAAGTCGCTACCTACGAGGCTTATTACAAGGCGCAAGGCCTCTGGGGCATTCCGCAAAAAGGTGAAATCGAATACTCGACGGATCTCGCGCTCGATCTCTCGAGTGTGGGGCCGAGCGTCGCCGGTCCGAAACGCCCGCAAGATCGCATCGAGCTCTCGAAGATGAAGCAGGAGTTTATCAGTGCTTTCTCGAAGCCCGTTACGGAAAATGGCTTTGGTAAAAAAGCCGAAGAATTTTCGACCGTTACGGCCGAAGTTGGTGGCACCAAGCTCGGCCACGGTTCCGTTTTGATCGCCGCCATCACCAGCTGCACCAACACCTCCAATCCGAGCGTGATGCTCGCCGCGGGCTTACTCGCCAAGAAGGCCGTAGCGAAGGGCCTCAAAGTAAATCCCCTCGTCAAATCCTCGCTCGCACCCGGTTCGCGCGTCGTCACGGACTATTTGGAAAAAACGGGTCTCGCGCCTTATCTCGATCAGCTCGGTTTTCAGACGGTCGGCTACGGCTGCACGACGTGCATCGGAAACTCAGGCCCCCTTTCGGCTCCGATCGAAGAAGCGGTCGTGAAGAACGATCTCGTCGCCGCCTCCGTCCTCTCGGGTAACCGCAACTTCGAGGCCCGCGTCCATCAGAACATCAAGTCCAACTTCCTGATGTCGCCGCCGCTCGTCGTGGCCTTCGCGCTCGCGGGTCGTGTGGATTTGGATTTATCAACTGAGCCACTTGGCCGTGATCAATCCGGCGCGCCGGTGTTCCTCAAAGACATCTGGCCCTCGCTCCAAGAGGTGCGCGATCAGATGCAGGCTGCGCTCAAACCTGAAGTATTCCGCAAGCTCTACACGAACTTCGCCGAACAAAATCCGAAGTGGAACGAGATCCCATCGACGGCGGGCAATGTCTACGCCTTCGACGTCAAATCGACCTACATCCAAGAGCCGCCCTTCTTCACTAACTTCTCGCTCACTCCGGGCGCCATCAAACCGATCACTGGCGCACGCGCCCTGGGTATTTTCGGGGACTCCGTCACGACCGACCACATCTCTCCGGCCGGCGCGATTAAGAAGAGCTCGCCCGCGGGCAAATTCCTCTTGGATAACGGCGTCACGTTTGAAGATTTCAACTCCTATGGCTCACGTCGCGGCAACGACCGCATCATGACCCGCGGTACGTTTGCCAACGTCCGCATCAAGAACCTTATGCTCGGCGGCGAAGAAGGCGGTAACACCCTCGGCGCAGACGGCGTGAAAACCTCCATCTACGATGCGTCCATGGCTTACCAGAAAGCGGGCACGCCACTGATCATCCTAGCGGGCCAAGAGTACGGCACGGGTTCGTCGCGCGACTGGGCTGCCAAGGGCACAAACCTACTCGGCGTCAAAGTCGTCGTCGCTCAAAGTTTTGAGCGCATTCACCGCTCTAATCTCGTCGGCATGGGGGTGTTGCCCTTGCAATTCAAGGACGGCACGACCGCCCAGACGCTTAAGTTGGATGGATCCGAGAGCTACGACGTCGTAGGTCTCGACGGCAGCATCAAGCCGCAACAAGACCTCACGCTGAGGGTCACCCGTAAAAACGGTTCGATTGAAAATGTGTTGGTGCGTTGCCGCATCGATACGCCTATCGAAATCGATTATTACCAACACGGCGGGATTTTGCCCTACGTCTTGCGCCAGATCGTCGCTCAAAACTAAACGTCACTGCGCCCTGATTGCCTTTCGCCTGAAATCGGCCTAAAGTAAATGTGGCCCACGGGTTTAAACCTAGTGGGCCCACACATTTGCATTATCCGTTCTGCTGATTCATCAAATGCCTGAAAGCACTCCATCTGTGTACTTGGTTGATGCGTACTCCGATCCCGTTGTGGTCCGGATTGAAGGACGTGCGTGTTTTCAAAACAGCGCCTGCTTGCGTGATTTTGTCGGTGAAATGCTCCGGCAAGGCCGCCAACGCTTCGTGATCGATTTTCAGAAATGCACGACCATGGACAGTACCTTTTTGGGGGTGCTGGCGGGCGTGGCGCTGGAACTGCGCAAAGGCTCACCTCCCGGCAGTATCGTACTAGCCCGAGTCTCGAGCCGCAATCTCGAGCTTATCCGTAACTTGGGGCTGCATCGCCTGTTGACCGTAGACTCCAGCGAAGCCACGGCGCCTCTTGGTCACTGCGAGACGGCACTCACCGGTCCAGATAAAGGTGAACACGACAAGGCGCGCGATGTACTCGAAGCCCACGAACATCTTGTCGCGGCAGATGAGAATAACCGGGCGAAATTTCAAGACGTCTTGGCCTTTTTGAAAACGCGCGTCGAGCAACCCGAGTGACACTGGGGGGGCTTTATGGGCTCTCCGCCTCATCGTTTTCACAGTTCACGGTCTGGCTGTTTTTGAGTAGTTAAATGCTGTGAAATGCGGCGCGCGTCTTGCCACCGAGGCCACCACGAGCAAACTTATCTGATATCAATGACCGCCACGCCTTCTCCTGCCGTCGCTGCCGAACCGATCGACCGTTTCTCCCTGCCTGATGTTGGCGGGCATTTTGGTCGTTATGGTGGAGTCTTTGTGCCTGAGACGTTGATGACTGCGCTGCAGGATCTGGGTGCGGTCTATGAAAAGGCGCGGCTCGACCCTGCGTTTCAGGCCGAACTTAAAAACCATCTGAAGGAATTTGCCGGTCGTCCGACCGAGTTATACTTTGCCGAGCGGCTCACTCGGCATTGCGGCGGCGCGAAAATTTATCTCAAACGCGAAGACCTGCTTCACACTGGCGCTCATAAAATCAACAACGCACTCGGGCAGGCTTTGCTCGCTCTGCGCATGGGCAAAAAGCGGATCATCGCCGAGACCGGAGCCGGTCAGCACGGCGTCGCGACTGCGGCGGTGTGCGCGAAATTTGGGCTCGAATGTGTAGTTTACATGGGTGCGGTCGATATGGAGCGCCAGTCCTTAAACGTCTTTCGGATGCGACTCATGGGTGCTGAGGTGCGCGCGGTGACTTCTGGCCAAAAGACACTTAAGGATGCGGTGAACGAAGCGATGCGCGACTGGGTTACTAACGTACGCAGCACGCATTATATTTTGGGCTCTGCGCTGGGTTCGCATCCGTATCCTATGATGGTGCGCGATTTCCATCGAGTGATCGGCCAGGAAACCAAGACTCAGCTGCTGGCGCGCGAAGGACGTTTGCCGGATGAAATGATTGCCTGCGTAGGCGGTGGCTCAAATGCGATTGGGTTCTTTTTCGATTTCCTCGAAGACAAGTCCGTCCGGCTGGTCGGCGTCGAAGCCGGTGGGCGAGGCATCAAGCGAGGCGAACACGCCGCTCGATTCGAGGGCGGAAAGCTCGGCGTCTTACAAGGCGCGAAGACTTACATTTTGCAGGATCCCGACGGTCAAATTGAACTCACCCACTCGGTGAGCGCTGGACTTGATTACGCGGCGATCGGGCCTGAGCACGCGTATTATCGTGACTGTAAACGCATCGACTACGCCTATGCGTGCGACGATGAAGTCATGGAGACGTTTCAATTGGTTTCACGGCTTGAAGGAATCATTCCGGCACTCGAGAGCACGCATGCTTTGGTGCACGGCTTGAAGCGCGCCAAGGCGATGCGCGCAGATGAAATCCTGGTTATCAATCTCTCTGGTCGCGGGGATAAAGATGTGAACCAAGTGGCTAAAATCCTCGGCGTTTCTTTATGAAATCAATGACCGGATATGGCCGGGCGACCGGTGTGGTTTTGGGTGATACGCTCACGGTGCAAGTCAGCGCGGTGAATCGAAAGACGCTCGATCTTACGCTTAAACTTCCGCCAGATTGGGATAGCTTGGAGTCGGCGGTCGGCGAGTGCGTGCGTCGTTACGCGGCGCGCGGCAAGGTGCATGTCCAGATTGAGCTCACGGGAGCGACGGGAGCGCCCGAGGAGATTTGGGACGAAGATGCGGCGGCCAACGTGTTGGATCGCCTCTCAGGTTTTGCGGCGCGGCAGGGCGTTGCGTTTACGCCCACGGCTGAACTGTTGTGGGAAATCGCGCGGGCGCAGCGTAAGTCGGATGATTTCCCAGGTGCAGAGACGGCGCAAGGCACGGTACTGGCGACTCTGGAGATCGCGCTGCGTGCCTTCGCCGCGATGCGGGCCAAAGAAGGCGAGTCGCTCTTAATTGATTTTCTCGGCCGCTTGGAAATTTTACGCCGCAACGTTGAAAGCGTGGCCGCACGTGCGCCCATGGTGCCGATCGCCTACCGTGATCAGTTGCTGCAACGACTGCGGGCGGCGGAGCTCGAGTTTAACTTGGAGGATGAACGGGTGCTCAAGGAAATCGCGCTTTTCGCCGATCGTTGCGATGTCACCGAGGAGCTCACCCGGCTGCGTAGTCATCTTGAACAGTTTGCGACCCTGTTGAAATCAGACGGGGAAATCGGCCGTAAGTCTGAGTTTATTTTGCAGGAAATCGGCCGTGAAGTGAACACCATTGGCAGCAAGGCGAACGATCTGACGATCTCGCGCGCGGTGATTGAGCTCAAGAACGAGCTCGAACACATTCGCGAGCAGATCGCCAATGTCGAATAAGCTGCTAGCAACGCAGTGACCGCTGGCTGATTAGTTCGGCTCGCGGAAGGATTGCCAGAGATACAGCACTACGCCGATGCAGATGCCGGAGTCGGCGATGTTGAAGCTGGGATAGGCGTAACTGCCGAAATGCAGGTCGAGAAAATCGATCACGTGGCCGTAGCGGAGGCGGTCGATGACATTGCCCACGATGCCGCCGCATAAAAGCCCGAAGCAGATCTGGCTTCTGGCTTCCTTTAAACCTATGGCGCGCCGCCAGAGAAAAATCGCGATCAACGTCACCAGAGCGAACACGGCGAGGAGCAAGCTTTGTCCGCTGAACATGCTCCACGCAGCGCCGGTGTTGCCCACGTGCACGATGTAGAAAAAATTGCGGATCACGGTGATCGCACCGTGTTCGGCCCCATAAGTCGGATAAGGCAACGAGGCTAGGATCGCTTGTTTGGAGAGTTGGTCAGCGATCAGCACGATCAGCGCGATCACTAGCAACTTCCGATAAGCCCAGATACGCCGCAACCTTGGGGGTTGTGGCGTATCTTTACTCAAGTCAGTGGTGGTCGCTTCCACCTTCGGTTGCACCGGCGGTCTAGCCACGATTAAAATACGGTGTAAACCACATCGGTTGCGGGCGGGACTTATTCGTCACCGCCGCCGTCATCGTTGTTGCTGCTGCTGGGAGCGCCGTCTTCACCCATTTCGCCGAGGATACCGGCTTGGGTGCGGGAACGGTGACGGTTGCGCTCGAGTTCTTTTTGGGCTTTGGCGGAGTAGCGCGTGAAGGGAACAGCAAGGAGGCGATCGCGGGCGATCGGTTCTTGTGTGATTTCGCACATGCCGTAGCTGCCGTCTTTGATGCGCTTGATGGCGGCATCGATTTCGCCGAGCGCTTCTTGTTCGCTCGAGACGAGGCTGAGAGCGAAGTCACGGTCGAAGGTATCGGTGCCAGCGTCGGCCATGTGCTGTCCATAGGAAGAGAGATCGCCCGCGTCATCTTTGGACGAGCGTTTGAGCGTTTCTTCCGAATGCAATTCGATGCCGGCGGTGAGGTGGCGGCGGAGGTCGAGAAGCAGCTTGTAGTAACGTTTGAATTTATCGGGCACTTCGACTTCGTGGACAGCTTCGATCGATTTTATCTTTTTTGGATTGAAGCCTAAAATGTCGGCGAGGGAAGCGGCCTTGACGTGGCTGGGCTTGATCGCTTTCTGCAACGCAAGCGCCTGTTTGGTGGCGCTGGGTTTAGTTAAGGTCTTAGTGGACTTTTCAGTCTCGACCTTTTCGACGGTGGTTTTGGCGATGGCCCGGACTTCGTCCAAGCTGAAGGCGATGGGTTTGGCAGTGGCTTTGCGCTTTAGGATGCTATCGCGCAAAGCGTTTTTCTTTGAAGGTTTTTCCATGGTGGTAGATTTCGCAACCGGCGCGGGCGCTGGTTTTGCCACGGTCTTCGTCGGCTGCTTTGCCGCGGGCTTCGTCGGCTTCTTTGCGACGACCTTGACCGGAACCTTAGCGGCCGCTTTCACCGGAGGCCGTGCCTTCGGTTTGACGGACGGCTTCGCTTTCACCTTGGGCCGAGGGGAGGGCTTGGAGGTTTTGGCGGCAGGTTTCTGTGGCTTTTTATTTTTTTTGGCCATGGGAGTTTTGGAGGGTGATTAAAGCTTACGGGATCAGTGACTGAACGCAACGTGGACATATTTCGCCGAAAGTATCCGTCGCGGTGAGTGTCGGGACCGAGCGCCAGCAACGTGGGCAGCGACGGTGGCCAAGCTCAGTGCAGGGGCGAACGACGACGCTGAGTGTCGCACCTGTCGCGGCAGCCGTCATCGATACTGTAGAAACGATGAAGAGCTCGGGCAGAAAGTTGCGATGACGTTCGAGTACCGCTAGGGTAACATCATCGGCGGCGGCGCTGATGGCGACGGCAGCGTCGAGCGATTTACCGAGTTGGCCGGCGGCGCGGAGCGGTTCGATCGCCTCGGTGACTTGGGCACGTACTTTAAGAAGGGCTGAGAAATCGATTTCGAGCGAAGAGTCTGTCCAATCGGCTGGGGCTTCGGGCCAGTCTTGGAGGTGAACTGAATCCGGGCCGTATTCGGTGTTGCCCACGGCGAAGGACCAAGCCTCGTCGCTCGTGAAGGTCAAAATGGGCGAAAGAATTTTGACCAAGGTGCGTAAGATATGATGGATCGCGGTCTGAGAGGAGCGGCGCTGCGCATTGTGGGTGCCGAGCGTGTAGAGACGGTCTTTTAAGATGTCGTGATAGACGGCCGAAAGAGTGACCGCACAGAACTGATTGCAGAGCTGGTAGACGCGGTGGAATTCGTAGGCGTCGTAAGCGGCGGTGGTTTCGCGGAGCAGCGTAGCGGTCTGGTGCAGCGCCCAGCGATCGAGTGCGTCCATCTGCGCGACGGGTACAGCGTCTTTCGCGAAGTTGAAGTCGAAGAGATTGGAAAGCTGGTAACGGAAGCAGTTGCGAAACAATCGGTATGATTCGCCGACGTTTTTGAGGATTTCGTCGTCGACGGGAATGTCGTCGCGGAAATCTTGGGATGCGATCCAGAGGCGGATGACATCGGCTCCGTGAGTGGCGATGTAGGCGTCGCTCGTCTGTGGTTTTTGATACGTGCTGCTCTTGGAGATTTTCTGACGGGCTTTGTCGACGATGAAGCCGTGGGTCAGAACGGCTTTGTAGGGCGCGCCGCCAAAGGCGATGATGCTCGTCCAAAGTGAGGATTGGAACCAACCGCGGTGTTGGTCGCTGCCTTCGAGGTAGAGATCGGCGGGCCATTGAGTGGCGCCTTGTTGGGTGCGCAGGACTGCAGCGTGCGAGGAGCCGGAATCAATCCAGACATCGAGCGTATCGCGGCCACAAGTGAGTGCCTCGGGCGCCGGCCAGCCAGCGGGTAGTGCGATGTCGGCGAGGATTTCGGCAGCGGTAGCGTTATACCAGAAATTAGTGCCTTGGCGGGCAATCTTCGCGGCGACGGCGCGGGCCACAGAGGCGTCGAGATAAGCATTTTTCTTATCATCGAAAAAAGCCGGGATGGGCACACCCCAGGAGCGCTGGCGGCTGATGCACCAATCGGGTCGGGATTCGACCGCGCCGCGGATGCGGGCTTCGCCCCAACCGGGAATCCATTGAACCTCTTTGATGGCGGCTAGGGCCGTGGCACGGGTGTCGGCTTTGTCGAGGGAAACGAACCACTGGTCGACGGCACGGAAAATAATCGGGGTTTTTGAGCGCCAGCAGTGTGGGTAGCTGTGCGGATATTTGGCTTTCGCGAGGAGCGCTCCGGCTTCGGCGAGTTTTTTTAAGACGGCTAGATTGGCCGGGGAGGCCTTTTTCGCGGTAAGGTCTTCGACGGTCTCGAGGGTCGAGATACCGACGAGGTCGGCGGGAACTTTGCCGTCGTCGAGGTAGCGACCGTCGTCGCCGACGGGGCAGTAAATTTCTAATTTGTACTTAAGGCCGGTGAGATAGTCTTCAGCGCCGTGGCCGGGGGCGGTGTGGACGGCACCCGTGCCGCTATCGGTCGTGACGTAGTCGGCGAGAACCACCGGGGAGGCGCGGTCGATGAACGGGTGGCGTGGGGCGAGGTGCTCGAGGGTAGCGCCTTTGAGCGTGGCCAGAATCGTGGGCGAAGTTTCAATTTTCGCTGAGGCGAGTACCGCCCCAAGCAGGGCTTGGGCGACGATGATGCGTTCGGCTCCGGTGTCAGCGACGACGTAGTCCACTTCGGGATGCAGCGCGATCGCGAGATTGGCGGGGATCGTCCAGGGCGTCGTGGTCCAAATCACAACAAACAGCGGTTTGTCTGCGGGGAGTTTGAATTTCGCGGCTTCGGCGGAGGGCACGGCGAATTTCACCCAGATGGCGATGGACGTGTGATCCTTGTATTCGATCTCGGCCTCGGCGAGCGCGGTCTCAAAAGGGATGCTCCAGTAAACGGGTTTCTTGCTGCGATAAACGAGGCCTTTTTCGATGAACGCGGCAAACGTGCGCAGGATATCGGCTTCGAAAGCGGGGGCCTTGGTTTTGTATTCGTGGGCCCAGTCGGCTACAACGCCTAGGCGTTTGAATTGGGCAGTCTGTTTGGCGATCCAAGATTCGGAAAAGGCGTCGCAGCGGGCCCGGAGCTCGGCGGTGGTAACCGTTTCGTTTTTCTCGCGGAGCTCGCGTGTGACTTTTTGCTCGATGGGCAGGCCATGGCAGTCCCAGCCGGGCACGTAGGGCGTGCGGTAACCGCGGAGGGTTTTGTAGCGCAGCGTGATGTCCTTGAGTGTCTTGTTGAGCGCGGTGCCGATGTGGACGTCGCCGTTGGTGAAGGGCGGACCGTCGTGGAGAACAAACGTTTTCTCCGCTTGGACGCGATTCTGCTGGAGTCGCGTGTAAAGTCCGATGCTTTCCCAGTGCGCGACGCGGCCGGGTTCGCGTTGAGCCAGACCTGCGCGCATGGCGAAATCTGTTTTAGGAAGCTGGAGGGTGTCTTTCAGGTCTTGCGCCATACCGGGAAAAGGTGCGGAAGGTAGGTTTAGGGCGGGGGGAGTCAAGGCGCGTTCCAAGAGCGAAAAGGGTGGGTTTTGGCATAAGGGCTGCAAAGGTGGACTGAATGAAAAATTTGTGCCTACAGTTCGCTTTGATTTTTGCCTTGGCGAGCGGTGTGAAAGCGGCGGGAAAGCCCATGGCGATCAAGGTCGTCGTGGTCACCACCTTCGAGAGCGGTGCCGACACGGGCGATAAGCCAGGCGAGTTTCAGTATTGGGCCGAACGCGAGACCTGGACGGAGCGCATCGCCGTGCCCGGTGTGACGCATCCGGTGCTAAGCAATGGCCAAGGCGTGCTCGGTGTCGTATCCGGCACCACCGTGCGTTCGGCAAATCAGATCATGGCGCTTGTGCTCGATCCGCGATTTGATTTTTCAAAAGCCTATTGGCTGGTTAACGGCATTGCGGGCGTCGATCCCGCGGATGCATCACTTGGGAGCGCGGCGTGGGCACGTTATGTAGTGGATGGCGATATCGCCTACGAAATCGACAGCCGCGAGGCGGATAAATCGTGGCCTTACGCGATCATTCCCATCGGCGCCAAAAAGCCTAATCAGATTCCAAAAAACGAAGGCTGGGAGCCCGACGCGATGAGCTACGTGTTGAATCCATCACTGGTAGCGAGGGCGTTTGCGCTAACAAAGGATGTAGCGCTGGTGGACACGCCCGACATGCAGGCTTACCGCGCGACTTATGCGGGTTTCCCCAATGCTCAGCGGCCGCCGTTTGTTTTACTGGGCGACAGCTTCGGCTCATGCCGTTATTGGCATGGTGCAGCGCTGACGCAGTGGGCGAACGACTGGTCGAAACTGTGGAGCAAGGGTGAAGCGAATTTCGTGATGAGCAACATGGAGGACCAGGGCATCGCGACAGCGATCACGCAGCTGACCAAGATGGGCAAAGCGGATTTTCAACGCCTGCTATTTCTGCGCACGGGAAGTAACTATTGTACGCCGGCGCCAAGCCAGGGGGTGGTGCAAAGTCTGCAAGCCGAATACGCAGGTTGGGTGCCGTCGTTGGAATCGGCTTACCGTGTCGGCAGCGTCATGCTGCACGACATCGTGAAAAATTGGGATAAGGTCTACGTTGGTGGCGTTAAAACACCGTAAAAGCTCAGCCAACTCCCCCTAGCCAGTGGCTGCATTAGTTGCGCCAGCCTGTGACGGTTTTGACTAGAGCTTCCATGCATTCGATCTTTGCCTGAGGCGTGATACCGTGGCCGAGATTAAAAATATGCCCTGCGGTGCCGCGCATGGATTCGAGTAAGCGCGTAGCTTCGCGGCGCACGATCTCGGGCGTGGTGTTGAGCAAGATGGGGTCGAGATTACCTTGTACGGCGACGTTGGCTGGCAGTGTTCGCCGCACGACTGCCAGATCGCAGGTCCAGTCCACGCTCAACACCCGCGCCCCAGAAAAGGCCTGATCGGTGAGTTGTGAGCCCGTGCCTTTCGCGTAGAGTATTACCGGAAAATCCTGTGGCAGCGCGGCAATGATTTGCCGAATCCATTTCAAGGATGCAGCTTCATAGTCGGCGCCAGCGATGAGGCCGCCCCAGCTGTCAAAAATCTGAATCGCATCGGCGCCAGCGCGGATCTGCATCTGAAAGTAAACGATGATCGCTGCCGTGAGTTTTTCCAAAAGCGCGTCAAAGGTCGCGCGGTCGGTGTAAAAAAGCGTCTTGATGCGCTCGAAGTCATCGGAACTGCCGCCTTCGACCATGTAGGTGGCGAGCGTCCAGGGCGAACCTCCGAAGCCGAGCAACGCGTGTTTGCCGGCGAGCTCGGTTTTAAGCAGAGCAAGGGCCTCGGCGACGTAAGAAAGTTTTTCTAGGACGGCATGCGCCGGAGCGAGCGCGTCAATCTGGGCGCGTGTATCAAGTCGGTAGCTCATGGCGATCCCGCCGGTGTCGCGGAACGCGTAGGATTGGCCCAGGGCTTCGGGAATCACTAAAATATCGGAAAATAAAATCGCGGCATCTAGGGCGAAGCGGCGCAGGGGTTGCAATGTAACCTCCGTCGCGAGCGCGGGCGTGCGCACCATTTCTAGGAAAGAAGATTTCGCCTTAAGTGCCCGGTATTCCGGTAGATAGCGGCCAGCTTGACGCATGACCCAGAGTGGCGGGCGTTCGAGGGTTTGGCAGGCACAGGCGGCAAGGAAACGTTCGCGAGAATTCATTTTGATAACGGGTATTCGAGCGCGGCGATTTCGGTAGCGGTCAGGTTGGCCCAATCGCGCGGTTGGAGAAAAATTTCATGCAGGCGCGCTTCGGCGGTACCGGCTGTGGGCGTGTGGGCGTAGTCCCAGCGCGCGAGCGGTGGCAGTGACATCAAGATGGATTCAGTGCGTCCGCCGCTTTGGAGGCCGAACTGGGTGCCGCGATCCCAGACAAGATTGAATTCAACGTAGCGTCCGCGCCGGTAGAGTTGCCAGTTACGCTCGGCCTCGGTCGTGGGCGTAGTTTTGCGGCGAGCTACAATTGGGAGATACGCCGGAATGAAGGCGCCACCCACGGCGCGGCTGAGCTCGAAACTCTGATTAAAACCGAGTTCGCTGAAATCGTCGTAAAACAGGCCGCCGACGCCGCGGGGTTCAGCGCGGTGTTTGAGGAAAAAATAATCGTCGCAGTTTTTTTTGAAACGAGCATGCAACGACGCACCAAATGGCGTGACGGCATCGCGGGCAGTGCGGTGCCAGTGGACGGCATCGGTGACGCTGCCGTAATAGGGCGTGAGATCAAAGCCACCGCCGAACCACCAAATGGACGCGTCGTTTTTATCATGGGCGACGAAGAAGCGGAGGTTGGCGTGGCTCGTCGGTACGTGAGGATTGCGAGGATGGATCACGATTGAAACCCCGATCGCTTCCCAGGAGCGGCCGGCTAGTTCGGGTCGGTGCGCGCTCGCAGAGGGCGGGAGTTGGTTACCGTGGACATGCGAGAAGGCGACGCCGGCTTTTTCGAAAACGGCGCCCTCGGTGAGGATGCGGGTGCGGCCGCCGCCGCCCTCGGCGCGCGTCCATGAATCTTCGCGGAACTGCGCGCTGCCGTCTTCGTTGGCCAGAGCCGTGCAAATACTCTCCTGCAAATCCAAGAGGTAAGTTTTTACGGCGAGGAGGTCGGGGGTCATAGCTTGGGTGGAATTTACTACGGTGGAAAAGACACCGAGTAAACTATTTCGCGGTAGTTTTAGTAAAACGGTCGGATTAAATTGGCCGGTGGCTTGACGAGTTTGTTATCGTTCACGTTCGACAGGCTGGCGCCTCCCGTGCTGGCTGAAGAACTCGACATGCAATCACCTGTGCTCACGACCATCGCCATCACCGGATTTACCGTGGCGTTTTTTCATGCAGCGATCCCGACGCATTGGTTGCCCTTTGTGCTCGTAGCGCGTGCGCGCAATTGGAGCCGTTGGAAGACGCTTGCGGTGACCGTATTCGCCGGGCTCGGCCACGTGGCTTTGACGAGTCTGCTCGGGTTGGGCATCGCGTGGTTTGGTTTCCAGTTAGACGAACACGCCGGTGCGCTTTTTACTTGGATCGTGGGCGGGATGTTGATTGCGATTGGGCTGTTTTATTTTTGGCAACAATTTCGCGGCGGCGGTGTGCGTCATCATCACTTGCTGGGTGGTCAACACCGTCCTAGTGCGCATTGCGGGCACGGGCATGAACATGAAAACAGTCACTGGGACGTGGAACTTAAGGAGAGTCCATTGGCCTCTAGCAAATCCGGCGATTGGATGGCGATTAGTGGTTTGTTCGTGATGCTTACGCTTTCGCCGTGCGAAGGATTCTTGCCGGTTTACCTCTCAGGCGTGCAATTTGGCTGGCACGGTTTTTTCGTCTTAAGCGGTATTCTCGCCGTGGCTACCTTGCTCGGAATGCTGCTCTTCACGTGGCTGACGTTACTTGGACTCGAGCGTTTCGAAGTGAAACAATTCGAGCGCTACGAGGCGGCCTTGCTGGGGACGATCTTTACCCTGCTTGGAATATTGATGCTCGTGTTAAAACACGAACATTGAGTCTCGTCCGAGTTATTTTCTCGTCGACGGCAGTGAGAACTTGATCACCGGCTCGTTGGGCGCGGCAGATTTTTTCTCAGCTGAGGAAAGGGGCGCGGCGCTTAAATTTGACTCACTGGTGCTGGCGGCGGTGCTGACCGTGGGCGTGGCGACGAAGAGCGCTGAGCCGGAAGGGATGGCGGCGAAGCCTTTTTCAATCAGATCGGCGGTTTTGAGATCACGTGAATGGCCTTTGTCGATTTCGCCGTTTTTGCCGAATGAGCCCATAATCACGACAATGACGCGCTTGCCGTTGCGGAGTGCGGTCGCGCTGAGACAGTAGCCTGCGCCGACAGTGTAGCCGGTTTTAAGACCGTCGACGCCATTTACTTTACCGAGGAGTTTATTGTGATTCTCCATGTGTTGTGGGCCCCCGGGACGGGAGGAACCAAAGTCGCGTTTGCGTACGGAAGTGTACGTGAGGACGTCGGTTTTCTGGAGTAGGTACGTGCACAAGAGGGCGAAATCGCGTGGGGTGGTGAGGTCGCCATCGGCGATGCGACGACTGGTTGGCGGAAGACCGTGCGGCGAGCGGAACGTCGTATGGTTCATGCCGAGGGCACGGGCTTTGGCGTTCATCAATTCGACGAAGCCGTCAACGGAACCGGCGGAGGCGCGAGCGAGGGCGTGCGCAGCATCATTCGCTGACTGAATCATCATGGCATAAAGTAATTCCTCGACGGAGAAGACTTCTTTTTCTTTTAGAAAAACTTGGGTGCCACCCATCTTGGCGTCTGAGGCATCGGCGGTTACAGGTGTGCCAAGGGTGATGGTTTTTTCGGCGAGTTTGTCGAAGAGTACGGCAAACGTCATGAGCTTGGTCATGCTCGCAGGTGGGGTTACGACGTCGGGGTTGTTTTCAAATAGGGTTTTGCCGGTGGCGGCGTCGATCACGATGGCGCCTTTGTAAGAGCCTAGGTCGCTGGTTTCAGGTCGTGTTGGTTTAGCCCGGGTGGCGGCAGAGAGCGGCACGACTAAGGCAATGGTGAAAAGGGTGAGACGCGGAAAAATCATGGTGCTAGCGATAAAGATTATGCGGGTTGGGCGAGAGAAAAAGGGCGGAACGCAAAATGAGGTTAAGTGAGCGGTTCTCCCCCTTGAACTTTATCACCTGTGCGGTTCCAGCGGTAAATCAGTGGGCCTTTTGCGCGGTCGAGTTGTTTGTAAAGTGCAGGGTCGGAGCGTTTGAGGAGCTCAAGTTCCTCGAGCCCGCTCGCGTCACAATTGAGGAAACGGGCGTAGGGCTTGAAGTGTTCTGGGCGACCGATGATCCGCGAGAGTTCAGCGGGCGCGGAAGAAGCAGGGACGCGGTCGAGGGCGAGGAAGGCGTACGGAAGGCTGCGGAGGTCGATGCCGGCGCGTTGGCCAAATTTCACCCAATCGGGGGTGGCGAAAATTTCTGAAGGTGGCGGCGCGAAGAAGTGGCACCAATCTCTGGTATGTTCGGCAAGAAACATGCCGCAGTCACCGGCATGCGTGCAGGGTGCGATCACCTTGAACGTGGCGCGGAGGGTTTCGCGAATGGCGCCGAGTTGGCGGCTGACTTCGTGGGTGCCGGGTTCGACCCAAAGCACGGCGGAGGAGCGAGCGATCAATCCATCGAGTTGGGCGCGGGCGGCGGGATTGAGTTCATTGAGGACATGGCTGATGACCAGCAGGCCGATGGGTACGTCTCCTTGCAGCATTGCGGAAGGCGCTGACGCGACGTTGAGCTTCGGAAATTCGGCCTGAGCGGCGGCGACGGCGAAATCAACGGCGAGCGGCGAATGGTCCCAAACGTGGAGTTGATTAAAATGATCGCTGCCGCCGAAGGCGGCGAGCACGCGCCGAGCGGCCACGCCACTTCCGCAACCCCAGTCGAGCACGGAGCGCGCGCTCGGGCGCCAGTTGCGCAGGCGGAGTTCGGCGAGGACGGCTTCCCATTTCCAGCCGATGCGCGCGCCGTAGGTAAAATCGTAGCTGGCGAGATCGGACGAGCTTTGCCAATACGGGCCAGCGGCGGCGGAGCCGGATAAAAATCCGGCGCGCAAGCGATCCAGGGCGTTCCAGTCGAGTTGAGACCAAGTCATGAAGTGAAAGCGACCGTTACTAGCGGCGGAAAAAGTTCGAGGGTTGGCCCGCGACGAGGGTAACGCGCCGTGGTTGAGTTTCTCCGCGAGAGATGATCTCGATTTCGAGCGTGGCACCGGGGCGGCGATCAATTAGCAGTTTACCCAGTTCGCTCTGGCGACTAATCGCGCCTTTGAAGGTCGTGATGGCGCGACTATCCAGCGATAGGATTTCGTCGCCTTCTTTGACGCCAGCGAGCTCGGTGCTGGAATTCGGCGGGACTTCTGTGACGATGAGGTGGGCTACGCTATCGCTGTGGGAATTGCGCTCGAGGCGCAGACTGATCGGGAAACTGGTGATGGCGTCTTCATGGACGCGAAAGGGTTGGAGGGCCACGGCACCGGCGGGAGCAGGTTTAGCTTTTTTAAGCGCTGGGAACGGGGAGGCCGTGCTTGAATTGGGTGGAGTGACTTCGAGAAAAGCCCAGAAATTTCGCTCCTCGGAGTAGACAAAAAGGGAGCAACGAATGTTGGATCCCTCGCTCACGCACTCGAAGTTTTGGGTTAAGCCATCGTGGTCTAAGTGATTTTCGCTGCTTGAGGCGAGGTGATTGATAGGCAGGACGATGATTTCGCCACGAATGAGATCGGCGAATTCCGCTAGGGTGCGCGGCACGCCGAGTGGCGCGGTGTAGTTGAAAACGAGCAGTCGTACGGGGCCATTTTGCGGCGCAATGCGGGCAACGAGGCGAATACCTTGGTTGAGTTCACGTTCGCTCGGCGCGAGCCGCCAGATGCCTTGCGGGTCTTCCAAGGTGAAGGGCAGCAGAGTGGTCTGGGCGACGAGCGGGCTGTGGAGCAGCGTCAAAAAAACCATCCAAAGCGAGAGGCGAAGCGACGACATGGCGGACTGGAATCAGAGCGGGAACTCGAGTTGCGCGGCGAGACGTTGGTGACGGACACCGTAGAAAGCGGCGAAGGCGCGTATGCGTTGGGCACGGGCATCGTTGGGTTGACCGCGGGGTGAGGTGCGCTGGGCAACGATCAGGAGGTTTTTCGCGGTGTGCTCGGTGGAGATAAATTCGAAGACCTTGGTTTTGTAACCGGCCCATTCGAGGAGTTGGGCGCGGAGGGCGTCGGTGACGAATTCGGCTTGGCGTTCTTGGAAGATGCCGTGGCGCAGGGCATCGGCGAGCACCTGAGGTGCTGCGAGTTGAGCGCGAATTTCCTTTTGGCAACAGGGCGAAACGACGAGTAGCCGAGCGCCGGCAGAGATGCCTTGGGCGAGGGCGTCATCGGTAGCGGTGTCGCAGGCATGGAGGGCAATGAGCACGTCGCAGGCGGCGACGGCGGTTTCATTTATGGCGCCGGGTATAAACGTGAGGTGACTGCTAAGATCGTGTGCGGCGGCCGTGCGGTTGCACAGTTCTACGAGCTCGGCTCGCGCCTCGATGCCGGTGACGTGTGCGCGTGGCGCCAGGAGGGCGGCTAGGGCGAAGGTGAGGTACCCTTTGCCTGAGCTCATGTCGATGATGCGGAGAGGTTGGCTCGACGTGGAGGTTGTTTCCACGGGAAAGTTTTCGGCTAGGTGATGAGACAGAATCTCGGAAAATTTTTGGATCTGGCGAAATTTATCTGCCATGCCTTCGCGGGGTTGGCCGCGCTCATTGGTGACGCCGAGGCTACGGAGCCATGCGGCGCCAGCGGGGATAAGGTGGTGTTTGGGCTGATCGTGCGCAGCCGAAGTCTCGGCAGAGAAAACCTCGGAAATCGGCGGAGCGGCGACGGCTTTTAGACGAAGGCGAGCCGTGTCGTCGGGGCCGGACTCATATTGCGCCGTCGAGGTGGCGGTAAACAGATGGGCGTCCAGAAAAGTGGGGCCGAGTAGAATTTCAATTTGGGCGACGGCTTCGGCGAGGGGGAAGTTTTTGGTGACGTCGCGGGTGGTGTGGCGCCAGACGAAGGTGAGGTGCGGTCCGCTCTTAAGGGTAATGGGGCGGACGAAGACGTTTTGCAGCGTGGGGTCAGCGGCGGGTTGACGAGGTTTACCGAGAGTGAGTTTTCCGAAGGTGCCGCGAGTTATATTTTCGGCGAGGAGCGCGGTAAAACGTGCGCGAGGTGCTGGCTTGGTGGGCGGCATGTACATCCACGATAGACTAAGAATCTAGTTTGGCGAGGGCATCGGCGGCGCGTTTGAGTTGGGGATCCAATTGTAGAGCGGAGGTAAAGGCGGCGCGCGCGGCGGTCTTATCGTTGAGTTTGAGGTGTAGTGCGCCGATGCGGTAGTGGATGAGGGAATGGGTGGCTTGACCCAGGGGAGGCTCAAGTTGGAGGCAGCGGCTCAGGGCTTTGAGGCCGCGCTCGAGTTTCGCGCCGCTGACTACGCTCAGGCGCCCGAGTTCAGCGAGGGCCGGATAAAAATCAGGGTTTTGGTCGAGCGATTTTTCACAGAGGACGATTGCTTCGTCATATTTTTTTTCGGTCGTTTTGATCAGAACTTGAGCGAAAAGTCCGCGAGTGGGATTGCGCTGGGCGATGGCTTCGGCTTGGTCTTTAGCTTTGGCGCGGCTGCCGATGGGCCACGGGGCGCTGGCGTAAAATTGAAGTAGGGCTTCACGGGCATCGAGGTTGTCGGGCTCGAGTTCGATGGCGCGGATGACCGCGTCGCGCCCACCCGTGGCGGCGGAGACGGAGCGAGTCTTACCCGCAGCTTGCATTGAGGTGATGCCGAACAAGGTAAGATAGGTGGCGTTCTTGGGCGCCAGTTCGGTGGCTTTGGCAAGCCAAGGTAATGCGTCTTCGATTGCGCGGTCGTCGGCGCGCTGGCGCAAAGTTAGACCGAGGTAATGACAAGCGGTGGCGTTGGTTGGTTCGCTCGCGGTGATTTTCTCAAAGGCGAGGCGGGCCTCAGGATACCGTTTTTGCTCGTACAGAGCGATGGCCTCTTCGAGCGCGCCGGCGTGGGCGCGAAAGGGTGACAGTAACAAAAGTAGCGTGACGATTGATACGCGGAGGCGAAGGTGCATCGACTCAATGACTGTGCGCGCGTAAAAAAAGTTTCAAGCGCGCGCTGCGAAGCGGTAATTATTCGTAACGCAGGGCGTCGATCGGATCGAGTTGCGCGGCTTTGCGGGCGGGGTAGAAGCCAAAAAACATGCCGACAGCCGCGCTGAAGACAAAAGCGATAACTATTGAGGCGGTGGAAACAAGCACGGGCCAGCCGTTCAAGTGTGAAACGAGTTGGGACGAGCCGATACCGAGGAGAATGCCGATCACGCCGCCCAGTGAGCTGAGGATGGTGGCTTCGATGAGAAATTGCATGAGTACGTCGCTGCCGTGGGCGCCGATGGCGAGACGAATGCCGATCTCGCGGGTGCGTTCGGTGACGGAGACGAGCATGATGTTCATGATGCCGATGCCGCCTACCAAAAGTGAAACGCTGGCGATGGCCGCGAGCAGAAGTGTCATCGTTTGAGTCGTGGCGGTGGCTGTCTGGGCGAGCTCAACTTGGTTGCGGACCGTAAAATCGGGTTCGCGGCCTTTACGGCGCTGAGTGAGGACTTCGGTGATGTCTTTCTGGACTTTATCGATGACATCGGCGTTGGCAGCTTGGATCAAAATTGAACTGATGTATGAACGACGGGAGAGGCGCTTCATGTGGCTGGTGTAGGGCACGAGCACAGCGTCATCTTGGTCCTGGCCGAATAGGTTGAAGCCTTTAGAGTCGAGTACGCCTAAGATTTTGAAGGGGATGTTGCGAATGCGCAGGGTCTGGCCTACGGGATCGCTATTGGCGAAGAGTTGATCGGCGACGGTTTTGCCGATGACGCAAACTTTGGCTACAGATCGGACATCTTGGTCTGAGAACATGGCGCCGCTGGCGATTTTCCAGGAGCGAATGTCGGGGTAGTCGGGTGATTCGCCGTTGACGGAGGTGTTCCAATTAAGGCCGTTGGCTAGGACTTGGTTGCGATCGCGGACTTCTGGGCTGACGCCGACAATGCCGGTGACTTCGCGCTCGATGGCTTCGGCGTCCTCGATCGTGAGGGAAGGTGAACTGCCCCAGCCACCGCGCATGCCGCCGGAGCTCATGCTGCCGGAAAATACGGTGATCACGTTTTGGCCAAGGCTGGCGACCTGTGCTTCGACTTGAGCTTTAGCGCCGTTACCGATGCTTACCATCGCGATCACGGCACCGACCCCGATGATGATACCGAGTGCGGTGAGGATGGACCGCATGGTATTGCGCATGAGGGCGCGGAGAGCGACTTTGATGATGGAGCCGAAGCGCATGATTAGAAATTGGGCGAGCGTAAGGAGCGGGCGCGCAGGGTTTAGGATTTAGCGCCCGTAAGTTTGGCAGCGGCCTCGGCAGAGCTAAGTTTCTCGAGTTCCGTCGCGGATAATGAGCGATTAGCCACGGCCTCGTCTCGAACCATCATGCCGTCGCGAAGGATGAGGTTGCGTTTGCAGAAACGGGCGATGTCGAGTTCGTGGGTGACCATAACGATGGTGATGCCCTCGTCGTTGAGTCTCTGGAAGACGCCCATGACTTCGGCGGAGGTGCGAGTGTCGAGGTTGCCGGTGGGTTCGTCGGCAAGAAGTACTTGGGGTTCGTTGACCAGTGCGCGGGCGATGGCGACGCGTTGTTGCTGGCCGCCGGAGAGCTGGCTGGGGAAGTGATCGGAGCGTTGGGAAAGACCCACGATATCGAGGCAATGCATGGCTCGTTCTCGGATTTGCTTGGTCGTAAATTTGCGGTCGCCGTAAAGCATGGGCAGCTCGACGTTCTCAAGGGCGGTGGTGCGGGCGAGCAGGTTGAAGCCTTGGAACACGAAGCCGAGTTTCTGGTTGCGGATATCGGCGAGGGCGTTCCGGTCGAGTTCGGACACGTCAATGCCGTCGAGTAGGTAGCGGCCGCGTGTGGGGCGATCGAGGCAGCCCAGCAGATTCATCAACGTAGATTTGCCTGAGCCACTGGCGCCCATAAGGGCCACGAAATCGCCGCGTTCGATTTCAAGCGTGACCCCGCGCACAGCGTGCACAGGGACTTCACCAGAATCGTAGATTTTATGAATTTCCTCGATTTTTACAACGGGCGGCATGAGCGGTAAGCAGGTAGTTGCAGGGGCAGGGGTTTTTATCGGCCACGACCGCCACTACTGCTACCACCGCCGCCGAAGCCGCGGTTGCCAGTGAGTGCGCTGGGCGCGCCGGCTTGGGGCGCTGAGGCAGGAGTAACGCCCGGAATCGACACGCTGGTGACGAGGAGATCGCCTTCGGTCACGCCTTCGATGATCTCCGTGGCGATGCCATCTGAGATGCCGAGTTTGACTTGGACAGGTTCGGGTTTCTGCGTCTTCGGATCGGTGCCTACGAGTTTGTAGAGAGTCCGCGTGACGGGTGTGTTGGATGCTGGCGCAGTGGCGCCGCGATTACCACCACCACCACCACCGCCGCGGCCGCCTCCGCTCATGCGACTGAAGTCGAGATCAAGGCCACGTTCCTTGGCGAGAGCTTCCATTTTGGCGATCACGTCGGCCGATGGCGGTCCGCCGGCACCGAATGAGAAGCCAACCTCGCGCATGATCTCGCGCATGGCGGTGCGGCGTTGTTCGTCAGTGAGGGGTTTGGGTGCTTCGGTTTTTGAGGTGGCACCGGGAGTTGCTTGGCCATTGGCGTTTTTGGCGGCAACAACGGGCGCTGGGGGAGGGAGAAGATTTTCGGGAATGCGGACGCGAAGGGCGCTATTGCTGACTTTCAGGGTGCCGGTACGTTGGGCGATGATGATAGATACGTTGGCCGTCATTCCGGGCTTGAGCTTTAGGTCGTCGTTGCGGACGTCTATGATGGTCTCGTAGGTAACAACGTTAGACTGTGTCTTGGGCGCGTTGCGGATCTGGGAAATGCGCCCGCGGAATTGGCGGCTAGGGTAGGCGTCCACGGTGAAGTTGACGTTTTGTTTGTCCTCGATGTTGCCGATATCGGCTTCGGCAACGGCGGCGCTGATTTGCATCTGGGAAAGATCGTTCGCGATGGTGAAAAGGGTGGGGGCGCTGGTGCTGGCGGAGACCGTCTTGCCGACGAGGGCGATGCGGTCGATCACAATGCCGTCTATAGGAGAATATATGGTGCAACGGGCGAGGTCGACTTTGGCTGTGTCTACTGCGGCTTGCTGGATCAGCATCTGGGCTTGGGATTGTGCGAGTTGGGCCTCGGCTTGATCGAGCTCGGCTTGAGAAACAAGGTTCTGGGAGCGCAGGCCTCGGGTGCGTTCGGTGTTAAGTCGGATAAGATTGAAATTGGCGGTGGTGTTCGCGAGTTGGGCTTTGGCCGAATTGAGGCGCGATTCGTAGGTCGCTGCATCGAGTTTGGCGAGAACCTGGCCTTTTTTCACGGCAGAGTTATAATCCACGTTGATTTCAACGATGAGCCCGGAGATCTGGGAGGATACATCGACGCTGGTGACCGCTTCAAGGCCGCCTGTGGCTGTGACGACTTGTTGGACGTCACCGCGAGAAACCTTGGTACTGTTAAACTCGGGGTTTTTTTCCCCGCTGGTACGGAAATAAAACCATGAGCCGATGCTGACGGCTGCGATAAGTGTGAGAGTTATGATGAGACCGCTGGTGCTGCGCGCTTTGGACATACGTGGAAGGGGGGCTTAGGGAAAAAATTAGGGAGGAGGATTTTGGCCTGCGAGTGAACTATAATTATTCGCTTATTTGATAAATGGCCGTCTTTCAAATGACGTAGCGTTTCAGGAAAGGTAACGCGGAAATATTAACGAGCACCGTTGTCAGCCGGAGCCTGGTCACAGGTGGTCGGGTGTTTGAGTTCTAAAGTCCCTGTGTAATGAAGGGGCTTTTTTGAGGTTTGCCGTGAAAACAGTGGGGGCAGGTTTTGTCCGCGACGTAGTGGGGGTGCAGTTGTTCGTCGTTTGTGAGGGGCATCTGGCAATTGAAGCACATCACCGTTTTTGTCTCTTTTAATTGCGGGTCAACGCCCACACGTCGGTCGAAAACGAAACATTCCCCGTCGTAATGAGCGCCGCCGCATTGTTCAAAGTACTTTAAAATGCCACCATCGAGTTGGTGTACGTCAGTGAAACCCTCGCGTTGCATGTATGGACCAGCTTTTTCGCAGCGAATGCCTCCAGTGCAAAACATCACGATTGGTTGGTTTTTTAAAGAGGCGGGCAGGCGGGCGACGGCCGCGGGAAAATCACGGAAATGGTCTATGCCGGCGGGACGCGCACCGCGGAATGTGCCCATGCGCACTTCGTAATCGTTGCGTGTGTCGAGTAAGGTCACGGGGCGGCCCTCATCAAGCCATTGTTTAAGCGTCCGGGCGGGTAGCTTGGGGGTCGGATGACCTGCGGGATCAAGGCCTTCAACGCCGAAGGCGATTATTTCCTTTTTGATTTTCACCAGCATGCGATTGAACGGCTGATCTTCGCTTAAACTCTCTTTTGGCTTAAGATCAGCTAAGCCGGGGACTGCGTGGAGAGCGGCGAGTAGTACATCGATTTGCGTACGGGTGCCCGCGACGAACAGGTTAATCCCCTCCGTACTCAACAAAATCGTCCCGCGCAGGCATTGCGCTTTGGTGAGTTGGAGCAGCCGTACACGTAGTTCGGGTATGCTGGTTAATGGCGCAAATTTATAGACAGAAATATTGATGAACTCGGGCATCGTGGAATGAGGCGAAACGCTAACCTAAACCGCGCTGAAACCATAGGTAAAATTTTCGTAAGGTTCGGCGTGGCTTCTGGCGCTGATCCTGCCATGGTCTTAGGTAGACGCATGAAACCGCAAATCATTCTGGCCGAAGCTCACACGCGCGAAGGCGCCCGCCTTACCCTGCATTCCCACGACGGACGCTTCAGTATTCGCGTCAACGGCAAGGAGCTCATGAACTCCGCCGCGACCGCTTCCGAGGTCGCGTTGGGCGAACTCGCCACGGCGGAGATCACACGCTCCGCCCCGGCGCGGATTCTAATCGGCGGACTCGGACTGGGTTATACACTGCAAGGCGTCTTGGCCAAAGTCGGCGCGTACGCCACGGTGCATGTCGCCGAGTTGGTGTCTGCAGTCATTGATTGGAATCGCACGCACATGAGCGAGCTCAACGGCGCCTTGCTCAACGATCCGCGAGTTAAGATTCTCAATGAAGATGTCCGCTCGATCATCGCGCGCTCCGCGAGCCAGCCGTATGATGCGATCTTGCTCGATATCGACAACGGGCCCTCCGCCATGGTCCAGTCCAGCAACGCCAAGGTCTACGATCTTCGCGGTATCGCGCGTATCGGGCAGGCGCTCAAACCCGGCGGACGAGTCGCCATCTGGTCGTCCGGCGCGGACAAGGCGTTTGAAAGCCGTCTTTCCCATAGCGGATTCGACGTTAAACCGACTCCGGTCAAAAAACACGCGACCGCCAAGAGCACGACGTACATGATTTACGTCGCGGATAAAAAAGTGCTTCCGGCAAAACCTGAGGTCGAAACCGCAGCTGCTGCGGCATCCTAAATTTAACGTCTACGCGGGGCGCGTCGGAACATCGGCTAGTGCGATTCGCGTTTGAAAACTTAAGCGAGGTGCTGGCGTAAACGTGCGATCAGTTCGGCGTAATCCGTCGCCTCAAGAAGTTGTTTCGGCTCGGGCATCATGGCGAACGGCGCGCCCCAACTCGGTCCATCGACGTATTTCGGCACAAGATGCATGTGCAGATGTGGCAGTTTATCGGAATAGGCGCCGTAGTTGATTTTAGCTGGATTGAAAGCGGCTTTCATCGCCTTGGCGGCGCGGGCGACATCTTGAGTGAAGAGTGTGAGTTCAGCCGGCGGTAACTCGAAGAGCTCATTGACGTGCGCGCGGTAGGCTACGACGCAACGGCCGCGATACGTTTGCTCCTTAAATAGATAAAGCGTGGAGACCTGCATTGGCCCGATCTCGATCATGAGATCTTGGAGGCGTTGATCTTTGCGGCAATAGAGACAGTCGGGGAGTTCGGTCATGGGTAAGATATGGCATGGGCTTATGAGTTTTATTTTTTGCTCCGGTGCAAGGGCTAGTTGCGGATCGACGTATGCCGCGGCGCGAGTTTGGGTGGAGCACCTTATGAAGATAAAAATGTTTTTTTGGCTACTGTTAGTTGTCGAAACATTGGCCGTCGAGCCAGGTTACCCAAGTCTTATGGCGCCGGTCGATCCGGCAACGTACCTCGCGGAGGTGGCTGCGGTGAGTCGAGTTGATTGGCCGAAAAATCGTGCGGTCATGATTGTGTGTCACGGGCACAGCGTGCCCGCGGGCTATTTTGACACCCCGGTTATTAACTCGCTCGGTTCGTATCCTCACCAACTTCGCGTCGGACTCGCAGGAAAATATCCGCACGCGGTCATCAATGTCGTCGTGACGGCCATCGGCGGAGAAGATTCAGAAAAAGGGCTTCTGCGTTTTGAACGCGATGTGATGAGCCTGCGTCCTGATGTCGTCACGATCGATTACGGTCTCAACGACCGCGGCATGGGCCTGGAGCGGGCGTCGCGCGCGTGGCGGGCGATGATCGAGCGCGCCAAAATCGGCGGCGCTAAAGTCATCTTGCTCACGCCTACGCCAGACACGGCCGCAAAATGGGCTGATCCCGCTGATAAACTGGCTTTGCACGCTGCGCAAATTCGCGGGCTCGCGCGGGAATACCAGGTCGCGCTGGTGGATAGTTATGCCGTGTTTCAGCGGCACGCGGCGGCCGGCGGAGTAACGGAGACGCTAATGTCGCAACGCAATCATCCCAACGAAAAAGGCCACGCCTTGGTGAGCGCTGGGTTGCTCGCGTGGTTTCCCTGATTCGCAGTTGGTTGATTAGCCGCCGGCACGAACGAGCAGGGTTTTAATTTGAGCGTGATCGGTGAGTGACGTTTTGGCGACGAAGCCTCGTGCGTGCGCGAAATGCACACCCGGAGCTTCCGCGATGCGCGTAAAATCGAGCCGCGGGTTGTCTTGAAACCGGGATAAACCGTAGCCGGTGCTGCGGCGATCAGGAGCGACGGTGCCAACGATCTTGCCGGAGAGATTTTGGGCCTCGATGTAGCGTTCGATGCCCATCGAAGGCTCTTCCGGCAGTGGATCGGTGCGTGGCAGAAAAAGAATGTGGGCGGGCTCGCCGCCAAGCACGAGCTCCCAGACTTGGGCGTGTTGAGCAATGAAATCGAGTCGCGCGCGGAGCGTGCGGACATACTCCAAAAGGTCTTCCCCGATCATGCGCATAATCGCCCATAGCGGAGCGGTGGGTTCGATGCGATCGGCGAGGGCGAAGCGGCGGAGTAGGGTGATGTCGATCGGAGAATTGAGTTTGGGTAGGGCGTTGCGCTCGATGCCGAGAAATTTGGCCGTGCTGATCGGTCCGCGGCAATCGAACCACTCGGCGGGCTCTAGCCATTCACAGAATTGGCGGGCGTCGGTGTAGATTCCGAGGTGTTGTAAAACGAGCGAAAGCGAGCAGGTGGGCGCGTGATCTTTGGGGAGTTGGTGGTGGTCGAAGTTATTCCGCGCGGGATCGTGCTGGTGGCCGACATCGATGACGGCGACCTGCGGATCGTTTAAATCGCTGGCGGTGGGTTCACGCCGGACGATGGGTACGGGGTGCAGGGCAAGCAGGACACAGCAGGCGAGGAACTCGTCTTTATGGGCGCTGCCGGGATGCGTGAGTAAAGTAGTGAAGGGCGTCATGATGAAAGCACGGGTAACCGCGCTGCGCGCAACGACGTCGGCTGGAGATACGTTTGGCGACGCTGAAGTTATAAGCCCCAGCTCCAGCGCTCGCTTTGCCAACTAAAGCCGCGTTCGGTTTGAGCGATGCGGCCGAGGCCGGGCCAAGGGAGGTGGAAACCGTAGGCGCGTTCGTGGGAGTGGGCGAGCTCGATAAAGAGTTTTTGGCGAGTATGGATCGCTTGTACGGGTTCGTGATCATAGGCGATGCCCCACGTTGGATCGGTGAACATCAAGGTATGATGATGCGCCACATCCATGAAATGCAGGAGCGAGTCACGGCCTGATTTAATGCGAAAAATTGCGTGGCCGGATGTGTGTCCGGGGGCCGCCAGCAGCGTGACTGCGCCGCCGAGGACGGAGTCACCGTCACGGAGAAATTGTAGGTTGGACTGGAGGACATCGAATTTTTCACGGGCATCTTTGATCATGCCGGGGAGTGGACCTTTGGCGCGTTTGGATCGGGAGAAATCGGGCGTAGGTGAGCGCCAGAAATCAACTTCTTCGCGTAAGCAATAGACCGCTGCATTTGGGAAGACGGCGTGGTTGCCGGTCACAAAGCCACCAATGTGATCGACGTGCGCGTGGCTGAGAAAGGCGTGAGTGATCTGCGCAGGCGCCAAGCCAAGCTCGGCGAGCGCCGTTGATACCCAGCCGCGCTCGGGGTTTTTGCCGGGGCCAAAACCGCCGTCGAAAATGACCAGCTCACGCCCCATTTTAAGCAGTAGGATATTGACATAGAGTGGGAGCGCATCGGTGCGTTCACCGCGGGAGATAAGATCGTCGCGCATTGTGGGTCTAGCGGCTTCGGGCCACATGAGATCGAGGCCTTCGCGCAGAAGCATGCTACCGTCGCTGATGGAATAGGCCTCGATGTCACCGATGTTAAAACGGTAGCTGAAGGCATTGCGTGGTGCCGGTCGCTTGGGCGTGGCTTCGGCTGCGCGAAGCGCTTGTGGCAAAAGTGCGGTACTGACGGCGGCGGCCGTGGCGCAAAGAAAATGCCGACGCGTGGAATTATTTGGTGGGGTATTTAGCATGGTGAGGATGGGGGAGATATTAAAAAAGCATAGCCTGCGAGGGAGATAAGGTTGTGGCTGGTGCGGGCCGAGCGGTGCGGAGGGCAGTTTGTAAGGGGCAAAGCTTGTGGTCTACGGGACGACCTTCGCGGTAAAGTCGCAGAAGTTGATGAGAACGTTGGGCGAGGAGATGTCGGACTTCGCGGCGACGGCCCTTGATGAGGGGAATGCGCATCTGATCGTAACCGGTAGTCTGATGACGGAGCCACGCGATGGTGGCGGCTTCGGCGCGCTCTTGAATGGGAATGCGCTTGGTGCGGGCGACCGTACCGCTCCCTACGGGAGTGGCGTGAGCGGCGATAAGATCGGCGAGGCGTTGGGCATCGCCAGCATGCGCGCAATGGAAGGCGAGAAACGTTAACACGGCGGCGCGGAAATCTTCGACGTAGTCGGCTTGTTCGACGGCGCGGCGGTCGCGGGCGGAGTCGAGTTTACGTTGATGTGCAGGATCGGCGCGCTCGACCAGAAGTTCGGCTCGAAGGGCTTCGATGCGATGCGCCGGAGCCCAAATCCCCTGGGAGAGGCGCTTGCGGCCTTTCATCTCGGACATGGTCCACGTGGGGCCGTCGGCCTTGATGCGGCGGCTGAGGGCGGAGTCGCCGGGTGGCAGAAGGATCCAACCCGATGGTACAAGCTCGAGCACGGCGTGTTCATTGATCACGTGGCCGGGTTTTTGACTGGGACGAACTTCGCGGGTGGCGTTGGGCACTTGCGAGGGGATAAAGGTCCGCGCGGAAGCTCAAGCAGCAACCCTGAGTTCGCGGGACTCGATTAGAATTTTTCGCTGCGCGCTGGCTTCGGACGTGATCGTTCTATTAAGATGCGGGTATGACACTCGCTGAACTCGGCTGGCACGATGCCTTGGCCCTCGCGTTTGCCCCGCACGGGGCGGCTGGGCTGGAGCCGGCGCGTGTGGTGTGCGAGTTGCGGCGGAATTTTTACGCGGTGCACACGGCGGACGGTGAAGTGCTGGGGGAGTGTGGCGGTGGTTTTTTCCACGTGGCGAAAAAGGCAGATCAATTTCCTGCAGTTGGGGATTGGGTTGCGGTACGTCGCCGTCCGGGCGAGGCGCGCGCGGACATTCATGCGGTGTTGCCGCGGCGCACGAAGTTTTCGCGGCGCGCATCGGGCTCAGAAGAAATCGAACAAATAGTAGCGGCCAATATCGACACGGTGTTTCTGGTGAGTGGGCTCGATCAAAATTTTAATCCGAAGCGCATCCAGCGTTTTTTAGTAGCAGCAAAGGAAAGCGGAGCGGAAGCGGTGATTGTTTTGAATAAATCTGACGTGTGCACGGATGCTGAAGCCGTGCGCCGCGAGATCGAAACGCTGGTGCCGGGCGTGCCGGTGCTCATCACGAGCTCGGAGACGCGCAAGGGCTTAAAGGCGCTGACCTCGGTCTACGCGCTGCCTGGGCGCACGTTGGCGTTTATCGGCTCTTCCGGCGTGGGAAAATCGAGCCTTATCAATTTATTGGTACGCGATCCGGAGGCGTTGCCCACAGGTGAAGTCCGCGAGAAAGACAGCAAGGGCCGGCATACCACGACGCGGCGCGAACTTGTGCAGACGCCGACGGGTGCACTGGTGATCGACACGCCAGGCATGAGAGAATTACAGCTCTGGGGCGTGGAGGACGGCGTGGAAGATGCATTTGCTGATATCGCAGCGTTGGCTGCGCGGTGTAAGTTTGGCAATTGCAGCCATACTAATGAACCGGGTTGCGCGGTGCGCGCGGGCATCGCGTCGGGAGATTTGATGCTACAACGTTTTGAGAGTTATCTTAAATTGAAGGGTGAGAAAGCGGCCAGCGTCCCGGCCCGCAAGAAACCGAGTGCGCTGGCGAGCAAACCGGGTTGGAAAAACCGTACGCAGGGACAGACGCCGTTCCGGCATCGGCATCACGTCGAGGATTAGTTTATAAGAAGGTTGGTGTTACGAGGCAGTGGCGATAGACTAGAGTTATGCCCCAAGACCCCCATGCTCATTTTGACCACACTGTACTTGATTTAATCGAGCACAGTCCGACGGGTGTCGTGCCCGCCACGCCCTCTTATATGGATGCGCTCAAGCGGTTGCTGGCGACTCATCAGGTTTACGCGAGCGCCAACCACAAAGGCGGCTACGTCACCACGCGATCGCTGTCGACGGCGCCGGTTTTTCGCGCGCAGAATCTTGACGACGTCATAGCCGGCCGTGTCGAGCCGTCGGCGCTGGAAAATAATTTCAGCATCTTTGAGCGTTACGTGGCTTCGTTGCCTGCACCGCTGCGTGAGCGGGCCGCCGAGCGCCGGACAGTGGTCGCGGGTAAACCTTCGCATCATCGCGCGAAGCACATCGGCGATCAAGTCGTGGTCGCCCACGATCCGATCCACACGCTATTCTTAGTGCCCGGCACGGGCCCGCATCCAGGCTTACTGGGAAATTATCTCTACGGATCCGTGTTCCAGCATCACGCCGAGATTAACAGCCCTTGGCTAATCCACCTGCATGATAATGACGATGGCCTTGTCCTCTGTGAATTACCGACGATGTCCGCAGCTTGGGAAAAAATGCAGGAAGTACTCGCGAGTGCACCGTTTAACATGAACGAACTAGATGCACTTGGGTTCACGTTTAAATAAGAGAAGTCGGTGTGAATTTGCTGGATAAACCGCGCCTGATTTAGATTCACGCGGAAGGAATCTGCCGTCACTTTTTTGACCTCATGCTCGTTTCAACCGCTGAACTCGCGTCCCACCTCAACGACCCGACATGGGTGATTTTCGATTGTCGGCACGATCTGGTTGATCATGGCAAAGGAGCCAAGCTCTACGCTGAAAGTCACATCGCCCGGGCGTATTTTGCCTCCGTTGAAACAGATCTCGCCGGGGTAAAAAACGGTCGCAATGGACGTCATCCTTTGCCCGCGTCGGATCAATTTGCGACTTTTCTCGCGCTGCATGGCGTGAATAAAGACAGTCGAATCGTCGCTTATGATGACGCCGGTGGGCTTTACGCTGCACGCTTGTGGTGGCTGGCGCGTTGGATCGGATTTACGCAGGTGGCGTTGCTCGACGGCGGTTGGCAAAAATGGATAAGCGAAAGACGCGCAGTTAATGCGGAAATGCCGGTGGCGCGGACTGACTTGGCGAAGAGCGCGCCTACAGTGGATATGAGCATGCTTTGGGGGGCAAACGATGTGCTGTTTCGGCTCGAAAAGAGTGATAGTTTATTAATCGATGCTCGCGCAGGGGAACGTTTCCGCGGTGAAATCGAGCCCATTGATCCTGTGGCCGGACATATTCCAGGGGCGGTGAATCGTTTTTTTAAGGCTAATTTAAATTCTGATCACACGCTGCGACCTGTCGCGGATTTGCAGCGGGAATTTGTTGCGCTCATCGGGGCACGCGCGGTTGAAAATGTGGGACACGCTTGCGGATCGGGAATTACGGCTTGCGCTAATATTTTCGCAATGGAATACTCGGGGCTCAGTGGCTCCAAACTGTACGCGGGGTCGTGGAGTGAATGGGTTTCAGATCCGTTGCGACCTGTCGCGCGTGGAGACTGAGCTTGGATCGAACAAAAATTAGGGGACTGGTGTCGCCATAACGTCGTCGATCAAGAAAATCGCGAGGGGAGCTTTTTGATCAGCGCCGGCGAGCTCTTTGCCGGCTAGTCCTCGGTTGCGATAGGATCCGGTACGGAACGATACGCGTTCAACTGTGCTCACGGGTTCGTTGAAAACTAGGGGACGTGAAACTACATTTTTTCCATTGATACGGAGTTCGGCGGTGTCGGCGGTAGCGATCGGTTTTATCTCCAAGCTAAGGTTTAGCCATTGGTTGACGGGGTACGGGCCGGCATCTTGCCAGATACCTTCGTGTCTAGCCCAGAGATGACCGTCTTCGGCAAAGGCAAGCTGAACTGGGCGAGCGCCTTTAGAGTCGAGTAAATCCAATTCGAGTCGGGCATGACTTTGGCGGGCTAGTAGCTTAACTGTAAATTTTAAACCGTGAGTCTCGGGAAAGACGCGCACAGCGCGGGCGTAATCGTAAGGGTCTTCGTCCCGGAGCTCCAGGGCTTGGTTGCCGGTCGCGCCACTTGTTACAATCCGGACCGGGGCCCAGTTTGGGCTGTAAATATTCCAATCCTCAGGGAGTGAGGTCTTTTCGATAGCATCAAACGTGTCGTGCACTTGGGCGGCAATGCGGCTTCTAATTGGAACAGGAATACGACTAATCCATATGTCTTCTTTGTTGACGCTGTAGGTCACCCAGGTGGCCCTCGCGCCATCATAGGGTGTACCGTTACCATCGACTATGCCGCGGACATATTGCGGGCCGGGATTTTTGAAGGCGCCAGGAAAACGTTGATCGGGAAGTTCGCCGTGCACGGCGAGTAGTTCGTTGAAGATAACCGCATCGGGGCTCGTCATCACGGCGAGTGGATAGCGAAGGCGGTTGGTAGGATTAAGAAAAAGGGCGTAGCGTGAATCTTGAGTGCTTTGCAGCCAATATTTCGAGGCATTGTTGGGGAGCTGAAGCGCAAATTGTTTTTCGGACCATGTGCGTCCGGCATCATGGGTGGTGGCGACAAGGGCGTTTTTCCAAATACCAAGCGTTGAGCCATCGGGGCGACTCAGGTATGAAAGAGCCTTGCCTCTGATAGTATAGAAACCGGTTTCGTCTAGTTGATCTTCCTCCCACCATTGAGCCGTCATAAGTTTATCGGCGAGTAGGGCTTCGCAGGCGGTGACGAACCCACGATCTGGCGCGCTGTCATAGCGGGCGTAGGGCGGATTAAATTGAGGGTAGGTTTGTTTGGCGTTAAGTCGTATGAAGTAAATGGGGCCAAGGCTATCATCGGGGTAAATTTCACGTACGGCCCGTCCAATACCCGTGCCGTCGTTGGGAGTTGGAGGTTTACCGTAAAAAGCTAGGGCTAGAAATCTTCCGTTCGGAGCAATGTAAAATCCCATGCGTTGGTGTGCTATGGTTGGGGAACCATCGGGAAGTAGGAATGCTGGGAAGATCGTGCGTGGCGCAGCCCACGTGCGGCCGTCAAACGAAGTGGTTAGGGACGTGTTTGTGGGAGCTTCGTGTTCGTTGCGTGGAGCGCTGAGGTATTCTAGGTAAAATTTACCATGGGCCCATGCTAACATCGGCTGATGCAAATAGGTGTCGGGTAAATGATCGCGATGCTCGGTTGATGTGCGGTTGGCTCGCACGACTTGAAAATTATGCACCCCGATCGCTGGGCGAAGCGCTCCGTCGGCGTCGCTAGTTGCGACGGTCTTGCCGATGTAGCTCAGTGGCACAGGAGCGGTGTCGTTGGTTTTTTCCGCGGAGCAAAAATTTACGCCGAGGATAATGAATAACGAATATACGGATAGGCGCATTGCAGACAATTTTGGATGCTTAAAAAAAAGATTATGATCGAGCAATAGCAGAACTTAATTGCGCAACAGGCCGAGGTATTCAGTATGGGTCAGAATGCAATTGCTTCGATTCGAGTAGAATTATACCTCGCTGTCGCTCAGCCTCTGGAGCTTCTCTTGGCAATAGCGCCTCTGGGGTCTCATATTTCTAATAATCTGCATCTATGGCTCGATTGAAAAATGACGGTTGGTCTCTGAGGTTTTGGTGTGCTTATTTTTTGCTGATCGCAGCGGCTGACGCTGCGATCGCCGCGAATCAGTTGACGATAAATTTTGATCCCTTGGATCGGGCCGTGGCGCGATTTAATGCGATGGAGAATGAGCCCGTGATCAATTTGGTTTCCAACTCTGATTCGGCGTTATGGTTGCGGGCTGAGATTCCATTGTTCGAATGTCCCGATCCTTCGGTAGAGGAAATTTACTATTTCCGATGGTGGGCTTTCCGGAAGCATTTGAGGCGTGGTGCAGACACGGGGGGACGTTATGTATTTACGGAGTTCATCACGAGGCCTAAACCAGTCAGTAGCGCGTTGGGTCATCATCTGGCCGAGGGACGATGGTTGAGAGATTCTAAGTATCTGGATGAAACAGTGCTTTATTGGCTACGAGGTGGAGTTGGTGGGCAAAGTCAGACGCATTTGCATAAATATAGTCAGTGGCTGGCTCATGCCATCTATACTCGCGCATGCGTGACTGGCGATGAGCGTTTCGCCGTCGGGTTGTTAGATGATTTGGTCCGCGATTACCAAAATTGGACGCAAGAAAAACAGCGTCCTGACGGACTTTTTTGGCAGTATGATGTTTGGGATGCGATGGAGGAATCTATCAGTGGATCGCGCACTAAGAAAAATATGCGCCCGACGATTAACAGTTATATGTTTGGCAATGCGCAGGCGATCGCGGCCATCGCCAATTGGGCTAGGAGGATTGACCTAGCCTCTGATTTTACAGATAAAGCGTCGCGCTTACAACGGATCACGTTGGCGACCTTGTGGGATGCAAAGGCGCAGTTTTTTAAGGTTCGCTACGAGGATGGATTTTTTAGTGATGCCCGCGAGGCGATCGGCTTAATACCTTGGTATTTTGGGCTACCTCGAAAGCAAGAAGGCTATGAAGTTGCTTGGGCTCAGTTGATCGATCCTCAGGGTTTTCGTAGCGCGATGGGGCTTACCACGGCCGAACGGCGCCATGCTGATTTCCGCACGCATGGCACGGGCAAATGTGAGTGGGATGGTCCGGTGTGGCCCTTTGCGACGACACAAACACTTGTCGCCTTGGGGAATGTCTTACGCGACTACCCGACTGATGTGATTTCGCGGCGTGATTATTTTGAGGCGTTTAAAACCTACGTGCGTTCGCACCACTATGATGGTTTGCCCTACATCGGTGAATATCATGATGAGACTACCGGAGTATGGCTCAAAGGACGCGACGAGCGAAGTCGTTACTATAATCACTCCACGTTTGCTGACTTGGTGATCACGGGAGTGGTGGGGCTGAGGCCACGTTCCGATGATTGGGTGGAAATCCATCCTCTGCTACCTGATGGGGAGTGGAGTTGGTTTAAATTGGATCGCGTACGGTATCATGGACGCGAATTGACCATTATCTGGGACGAATTTGGGCAACGTTTTGGACGAGGTGCTGGGTTGCAAGTTTTTGCCGACGGAAAATTGATCGCTCGGGCCGACCGTCTGGGCCTCATTAAGGGTCAATTGCCATGATTTTCATTCGCCGTAGTTTACTCAGTTTTATCTTGGGCTTTGGTATCCTCTGGGCAAAGCAAGGGCCTTCGCCGTTAAACGTCGGGGTGGGCGGAAAGCTCGTTTATGCCTTGAGTGAGCGGGGGGATCGAGTCCCGGATTTATCCGGCGCTGGCTACGCGGGAGGTGGTGTGGCGTGGCCACAAGTACCCGCGCGAATTACGGTTGGCCCTGTGTCTGGTGATGCAGATCGATGGGTTCAGGCGGCTATTGATTATGTGTCCGGTTTACCGGCGGATCCTCGTGGATTTCGCGGCGCGGTTCAAATCGCTGCGGGGCGTTACACATTTGCGGGACAATTGAAAATTCGCGCGAGCGGCGTTGTCGTACGCGGCGCAGGGTCAGGCCCCAAGGGCACGGTGTTGGTGGCTGCCGGCACCGGCCGCCGTTCCTTGATCGAACTCAGTGGCAGCGATTCTCGTAAAAACGTCGGGGTGCGATTAACTGTGGCCGACGCTTATGTGCCCGTGGGAGCGACATCCTTGAGTTTAGGTCAAATTGACCACGGGTTGTCGCCTGGCATGAGCATCTGTATTGAACGGCCCAGCCCAGCGGAGTGGATCCAGGCCGTAGGCATGGATGTGGCGCCGGGACGTCAGCCTTACACTTGGAAGCCAGGAGCGTTTAATGTGCGTTGGGATCGGGTAGTGTTAGCGGTGGTTGGCTCGAAGATCACTTTGGATGCGCCACTCACGGTGTCGTTAGAAAGTCGATACGGAGGGGCTACCGTGCAGGCTTACACTCAGAGCGGTTACGTTGAGAATTCCGGAATCGAAAATCTCCGCTGCGAATCAGCTTTTAATGCCGAGAATCTCGTCGACGAAGATCATGCATGGAATGCGATCGATCTCCATGCTGCGAAGGATATCTGGGTTGCTGATGTTACGGCTGTACATTTTGCCAGCAGCGCCGTGCAGGTCGGCGCTAAAGTCGCGCGAGTCACAATACAAGATTGTGCATCACTCTCGCCCGTAGCGGAACGCGGAGGGTATCGACGCATGGCGTTTCATACGCGCGGTCAGCAGACTCTTTTTCTGCGTTGTACGGCGGAGCAGGGAGGGAACGATTTCACGGTTGGTTATCTCGCCGCTGGGCCAAATGTTTTTTTAGAGTGTGAGGCGCGCGATACGCGTGGTTTCAGCGGCGCCTTAGGGAGTTGGGCTTCGGGTGTGTTGTACGATGGAGCGCATATTGACGGCGGCTCGTTAAGACTGGATAATCTCGAAACTTGGAATCAAGGCGTAGGTTGGGCTGCCGCTAATTCGATTTTATGGAATTGCTCGGCTTCGGTTGTCGTCTTGCGGCAGCCCCCAGGCGCGCATAACTGGGCGGTGGGCGTATGGGGACAATTTCTGGGCGACGGCGCATGGAGCCAGGTGAACGAATTTGCCAAGCCCGTGAGTCTTTACCGCGCGCAACTTCAAGAACGGTGCGGCCAAGGGGCTCTGTCGGTTTTGGCGCCTCGGCGCTATACGATCGATGAAACGGCCACGCATATCCAGACGTTGCAACCTCATCTTTCTAAAGCCAAATTAACTGATGTGCCTGCATCTCGCCGCACCCTAGCGTTGGTTAATGGTTTGCTCACGGTTGGCGGCTCGCCGTTGCGAGGGAAACAATTGGAGACGGCGTGGTGGCTTGGCCGACTAGAACCGGCCCGCGCGGGTGATTTTGGCGCGGCGATCACACGATTTGCACCGGGTCGAACCGGGACTGGACTCACCGATGAAATAGCAGCCGTCGCGATATCGATGGAGCGTAACGGTCAAGTGGCTTTTCGCCACCACTATGGACTCTGGTATGATCGTCGACGAATTGATCACCAATTAATCCGTCGGCCAGAGGGTGAGGTTTATCCGCCGTTTTATGAGCAACCGTTTGCCCGCAGTGGTCAGGGAACCGCGTGGGATGGACTGAGTCGTTACGATCTAAAAAAATATAATCTTTGGTATTTTAGCCGACTCCGTGAGTTTGCCGCTGAAGCGCATGCCCGCGGTCTAGTCCTAGTCAATGAAATGTATTTTCAGCACAATCTCATCGAGTCGGCAGCGCACTGGATGGATAGTCCCTGGAGGTCTGTGAATAACATTAATGCCACCGGCTTCCCCGAACCGCCCCCTGTGACGGGCGACACGATCAAGATGGCCGAAGCTTTTTACGACGTCACGCACCCTGTTCGACGAGATTTACATCGAGCCTATATCCGCCAGTGTCTATCGAATCTCTCTGATGAGCCCAACGTGATCCATACGCTTAGTGCGGAGAATAGTGGGCCGCTATCTTTCATGCAATTTTGGGTTGATGTCGTGGCGGAATGGGAGCGAGAGATGGACCGTCATCCGCTGATCGCGCTGAGTGCGCCTAAAGATGTGCAAGATGCAATTTTGGCTGATCCGGCGCGAGCAGCCATCATCGACGTAATCGATCTGACCTACTGGTGGCGCACGGAGCGCGGCGACGAGTTTGCGCCGCGCGGCGGACTGAGCCTCGCGCCGCGACAACATGAGCGCCTTTGGAAAGGTGGTAAACCCACGGCCGAGTCGATCGCCCGCATGGCGCGGGAGTATCGGGAGAAATTCCCTGATAAAGCAGTAACCTCCGGCCTACCAGAAGCTGGTGATTTTCAGCCGAGATAAATTCACGCACTGCTTTAATTACTCCCGGTCTTACTCTTGGCCCTTTGTGGGCCTGACGACTCTAGTCCCTTTCATCCCTGTATACCTTACTTTATGAAATCATTTATTCTGGTTTTGTTGTGCTTTTGCCTAGGGTTTTTGCGAGCGGCGGATGCTCCATCAGCATACCTAAGAAGCGAGTTTCTCAACGAGCGAGCACCTTATCCCTCATGTCACGCTTCAACGATAGTAGAGACTCTTCCGGGACAATTGGTCGCCGCCTGGTTTGGTGGTACTGCGGAGCGCAACCCCGATGTGGGCATCTGGGTCGCTCGACAGGAGAATGGTCGTTGGCTACCAGCGCTCGAAGTGGCTAACGGCTTACAACCGAGCGGATCGCGTTTTCCGACGTGGAATCCAGTGTTGTTTCAACCCAAGTCAGGACCGTTACATTTGTTTTATAAAATCGGTCCTTCTCCCAGCTCATGGTGGGGAATGGTGATGACCTCCACCAACTCAGGTAAAACGTGGAGCGCGCCACGCCGCCTGCCCGATGGTATACTCGGGCCGATTAAAAATAAACCCATTGAACTGGCTGACGGCACCTGGATCTCACCCAGCAGTACCGAAGGAAACAAAGACGGATGGCTCGTGCATTTCGAACTCTCTAGTGATTCTGGTCTTACTTGGACGCGAACCGCTGAATTGCGCAAGGGCCCTAACCTAGATGCTATTCAACCCAGCGTCCTGATTCATGCCAATGCTGCTCTCCAAGCAGTGTGTCGCACCAAGCAGGGCGTTGTCGCGCAAACGTGGTCGAAGGATCAAGGTCGTACTTGGAGCGCGCTCACGGCTACAGATTTACCCAATCCCAACTCAGGTACGGATGCTGTTACACTCGCCGATGGCCGCCAACTATTGATTTACAATCACAGTGGTCACCGAGCAAACGAAGCTAAGGGAAACCGTTACCCTTTGGATGTAGCGGTCTCGCACGATGGAATCCGCTGGAAACACGTCCTAACTCTCGAGCATGAACCGTGTTCTGCCGGCTATTCGTATCCAGCTGTCATTCAAACTCGCGATGGATTAATTCATGTCACTTACACGTGGGATCGTAAAATGATCAAACACGTCGTGCTGGATCCTGCGCGGTTGTAACCTTTACAAATCGTTTTTTCTGTAGGGTTATGGGTGAGGCACGTATCGGTGTAATCCGATGAGTTGCGTGAAGGTTTTAGGGCGGTGGGTTGACAGCGACGCTGGGCTTTGGCGGTTTGAAGCCATGTCAGATTCTGCTCCAGATCCGTTTGATCGCATTGAGGACGCTATCCGCGATATCGCCGCGGGGCGGCTTGTCATCGTGACTGACGACGAAGATCGCGAAAATGAAGGCGATCTCATCATGGCGGCATCTTTGGCGACGCCTGAGACGATCAATATGATGATTCGTTATGGTAGCGGCATCGTCTGCGTACCTACGCTGGAGGCTAACCTGCGACGGCTTGGTCTTGGGCCCATGGTAGCTCGTAATCGTGAAGTGCAACGCACCGATTTTACTGTGAGTGTCGATGCTGCTGAAGGAATAGCGACAGGCATCAGCGCCACAGATCGTACGCGTACGATCCGGTTGCTTGCTAATCCTAATTCCACGGCTGATCAGTTGGTGCAGCCCGGTCATGTGTTTCCCTTACGCTCGCGTCCGGGTGGCGTGTTGGAACGTGCTGGTCACACGGAAGCAGCCGTGGATCTAGCGGTGTTGGCGGGACTGCATCCCAGCGGTGTGTTATGCGAACTGGTAAATGATGATGGCACGGTGCAGCGTTTGCCGCAACTTACAGATTTTAAGCGCAAATTCGGTCTGCGGATGGTGTCGATCAAGCAACTCATTGAGTATCGCGCCCAACGAGAGCAGCTGATCGAGTCGGTGTGCACCCAATCATTCCCATCGGAATTCGGCGAGTTTACAGCCCAAGTTTTTCGTAACCGACTGGATGGACGTCATCACCTCGCCCTGGTCATGGGAACTCTCACTAGCGAACCCACATTGGTACGGGTGCATAGCGAGAATTTGTTAAGCGATGTCTTTCAGGCCAAAGGTATGCGGAGTCATGCAGCGTTAATGGCCTCGATGCGTGCGATTGCTCAAGCGGGTCGTGGCGTGGTCTTGTACATGGAGCCTGCCAATATGGGCGAGATCATGGTGCAGCGCCTCCAGGCCAAAGCGGGGGCTCAACCCTCCGCAATGGGGCTTCGTGATTATGGCACGGGTGCTCAGATTTTGCGTGCGCTCGGACTTTCCAAAATTCGCTTACTTTCTGGCAGCCAGCGTAAGGTGGTCGGACTCGATGGCTACGGTCTAGAAATTGTCGAACAGGTCGGAGTTTAATCCGGTTCTACGGCGATATCGTTGTGAATCGTTGGGCGTTTAAAAATGAGGAGCTTCATGCTATGTTGTCGTTTTGAGCCGTCTCTTGGGATATCCTGTTGATTCGTAAAGCAGGGCTAAACTGCTGGGCGTACGGGCAAGTTGCCAATGCAGCTTAATTAGCGCAATGGTCGTGGTCTTATACATCGGTTTGCGCAAATCAGCTTTTCAGAGTGGGGTGGGCTGACCACTGACAAACCAGTTCTTATCATAACTCTAAAGCCATCTTGGCCCCTGCAGTAATTTGTTAACTTCATGCCGATTTTGATTTCAGTCATTTTTTTTGTGCATTAAATTTAAATGCATCATGGCTTTCTGCTCTAGCACTTAAGGTGAGTGATGCGCCTCATATAAAACCCAATTGAAGATGCTCAGATTTCTGGATTTAAGTTTGTGGTTTCGCATTTTGATCGTGTGCGCGGCATGGGCTAGTGCACGTGCGGGTCAAAACGCACTCGTTGATACTTCGCAGTCGCCCTCGGCAAAAATGTATATGCCTGATCTCGGTGATGTGAAGTGGGCCGGCGGTCTATGGGGCGAGCGATTTGATGTGTGTCGCGACACCATGATTCCTCATCTTTGGACCATTTTTAGCGATCAAAACGAAAGTCATGCATGGGCGAACTTTCTTATGGCTGCAGGCCTTAGTCAGGGCCGCGACGGAAAACCTCACGGTCCGTCCTTTAATGATGGGGATTTTCTCAAGTGGGTAGAGGCACTCGCGCAAATGTATGCTGTAATGCGTGACCCCAAAATTGACGCTCAACTTGATCAAATTATCGCAGTCATTGCCCAGGCTCAGCGATCTGATGGTTACCTGCATACGCCAAAAATTATTCTTCAGCGTCAAGCCGTCAAAGCCGCTTCTAACGCACGAGAATTCGAAGATCGCGAACATTTCGAGACCTATAATATGGGGCACTTGATGACGACGGCGTGTATCCACTACCGCGCTACCGGTAAGTCCACGCTTTTAGCCTGTGCGATCAAGGCGGCTGATTACATCGATCGGTTATGTGCTGCGGTTCCGGCCGAATTGGCTCGAAATGCCATTTGCCCTTCTCATTACATGGGCGTGATCGAGCTTTATCGCGTTACGCGTGAGCCTCGATATTTGAAACTAGCGCAACAACTCATCGAGATCCGCAGCCTCGTTACGGCTGATTACGGCAGCGATCAAAATCAAGATCGGGTACCTTTTCGGGCGATGACGAAAGCCGTTGGGCATGCCGTTCGCGCTAATTATCTCTATGCGGGCGTAGCTGACCTTTATGCCGAAGGGGGCGATCGTTCGCTTTTAAGCACGGTAGAAAAACTCTCCGCTGACGTCTCTACTCATAAATTATATATCACCGGTATGACAGGTGCTCTTTATGATGGAGCTTCGCCAGATGGCTCTTCGAAGCACGCCACCATCAAATCGGTTCACCAAGCTTACGGTCGCGACTACCAATTGCCCAATCTGACGGCTTATAACGAAACCTGCGCCACAATTGGGTATGCGATGTGGATGTGGCGGATGCTCAGCGTTACCGGCGATGCTCGTTATGCGGATTTATTTGAGCAGTCGCTCTACAATGGTGTGCTCGCGGGCATTAGTCTAGAGGGCAAAGATTATTTTTATGTCAACCCGTTGCGCAAAGACCGCGATTTTGACTGGCCACTGCGCTGGTCACGCACGCGGACGCCAAATATCAAATCTAGTTTTTGTTGCCCACCCAATGTCGTGAGGACCATTGCCGAGGCTCATAATTACGTTTATTCGTTATCGGTAGATACGCTCTGGGTTCATCTTTATGCCGCGAGCAGGCTCGATACGACGTGGCGCGACGGTGCACGTATCACGGTACGCCAAGAGACGGATTATCCTTGGAGCGGTGCGGTAAAATTTATCATTGAAGCCGCTCCCGATCGAGCAGTTGCGCTCAAGCTGCGTATTCCTGGCTGGCTGCCATCAGGAGCGGCTAGCTTGAAAGTAAACGGTCAATCGGTGCTGACTAGTTTGACCGCAGGTACGTACGCGGAGATTGCGAGGACTTGGCGTGCGGGCGATATTATTGAGTTTAATATGGATTTTCATCCTACTCTTTGGGAGGCCAATCCATTGGTCGAAGAGACGCTTAACCAGGTCGCGATCAAAAGCGGTCCGCTAGTTTATTGCATCGAATCCAACGATCTTCCAGAAGAAGTACGCGTACGAGATGTCATGCTTTCATTGCTCACGCCGACCGAGTTTCTAGCACAGCGTGAAAAAATCACCACGGCATATCTTCAGACTCTAGTCTTTTCTGCATATGCCTACGAGCGCCAAACAGGAGCGACGGGGGCACTTTATGTTGAAGCGACACGTCGTCTACCGCGTAGATTCAGCCTTAAAGCAGTTCCGTACTTCGCTTGGGGCAATCGTGGCGACACTGATATGAGCGTTTGGTTGCCGGCGCGATAGAGACTTAGCTTGTTCATTAGGCGCAAAATCCATGACGTTGGCATCCAATACACTAAGTACATTCAGTAGACTGAAATTTAAATTATTAAGGGCAGTCGCAAGTTTGGTTTTTGTTGTCGTATTTGTTCCTAGCGTTCTGGCGGAGCATTGGTCTAGTTTGATTTTGGAAAATCCACTGGAATTGAAGTTGCTTGAGCCAACTTTGCGTTACGGCGAAGCGCCTGCTTCTGTGGTATTTTATTTAACCAATCTGTCCGCACCACGTATTGGCACAGTGAACGATGATGAGCTGATTGCTGAATTGCGAGCCACTGGAAGTCTCGTTGTTATCATTGACTATGGCCGTCACCCGCAAGCTAGGGCGCCGTGGATTAATCGTGATTTGGCCAAGCTGCGGGACGATTTACGGTCGAAAAAACTACTCGCAACTCGTGCCATTGACGGGGCGCACGTGTTCATCGTGCCATCTGGCAGTCGTCTCTGGCGTGATATTGTTTTTTATGAAGACCAATCGCGAATTTTGGCGATGGACATCATCGCTCCTGCCAGTCCTAAAAAACCAGTCGGCGCCTTGATAGAGTTTTCGTGCGATAATCAGAATCGGATGAGTAATGTTTCTCTCTCTATCTGTACTGATACGATTTTAGACGGTGCGGCGACAGAAGGTTTTGCGGTAGCCATGGCGGATCATCCTGTAGCGGCGCCGTACAAAGGCCTAGATGCTATGCCAGAGAGCGCATGGAAAATCAAAGCTGCAGTACGAGCCTTGCGGGCCCATAGCGCGAAACTGAATTTGAATGGCCGCATTGTGCCTGTTGGTTTTTCCCGAGGTAGCGGCATGGCCCTGATGTTGGCATCGACGGAGGGTAGGGCTGAGTTTGAAGGCCGAGGTTTGAATGAATATTTAAAGGTGAATAGTTCGGTCCAAGGAGCGGTAGTAATGTCCGGTCGATTTACGTATTTAAATTTGCTAGCGCAGGACGCGATGCTGGAGAGATATTCGCAAGCTTGGGGGGCGCGTTTGCCTAATGGTGATAATTGGATGGGTAAAGGTGCGCTTGATTATTTAACTGAGCCCGGGGTGCCTTTGTTTCTGACGATTAATGTCTCAGAGTCCCTGAATGCTCTCCACCAAATGGACATCCTTCAACAACGGCTGCGTGACCTAGGTAATGATTACCGCTTAATTTTTGATGAAGAAGCGAGGGGGCACAAGGTGCCGCTTTCTAATTTAGTTCTTCAATCGATGTATATATATATAAATCAACGACTTAATTATTAATAGTGATCGGTTAATTAAAGGTATTTCTGACTGTCATACAGATATGCCGCTAGAGCCTTCATGGTTTTGATTACAAGTTTGTTCTGTCTAGCTTTCGTCAACATAACTGCCCCTTCTATGAATTGGTCTAAGTCACCCCGTAATGGCTACATAACGTTGTTTATTAAGATTATAAATAATCTGTGTGGCGTTCTTCCTGTAATTTTATCGTTGGGTTTTTTCACGACACCTACGACGGGAGCGGCGCAAACCAAATTAACAGGAACGATTGAGGGCCGCATCTCCAATTCGGCGAATGGTTCGTATCTTAGCAAAGCCAAAGTGGCGGTGGAAGGCACTGGGCTAGCGGCCTACACCAACGATTTTGGCGAGTACTCTTTGCGCGATGTACCTGTAGGATCCACGCAATTGCGTGTTACTTTTACCGGGCAGTCTCCGGAGATTTTAACCGTCAATGTTGAAGCTGGGAAAACTACGACGCAGGATGTTGTTTTTGGTGGCTCAAGTGTGCGCTTGAACCCTTTCGTTGTTGAGAGTGAGCGTTTCAAGACCGCGCAACAATTAGCGATCCAAGAAGAGCGTACCTCGGTTAACATCAAAAACGTGGTTTCGGCGGATGCTTTTGGCGATATTCCGGAAGGAAATATCGGGGAGTTTATTAAATTTTTGCCCGGTGTAGAAATCAATTACGGTGGTACCTACGCATCGGATGCAGACGCGACGGGTATTTCCGTACGTGGTTTTGGTGCGGAGGATACAGCTATTTACATCGATGGCGTGCCCGTTTCCAGTGCCTCGCCGGCTAGCCTGAGTCGGGCAATCGGTTTGGATCAACTTTCGATCAACAACGCCTCGCGCGTGGAATTAGTGAAGGTGCCGACACCGGATATGCCGGCAAATTCCGTGGGTGGCTCAATCAATCTTATTTCAAAATCGGCGTTTGAGTACTCTCGGCCAAGTTTCAATTGGCGAGTATACGGCAGCTTGAATACGGACGACCCGCAGTTGTTCAAGAAAGTCGGGGGGCCACGTAACAAAAAAGAATGGGCGACTCAACCTGGCTTCGATTTTACTTATGCCTTTCCGATTAGTAAAACCTTAGGCGTCACCTTTACGGTGGCCTCTTCGAATCAATTTAATGAGAGCCGTCGTTATCGTCCCGAGTTTGGCACGACCTCAGTTACGGGAGTAGATCTGCGACCTTTGGGTGGGGCGCAAAGTGTGATTCTGACCAATTCTCAGGGTGCGGCGAGCTTAGTTAATCCTTATATGACACGCATCTCTGTCACGGATGCACCGCGGTTCTCGGACCGTCTCTCGGCGGCGGTTAAAGTGGATTGGCGGCCGATTCCCAGCCTGACATTGGCGGCAAATTACACCGGATCGCTTTACAATTCCGCTGATGCAGCGCGTCGTTTGCAGTTCCGCATTCAACGTCCCCAAAGTTGGGATGCGACGAGCACAATCAGTTATCCGTACGTGTTGGCTGCTCAGTCCCAAAATGGTGCAGTTTTTACGCCGAATAGCACGCTCGATATGAACATCGATTCACGCGATAAAATTGGCAATTCGCACACCGGTTACTTGAGTGCAGTTTTTCGCAAAGATCGTTGGGATATCAAAGCTTTGGCCAGTGCATCAAGTTCGCGTGGTTCCTACAAGGATTTGGAGCACGGCCATTTTTCAACCGTCGATGTGACCTCGTCTATTGGGAAAATGTCATTTGAGAAAATTTCCGACGGAGTCGCAGGAAAAATCACGGTTTTGGATCGTAATGGAAACAACTTTGATTGGACCAAGTTGGGTAACTGGGTCCCGCCGACGGTGCAGGCACGTTCCGGCAAGGCAGAGTCGCTTAACGATGAGTTCTCCTACAAACTCGATGTTCGTCGGGACATCGGCTCGTTTTTTGATGGTCGGCTGGATTTAGCGGCCAAAGTCGGCGGACAACACTCGATTAGCGTGCAGAAAAAATGGGGTGTCGGTACCGGTTATCGTCAGACCTACGTAGGTCCTACTCTGAGTACGACTGATTATCTAGACACGGTTTATACCGGATATGAGCCCGGTTACGGGTTTCCGGCTCAGCAATGGGCAAGCACGTATCGTTTGTATCAGATTTACGCTGCTAATCCTTCGCTGTTTAGCGACCGCAGCGATAGCGATCAGGTCAATAATTACACCAGTTACGTTAATCAGAATAAAAAAATCACCGACAAAAGAACTGCCGGTTATGCTTTGATTGAAGGCCATGCGTTTCGTGGTCGACTGACCTTTGTCGCAGGTGTGCGCAAAGAAGAATCGCGCCGCACAGGCCGTGGGCCCTTGACCGACAGTAAGTGGAATTTTATCAAGGTCGCGAGCGGCGAACTTTATCGCGACGCAGCTCACCCTAACGGCGTGCAAATCGACACCGCCACCAGCGACGTATTCGCGCAAACTGCAGCCGGTACAGCGCTGCGTTCGGCGCTGAATGCCGCAAAGATCTCTTACCCAGATCACGTTATTTTACTTACCACGCTTGAGGGTAAAAGTTTGCAGTTGAAGCCCCTTCAAGAAGTACGCGCGAAGAGCAGTGGCCGTCCCTCTGAAAGTATCAATACCTCGTTCAACGTGACCGAGAACCTAGTCTTTAAGTTGGCATATTCTAAGACTTTTGGCCAAATCAGCCTTGAGGATGGCACGAGTGGATTGCTCTCGGGCAACGGCTCTTATGTCGTGAATGAAAATTCGGCCGCCGGATCGGTGCCAGCTGGTAACATCTCGGTCGCTAACCCTAATTTGAAGCCGAAAATATCGGACAACTGGGATACCGCTATTTACTATTACACCAAAAATGGGGGTAAAATCGGGGTATCTTACTTCACCAAGAGCATTAAAAATTTCCAAGAGAACATTATTACCAATAATGCAGACCCTCAATTTGCTGAGATTCTCTCTTCATTGGGGTTAAACCCAGTGGACTATCAAGACTGGACGCTCACTACCTCTGAGAACGGCATCGGAACGGGCAAGGAATATGGTTATGAAGCCGACATTGCGCAGGATCTTCGCTTTATTCCCTTTCTTGGAACTTGGGGCAAACGATTCAATGTTTTTACTACTTACTCGGAGAAACATCGCAGTCAGGCCAACACCACACGCATGACGGCAGTGCCGGCCGCAAGTCGCACCGCATCTGCTGGACTTCAGTTCGCTACGGGTCGCGTCAGCTTGTTACTAAAAGGAACATGGACCGATTTGAAACTTAATAGCACGACTAACGTGACCTACAATAGCGTGGTCTACGCCCTAGGCAATTATACGCCATCGCTCACAAAATTGGACGCGACCTTCAATTGGCAATTCTCCCGCCGTTACGGTTTTTTTGCTAGCGGGCGTGACGTCTTGAATAACGGCAGTCGATCCGAGCGATTTGATCCCACCGGCTTGTATCCCGCCTACGCACACTGGGACGACCTGCGTCAATTCGGCGTGCAGGTCACCTTTGGCATTAAGGGTAGTTTTTAAGTCGGCTTTGGCTTACCGCACGGTCGGACGTAGGGGTCCGGCCTGCGGTCTGCTGGTGCGTGTTGTCTCTTAGTGAACTTAGAGCTTGGGCATTTCTTTCGGCCGATCAACGTCTCAGCTCGATAAGTTTCTTCTGCGTATTTAATGACGTCTTTTTTATATAAAAATCTCAGAGGTGTGTGGCTGAGTATCGTAGTCATATCAGCTACGATTACTGCTGCGGAACAACAAGCCGATGTATATGCGGCTACCGCGGAACAGCGCGCCCTTAAGATCAGTAACTCACTTGCTTTGACCGACCCTGCGCATTCGGCCCGCGTAGGAGCTTTGATTGCGAGGCAGTACATTGATCTAAACGCGTTGCAGGCAGCGCGTGAAAGGGATGTTAAATCGATAAATTCGAACTTAAATAAAGCGGTCGTGGGCTCCGCCTTAGGAGATCACAATGCGGCGTTCGAGGCCAAGCTTGCCAGTTTGCACCGTGCCTACCTCGCGCGGCTTGCGGTGGAGCTTACGCCGGAGCAAATCGATCTCGTCAAAGATGGCCATACTTACGGTGTGCTACCGCTTACGTATCGTGTTTATCAAAAAATCTTGCCGCAACTAACCCCTGTGCAAAAAGCTAAAATAATGGGCTTTCTCACCGAGGCCCGCGAATTGGCGATGGATGCAGGCTCTGCGAAAGAAAAACATGGCTGGTTTGGGAAATATAAAGGTAAGATCAATAATTACCTCTCAGCGGAAGGATATAACATGAAGGAAGCTGAAAAAAATCTCCTCACCCCGCGCTAACCTCAAATTATATCCGCTATTATGAATTCATCCCGCATGTTTTGTGGCATCGTCTTGGGTTTGCTCGGAAGCAGTATGTGTTTCGGGCAAGGCTACCCGCGAGTCTCAGCTCCTGTTCAAGCTGAGGCTAATAAGAGGATGTTAGCCGCAGATCGTCTCTCGGACGAAATTTTCGCTCGTGCGCTACCTGAAATTCAAAGTTGGTCCGCTAAAGGAAAACCTTATCTGCCCGGTGCTGCTGCGCCTGGCGATTTACCCCAAGCTAAAATACCGGCGTTTCCAGGGGCCTGGGGCGGCGGTATGTATTCGTTCGGTGGCAGAGGCGGCCGTGTCATTGTTGTGACCAATCTCAATGATCGTGGACCTGGGAGTTTCCGTGCAGCGTGTGAAGCCGCTGGTCCTCGGATCGTAGTTTTCAACGTGGCAGGGGTTATTCGACTCACGGATAGAATTCGTGTTAGGGCTCCCTACATCACAATTGCCGGCAATACCGCTCCGGGTGACGGCGTTTGTATCGCGGGCAACACCGTGGAACTCGAGACGCACGACATCATAGTGCGTCACATGCGGTTCCGTCGCGGTGCGACCGATGCGTCAGATCGCAACGATTCATTTGGAGGTAACCCTGTCGGCAATTTGATCATCGATCATGTTTCAGCGTCCTGGGGCCTTGATGAAAATATGTCGATGTATCGGCATATGTACCAACCCCCTGAAGGAGGCAAAGAACTTAAGCTACCCTCGGTCAACGTCACTATCCAGTACTCGATTTTTTCCGAGGCGCTCAACATCTACCACCACGCCTTTGGCAGCACAATTGGTGGGCTAAATAGCACCTTTCACCACAACCTCTGGGCCTGTAACACCGGACGCAATCCGAGCGTGGGTATGTACGGGGATTTCACGTTTGTGAATAATGTGCTATTTAACTACCGACATCGCACCATCGACGGTGGTGATCACCGCAGTTTTTTTAATATAATTAATAATACATTAAAACCCGGCCCCGGCACGCCCAACACTGAAGTGTCATATCGTATTCTTAAGCCCGAATCCGAGCGCAGTAAAACGGTCATCAATAATTTCGGAAAAGCCTATGTGGCTGGTAACGTGACCGAAGGAAATGCGCGGGTGACCAAAAATAACTGGGATGGCGGTGTGCAGCCATCGCCCGTAAAAACAATACTCGCGGCAGTTTTGCCAACAATCCGGGTTGATCAACCCTTTGCTCATGCTCCGCTTGAGGTTGTTTCAGCGGGTGAGTCGTACGGCCTGGTTATAAATTATGCGGGGGCGACCCTGCCGAGACGAGATGCCGTTGACGAGCGAGTAGTGGCGATGGTGCGCACGGGCATAGTCGGCCCGGCAACCATAGCCGAAAGTTCAAAAGCTAAAGCCTCCCAGATGGGTTATGCGCAGAAATGGATCGATGAAATGGCCGAACTTGTCCCCCGCGGATTTATTACCCACCCAGACGAAGTAGGCGGTTATCCCATCTATTTAGGCGAGCCATATGCTGACGCCGATGCCGACGGCATGCCAGATGATTGGGAACTTAAAAACGGACTTGATCCGAAAAATGCTTTCGATGCGACCAGTGACCTTAACGGCGATGGGTACACCAATATCGAAAAATTTATATACGGCTTAAATCCACGGGCTCCAAAAACTGATTGGAGTGATTTGAAGAATAACCGTGATCCGCACATTTCGGCCTCGACCGCTTACAGGCTCTGAAGCAGGCCGCAGCCTGCTTGAATTATCGTTGGTTGAGGTGGCGTGCGAAAAATTCCATCACGCGTTGTTGTTGGCGGAGTTTCACGATGGGGTCGTTGCTGCCTGCCATGTGCGTGCCAAGCATGGGCATGAATTCATAAGGTTTTCCGGCCATGAACAACGCATCGCAGAGTTGAAGTGTGTGTTGGGCGTAGACGTTGTCGTCGGTAAGGCCGTGAATGAGAAGAAGCGGACGCTCCAGTTTGGCCGTGTAGCTTAGGACGCTGCTGACTTTGTAAGCTGCAGGGTCGGTCTGAGGGAGACCGAGGTAGCGCTCCGTGTAAAACGTGTCGTAGTTTTCCCATGTAATCACGGGTGCGCCGGCGATGCCACAGCGAAAAACTTCTGGGCGACGAAGCGTCGCCATGGCGGCAAAATAGCCACCGAAAGACCAACCGGTCACGCCGACGCGGCTTAGATCCATCTGGGGATACTGTGCGCCCAGCGCGCGCAGACCGGTGACTTGGTCGGCGAGTGCGAGGTCGATTAAGTTGCCGCGGATGGAGCGTTCCCAATCGCGACCGCGGAAAGGCGTACCTCGGCCATCGAGACGGGCCACGATGTAGCCTTGGTCCGCCATCCATTGATCGTTTAGATATGTGCGGGCCGTGGCTGTGACGACGGTCGTGTGTGGGCCGGCGTAGGCGTAGAGAATGACAGGATATTTTTTCTTGGCGTCGAAATCGCGAGGGCGCACGACCGCCGCGAAAAACGAAGGTTCGCCCGGGGTGCGGGTGAGCTCGACGCGGGGAAGAATGGGGAGTTTTTCAGCGCGATTAGGAAGTGCGGCCAAGGGTTGTCCGTCCGGCGAGAGAACTTCGGTTCCCGAGGTGCCGTTGAAGAGATCGTAGCTGTGAATGAAAGCGGTAGCGTTTTCGGAAAAAGTGGCGGAGTGCTGCCCTTGTCCAGAGGTGAGCGCGGCGCCGTGGCCGCCGCTGAGAGGGAAGCGCCAGACTTGCGTTTCGCGTGGGTCTTGGCTGCCCGAGAGGTAGACGTCGCCGCGGAGGGGATCGATTTTGGCGAACCCTTTATAGATAAAATCGAGCGGGGTGATAGCGCGAATGAAGTTGCCGTTGGCGGCGCGGAGTTCGACTTGCCACGTGCCGGCCCGCTCGGAGGACCAGAGGAATTCTTTGGCGCCCGGAAGCCAGCGGGGAAAGCCGCCGCGTTCGTCGAGATTAACCCAGGCGGGGTCGGTCTCGCGGAGGAGTTCAGTGGTGATGCCTGAGGACGTATCGGCGCGCAGGAGGAGCGCGATTTGTTGGGCGCGGTCCATGACGGTCAAGGCGAGCGGCGCGTCGGCCTCACGCCAGACCACGCGCGTGAGGTAAGGAAATTTGGTGGCATCCCATTGGATCCAGCGAGTGACGCCGCCGCTGCGGGCGATGACGCCTAGGCGCACGGTGGCATTGGTCGTACCTGCGGCGGGGTAAGCGAATTTGGTGGGGGTGGCCTCGGGGTGGAGGGGATCGGCGATATGGCGAATCTGGACGGCGGACTCATCCGTCTGTTGATAGGCGATGAAGCGAGAGTCTGGTGACCACCAGTAACCTTCGCTGCGGGCCATCTCTTCTTGCGCGACAAATTCAGCGGTGCCGTGAGTGAGTGTTGCGTTGGCACCGGTGGTTAGGGCGTGGGCGGTGAGTGGCGTTACGTCGAGTTCGATGACGTGGAGTTCACCGGCTGAAACTGCGGCAACGGCGGTCGCATCAGGAGAAAAGCGCGGGTCGATCCAGTTTTTACCGGGGAGGGCGGTGACCTTGAGATCGGCGCGGTTTACTACGTAGAGCTGACCAGAAAGGGTGACGAGTAGGCGCGTGCCGTCATTGGAGAGATCAAACTTGGTGAAGCCGCGGGTGCTGATGCGGGCTCGTTCGCGGCGGGCTTTTTCCTCGGCCGTGAGCGTTTCTGGGCTGGAGCCGAGAAGTTGGGCAGGGGTGAGAAGTTCGCGTTCGGGGCCGGCAGGCAGGGGGAATTCGTAGAGTCGAAGAACGGGATCGCGGGGGCCGCCGCGAAGATAGATGACGGATCTGCCGTCGGGGGTAAGTTTGGCGGCGACGGGTCGTCCGAGGGTGTAGTTGCGGGTCTCGGCGAGGTCGCGGAAGTAGGCGAGAGGATCGGTGGGCGTGGACGCGAGAGCGACAAGACCGAGCGATTGTAGAACCAAAAGAAAAAGAAACGGTGCGCGCATGTAAAAAAAGGAGGAAGCTAATCGCGTTGGTGTGAGTCGAGCAGCAAGGTAATGGGTCCGTCGTTCACGAGAGACACGTGCATGTTGGCGCCAAAGCGACCGGAGGCTACGGGGCGATCAATGGCGGAGGCGCAGGCTCGTAAAAACGTCTCGTAAAGCGGAAGGGCAATCTCGGGGCGCGCGGCGCCATTCCAAGAAGGGCGGGTGCCTTTGCGGGTGCGAGCGTAGAGCGTGAATTGGCTGATGATGAGAAGTTGGCCAGCGATGTCGCGAACGGAGAGGTTCATTTCATGTCCGGCGTCATCGAAGATGCGGAGGGTGGTGATTTTAGCGGCGAGCCAGTCGGCATCGGCTGCGGTGTCGTGCGGAGCGATGCCGAGGAAAATGAGGAGGCCGCGATTGATGGCATCTACGCGCTCGCCGGCGATGTCGACGTGCGCCGTGGAGACGCGCTGCAGTAGGGCACGCATTGATTGAAATAATTAAAATGAGTTTGTGAGCAGAAAAAAACCGCGGGCAAAGGCTCGCGGTTTGAAGGGATGAGTCCGTTTCAGAGCATCTGCAGATGAGGCTCAATCTCGGCTTCGTAATTAATGCCGGGCAGACCAAAGCCGAAGAGCTTCATGAATTCGCTGCGATAGCCCGCGATGTCAGTGAGTGTGGCAAGATTTTCGGTCGTGGTCTGAGGCCAGATTTCTTTGACGGCGGCTTGGATCTCGGGGCGCATTTCCCAGTCGTCGATCCGGATACGGCCTGCTTCGTCGAAGGTGGGGCCGTTGCTCGAGTATAGTTGAGTGGCGAAGAGTCGGGCGATTTGTTCGATGCAGCCCTCGTGCGTGCCGTGTGCTTTCATGATCTTATAAAGAATCGAAATGTAGAGCGGGACGACGGGGATGGCGGAACTGGCTTGGGTGACGAGCGCTTTGTTGACTGAGATGCAGGCGCGCCCGCCCCCGTGTTTGAGTTTGAGGAGCGCATCGATGCTGCGGGCGGCTCGTTCGAGGTCATTTTTGGCGAGGCCAATAGTGCCATTTTTGTAAATGGCCCAAGTGACTTCCGGCCCGATGTAAGAGTAGGCGACGGACTGCGCGCCTGGAGCGAGGAGTTTGGCCTCGGATAGGGCTTGCATCCACATTTCCCAATCTTCGCCGCCCATGACGGCGGTGGTGTCGGCGATCTCGGCGTCGTTGGCCGGCTCGATGGTGACCGTGCTCACGATGCCTTTGTCGGTATCGACGGTTTTATTGGTGTAAGATTGGCCGACAGGTTTGAGGACCGATTTGTGGACGACGCCGGTCGTGGGGTGGGTGCGGCGAGGAGACGCGAGCGAATAGATGACCAGATCTACTTGGCCGAGATCGGAGCGGATGAGGTCGATGGCTTGGCGCTTGATATCGGCGGAGAAGGCGTCGCCGTTGAGGTTTTTCGCGTAGTGGCCCGCGGCGTGAGCGGCTTTGGTGAAGGCGATGGTGTTGTACCAACCGGGAGTCGCAGGGCGGCCTTCTTCGGAGGGTCGTTCGAAGAAAACGCCGAGGGTCGCGGCACCCGAACCGAAGGCGGCGGTAACGCGTGAGGCGAGGCCGTAGCCCGTGGAGGAACCGATCACGAGAACCTTTTTCGGGCCTTTCGCGATTGTGGGCTGGGCTTTGACGTGGGCGATCCACTCTTGGACATGTGCTTCGCAACCGGCGGGGTGCGCAGTGACGCAGACGAAGCCACGGACTTTGGGTTTGATAACCATAGAGCTAGAAGCGTTTGCGGCAGGCGCGGTCGGGGCAAGTTTCAATTGCCGTCACCGAGCCTCGCCCGGGTCTATGCAAACACCCCGGTTTGACCAAGCGAGCGATCAGGGACCGATGAGCACCATTGGACCCTCGGCTTTGGGCACGCCGCCCTTGCGCTCGAGGCTCACGGCGAATTTGGCCACAGTTTGGACGGGGCGATTGGGATGGAAAATCAAGCGGCCCTCGCCTGTCGTTGGGTCGACTTTGAAAACGCCGCCGTCGACTGGGATGGAATACTGCGGGTCGACAACCCAGAGTTGATAATCTTTATCCGCCGCCAGCGCGGGGAGTTTATGGACGGTCAATACTCCTTCTTGGTTCGCGGGGTTCCAGACGGCGACCGCCACGGCTTGAGGACTGTTACCTAGAAGCGAGGCGAGGGTGGCAATTTTGTAATCGGCGAGAGTGCCCTGGCTGAAGAGTTGTTGTTTAGTCTCAGCCAGACGGGATTCCAATGTGCTGATAAGAGCTGCGGAATCGCTGGCGCGCTTCGCGGCATCGACGAGCTCGCGTTGAGTGATAAGTCGTTCCGCGGCGAGTTGGTTTTTCGCGCTACGTAAAGAAAGATCGGCGAGGGTTTGCTGGTCGCGGAAGGCGGAGTTTAGGGCCCCTTCGTTAAAATAAGCCTGAGCAAAATAAGCGGCTAGGCAGGCGAAACAGGCCGCCGTGGCAAAACCGATCCACGTGGGAAATGGTAGGATTGAAGAGCGGGGGGCTTGGTCTAGCGGTTCGCGTGTGGAGCTTGCGTGCAGGGCGATCGTCTTGAGTAGACGGATTTTTAGGTCCGCGGGTGGTTCGGCCTCGGGGGCGATATGGGCGATTTCGGCTGCCGTAGATCGGAGCGAGGAGGCGAGATTCGCCAACTCGGGGTGCTGGGCGAGGGCGGCGGTGAATTCCGCCTGCTCTGCTAAAGTAAGCAAGTCGAGGGCGGCGAGCGCGGCGAGATCTTCGTGGCGTTCGGCGTTCATAGACGGTTCGCGAGTTGATCGCGTAGCTTTAGCAGGCCGCGACGGATGCGGGCTTTGATGGTGCCGAGCGGAGTTTCTAGACGGGCGGCGATTTCCTCCTGCGTGAGGCCGCTGAAAAAAGCAAGTTTGAGCGCGCGTTGTTGATCGGCGGGTAAAGCGGCGACTGCGGCGCGAAGAGTGGTGGCTTGATCTGAGGTTGAGGCGGCTCGATCGGCGGCAGGGCCGGAGGAATTTTCGTCAAGGCCGAGGTCGGAGAGGGCGGAACTTTCGAGCAATTCGTGGCGACGCCGCCGTGAGCGCAGGCGGTCAATGGCACGGTTACGAGTGAGGGTGAGCACCCAGGAAAACGCGGTGCCGCGAGTAGTTTCAAAGCTCGCGGCTTTTTCCCATACTGAGACGAAGGCGTCATGGACGATATCTTGGGCTTCGCCGGGGTCATTAAGGATACGCACTGCGGTAGCGTAAAGCGGGCGAGAAAAACGATCGTAGAGCTCGCCCAAAGCCGCGCTATCACCCGCGGCCACCAAGCCGAGCAATCGAGCGTCCGCCGCATGGCGGGCATCGGAAAAATCAGCGGTTTGCTCGGTGTTCATGCGGGGGATTACCCGGGCAGGTTCAAGTCCGTGCACCTGGTTTGTCCACGAAATATAACCGGAGAGATGCGACGACAGCAGGAGCGGCATGATGCTGTGAGGTGCTACGCATGAGATAAGTAAAGAGATGCCGCGAGTTGCGCGGGCGCGAGTCGAAAGTTGCGCGGATAGGTGACGAGCTGTGCTCAGAGGATCGCTAGGCCCCAAAGCACCAAAGCGAACAGAAGCGCGATTAAGGTGAGGGTGGGACGTTTGCGCTGGGTCGTGGCCAGGGAGATTGGGCGTAACTGCGCGCTGAACGAAGTTTCTGCGGGCTACACTTTGACGGCAAAGAGTTCGGCATGCATGTGACCTTCGGCGACTTTGTTGACGGTGCCAGTCATCATGATGGAAAACTCGTCGCCGATTTCGATGCCGATTTTACCGCCGGGCATGTGTACGGTGATGTTTCGATCGACCAGTCCGAGACGATGGGCCACGGCGGCGCTGGCGCTACTACTGCTGCCGGATGCGAGGGTGTAACCCGCACCACGTTCCCAGATTTCGATCTGAATATTGGCGCGGTCCAAAACTTTGAGAAATTGAACGTTAGTTTTGCGCGGAAAATTGGAGTGGGTCTCGAGGTGTGGGCCGTATTTGTGAGCCATCTCAGCGGAGATTTCCGTGAGCGGGAGTACACAGTGCGGATTTCCGATCGTGGCGGCGCAATAGGTAAACTCGCGGTCTAGGATCTTGATTTTCTCGTTTAGCACTTCACGCGTTGCTCCAACAACTGGGATTTTTTCGGACGAAAAACTGACGTGCCCCATCGCGATAGAGATCAACTGAGCGTTGTCCTTGAGTGCCACGGCGACTTGGCCACCGGGGACTTCGACGGTGAAATTCGGCTCTTTGACTAGACCTTGGTCGTAGAGGAAGCGTGAGAAAATGCGCAGGCCGTTGCCAGATTTTTCTGCTTCAGAGCCATCGGGGTTAAAAATACGCAGACCAAATTGGCTTTTTTGCGAGGGCAGCGGACCCCAAAGAATACCGTCGGAACCGACGCCGAAATTGCGGTGGCACACGACGCGTATCTGCTCGATCGTCGGTGCAGGCCGCCAAGAGGGGAAATCGCGGGGATCGAGCACAATGTAGTCGTTGCCGAGGGCGTGGTATTTGTGAAATCGCATGTTGGGAATCGCCGAGCTAGGAGCAAAATTCAGTGATAAACACGCGTAAAATTTAGCCTCGACGAATTACTTTTGGCTGACCCGCGCACGTTGGCTTGTGCGAAGGCGTGATGCTTAGAAGCAGGACTCAGCTTTTGGTATTGGTGCAACCAAAGAGCTCGCGGCGTTTGATCGCGGCGACCACAGCCTCGGGCACCATTTTTTCCCAAGAGGCGTCGCCTTCCTTGATGCGTCGCAAGACATCACGTGAGAAAATATGAAGAATCGAGGGGTCGAATCCGACGATGCAGTCGATGTAGTGCGCTTCGAGCAAGTGGGCGTACAGGTTGCGCAGGTGATCAGCGATCTGGACGTTTTTGGCGTTGATGAGCACGCTCGAAGCGAAGGCGTGACTTGGGGTGCGGCCTGAGTTGGTTGGGACGGGTTGCCCTGAGGCGGTGTAAACATCGAAACCATCCTGCCGCATGGGATAGATATAGAGCTTAACCGAATTACGAAAGAGGCGGCCAAAGGATTCCAAGATACCGCCCTCAAGATTCTCGTAATACTTTTCGTTGAAAATTTCGATGAGGTTATTGATGCCCATCGTCACGCCGATCATTTCTTTAGTGTAGCGCCTAAAGTAAGAGGTGAGTCGGTAGTATTCGGAGTAATTTGAGATTAGGACGTTGAAGCCGATGTCGCCCAGGAGATCGACGCGCGCCAAGAAATCTTTGGGGTCGAGTTCCCCGGCGGCGAGCAGGTTGTGCATGGTTATTTCCATGAGCACCACGACTTGTTTGCCCTTTACTAAAGGTTCTTGGACGAATTGGGCAGTCGCACAGTTGAGCATGTCGACGTTGACGTGCGTGACGGGGCGGAATGAACCGCGTTCGACGAGAATGGGTTTGTGGTAAAGAACTTCAGAGGGTTGGAGTACGTCACCGCCCGGGCCGAACATAACGGCGTTGGTGAGGCCGAATTCGACGAGCATGAGCGACATGAGTCGGTTATCCACGTTTTGAAACGCGGGGCCGCCTAATTTCAACATGTCGACTTCGATGCGGTCGGCGGAAAGGTTATCCAGGAGTGATTCGACGAGTTTGCGTGGGTCGGTATGATAATAAAACGCTCCGTAGATGAGGTTTACGCCGATGATACCTAGAGCCTGTTGCTGGAGGATATTTTCTTTGTCCCACATGCGCACGTGAAGAACCACTTCACTGGGTGGGCCGCCTGGTTCGGTCTGGAAGCGGATACCCATCCAACCGTGAGCTTCGTTGGTGCCTTTGAAATTACGCGCGGACACGGTGTCGGCGAAGGCGAAGAACATGGTGCGTTCGCCGCGTTGCGTAGCGAGGCGCTCGTTGAGGAGTTGATACTCGTGATCGAGCATTAGGCCTAGACGTTCGCGAGAGACGTATCGAGGGGCTTTGCCGTAGATGGCATCGCTGAACGTCATGTCGTAAGCAGAGATCGTTTTGGCTATCGTGCCTGATGCGCCCCCGGCTTGGAAAAACACCCGTGCGACCTCTTGGCCGGCGCCGATTTCTGCGAAGGTGCCGTATTTCGGTTCATCTAGGTTGATTGTGAGAGCTTTGCGGTTGGTCGTAAGTAGTTCTTTTTGCTCGCTCATACCTTAGTTCTGTCGAGGGCCTAGGCAGGATGCAACCTCGCTGTACCTTCCTTTGTAACAGGTGAGTTACGAATCTCGCTCCACGGGTAAGGGCGTTGAGGTGTTTGGGTTGGCGGACGCGACGTTTCTACTGGCTGCGCTTCGTGCGACTGTTAGGATGGGTGCTGAATGAAAAATTTCTTCACCTCAATGCTGGGCGCGCTGGTAGCGCTCGTAGTTTTTACCGGTGGCGCGATCCTTTTGTTTATCGGCTTACTGGGTGCGATCGTGTCTATGACTGGCGATAAAAAAGCCCCAACGATCGATCGCGGTTCTTATCTCGTTTTCGATTTGGCCGTTAACATCACTGATGCGCCTGCGCAGGTGGATTTCACTCAGTTTACCGGCGGTCATGCTTCTACGCTTCAGCTTCGCGCTGTGACTCGGGCTATCCGAGGTGCTAAGACCGATGATCGTGTGGCGGGAATATTGCTCAAGGGCGCGCTCACTCCCGCGGGTTACGGCTCAGGGTTTGCGGCATTGAAAGAAGTACGCGCCGCACTGCTTGATTTCAAATCCAGCGGCAAACCCGTCTTGGCTTATCTCGAAGCGGTAACAACGAAGGACTACTATCTCGCCTCGGTCGCAACCGACATCACGCTGGATCCTTTCGGTATGATTATCATGCCCGGGCTTGCGAGTGAACCGATGTTTTACACGGGCGCTTTTGAGAAATTTGGCATCGGTGTGCAAGTGACCCGCGTCGGCAAATACAAATCTTTCGTCGAACCCTTTACGCGTAAAAATATGAGCCTTGAAAGCCGGGAGCAAACCCTGAAGTTACTCAACGACCTCTGGGGCTCGATGCTCGACGACATGGCGCAAGGTCGCAGTCTGAATCGCGAAAAGATACAATCCGTCGTCGACGCCGAAGGGATCATTCGCCCCGAAAAAGCCAAGGCCGCTAAACTCGTGGATCGAATCGCCTATCGTGACGAAATCATTTCCGAACTACGCAAAAAAACCGGCCCCTCGGCGCAAGATAAGATCACCTTCAAACAAATCGAAATCGCGGCCTACGCTAAAATGTCCAAAGATGTGGCCATTACTTCTACGAAACCTGCAGCGGATGAGGCTAAGTCAGTCGGCACTGGACGCGGTAAAGTCGCGATCATTTACGCCGAGGGTAGTATCGTAGATGGCATCGGTGAAAGCGGTGAGATCGGCGGCGTGAAATTCGCCCGTGAAATTCGTCGCCTTCGCCAAGATGATACCGTGAAGGCCATCGTTCTTCGGGTGAACAGTCCTGGTGGCAGCGCTTCAGCCTCGGAAAATATAGCCCGCGAAGTGCGACTCGCGCGCAAACTCAAACCGGTGATTATTTCCATGGGCACTTATGCGGCCTCGGGCGGTTACTGGATCGCTGCGGATGGTGATCGCATTTTTGCGGAGCCCACGACCATCACTGGGTCAATTGGAGTTTTTGGTCTGCAATTCGACGTGCAGAAACTCGCCAATAACGTTGGTTTCACATTTGATGTGGTGAAGACGGGTAAATACGCAGACGCCATCACCATCACGCGGCCCAAGACCGACGACGAACTCGCAATTTTTCAAAACATGGTCGACTGGATTTATGGTGAATTTGTTGGCAAGGTGGCCACGGCTCGGAAGCTTAAAAAAGAAGACGTACAAGAAATAGCCCAAGGCCGTGTGTGGTCGGGAGCTGAAGCGAAAAAACTCGGCTTGGTGGATGAGCTCGGTGGACTTGATGATGCGATCCAGTTCGCGGCGACCAAGGCTGGACTCGGGAAAAACTACCGACTGATCGAGTATCCTTTGAGAAAGGAATTAGCCGAGACGATCGGCGAACTCATGGAGCGATTTAATCCCGATGCTCACGCTCAAGCCCTTGGCGTCATTGGTCAAATCACCGCGCGGTTGAAACACGATCTCGCCACACTTAAGACGTTCAACGATCCTCAAGGCATCTACGCGCGTATGCCGATGGAGCTCTCGCTGCGTTAACTCAAAAAAATCATGGATACCACGCTGACTCACGACACCCCGGCCACCGCTATTCCCTCGGGCGAGGCGCTCACTTTGAGCGCTGGCGCCAGCGTGTACATCACCCAAACTCTCGGCGGGAACGTCACCGTGCGCACCGACCGTGGTCTATTTCGCATAGCGGCTGAAAATACCGGCGCATTGGCGGGTTACACCCCTGTCGTCGAGGCCGTGAACGTTGTAGCGGGCGCCTTGAGTGAACAAGCGATCTGGGCGGCACTTAAAACGTGTTTTGATCCTGAAATCCCCGTGAACATCGTGGATCTCGGTCTAGTGTATGATTTGGCGATTGATGTACTACCGGATGGCACGCACAGCGTTGAAGCAAAGATGACGCTCACTGCGCAAGGTTGTGGCATGGGGCCGGTGATCGCCGAAGATGCTCGTCAAAAAATCGCGGCCTTACCCACGGTGAGCGCGGCCAAAGTTCACATCGTATGGGATCCCATTTGGACGCCTCAGATGATCTCTCCGGAGGGGCGCAAGACATTGGGGCTGGAATAACCTGCCGCAGCTCTTGCCTCTCCTTTACAATTTTACGGCTTAGCTCTGTGGTCACGCCGACTCCAGTCAGCCACAGGCTCAGGGACGAGCTGCAGGAGGCGGGGTTTTCGCTGTGACAAAACGAAACACGTAGTAAGTGGCCGGCGTTGAGCCGACGTTGCGCATGCCATGCAGATCGTTGGACGCGTAGAAGAACACGGAACCCGTACTAGCGCGCTGCGTCTCGCCATTGATGGTAACTTCGAGAGTACCTTCTTTGATTAGGATCATTTCCTCGTCGGGATGGCGGTGCGGCGGATGCGGCACTTCACCCGGGCGGATCGTGGTGACATGCCCTTCTAAATTATTGAGCGTGAGTGTGGGCGCATCAAAGAGTTCGCGCCGCTCACCCGTTTTAGTCGGCTTGACGGCCAATTTGGCCCAATCGATCACCGTGGATTTGGTTACTGATTTCGGTGCTTCCGCAGCATTTAGATTCCAGGCAACTGGAATTACCAAACAGCAGATAAGTGTTAGAATTTTCATAACAAAAGGCGCGGGGCGGGGGAATTTAAGCTGACACGGGTTAGGTGATGAATCGTGCTGATCCTTGAAAATATCCATGAAATCACTCCTTCGTCACTCCTTGTTTGGTTACGTCGTAGCTTTACTGAGCTCGACTTCGTTTTTATTAGCCGCGGTCGAACCTGCGATGCTCCTTAACGACCCGACGGTGAAAGCGGCCCTAGCCGCCGTGGAACGTAACGAGCCGGAAACGCTCAATCTACAAGCTCGCCTTACGGAAATTCCGGCGCCCCCATTTAACGAGACGGCGCGCGGTCTTGAGGTGAAACGTCTCTTTGAGCAACTCGGTCTTAAAGAAATACGGGTGGATAAAGTGGGCAACGTCATTGGCGTGCGCCCTGGCGCTTTGGCCAAGCCCAATGTCGTCGTAGCCGCCCATCTCGACACGGTGTTTCCCGAAGGAACTGATGTGCGTGTCAAACGTGACGGCAAGTTTCTGCGCGCTCCTGGTATTGGTGACGATGGACGCGGACTAGCCGCAATGCTGAGCGTCATCCGCGCGCTTGACGAAGGCGGCGTTAAAACCACCGGCTCGATCACTTTCGTGGCCAACGTCGGCGAAGAGGGGCTCGGAGATCTCCGAGGCGCTAAGGAATTATTTAACGTAACGCTTAAAGGAAAAATTGATTCTTTCATTTCGATCGAGCCTGGCAGCCAAAACCGCATCACTAATGCCGGTGTCGGCAGCTATCGTTATCGGGTCACGTTCAAAGGCCCAGGCGGACATAGCTACGGCGCCTTCGGCATGGCTAACCCCATTCACGCGCTCGGGCGCGCGATAGCCAAGATCGGCGATATCACCGTACCGGCTACGCCTAAGACCACCTTCAATGTCGGTCGCATCAACGGCGGCACTTCAGTCAACTCTATCGCCTTTGAAACGTGGTTCGAAGTCGACATGCGCTCCGAGACGATGGCCGCGCTCGACTCCGTCCGTGATCAATTCAATGCCGCAGTCGCCGATTCCGTAAAAACGGAAAACGCTCGCTGGAAAAATCGCGGTGCGGTTTCCGTCGATATCGAATTGGTCGGTTTACGTCCCGCGGGACAGACGCCCGAAGACTCTGCAATTGTTAAAATCGCTAGCGCATCCGTTACGGCGATCGGTAGCCTGCCTTCTTTGAGCGTGGGAACGACTGATTCCAATCTCCCGAAGCAGGTCGTCATTCCTTCCTTGGGCGCAGGTTCGACGGATTCTAATGTTCCGATGCAGCTGGGTATTCCCGCCGTCACTCTTGGCGGCGGTGGTGAAGCCAGTCGCGCGCATTCACTGGACGAATCGTTTGATTCAACGAACTCCCATCTCGGTCCCCAAGCGGTTTTGCTCACGGTCGTAGCCTTGGTGCGTTAAACGGGATTTTCACTACGCTCGCCGGGTAAAGCCGGCGGGTTTTTTTGGCCAATACAGACGCTTAAAATTTACGAAATATTGCGCTCGCCAGCGGTCGCTTCAATACGCCGAATCCCGCTGTGCCCCTCGTCTTTTTTTATGCTCTGGTTGTGTTGCTGGGAATTCTTAGCATGGGCTTCCAGCTTCTCGCCTCGCGGCTGCTCAACCCGTTTTTTGGCTCCTCGTTGATCGTGTGGGCTTGGTTGATTTCGACTTTTTTGGCGGCCTTCAGTCTGGGTTCGATCATCGGCGGTTGGATCAGTAATGCGCCTCAGAGCCAACGCGAACGTAGCCAGTGGATTGTAGGTGCGATCGCGGTAGGTTCGCTTGCATTCACGGCTTTTCTAGGGCGCGCGATGCTCGCGCAGATCGAGATCGCGTTTGCCGAAATCACCTCAGGCCTTCTTGTTGCTTGCCTGGCTTTGTTTTTTTTACCGGTGACCACCTTGTCGTCGTTTGGTCCGCAATGCGTTCAATATCTGGCTTCGCGCGGTACGCCACCGGGTAAGGCCTCGGGTCTAATCTACGGCGTGAGCACGTTGGGCAATATAGCGGGGGTGATGCTTACGGCTTTCTTGCTGATTCCGCACTTGCCTGTATCGACGCTGCTTTATTTGTGGCTCGGCGTGGCGCTGGTTAATCTCACTGCTTTGATTTTGTTGCTGCGATCATCCCCGACGCCTTCCGCTCAATGAAACCACGACGCCCACTAATTTGCTGCATTATTTTACTTTTAAGCGGCGTGTTCACCTCACGCGCCGCGCAGGCGCCTGATTACATCGAAAATCACGACACGCTCTATAACAATCTCACGGTAGAAAAGCGCGGTACAGTCGTTGAACTTCGCGCACGTTCCCGCGCCGGCGAATACCTTGAGTCTGCCGTCGATTTGGCGGATCCGTTGCGTCTGGTCGTGCCATATACGCGCTCGTTGTTCACTGCGGCTTTCTTCGAACCGAAGCCGACGAACGTGCTCATGATCGGACTTGGTGGTGCAGGCTTCCACCGTGTGTTTACGCATGCGTTTCCGTCCGCGCGGCTGCAATCGGTTGAGCTCGACCCCAAGGTTTGGGAGCTTTGCCAGGAGAAGCTCGCCTTCAAGCCGACGGCGCAAACGCCAGTCGCTGTGATGGACGGACGTCTTTTTGTGAAACGTAATCGCGAGCGTTGGGACTGGCTCATCTTGGATGCGTTTCGCGGGGGTTTCGTGCCGCCGCATCTAAAGACCCAAGAATTTTATCGTGAGTGTTCTGCCCGACTCAGCGATCGAGGGGTCTTTGTAACCAATCTGCATCAAGACACGGAGCTTTTCGCCGCGGACCTTCGTACGATTCAGAGTGTCTTCCCGCACGTGTTCCTTTTTCAGACCCACGGTCGCGGCAACGTGATCGTCTGTGCTCTTAAATCCGCCGGATCCGATCTTGCGCGGGCGCCTGACATTGCGGCGCTGGAAAAATTAAACCCCAAGCTCGCTTCGAAATTGGACCTCGACGCATTGGCCGCCGAACTCTTGCCGTTTCCAGTAGAACTTGCGGCCAGGGCCTACATTCTGACGGATGACTTTTCACCGGTTGAGTTTCTTGACGCGCTCAAGACCAACAACACCAAGGCGCGCTAAACTCACTTTACTCTCACTATGTCACTGACCATCGGCATCGATTCCGGCACCCAAAGCGTCAAAGCCATCGTCCTAGATCTGGTTACGCGCAAAGTCATCGCTGAAGCGCGCGCCCCGCATAAGTTGATCGAAGGCTTGCCCCTTGGTCACATGGAGCAACACCCGCAGGATTGGACTTCGGCCCTAGATTTTGTGCTCTCCGACGTCGCTGCGCAGATCGGCTCAGCGCAAGCCCAACGCGTACGCGCTATTGGCGTGTCGGGTCAGCAACACGGTTTTGTCGCCTTGGACGAAAACGGTGATGTCATCCGTCCCGCAAAATTATGGTGCGACACGAGCACAACAGCGGAATGCGCGATCCTGACAAAGAAACTGGGTGGGCCCAAGGCCGCGATCCGTCTTACCGGCAATCTCATCCTGCCGGGATTTACTGCGCCAAAGATTTTGTGGCTTAAGCGCCACGAGCCTGAGAACTACAAATTTTTGCGCCACGTGCTGCTGCCTCACGATTATCTCAATTATTTCCTCACGGGTAATTTTTCTATGGAGTATGGCGACGCTTCTGGATCGGCTTTAATGGACGTGCGAACCCGCACTTGGTCTAAAGCTGTCATTAAAGCTATCGATCCGAAACTCGCCGGTTATCTACCGAAAATTACCGCCTCACACGAAGCAGCAGGCATCTTGCGACCTGACTTAGCGGCGAAATATGGATTTCCTGAAAACACCGTCATCTCGGCTGGTGGTGGTGACAACATGATGGGTGCGATTGGCACAGGCAACGTTGTCCCTGGAGTGGTCACCGCTAGTTTCGGCACCAGCGGTACGATCTATGCCTATGCGAACAAACCGGTGATTGATCCTCAGGGTGAAATCGCGGCGTTTTGTTCTTCGAGTGGGGGTTGGTTGCCGTTGCTCTGCACAATGAACGTCACGACGGTGACCGAGCATGTGAGGGCGCTGTTCGGGCAGGACCATACCGCACTCAACGCGGCCATCGCCGCCGCACCGGCGGGGGCAGGCGGACTGCTGTTGTTACCTTATTTGGCGGGCGAACGCACGCCCAACGTCCCGATGGGCTCCGGCGTGTTGCTCGGTTTAAACGCGCAGACTTTTAGCTCCGGCCATATCGCCCGCGCAGCCATGGAGGGCGTTACCCTCGGGATGAATTACGGACTCCGCCGCTTGGCTACCCTCGGCGTGAAGGCGAAAGAAATTCGTGTGACGGGTGGCGGGGCAAAGTCAGCGGTGTGGCGTCAAATAATGGCGGATGTTTTCGGTGTGCCCGTGGTTGCGATGGTGGAAGATGAAGGTGCGGCCTTGGGCGGTGCGCTCCAAGCCGCGTGGTGTGTCGCGCTGCGTGATGGAAATAAAAAAGCCCGGCTCACCGATTTCACGGCTGGAGCAGTGGCCCTGGATGAATCTACCCGTTGCCAACCAAATCCGGCTAACCTCGCACGTTACCGCGCGATGCAGGCAGTGCAGGACAAGCTGAGTCTTGCGCTACGCGAAGTGTTTGAAATGCAACGTGCACTGGCTGCGAGGTGATGCGCGCCAAGTTACGTTCGTATTATTTGGTGATGGCTACGTCGTTGAGTCCGATTGAACCGAGCGCGAAGGCAAAGCGGTAGGCGGTCTCGCGTAACGCATCGTAACGCCCGCTCGCGCCACCGTGTCCCGCGGCTAGATTCGTGTGCAGTAGTAACGCGTTTTTTCCGGTGTTCATTTTGCGGATTTTGGCGATGAGTTTCGCGCCCTCCCAGTACGGCACTTGCGAATCGTTGAGCGAGACGTTCATCAAAATATGGGGATGATCGACGGCGCGCACGTTATCATAGGGCGAATAGGCGCGCATCCACGCGTATTCGGCTGCAATGGTAGGATTACCCCATTCGATGTATTCGCTGGTTGTGAGCGGCAATGAAGCGTCGAGCATGGTGTTGAGCACGTCGACGAACGGTACATCGTAGATCGCGGCATTAAACAGCTCAGGGCGAAGATTGACGACAGCCCCCATGAGCAATCCGCCAGCGCTGCCACCGTTGATGACGAGTTGGTTTGAGCGTGTGAATTTTTCCGCGACGAGGTGCTCTGCGCAGGCGATAAAATCCGTAAAGGTTGTCATCTTTTGCGCCATACGTCCGGCTTCGCGCCAAGGTTCGCCGAATTCACCGCCGCCGCGGATGTGCGCGATCGCAAAGATGACGCCGCGATCCAGCAAGCTCAGGCGTGAGGTATTAAAAGAAACAGGCATGCTGATGCCGTAGCTGCCGTATGCGTATAGGTAGAGGGGTTGCGCGCCGGGACGACGCAGGTCTTTGCGGTAAACAATGCTCATAGGCACCCGCGTGCCATCCTTGGCTCGAGCCCAAATGCGTTCACTCGCGTAGCGTGACGCATCATAACCGCTGGGAATTTCTTGTTGTTTTAAGATGGTGCGTGCTTTCGTGGTGAGGTGATAGCTGATGATTGAACGCGGTGTGACGAGCGATTGATACGTGAATCGAATTTCCTCGCTGGCAGGCTCAGGGTTATTCTCCAACGAAATCTCGTAGACGGGCTCAGGTGTGGAGATGCGGTGGCTTGAGTGGCTGCTATCCTCGATGACGCGGAGGTGTGGCAGTCCATCTTCGCGTTCACTCAAAACCGTGTGTGTGGCGAACAGGTCAAAGTCATCGAGCTTCACGGCGGCTTGGTGCGGCACGAATTCAACCCAATGCGCGTGCTCGGGCGTGGCGATAGGCGCGGTGACGATGCGGAAATTTTTTGCGTGATCGTTCGTGCGGAAATAGAAAAGTCCGTCGCGATAATCGGCGCGGGTTTCGATGTCGTTGCGACGAGCGGCGATGATGCGCCAGTTGATGTTGGGGGTAGCAGTCGGTAATGCGCGAATTTCAGTCGTGGTTTTGCTTTCGCTGGTGGCGAAGAGCCAAGCGCCATCACGCGAGCGGCTGAGGCCGAGGTCAAAGAGTTCATCTTTCTCCTCGTAGAGCCAGGTAACGGCTCCCGATTTCAGCTCAAGTCGACCGAGTCGATAAGAGCGTTTAGAGACGGCGTCTTCTTGCGTAAAAAAGAGGGTTTGATGGTTTGCGGCCCATTCAAGCGAGGTGACCCGTTGGATGCCGAGTGCACGCGTCTCGCCGGTGCTGAAATTTTTAAGTTGGAGCGAATATTGGCGGTAGCCGGTGGGATCGATGGTGTAGGCGAGAAGCTGGGAGTCATCGCTGATTTTGTAGGCTCCGACTGCCATGTAGGGCTGGCCCGAAGCGAGAACGTTGAGGTCGAGGGTGATCTGCTCGGGCGCATCGAGAGTGCCGGCGCGGCGCGCATAGAGAGGGTATTGTTTCCCTTGTTCGGTGCGGGTGTAATACCAGTAACCACGACGCAAAACGGGCGGGGCTGAGTCTGTTTCCTTAATCCTTCCTAGCATCTCTGCATAGAGTTTTTCCTGAAGTGGTTTAGTCGGTGCCATTACGGCATCGGTGTAATTGTTTTCCGCTTCGAGGTGTTTGACGACCGCAGGATTTTCTTTTTCCCGAAGCCAAAAATAGTCATCGATGCGTCGATCTCCGTGCACCGAAACGTCTTTGGGTTTTTTCTCAGCAATAGGCGGCTGGGCGGAATTGAGTGCGAGTTGGGCCAGAGCGGGTAGGGCGGTCATACTGAGAATTGGAAGGAGAAGGAAACTACGGTGAAGTCTCATGGGGTGAGAGTGTGGAGCGGACTACTGGGGAGCAAGGCGTAGTCGGTTGGCATTCGGACTGTCTGAGCATGGGGCCGTGCAGTGCTTCGTGTGCCGCTTGCACTTGGGACTGATCTTGTGCGCTGTCGTAGTCATACCCAATTGGTGATCAGCCATTTTTCTTAATAATTTTTCTATGAATATCTACCGAAGCTTTCTATTTATTGCCTGGATTTTTCTCGGCGTGAAATTGGTCGCGGCTGAACTGTCAGTGCAGTGGCTTGAGCGCACGCCACCTGCGGTAAATGTCGGCGTGAGTTTTGGTGTGCCGTTTAAACAAGGTGAGTGGCAACCCGCCGATGTGTTGTCGGCACAGGCGAGTTTGGGTCAACAAGTGCCAGCTCAAACTTGGCCCCTGGCGGTTTGGCCGGATGGCTCGATAAAATGGCTCGGGGTGGCCGTGAGTGGCGGGCCCAAGCTAGGCGGGCCGTTGCGTTTGGCGAAAGGCGTCGCCGCTGTTCCGGCGGTGGCCTTGACGGCGACTCAAGACGCGAACGGTGTAACCGTGGATACCGGCGTGATCCAGTGTCGTCTGGCGGCTCGTGGTGCGGCGTTTATGGAGTCTTTAAAGATCGCGGGCCGGGAAGTCGCGCGCGAAGGACGGTTGGTCGCGCTTTCGGAAGACCGGGCCGAGTATGCGATCTCGGGCACGGTGCGAGAGGAGCTTTTTGAAAGCGAAATCTCTCGGGTAACGCTCGAACAAGCCGGACCGGTGCGCGCGGTGGTTAAAATTGAAGGTCTGCACCGTGCGTTGCGGGGTGGTCGAGGTTGGCTGCCGTTTACCGTGCGGCTTTATTTTTCAGCGGGCGTCGAAGCCGTGCGGATGGTGCACACGTTTATTTTTGATGGTGATCAGGAGAAAGATTTTATCCGTGGTCTGGGAGTTCGTTTCACGGTGCCACTGCGTGAGGAAATGCAGAATCGACACGTGCGTTTCTCCGGTGAGGGTACAGGCCTCTGGTCTGAGCCGGTGCAACCTGCGGTGGGTCGTCAGGGTCGATTCGCGGCGAAGGCGGATGGCTCCGATATTTATCTCGATCAACTCGCGGGCAAACCTGTCCCGAACCGTGATCGACTGAATGCTCGAGGCGTGAATCTCCTCGAACAATGGGCGGTGTGGGATTCTTTCCGGCTCATACAACCTAATGCGGATGGTTTCAGCGTCGAAAAGCGGACGAATTCGGCTAGTGCTTGGATTCCTGCGGGCGCAGGGAAACGGGCTTCGGGGTTAGTTTATGTCGGCGATGTGAGTGGTGGATTAGCTGTGAGTTTAAAAAACTTTTGGCAGTCCTATCCAGCTGCGCTCGAAGTGCAGCACGCCTCGACTACGGCAGCGGATTTGACCGTTTGGCTTTGGACGCCGGCTGCGCCGAGTATGGATTTACGCCATTATGATATCAAAGCACATGGACTCGAGGCGGTTTATGAGGACGTCCAACCTGGATTCAGCACCGCGACAGGAGTCGCGCGTACCAGCGAACTCACGCTCTTTCCTAGTGCCGCTGTTCCAACCAAGTCCGAGACCGTCGCGCAGGCGGAGGTAGGGCGCGCGCCTCCCGTGTTGGTGTGCCCACCCGAAGTGTTGCATCAAGCGCGAGCCTTCGGGTTGTGGAGCCTGCCGAATCGATCGACCCCGTTTAAAAAGACCATAGAAGACGGCCTCGATGAGACTTTGGCTTTTTATCAGAAGGCCGTGGAGCAACATCGTTGGTATGGTTTCTGGGATTTCGGCGATTTTATGCACAGCTACGATGCTGATCGTCATGTTTGGCGCTACGACCTGGGCGGCATGGCTTGGGACAACTCCGAATTGGGGACTGATATGTGGTTATGGTATTCGTTTTTGCGCTCAGGTCGTGCGGATATTTTCCGACTCGCGGAGGCCATGACGCGACATACAGGGGAAGTGGATTGCTACCATCTCGGGCGTTTCGCCGGCCTCGGCTCTCGTCACAATGTTCGGCACTGGGGTTGCGGCGCTAAAGAGGCGCGGATTAGCCAGGCGGCGTACCGGCGTTTTTATTATTACCTGACAACGGATGAGCGCGTGGGCGATCTCATGCGTGAGATGACCCTCGCCGACTACGCAGCGACGGAGTTGGATCCGATGCGGTTGGCTCAACCGGCGACTGAAGCGGAGAAAAAAATTGCGCCAGGTCGTGTAAGACTCGGACCAGATTGGCTAGCTTTTGTGGGTAATTGGATGACGGAGTGGGAACGCACGGGCGACACGAAGTGGCGCGATAAAATCCTTGCCGGCATAGACAGCCTCAGCGCCATGCCGCTTGGGATGAAGAACGGTAAAAATCTAGTTTTTGGCTATGATCCCAAAACCAATCAACTATTCGCACTTTCCGAGGTAGCGGGAGATTACAATCTGGCGACCATCATGGGTGGCGGTGAAGTGGCAATCGAACTCGGCGAGATGCTCAATGATCCGCGTTGGGACAAACTCTGGCTCCAGTTTTGTCGACTCACGACGGCCTCCGCCGAGGTCATTCGCCAAGACATGATCACTGGCAACGAAGGCGATGGGGATGCACTTTACGCCCGTCCCGACCGGCTCGCGGCTTACGTTTATTATAAAACCAAAAATCCAGCCTTCGCCAAGCGGGCGCTAGGTGGCGGCGGTTTTGGCGGCGGCTTTCGAGCGAGTGGAGCGCCGATGCGTCGTATTGAAGGTCCCGAAGTACTAAATTCCATCGATGAATCTCCGAGGGTCAGTACCAACAGCGCAGCGCAGGCGGGGTTGTTGGCGATCGAAATTTTAGAGCTCTGCGCCGATCAACTGCCCATCGAAGCGCCAGCTCCGAGACGGGAGGAGACCGAGTCTGCTGCAGGACCGCGAACACGGCGGACACCGCGGGCGCCTTAAGCGATTACACGTCGACCGAGGATAATTAGATCGCGTTCCACGTCGTCTAGTACCGCGACGCGGGGTAAATGCGCCCATTGCGTGAAACCATGGCGCTTGAACAAACGCAGGCTCGGTTCGTTGTGCCCGAAAATATATCCGGTTAGGGAATGAATCCCGAGGGCTGGGGCACGAGTGATGAGTTCCTCTAAGAGCCAGCCGCCGAGGCCAAGGCCGCGATAGGATTCGGCCAGGTAGAGTGCAACCATGACAGTACCATCATACGCCGCGCGTAGATAAAAAGAATCAAAGCTGGCCCAGCCACACACGGCGTCGGCGGCGTTTGAATCAACGAGAACCCAAAGCGGCCGAGTCGGTGTCTGGTGGGCGGCGAACCACGCACGTCGACTCTCGACTGTCACGGGTTCAAGATCGGCAGTCACCCTACGGCCAGGGATGATACTATTGTAAATTTCGACGATGGCAGGCAGATCGTGCTCTGTAGCCAAACGGAGATGAATCGATGAATGATTCATTTTTTGATGAATCGCAGCAGCCATGCGAGCAGTAGAGCCCCGGCGGTCGCAAATAGAAATTGGGCGAGCATGCCGTTGGCTGAAACCCCAATTGCGTTGAACAAGAAACCACCGAGAAAGGCGCCGATCACCCCGACAATGATATTACCTAAGGCGCCGAATCCTCGGCCCTTGATGATAACGCCACTTAGCCAACCGGCGAGGGCGCCGATCAACAAAAAGGTAATGAAACCGCCGAGCGACATGCGTGGGGCGGTGTGTGACGGGTTACTTGGCCGCAGCAGCAACCTTCGGGAATTGGAGGCGAACGATCGCTTCGTTTAGACGCTGACGAAGGATTTCATCTTCCTCGGTCGTCGACTTTTTATAAGTAGTGCGCTCAAGGACACGCTCGGTGAGCTCGATACTGATGACGAAGATGTGGCCGTTTTTGACGAAGAGTTGATTGCCGCGTTTCGCCACGGGTACGGGGCCGCCGGCGATCATTGGAATCTTGTCCATAAACATAGAGCCACCTGGCAGCAAAATGTAGGTGACGAGGGAACCGTCGACGGCGCCGGGTATAAACTTGGCGCTTTCAATGGTGGTTTCAGGAAAAGTCTGACGGAAATCGCCGAGCACGTAATTGCTGAAAAAATAAACGAGGTAATCTTTTAGGCCGCGCGTGGACATTTCCCATCGCTGGGTGGCATCTTGCGGGAAAGCAGCGATGCTAATGTGCGTGTTGAAATCGTCCTGAAAGGTGACGACGTTTTCAGTGTCCGTAATGTTGCCACCGAGTTCTGGCAGGACAGGAATGGAGACTTTGAAGGCACCGGTGGGTGAAATGTAGGTGCGACCGTCGACGCGTCCGAGCAGGGGCATGGGCTCGGCGGCGGGTTCGCCTTGGGCGCGGAGGGTGACGCTGCCGACAACGGCGATGAGAGCGGTGAGGAGGACGCGGGAGAAGCAAAACATGGGATTTAGATTAAAGTGATGAGGATGAGGCGCGGACCTTTCAAGCAGCACTTGTAGGCGGAACTACGAGGTGTTGCCAGACTGATACAGGAATATCTTCAGGCCGACTGAGGGCTGAGAGTCCGGCGGCAGTGAGTTGTTCCAACCATGCGGCGGCGACCGCAGGGGGCACAAGGTGCCGCAGTAGGGAACCGATCTGTTTGCGGCGTTGCTGAAAGCAGCCACGGATGACGGATTTTGTTGGTCGGTCGAAAATAAATGGCGTGGGCTGACGCACCAGATTCAGTAGATACGATTCGACGTCGGGGCGCGGGTGAAAGCAAGCGGCAGGCACTTTGTGACCGGGTGCGATGGCGTAGGCAGCTTGGAGGAAAATCGAGATAGCGCCGAAGGATTTACTTCCTGGGTTGGCAGCGTAGCGCTGGGCGGCTTCTTGCTGCAGCATGAGCACAAGTGTGGAGGGCAGAGCGCCTGTGAGAATGCCGTCGAGCCAGGGTGTCGCGATGGCGTACGGAAGATTAGCGACGACTTTGAAATTAACCTCAGACGGTGAAGGCGAGTACCCAGCGAGTGGGTGTTCAACGGCATCGCCGAAGAGTAAATGCAGGCGCTCGAGAAACTGGGGGAGCAACGCGGTCGTGAGGTGTGCGAAAAGGCGTTCGTCACGTTCTATGGCATATACTTTGGCACCCGCGGCGAGGAGCGCTTCAGTCAGAGTTCCTAGGCCGGGGCCGATCTCAATCACGGTGTCGCTGGGGGCGATGCCGGCGAGCGCGAGTGATTTGTGGACGATGTTGCCGTCGACGAGAAAATTTTGGCCTAGAGACCGTTTAGGGTGATGACCAAGAGCTACGAGCAAATCGCGAGTGGCGGTAGGAGAAAGCGGCATGAATTATTCGTTGGTATCGTCCTCGAGGTGAAATTTGTGGAGGTAGCGATGAATCAAAGGTGCCAACATGATGCCTGCGGTGCTGATGAGGGCGATACCACAATAAATGGCGTAGAATCCTGCGAACAGTTTGACTCCATCGGAGTGGAGCTGGGAAAGCGGGCCCATGCCGGAAAGAATCATCGCTGCATCGAGAAACGCATCAATCCAAGCTAAGCCACCGAGCCAATGATATCCGGCCATCCCGATCAGCAGCGAAACCGTGATCAGTGCAATCCCGACCACGACGCTGCGGCAAAGACGTCGAATAAATTCTCGGCGCGGTAGCAGTCCTGCGGCGGTGAGTCGGGACATTTTGGGCATAATGCCGATGGGTAGGTTATCAGTTGGCGCGAAATGACTTAATCAAAGCGCTAGGATCGAGCGCTTTCATGAGCGCTTCCCCGACGAGTACGGCATGGGCCCCGCAATCACGTGCACGAGCCGCATCGGCTGGGGTGTGGATGCCGCTCTCACTGACGGCGGTAATATGTTTGGGGAAAAGTGGGATTAGGCGCTCGCTAAGACCTAGGTCGGTTTTAAAAATGGCGAGGTCGCGATTATTAACCCCGATGATCTTCGCGCTTTGGGCGAGTGCGCGAGTAAGTTCATTTTCGTTATGAATCTCAAAAAGTGAGTCCAGTCCTGCAGCCAGAGCGGCGGCATGCAGAGCGGCGATTTCGTCGTCGTTGAGCGCGCGCACTATGATGAGAATGGCGCTGGCGCCGGCTTGGCGGGCTTGCAGGACCTGAATCGGATGAACGAAAAAATCTTTCCTGATGCAAGGCAGCGCGGGCGGGGATTGGCGGAAATGCGTGGTGACGGCGACGAGGTCGTCGAGGGTGCCGCCAAAATATTTTTCGTCGGTGAGTACTGATAAGGCGCTGGCGGCGGCTGTGCGGTATTTGGCGGCTTGCTCAGGTGCAGCGATGCCCGTGGCAATGGCACCAGCCGAGGGCGAGCGGCGCTTAATTTCAGCAATGACGGCGAGTTGGCCATCGGAGCGGCGCAGTGCGCCGGCAAAAGAGGGCACAGCGGGCAAGGCGGCATGTAACGCCCGCAACTCTTCGAGCGGCACAGGGCGCACTAGAGTTGCGATTTCCTGGCGCTTCCAGGCCATGATTTCAGTAAGCTTATCGGACATCGAACTGTTACGAAACACACGGAATAGACGGAAGACAAAGCGGAAAAATTTCCGTGTCTTCGTCGCAGGCAGTGGCCTAAATCAAAGAAACGATGAATGCGATGGACGAATTAAAGGCTACGATTGCAAGACTACGGGCACCCGACGGTTGCCCTTGGGACCAAGAGCAAACACATGCCTCGCTGGTTCGTTGCCTGATTGATGAAGTGAGCGAGTTGATCGACACGATTGATCGCGGCGACTTGCCGCATATGCGCGAAGAGCTTGGCGATGTGTTAATCCAAGTCGTTTTTCATGCACAGCTGGCCGCGGAAAAAAACGCATTTACAATCGAAGATGTCGCGCGCGAGGTGAACGAGAAACTTGTACGCCGCCATCCGCATGTATTTGGCTCGGGTAAGCTCGGTACTTCTGAGCAAGTCCTTGTACAATGGGAACAGATCAAAGCGCAGGAGAAAAAAAACGGGCCTGTTGCATCTGGAGTTTTTAAAGATCTGCCGGCGCGGTTACCGGCCTTGATGTTTGCCGAGGCGGTCTGGAAGCAGATTGAAAAAAAATCATTGCCCGTGGCCAGCGTAGTGGACGTCGCGCAGGTGCGAGCGCTCGGCTCTAAATTAACTGAAGCTGAGCTGGGTAAAATGTTGTTTGAGGTGACGGCTGCGGCGCGCAGCAACGGGCTCGACCCCGAAGGCGCGCTGCGGTTGCACGCGACTAAGGTAATGCGTGATGTCGAAGCCCAAATCTCCCGCGCTTAAACTGCCACCGCCCGATACCGTGGCGGAGTGGTGGACGCCCTTTGCGGAGCACTTGGCCCTCGAGCGCCGGTGCTCGGCGTACACTGTACGCAACTATCAACAGGCGTTTGATGATTTCTGGCGCTGGGCGCAAACGGCGGGGGTTTGGGCGCGAGGAATCGACGCACTCGAATCGCGAGAAGTGCGCGATTTTGTGATCGAGGCGCGCAGCCGTTTTGACCGTCGGACGCTACACAACCATGTCTCCGGCTTGCGGACTTGGGCCAAGTTTTGGCAACGCCGAGGCGTGCTGAAACGTAATCCCTTTGTCGGCGTACCGTTGCCGAAACTTGAGAAACGATTGCCGCAATTTCTGACAGAAGAACAAATGAAGCGTTTGCTTTTGGGGCCGCAGCGCTTGATCGAAAATGAAAGTGCATCGCCTCAGATCGCGTGGCGGGATCGGCTCGTGATGGAGTTGCTGTATGGCGGCGGTTTGCGTGTGAGTGAAGTCGCGGGATTGAATTTTGGCGCTGTAGATTTCTCCAACGGAGTTGCTCGGGTCGTCGGCAAGGGACGCAAGGAGAGATTATGTCCGCTGGGACGTGTAGCCATCGCTGTGTTGACTAAGGTGCGAGACGAAATTGCGCGTAAGGTTGGGCCGGATGATCCCGTGGTGTCGAATCCTGATGGCACGCGGATGAGCGTGCGGGCGATTCAGTTGATGTTGAAACGGTATTTATCCTTGGCCGAATTGCCGCTGGAGCTCACTCCGCATAAGCTGAGGCATTCCTACGCTACGCATTTGTTGAATGCGGGTGCGGATTTAAGGCTGGTGCAGGAACTATTGGGTCACGCGCAACTGACGACGACACAGGTTTACACACATGTGAGTGTGGCTCGGTTGCGGGAGATTTACGCCAAGGCTCACCCGCGTGCGTGAGGTTTTAATTGCGCTCGTTTAAAGCGTGATACGGCGCGTGGTAGCGTTACCAGCGGCGTCGTAAAGAGTAACCTCCGCGGCCGTGGCACTAGCGGTACGGGCGAGTGGAATTTCTATGGCAAATGTTTCATCTCGAGCGTCGCGGATGCCGTCGGTGGGCTGTTCGACGGTTTCATGGGTTCCGTTGTTGAGGATGATTTCCGCGCCTTCGAGCAGGGAGAGCGCATCGCGGCCGTGAATCGTGAATTTCAGACCTGTAGTCGTGCGGGTTGCCGTTGCATCGAGAATGAGGGGCGGGGAGTGATCGACGAGGAGTTGATCGGTTTCGAAGGTTAGACTCAGGCGTTCGGCGCTCGCGCGCGGTGCGATTTCGGTGGCGATCAGTCGGCTGAAATATATGCCGTCCGGCAGTCGGGCAGTGTCAAAAACGATGTAGGGCTCGCGGCTGGACACAGCAAGATCGGTCCAAGTAGATTCATTTTCACGACGAATTGAGAACGTTGCGGTGAGGTTGTCGCCATCGGGATCGGCGAGCGTCCAGAGCGCGATTTGGCTGCCGGGCGAGGGCACAATTTGGCTGGCGAGGAAGGCGGCCTTACTGCGCTTGGCGGCGCCGGCGTCGTCATCTTTACCGCTGGAGTTTAAAATTTGGCTTATAGAGGTGGTTAGACTCGGAGTGGATTCGGACGCGGGAACAAGGGCGAAGTTGGGTGTAAGAAAGCGAAATTCTTGGAGCGTAGGGCGGCGGTTCTGTGGTAGTATGAAGAGTGTAGGTTTTTCGATTTCGAGTGCGTTCGCGTTGGCGGATAATTTGAGACGGAGTTTGGCGTAGCGGCCGCGTAAGGCCGCGCCGCGCCAGGCAGGGTCAGCGGCGTCAGGAGCGTTGAGCGCTATCCAGTCTGTCCATCCTTCGATCTCGTCACTGCCGAAACTGGTTTTGATTTCGAGGCTGAGTTGTTCGCGCGTGAGGTTGCGCAGGTGATCGAAGCGGAGGGCGCCGAGTAGCGCAGGTGTACCGAGGTCGAGGCGGCGAGTCTCGGCGGAGCGTTCGCTGCTGGTGTTAAAATCGAGGACGGCTAGGCCGGGGGTATTGTTGCGCAGTAGCAGGAAGCGGCCAGGTGCGCCCGGGATCGGAGCGAGGGCGTTGAGTTGGCTCGAGGTGCTGCCGGCAAAGGTGAGGGGGAGGCGATTTTTTAAATCGTAGCCTAGGAGTTCGCCAAGTTCGCCGCCAGCAATCAGCAGCGTATCGCCGGTGCGCGCGAGTTGGTAGAAGGCGAGATTGTTGCGGGTGACGAGATTCTCGGGGAAACCTTGGTCAGGAATAAAAACGAGAGTGCTGCGACCGGAAAATTTTTCGACAGGCAGAGTAAATGCAACTGGCGGTGGGGTGACTGCGGAGTCGGTTTTTTCTTTAGGTTTGGTCGGCGCAAGGTTGATGCGGGCATCGCCTCCGGTGGAGGCGAAGACGAGCGTCGCGTAAAGGTCGCCGTTGGCTTGAGGTAGTAGGTCGGTGACTTCGGCGTCGCGGTTTTCTTGGAGGAGCAGTGGGCTCGCCTGTGCGGATGGGGCAGAGGTAGTGGGGGCGGGGAAAACGTAGAGGTTGCCTTTAGGCGAGGAGCCGACGGCGATGCGGCCATCAGCAAAGCGGGCAAGTCGGCGGATGTTGCGATCGCGAATTTCGCCGAAGAGAGTCAATCCTTTGGCGGTGAGTTGCGCAGCATCATTGACCTTGTCGGGTATGATTCCAGCGGTGGCGAACGTGGTGGGGTTAAGCCGATAAATGCGAGCGGGATTACCGGTGGCGACGAGGACGAACTCGGCGTCTGTGGGCGTGGTCGGAACGACGAGGAGGTCGAAGATCGAGTCGACCGGGAGGCTAAGGCGGGCATGTATTTTTCCGTCGCGCACGAGCACCAGTCCGCCATGCGGCGAAGTGCCGGCGAGAAGGTCGCCGTTGGCAAGACGACGCAGGGCGAAGAGATGAGGTTCGCCGATTTTGAGCAATTCGCGTGAACTAACGCTGAGATGCTCGAGATCGAGCGTGGCTTCAATGATACCGCCGTCTGGGCCAGTGCCGATCAGCCATTGGGTTTCGGATATGGGCGTGAGGCACCAGAGAAGATCGGCAGGGACGGGGCTCTTGAGCTCAGTTAAGACAGGGCCGGCGACGAGACGTCCATCCGAGCGAGTGGCTAGGCCGCGGAGGTTGCGGCTGGGAAGGTCGCGGAAAAAATCGAGATCGAATTTTTTGGACAGGGGTTCGGCGTGGGCCGAAGTGAAGCTCGACGCGTTGAAGGCGGTGAGCGCTAAGACGATAGCAACAAGTCGGAGCGTGAAGTGTAACATCAGCGTTGGCGTGGAGATTTAGAGGGGGTGATTAAAAAACCAGAGGACTTAGTCTACTACGCGCAGTGGACGGCGTATGATAACGCTGGTGAGTTTTCCGGAAAGCACGTGACGTTCGAATAGCGGCAGGACGGCGTCGCGTTTTTGGAAACGGGCTTCGTCGGCGGCGCGAGCGATGCGTTCGATCGAGCCGGGAATTTCCGGAGTCGAAGTGGTTTCGTCGCTAAAGAGCGTAGACTTTTCTGCGATCGCAAGACACAGGCCATCACGCGGACGGTCATCGCGCATAGCCGAGAGATAGGAGTCGAAACTGCGCAAGGTGGCCGCAGCAATTACGGCAGGGCGACCGGTGAGTTCGTCGAGTGCGGGTCCGGGGCCGAGTATGATTTCCAAGGTTTTTCCAGTCCAAGCGGGATCGATGGGTAGCGTGATAATTTCACGGTGGGCTTCGCCTTGAAAATCCCGCCAAGCGAGTGTGGCGGTAATCGTCTCACCGGCACGTACGGTGGCGCGGGAGAGCTGGAAGAGATCGACCGTAACGGCGGGATTGGTGGTGAGGGCTTCGACGGTGAAATGGATCGAGCTAGGGAAGATCTTCTCATAGGGATTTTGCAGGTCTTGGGCGAGGCTGCGGACAAATTGGTTGAGACCTTGGGCGAAGGCTTGGGGGCCGGCATGGAGCGAGCGGGTCGTTAGTGTTTGGGTCGGGGAAAAAGAGATATTGCTGGTGATGCTAAAACCGTGGGCGAGCGCGCCGTCGTTGGAGCCGACGATGGCTTGCGTGAGGCCGGCCGCGATTAAGGCCGGCGTGAGCTGGGTGTGGCGCGCGACTTGAAAGCGCAGTGTGCGGGCCGTGAGGCTTGTCGGTGCGATCTCAACTTGCACGGCGGTCATCGCAGGCCCGGGACCCAGCGTGCCGGAGACGGCTGAGAGTCGATCTTGGGTGATCGTTCCGACGATAGCCCCGGTGTTGGCGATTTTAACGGAGGTAAGATTCGACGGCAGGATCGTGACTATCTCTGCGGTGCAGAGCGGAAGTTCGACATCGCCTAGGGCAAGCATCGCATGGCCGAAGGCGGTGATGCGTTGCCCGTCTACGCTAGAAACGGTGCCCGTGCCCGCAATCGTGATGTCCCCGGTCGCCAAGGCGACGGCGATTGCTGAACCTGCACGCAACGGTGCGGGCGGAGTGCTCGTGCTGGCAGCGGAGGCCGCGGCCAAAGTGCTGCCGCCGAGCGCAGTGGCGTTCAGACCCAAGGCGGCGAAATGGGGTGCGATCAGATCGACCACTTGCGGCGACAGTCCACTCAGCGTGAAGGCCGGTTGGAGCGGCGTGTAAGTCGAGGCAAACGATCTATCGAATGAAGTTGGATTAAAAGTAGCGACCGGTGTGACGCGAATTTTAACGGGCGTGAGATCGGGTTTGTCGCGAACTTCGGCCAAGTCGGCGGCAGGGGTGAAGCCGGCGTAGCGCACGGTTTCAAAGCGTTGAATTTGGTAGCTAAGCGCTCCAGCGAGTTTGCCGTCGATATAAAGCGGACTACCGCTCATACCGGCGACGGCGCCCATATTTTGGACGCGTGGATCGGTGAGTTGGCAAAGAATGAGGGATTTGCCGGGACCGAGGGCGTTGCGCACTACGCCCGTCACTTCAACCTCAAAGGGTTCAGGCTCGGTGCCGCGGAAGACTGTCCAGACCTGGCCACGTTGGCCGGGACGGAGTTCGTCGATGGACAGGGTTGAGATAGCGGGCGGAGCCGCAAAAATCGGGACGATAAGGAACGCGAAAAAAACGAGAAAAAGCCCGTGGCGCATAGCGAGATGCGAGAGATGAGAAAACATATTAGAGGCTGCGAAGGGCCGTGCTGATCACTTCGCAGGCGCGGTCAATGGCGTCACCTTCATGGGCTGTGCTAAGAAAATAGGCTTCGTAGGCGCTGGGCGGCAGATAAACTCCGCCATCGAGACAGGCGCGGAAGAACCGACCAAAGAGCGCAGTGTCCGAGGTAAGTGCGCTGTCGTAATCGCGAATCGGTGTTGCGGTAAAGAACACGCTGAACATGGAGCCGCGTTGCGGAACTTGGACTGGAATACCTTTGGCATTTGCGGCGGCGAGCACGGCGTCGCGGACTTGGCGGCCTAGAGTATCGAGGCGCGCGTACGGATTGAGCTCCTCGAGGAGGCGTAAGCTGGCGATACCGGCGGAGAGGGCGAGGGGGTTGCCGGAAAGGGTACCGGCTTGATACACGGGGCCGAGCGGCGCGAGGTGATCCATGATGTCGGCGCGTCCGCCAAATGCGCCCACGGGCAGACCGCCGCCGATGATTTTGCCGAGGGTGGTGAGGTCGGGCGTTATACCTTCGAGTTGTTGCACGCCGCCGAGAGCGAGGCGGAATCCCGTCATGACTTCGTCAAAGATGAGTAGCGCGCCATGCTGGGTGCACAGTTGGCGGACGGCGGCGAGGTAGCCGGGGTCGGCGGGGATGAAGCCGACGTTACCTATATTGGGCTCGAGGATAACGCCGGCGATTTGATCGGGATGGGCGGCAAACGCGGCAGACAAGGCGGCGGCGTTATTAAAAGGAAGCACGAGAGTCTCGCGGGCGAAACTGGCGGGAATGCCGGCGCTATCAGGGTGACCGTGCGTCAAGGCGCCGGAGCCAGCTTTGATGAGTAGCGAGTCAGAATGGCCGTGGTAGCAGCCGGAAAACTTGATAATTTTATCGCGCCGCGTGAATCCACGCGCGAGCCGTACAGCGGACATCGTGGCCTCGGTGCCGCTACTGGTCATGCGAACTTTTTGAATGGAAGGAACGAGCCGGGTGATGAGCTCGGCCATTTCGACTTCGTAGGGATTGGGTGTGCCAAAGGAGGTGCCGCTCTCAAGGGCGGTGGCGATGGCGGCTTTAATGCGCGGGTGGTTGTGGCCGTGGATCGCAGGCCCCCACGTGCAGACGAAATCAATCAGTTCGCGATCGTCGGCGGTGATGAGCGTCGCGCCACGGGCGGCCTTCACGTAAAATGGCGAACCTCCGACCGAGCGGAAGGCGCGGACTGGGGAGTTGACGCCACCGGGGATGAGTTGGAGCGCGCGGGCGAAAAGTTGATCTGAAGACTGGGACGACATGACGAGGCGTGAGCAGCAGGTTAACGTTTAGCTCACGTATTTTTGAACAATGGGGATACGACGGCCGACGCCGAAGGCGAGTGGGGTGATCTTAAGACCGGGAGCAGACTGCTTACGCTTGTATTCGTTGAGATCGACTTTGCGGGCGATGTCGTTGACCACAGATTCGGTAAACCCTTGGGCGATGAGGTCACGGCGGGACAGGCCTTCTTCAACGTACCCGCGCAATATGGCGTCGAGTTGTTCATAGGGCGGGAGGCTGTCTTGATCGACTTGGCCGGGGCGAAGTTCGGCCGAGGGTGGCTTATCGATGGTATTGACGGGGATGATCTCACGGTCGCGGTTGATCCAGCGCGAAAGGGCGTAGACCTGCATCTTAAACACATCGCTGATGACGGCGAGACCTCCGCACATGTCGCCGTAGAGCGTGCAGTACCCGACGGCCATTTCACTTTTGTTACCGGTCGTTAGAAGTAAGGCGCCAAATTTATTAGACAGCGCCATCATCAGGACGCCGCGGGTGCGGGCCTGGATGTTCTCTTCAGTCACGTCACGGGCGAGTCCCTTGAAGACCGGTTCCAAGGAGTGTTCGGTCGCGGCTACGGCGTCAGCGATCGCGATGGTCTCGAAGCGGATGCCCAGGTTTGTGGCAAGGATGCGGGCGTCGTCGCGGGAGTGTTGCGAAGAAATAGAAGAGGGGAGCGAAACACCGATAACATTTTGCGGGCCGAAAGCTTCCGCGGCGATCACGGCGACGAGCGCGGAATCGATACCGCCACTCAGCGCGATGAGAGCTTTTTTGAAACCGGATTTCTGCGCGTAGTCCCGCAACCCCAAGACGAGTGCCGCGTAAATGTCGGCAAGTTCAGATTGTTGAAACGTGGCCGCGCGCTCCGTGCTAGTGCCGGTATCGACGACGCGGATATCTTCCGTGAACGCGGCCAGGCCCGCGGTAATGCTGCCATCGGATTGAGCAACAAGGCTACGGCCGTCGAAGATGAGTTCATCATTGCCGCCGACGGCGTTCACGTAGGCTACAGGGCAGCCGAGGGTGCGGGCGGAGTCGGTGACGATTTTGGTGCGAACATCGCCTTTGCCATGATGCCAGGGGCTGGCGGAGAGATTGACCATGAGGTCGCACTTTATTGCGGCGAGTTGGGTAACGGGGTCGAGGCCGTGATAAAGGCGACGAGTGCTGACCATTGGGTGCGTCCAAATGTCCTCGCAAAGCGTAATGCCGATTTTTTTATCCTGATAGATAACGACGGTGGGCGCAGCGGCGGGTTCGAAGTAGCGGTCCTCGTCAAAGACGTCGTAGGTCGGCAACAGGCACTTATGCGCGGTGGTGATAATCTGGCCGCGGTGGCAGAATGCGGCGGAGTTGTAGAAAGCACGGCCGTTTCCGGAAGTATTGAGCGTGACGGTGCCAACGATCGCCGGCACCTCACCGATGGCTGCTGCGATTTCAGCCATAGAATCCACGACGTCGGGCACGAAGTGCCGTTTCAAAAGCAAGTCGCGTGGCGGATAACCGCAGACGATGAGCTCAGGGAAAACGACGAGTTCGGCGCCTTGGGCGACGAGCGCGGCGTAAGCAGCGAGAATTTGACGGCGATTGCCGGCGAGGTCACCGACGGTCGGATTAAGCTGGGCGAGGCCGAGACGCATGGAAGTTACGAGAGGAAAAGCCTGCGGGGCATTTGGCGAGGCGCAACTCGCAAGGCTTGCACGTTTCGCGGAAGGTGCGCTTTGTTACGGATATGCACGTGTTTCGGTTTCCCCTTGTTTTCGCCGCTTTGGCGGTGGCAATTAGCGTTTCCGCTCAAGCTGACCCGCTCTCTCTGGCGCAGGCCTTGGGCGCTGTCGAAGGCGTTAATGTCACCGTCCTATTAAGTCGCGAGTCCGCGGCGCAGGCCTTGGAGGCTTCGAATCAGCAGCGTGTGGGGCTCATGCCAATCGTGGGCTTGAGCGGTAATCAAAGGCGCACCGAAGCAGTTTCGGTTGCGAGTAGCGGAGCTCTTACGCAGACCCCCGCGACTAACCGCTTTGACGTCAAGCTTACGAGCAGCATCGCGGTATTAAATCCGCAACAACTCTCAGCCTACAAGTCCTCGCGCGTCGGTATCGCCGTTGCGCAGGCTGATTATCAGGCGACTCTGCAAACCGCGCTGACCTCGGTGGCGCAGACGTTCTTCACGCATTTGAGAAACCTCCGTCGCATTGAAGTCTTGGACGCCAACACCGCTCGTGCCAAAGCTCTCGTTGATCTTGCGCTCAACCAGTTGAGCGCTGGCGTGGCGACGCAGATCGATGTGACCCGAGCGGAATCCCTCTTGGCCCAAGCCGAGCAAGCCCGCTTACAACAAGACACCGTCGTTTACCAAAGTGCGTTATTGTTGCAGCGTTTGCTGGATTTAGACCCCGCGCGTCGTTTGGCCTTGGCTGATTTCGAGGTGAGGCGCGTGAACGCGGGCAATTTCGCCGACGGCTTCGAGCAGACGACCTTTGCGAAACGGGCTGATTGGCTCCGCGCGCAAAAGGCTGTCGAACAGGCTAAATTCGATGTCCAAACCGCCAAGTTTCAACGTCTCCCTGCTCTCGGCCTTAGTGGCGAGTACGGTTACGTTTCCCCCGAGATTTTCGACAACGCAAATCAACAAACCTGGTTCGCTGGCGCGACGGTTACAGTTCCGATCTTCGATGGTTTCAAAAGCGGCGCCGATCGCCGCGCCGCGCTTTCGCGCCAACGCGCCCAAACCGTGCGCTTGCATAATCTCGAGCTGCAAATCTCCGCTGAGCTCCGACTCGCCCAACAAGACGCGGCCTCACGTTTCGCCCAGATCGCTGTGGCGGAAAAAAGCCTACACCTCGCTGAGCAAGAACTGGATCTGGCGCAGAAACGTTTCCAACAAGGTGTCGCCGATAATCGCGAGATCATCGAAGCGCAGAATCGCCTTGCGATCGCCAGCGACGGACGCGTTGAAGCCGTTTACCAATACAATCTCAGCCGCGTTGAGCTCGCCCGCGCCAAGGGCGAGGTGCGTGGCATCCTCGCGGAGCGCGTGGAATGAGCGCAGCGCCGTTGTTAATCCTCGCTTCGGCTTCGCCGCGCCGGCGGGAGCTGCTCGCTCAACTCGGAGTGAGCTTTACTGTCGTTACGGCACTGGTGACCGAGCATGAAGATCCCGCGACGGATCCACGCGTTATGGTTGCGCACAACGCAGCACTTAAAGCTGATTGGGTCGCAGGGCGACATCCTGAGGCGCTCGTACTTGGGGCCGACACCACGGTTTTTCTCGAAGGAGCCGCATTGAATAAACCCGCCGATGCTGCCGAAGCGCGCGAGATGTTGCGGCGCTTGAGCGGTCGCACGCACACGGTGTTTACCGGTTTGGCTTTGAGGTGCTTGAGCGATGGACTACGGATCGATGATGGCGAGTCGAGCGAGGTCACTTTTAAGTCTTTCCGCGACGACGTGATTGAAGCTTATCTATCTCGCGTGCATACACTTGATAAGGCGGGCGGCTACGGGATTCAAGATCATCCCGACTTGATCATTGAGCGTTATCAGGGGTCGTTATCGAATATCATCGGATTGCCCTTAGAAACAACGAAACAAATTTTGACCCGGGGCGGTCTGCTGCGCTGAATGATTCTTATCCTTTCCGAAGCCCAGCGTCCATGAGTACCCTTTTAAGTGAGCCGCCGCCGACCCGATCACGCCGGGCTTTGCCGCGGCTCTCAACGAACCCAGAGGTACGTTCGATTCAAATCGGCGTGATCGGGACGCTCGTGTTGCACCTGCTGCTGTTTGTGGTGGCCCCTTATTTGTTGAAAGTCGCTCCGGAGTCCTTGGTGCCGCGCACGCCACCACCCCAGACCTTTAGTATCGAAATGGCGCCCGAGGAGTTTGAAGCGCCGAAGTCGCAACCCAAGCCGCTGCCTTCGAAATTCGTGGAGGCTAATCCTGATGCACCGGATAATCCGCCCGATAAGACGAATAATTTCAGTTTCATGAACCAGCAGGTCGCGCAGGAGAAGCCGACGCCCAACGGCAAGAACGACATGCCCGCGCTCGAGGGAAAAAAAGATATTCAATCCACGCAGATCGTCGACGGCCAACTCACCAAGCCGCAGGAATCGGTGCCGATGGCTCCGCCCGTCGAAGTCGCCGCCAAAGACGCACCGCAAGAGGCCCCGAAGCAGGAGCAAAATCCACTCTCGGGTTTTGAGAAGAAAGAAGGCGACAGCGCGGATGCCTTTGGTAGCAACATCGCCAAATTGGTCGAGGGTGCTAAAGCGGTGCCCGAGCGGGTTGAAGGCATCAAGAATGCGCCGCTCCTTCAAGGTGCACAGGCGAGCACGTCCAAGATTGATCGCCAGAAACCGCAGCCCCGTCCCGTGCTGCAAAAGCAGCAGGTGCGTCCCGGTATTTTCTCGGACAATAAATTTGGCACGATGAACATCGGGCCCACCGCGGTCGATGCACGTTGGAGTAATTACGGTGTATATCTGCAACGCATGATCGAGACCGTGCAGATCCAGTGGGACCGCATCTTGCTCTCCAGCTCACTTTATCCACCCTCGGGCACGACGGTAACCGTGAGTTTTCGCATGGATTCTGACGGCAAGATTACAACGATTATCGACGTCAAGAACACCTCCAGCGACCAAGGTAAAGAAGCGTGCATCAGCGCCATAACGGCGCGTTCGCCTTATGGGAAATGGTCTGATGACATGGTTGCGATGTTGGGCAACTCACAGGATATGACGTTCACCTTTTATTATCAGTGAGCGGCGTGCCGGAGAGTTTTTGGACGGGCGTGCCACTCGGCCGCGAAGTGACACGTATCGTGAGCGACGTGAATGGTCTGGCGGCTTTCGTGAAACCCGCCGGCGTGTTATCGCATCCCAACCAATCGTCGGATCAAGCGAAGGCCTTGGTCGACGCGAGGTATACGCTCAATGGTGAATTTTACGAATGGCGCGATGCGGCCGGCGCCGTGCGGCGACTTTGGTTGTTGAACCGGCTCGATTCGGCGACCTCGGGAGTGATGCTCGTGGCCGCCAGCGAGGAATTGGCGAAGGAGATTCGGGCGCAATTTAAACGAAAACAGGTGAGAAAAGTTTATCACGCGCTGGTCTTTGGCGCGCCGGCGAAGTCGGTGGAACTCTGGCGCGATCTTCTCGCCGTGGAAAAAAAAGGCGGCCAGATCCGTACCGCGGCCCACGCCGGTCACATGCCATCAGAGAGCCGCATGAGCGTCGTGCGCGTCGGGCGCAAGCAACCGAAGCTCACGTTGATCCGCCTCGAACCGCAGACGGGGCGCAGTCATCAACTGCGAGTGCAATGCGCCAAGCGTCATCTCCCGATCGTCGGCGACCAAACGTATGGCGATTTTACGCGTAATCGCGCTTTCGCCAAACAGGCGGAAACGAAACGACTTTTTTTGCATTCGCTGGAGACAAGTTTCGCCTACGCCTGGCACGGCAAAGAGTTTGATTTTGCGGCGAAGGCTCCGCTGCCGGCTGAATTCGAAGCGTACCTTTGATGGGTCGCTAATCGTTTCGGCGATGCGATGTTACCGCAGACTTCCCTCGACGCGTTGTTTGTGTTTCTTTGCTTAGCTCAACGTTATGATTTTGCCGAAATCCAATCGCCTCAGCCCGGAGCAACTCGCCGAAATCACCGCCATCGTCGCGGAATTTGGCTGCAAAATACAGCCGATCATTGGCGCGGTGCGTTCCATTTACGCGATTGTCGGTGATGAGCGCGATGACCTCATGATCAACCGAATTGAGGGGTTGGAGTACATTGATCGCATCGATCGCATTCAGTCGCCGTTCAAACTCATGGACAAACGCTCTGACTTGGCCAGCCACCGAATCAAAATCGGTGGGGTCACGCTTGGCGAGGAACTGTTCGTCATTGCGGGCGCCTGCACCATCGATCCGAAGAACCCAAATTACTTCTACGAAACCGCGGCGGCGGTGAAGGAAGCCGGGGCCAACGCGCTGCGCGGAGGCGTGTGGAAGCCGCGCACCAATCCGTACTCATTTCAGGGCGATGTTAAGTCGCTGGATATTTTGATGGAGGCCTCGCGCCGCACGGGTTTGCCCGTTGATACCGAGGTGATGGAAGAAGCGCACATTGCTCTCGCGCTCGACGCAGGCGTGACGACGCTTCAGGTCGGCGCCCGCAATGCCCTCAATTACTCGCTCCTGCGCGCGATTGGCAAAGCGATAGGCGAGCGCGACGCCGCGGTCTTGCTCAAGCGCAGTATTCACATGGGCCCGATCAACGAATTCATCTCGGCCGCCGAATACATCGCGGCGTTCGGTAACCCCAACGTTATTCTTTGCCCGCGCGGAACCACGCCCACGCTCGACGGCTATCGCAATCACCCCGACGAAAGCATCACTCCACTATTGAAAGAGAAAACATGGGCGCCCGTCGTCGTGGATCCTTCTCACTCGGTCGGCAAGGCGAGTTACGTGCCGGCTGCTGCGCTTGCCGCTGTCGCATATGGCGCAGATGGACTTTGCATTGAGGCGCATGTTGAACCGACGAAAGGAATTGGCGATGATCCTAAACAAGCACTCACGCCAGAGGTGCTCAAGAAGACGATTACCCAGGCTAAACAACTCTGGGCCCTCCGCCGCTGTTAAAAGCCCCGTTCACAGTAAGCTCAGTTGCGAGTCGTCCGTCGGCGTGATGGTGATTTTTCGTTTGGGTTTTGCCGTCAGGGTTGGTGCGGGCAAAGCCACGGTGGCGTCGTCGCTTTCAAGTTTCGCGAGGATAGTTTTCGCGCGGTCGATCACACTCAAAGGCAAGCCGGCGAGGCGGGCGACTTGGATACCGTAGCTGCGATCCGCGGCGCCGGGCACGACGCGACGCATGAAGACGATGTCGTCGTTCCACTCCTTCACCGCGACTGAGAAGTTGCGCAGGCGCGGGAGGTGTTTGTCGAGTTGCGTGAGCTCTTGGTAATGAGTCGCAAAGAGTGTACGCGGGCCGCGCTCGGGGTCGCGATGGAGGTGTTCGACCACCGCCCAGGCGATGCTGAGGCCGTCGTAGGTCGAGGTGCCGCGGCCGATCTCGTCGAGGATGATGAGCGAGCGCGCGGTGGCGTTGTTGAGGATGTTGGCGGTCTCGTTCATCTCGACCATGAAGGTCGAGTTGCCGCGCGCGAGATCATCGCTGGCACCGACGCGGGAGAAAATGCGATCTACGAGGCCGACGCGGCAGATTTTCGCGGGCGCCCAGCAGCCGACTTGGGCCATGAGCGTGATGAGGGCTACTTGGCGAATGTAGGTCGATTTGCCGGCCATGTTGGGGCCGGTGAGCAACGCGATCTGCGCATCGTCGCAGGCGAGCAAAGTGTCGTTGGGTACGAAGGCCGAGGTGGCACCGCGCGCGAGAGCGACATCGGCGGACTTGAGCATTTGTTCGACGACCGGGTGGCGACCTTCGGTGATCTCTAAGACGTCGCCTTCATCCAGGACGGGGCGGCAATAATCCCATTCGCGGGCAAGCCGGGCCCAGCCGGCGAGCACGTCGAGTTCGGCGAGTGCATCTGCGGTTTGCGCGAGCGCGATGGAATCGTCGAGAATCGCGGCGATGAGGGTCGCGAAGAGAGCGTGTTCGCGGGCGAGGGCGTTTTCCTCGGCGTGAAAGATTTCCTTCTCTTTTAGCTTAAGCGCCTCGGTGACGTAGCGCTCGCCGCCGACGGTGGTCTGGCGACGAATGTAGTCGGCGGGGACGAGGTGGAGGTTGGCCTTGGTGACTTCGATGTAGTAACCAAAATTATTCGTGAAGCGGACTTTCAGGCTGCGGATGCCGGTGCGTTCTTGCTCGGCGCGCTCGAGATCGGAGAGCCAGGTTTTGTTGTCGGTCGTGAGCGCGCGCAGGCGGTCGAGTTCGGCGTCGTAACCGGCGCGGATGAAATTGCCGTCGGTGAAATCGGCCGGTAATTCGTCGGCGAGAGCGGAGACGAGCAGCTGGCGAAGCGGCGGTAGTTCTTGAAGTTGTGCGCTGATCGCGGTCAACGCCTTCGACGGGCCGAAGGCCGCCAGCGTGGCGCGTAGCTCGGGCAATTGGAGGAGCGTGTCGCGGATGCCGCCGAGTTCGCGGGGATTGCGGAGGCGATTTTGGAGCCGGCCGAGAATGCGTGGGATGTCGCGGATGTGGCCAAGGCGTTCACGCAATGTGCCGAGCGGAGTGGGTTGAGCGAGGAGTTCGCCGACGAGTTGTTGGCGACGATGAATCTCACCGAGCTCCAGTGTGGGCGCGGCGAGCCAGCGCTCGAGAAGACGCGCGCCCGTGGCGGTTACGGTGCGGTTGATCGCGGTGAGAAGTGAGCCGTCGCGGGTGCCGCGCGAAGAGGTGAAGATCTCGAGATTGCGGAGCGTCGCCGGGTCGAGCAGGAGCGTACGGGCGCTGCGGTATTCTTGGAGGCCGCGGAGGTTTTCCGGTTTGGCGCAGAGATTCTCGGTCGCGTAGTATACGAGCGCTCCGGCGGGCCCGAGGGCGGGGTGCGTGTGCGCGAAGCCGAAGCCCTGGAGGTTGAGCACGCCAAGCGTGTCCATGACCGTCTTGGCGCCCGTGGCGGTTTCAAAATGGTAGCCGGCGAGCTCGGTCGTGAGGCGGCCGAGGCAAAACGCATGGAGCGCGTGGGTGGCGGCTTGATCGTGCGGCGCGGCGGCCCAGCGGACGAGGGCGCCGTCGGGCACGAGCAGCTCGGCCGGATCAAGGGCGGTCAAGACGGGGAGGAGATCAGCGATCGTGGCATCGGTCGCGACGCGGAACTCGCCGGTGGATAGATCCAGCCAAGCGGCGTGAAGGCCGGCACTGTCGTGGGCGAGGGCGCAGAGGTAGTGGTTGTGCGCGGCGTCGAGTTGAGCTGCGTTGAGCGTAGTGCCGGGGCTAAGGATGCGGGTGAGTTGACGACGGACGAGTTTGCCGGCTTGGGCTGGTTCGGCTTGATCGCAGATGGCGACTTTTTTGCCCGCGGCGAGAAGCTTGGTGACGTAGTTGTCGAGCGAGACGGACGGGAGTCCGGCCATCGCGTGGTCCTGGCGCTTGGTGAGCGTGAGACCAAGTATCTTGGAAGCGACCACGGCGTCCTCGAAGAAGAGCTCGAAGAAGTCGCCTAGGCGGAAGAGCAACAACGTGTCTTTGGCTAGCCCGCGCTTCACCTCAAAGTACTGCTGCATCATCGGGGTGAGCTTGGGGACGTCGGACATGGAGCGAGGATTGGAAACCACGAACGCGGCGAAATACACGAAAAAATGAGCAGAACCTTGCCCGCGGCAACGATTCCCGTCTTTGGTTTCGGGTGTGGTGCCACTCTTTCATCGTGATCTTGGCGGGGCGGGGAAACCGCCGTTGGTGATTCTGCACGGCCTCTTGGGCTCTTCGCGGAATTGGCAAACGGCTGGGCGCGAACTCACGGACATGTATCACGTGCTCGCCCTTGATCTGCGGAACCACGGCGGTTCACCGCATGATGACGAGATGACCTACGCTGCGATGGCCGGAGACGTAATCGCGTGGCTCGATGTGCAAGGCCTGGCGCGGGTCACGCTGCTCGGGCACAGCATGGGCGGAAAGGTGGCGATGCTCTTCGCGTGTCGGCATCCCGAGCGCGTGGCGCGACTGATCGTCGTCGATATCGCGCCGAAAGATTATTTCTGGGTGGCGCATCGGGCGGAGTTTGCGGCGATGAACGAACTCGATCTCATGAGCCTGCAATCACGCGCCGAAGCCGAACTCCGCTTTGAGGCCCGCGTGGACGACTGGGCGATGCGAAAGTTTATCGCGACGAACCTCGAGCGCACCTCCGACGGCAACGGCTGGCGCTGGGTGATTCACTTACCCGCGGTGATGGCCGCGTTGCCCGCGATGGAAAAAAATCCCCTGCGCTCAGACGAAGGGTTTACCGGCGAGACGCTCTTCGTGATCGGCGGAAAATCGCGCTACGTGTTAAAGGAAGACGAAGCGCAGGTGCGCGCGCATTTTCCGCAAGCACAGATCGAGACCATCCGCGAATCCGGCCACAACCCGCACATGGAAACCCGCGAAGCCTTCGTGCGCATCGTTCGGGCGAGGCGCTAAACGTGCGCCTATTTAGCCCGACTGCGCGTAGAGATAACGCTGAAAGCTGTTGAAGGCTGCGTTGATCAACGTTGGTGGACCGAGTTGCTCCCGGCTAAATCCTTTCTCCGCCAAACCCTCCCACTGTTTCGTCCGCGTCACCGGCGCCGAGCACAAGGGTGCTCGCGAAGAAACTTACGGGTCTCGACGACGCCCCAACCCGCCGCTAGTTAGGCGGGGGACGATGTGCTCGGCGCGGGACTCGAGATTCGTTCATGGGGTGCGCAGGGCGTAGCGCCCGGTTTTTTTGGTGCCGATCTTTTCCACTAGGCCGGCCGCGATCAAGGGGCGCAGGAGATCCAGCGTGCCTTGTTTGGAAACACCGAGCGCGCTCCAGAGTTCGGCTGGTGCCATCGTGCCGTGGTCGCGCAGCAGTTCCAGCAGGCGTTCCTGTTTGGGGCGCAACACGATTTTTTCCGAAGATTTGAGGTCATAGGCCTGCACGCGCAGCCAGACGCGCTCGAGGGTCTGGCGCAGGCCTTCGGCGCAATATTCCAGCCAGCTGCTCAGGTCTTCCCCGGCGTGGCGCACCGCCTCCAGCGCGGCGTAGTAGCGCGGGCGATCTTCCCAGTAGTATTCGTCCACCGAGAAAATGTGGTGGGTATCGAAACCGCGCCGGTAGAATTCCCACAGCGCCAGCGCCCGGCCGGTGCGGCCGTTGCCGTCGGCAAAGGGGTGGATGGCCTCGAAACGGTAGTGCAGGATGGCCGAGCTGAGCACGGGGGATAGGCCGGTGGAGCGCTTATTCCACCAATCGAGAAGTTCAAACATCAGGCCGGATACTTCGTTCGGCGTTGGCGGCAGGTAATTGCCCACCCGCACCGCGATGCTGCGATAGCGGCCGGCCTCGCCTTGATCCATGACCTCGCCCGCGAGGATGCGGTGCAGGTTGAACAGGTCTTCGTGGCGGATAGTTTTCTTGGCGGCGTTTTTCTCCACATACCGCAAACCGGCGAAATAGTTGACCACCTCTCGCCGTGAACGCGGGTCGGAGGCGGCGGGTTCACGGCCCTCTTCCACTGCGCGTACCTGCTCCAAAGTCAGCGGATTGCCCTCGATGGCGGTCGAGGCATGGACGTTGCGGGTGCGGGTATCCTTTTGCAGAGCGGGCATCCAGGAGAGCTCGACCGCCGCGCTTAAAATGCGTTCGCGCAGCGCCGCCACGATTTCAACCTGTGACAACAGTTTGGGGGTAATTGAGAACTGCGGTTCGTAGCTCACGAAAATGAGTCAAGTATAAGTCAAGTTATGAGTCAAGTGAGTCAGCGTTCTCAGGTGAAGACTTGGGGCCGGAGAGACTTTTTCAACGCCGCCAGCACGGCTCATTGCAGGACCTCTGCGCGCGCATTTCCCGCAAGCCCAGATCAAGACCATCCCCGAATCCGGCCACAACCCGCACATGTAAACCCGCGAAGCCTTCGTGCGCATCGTCTGGGCGATGGGGTAAATACAGTCCGTTGGCCTAGCAGATAATTGAAAAACAGCTGGCCCGTTTAATTTAGATCCCTGCATTGCACCAGATTCAAAGGATATGAGCTCAGATTGAAGTCCAAGTTGGTTGGCGAGGAGTTTTATGAAGGTGGAACGCGTTTCACCTTCATTTCCTAGGAGTTTTATCGAGGTGAAACGCGGTGACGGGTCCTAATCATACGATAATTCACCTAAAATCTCCGATTCTGGCCGATAAATCTGTTGGGGTGCGTCTCACAGTGCAACCCGACCCTGTTTTGTTCAGGGCTCGGCTGACCGAGGCATCCGATGAAGAATGCTCAGCGGCGGGCCCAGAGTCGGAGGGCGGCGAGCAAGAAAGTCTCTAGGGCAGCAGACTCGTTGAGATTTAGTCGGAGGAGCCCGACGGCGTGTTCGAGTTCGTCGATGCTCGCGGTCAGGGCGCGGCGGGTGGCGGCGTCGCCGGCGGTCAGGCGAGGTAGGGCAAAGGCGCGAGTTGCCGTCTCGATTTCGGCGAAGAGGCGCAGGCGGAGGCCGTTGGCGATACCGGTTTCAATGGCTTCGACTTCGTCGTCGGAGATATCGGCGGGGAGTTTTTCTTTCTGCTGTTTCCAGACCTCGGCTGTCGCGTAGTCGAGAACGGCCCCAAAGCGGGCCACGAGGCCGTACACGGAAAAGATGTGGTCGGCGACAGTGCGTTTGTCGGTGGTGGCGGAGTTAAGGCGTGAGAGCCAGGCCCGGTAATCGTCGAGCCAGGCGCTCCAACCATCGGCTTCGACGGCGAGGCCAGTAGAGGGGAAACGAAAGTGGAGCACGCGGCTGCGGATTGTTGGCAGCAAAGCGTAGGGGCGCGTGGTGATGAGCAGCAGGGTCGTGTGCGCGGGTGGTTCCTCGAGCGTTTTGAGGAAGGCGTTGGCGGATTCGACGTTCATCCGGTCGGCTTCGTAGACGATGGCGACTTTCTGTGGGGCGACAGCGGAGGTGACGTAGAGTTTAGGCAGAAAGGCGCGCATCGTGCCGGGCTCGGGGGAGTCGACTTTGCCGATGGGGATGAGGCGCATTTTGCCCTTGGGGCGGAGGGCGAGGTAATCGGGGTGGTCTTTGACTGCGAAGTGAGCGGAGGACTTGGGCGTGTTGAGCAGGCGGTCGGCGATGGCGTGGGCGACGCCGATAAGCGTGCCGAGGTCGTCGCCGTGGAGCAGTAGGCTATGTGAAAGGCGTTGGCGGGCGATGGCTTGCTCGATGACAGCAACGCCGGGGGTGCCGTCGAGGGATTTGGGCCAAGGGGCTGGGGCGTTCATGGGTGCGCGGACAGTGCTTTCGGCGCGAAGGATGCGTGCAGGTGGTGAAAAACGGACGACGAGTGAAAACGAAGCCGAGGGTTAGCCGAGGCGCGCTTGGATCTCGGACCAGATTTTCTTCTCGATCGCATCGGCAGTTTTGGTGCCATCGACTAGGATGAAGCGCTCGGGCATGCCTTTGGCCAGGACGAGGTAGCCTTCTCGGACCTTGGTGTAGAAATCGATGTTTTCACGTTCCATGCGGTCTGGGAGATCGGAGGCGCGTTGTTTGAGGCGGGCGAGGCTGACCTCGGTGGGGACGTCGATGACGACCGTGAGGTGGGGCATAACGTTGCCCACGGCGAAGCGATTGATCTGGGCGACGGGATCGGCAGCGAGGTTGCGCGCGATGCCTTGGTACACGGTAGAGGAATCGAGGAAGCGATCGCTTAAGACGATCTTGCCGGCCATGAGGGCGGGGGCGATGACCTCGCGCACGAGCTGGGCGCGAGCAGCGGCGAAAAGGAGAAGCTCAGTCTCGGCAGTCATTTCGTCTCCCTTGGTATTATGGACGATGATATTGCGGATCTGTTCGCCGATCTCGGTGCCGCCAGGTTCGCGGACGCTAACGACGTCGCGGTTTTCTTTGATAAAATGGGCGGCTAAGAGGGATATCTGGGTGGACTTACCGGAGCCTTCCGAACCTTCGAAGGAGATGAGTCGGCCGGAGGGTTTATGTTGGAGTGGCATGGCTAAAAATTGAGAAGATCAGCGCCAGTTGGCGAGGAAGGTTTCGAGGTCGGTGAGGGAGGGGCTCTGGGCTGTGCGGACGTAGTGGCCACTCGTGCAGACACCGGCGCCGAGGCAGGCTTCAGGGGAACAACCGATGAGCTGGGCGGCGGAGAAGCCCGCGTTAAAATGGTCGCCAGCGCCGGTGGTGATGAGCGGCTGAGCGACGTAAGGTCCGGGAATCCACCAGGTGCCGTCGCGGGTGGCGCAGGCGGCGGACTCTTTGGGGTGAACGACGACCGTCGTCAGATCGAGGCGAGTGCGGATGTTCTCGGCCATCGTGCGAAGAGCGGCTTCAGTTTCGGCGACGGCGGGGAAGCCGAGGGCGGCGAAGACCTGTTGGGCTTCTTTGAGGTTGAGGCCGAGGGTGACGCGGCCGAATTGCTCGAACTTGCTGATGGTCTCTAGGGCGTAGACGAGGTCGGCGGCGGAGCGTTTCTCGGGGTCGGCGAGGTCGAAGAAGAATGTGCGGCCGGGGCGAACGGGCAGGGCAGGGAGGACGCGTTGGACCAGATCGGTGAAGATCGCAGTCATGTTCGGAATCATCGTCCAGTTGACGAGGGCGACCAAGTCGCTGGCGGCGAGGGCTGCGCGGTAGCCGTCGATACCACCGAGGGCAGCGGTGACATTGGCGGGCGTGATGTCGTCGAGACTGCGCATCGTGCCGAGCATGAGCTTACCATCCGGGAACTCGACGGCGGTGGTGTGCGCGGGCTCGGCGAAGGAGAGGACGTGGGCTCGGGCGGCGAAGTCGGCGAAGACCGGGTGGACGTTGCCTCGGCCGAGGGCGCCGACGTAGGTGACGCGGGCGCCGTGGGCGAGGAGGGCGTTGCCCATGATTGGGCCGTTGCCGCCGAGTTTATCCATGCGCGGGTAGAACTCGAGGTTGGTGCTCTTGCCGGCGGCGCCGAGGATGCGTTGGCCGAAGGCGGCGATGCCGGTGAACGGCGTGAAGTTATCGCCTTGGCCGGCTCGCTGGTCGACGGCGGTCACGATCGTGTCGACGAAACCATCGAAGCCGACGAGAGCGTTTTTCTGAGCGAGGGCGCCTCGGTGAGTGCGCAGTTCCTGGAGCGTGCGGGTTTTAAAGTCCATGTGGGGTCGAAGCGTAAGCTTGCAGGGAAAAATCTGTGAAGCGAGGTCGCAAACAGATTCGCGTACGGTGATTGGAATTTCCATTGAAGGCATCCCGCAAAACCGCCAACTCTCGACGTACGTCTATGTCATTGCCCTCTTTTTTCTCTCCCGTCCTCGCGTCGACCAACATGATCGAAGTGTTTATCCGCTGCGATCCCGCCGGACAAATCATCACGGTGGGGCTGGCGGTGTTCAGCGTGATTGCGTGGACAATCATGTTTCAAAAGCACTACGAGTTGAAGCGGTTGGCGGCTTACAACCACGCGTTTGAATCGCACCTTCGTGACCAGAAGTCCCTGCTGGATCTGCCCGAGTCATTTCGCTCGAAGCGGATGATACCGTACGCGGATTTGTTTGCCGATGCAGTTGAGGCGTATTGGCGCGCAGCGGCGATCGGCAAAGAAAAAGGCGCAGACACCTCGCGCGCCCGCCTCGAGCACGCGGAGAACGCGCTGCAACGCGCGCTCTCGCGCCAGACGCTCCGCTACGAATCGAGCATGATTTTCTTGGCGACGATCGTTACGGGCGCGCCCTTTCTGGGGATGTTGGGCACGGTTTGGGGCGTGATGGAAGCGTTCAGCGCGGTGGCGGTGCAGGATTCGGCGAGCATCAAGACCCTCGCTCCGGGTGTCTCGGCGGCCTTGCTTACGACGATCGCCGGCCTGGTGGTGGCGATTCCCTCGGTGTTCGGTTATAATTTTCTCCTCGGTAAATCGAAACAACTCGTGACCGAATTGGAAAACTACGCGAGCTCGCTGGCCGACCGCATCGAGTTGGAATCGAAGTAAACCGCGACCATGGCCCGTACCTTTCGCCGCAAACACGCGCAGCATCCGATCTCGGAGCTGAACGTGACGAACCTCATCGACTTGGGGTTTACGCTCCTGATCATTTTCATGATCGCGACGCCTTTAATTAACCAAGAGCAGACGTTGCCCGTGAACCTGCCCGTGGAATCAAAGAGCATCCAGACCAAGCCCGATCCTGACGATAAATTTGAAAGCATCACGATTCGAGCTGATGGTTCTTGTACGCTCGCGGGCCGGTCCATCGCGTCGGGACAACTGGCGAGCGAGCTCATGCGGTTTGCCGCGATGCCGAAGCCGCCCGTTTTCCGCATTCGCATGGACGCGAAGACTACCGCGCAACAGTTCATCACCGTGATGGACGAGCTAAAGAAACAGAAGCTCTTCAAGATCACTTTTGATACGCAGACGACCAACTGACGTTGACCGACTGCCTCGTTGTAGCACCGCGCCATGTCTGATACTGAACGCACACCCGCCGCATTTATGCTCTCGCTCGCCTTACACGGCGCGCTGGTGACTATGGCTCTGCTGCTGAGTTACGCGGTCAATCAGCAGGTGAAGAATGCGCCAAAGGTCTTTGAACTCGTAGCTGGGGCTGGCGACAACTATATGGCAACGGAGGCCCCCGCGCTGGGTTCCCCCATGGGCGTGAAGCTCGACTTACCGACTACGCCCACGCCACAAATCGAGCTAGCCCCTGAGCCCGTCGCACCTGCACCGGTGGCCGCGCTCGAACCATCACCGATCACTCCTGCGCCCATCGAAAAAGCCGCGCCCGAAAAAACGCCCGTCGAGAAGCCGAAGCCGGAAAAAGCCCCACCCAAACCAGCGGACACCACGGTGCCTAATTTTAAAAATCAGATCACCAAAAAAGTGAACCGCGCAGAAGCGAAAGCGAAACAGGAGATCAAGAAAGAGCGGGAGGCTGAGGCGAAAATGACTAAAGAAGCCTTTGATAAGGCTAACAAGGCGAAGGCCGTGGCCAAAGCCAAGGGCGGTAACTCCAAGATCGAGCCGGTGGGTCAAGGTATTCGCGAAGGCGTGGTCGGCGGTAGCCCAAAAAACACTAAGGGCGGCGCGGGTGGCAAGGCGTTGACGGCTGAGGATGGGACTTTGATGGAGCGGTATTTTTCGTTGTTGAAAGTTCGGTTGAAGGAAAACCACGAGAAACCCTCGGGCTTGAGCGATGCGCTGATGGCGCGTGTGGAATTTTACGTGGGGGCGGACGGCTCGATCTCGCGGGTTCGCATCAGCAAATCCTCGGGCAGCGAGGAATTCGACCGCTCGGTGCGTGAGGCTTTTGCCCGGACTAAATCGATCGGCGCGCGCCCGGATAAGAAGGGCGAAACTGTTGAACTTGAGTTCCGGATGCGCGAAGAAGACGGGGATTAAGCGCAAGCCGCGCAGCGAGACGCGCCCGGGAGGCTGCGTTGAACCGAAGAATCGGGGCACAAAAAAGGCCGGGGATTCTTGCGAATTCCCGGCCCAAAATGGTGGACCGTAACGGGTTCGAACCGTTGGCCTCCTCAATGCCATTGAGGCGCTCTACCAACTGAGCTAACAGCCCGATCGCTTGCGCGAGGTCTAAAAAAATCAAAATTTAAGGGGCAAACGCAAGGAGTTTTTTTAGAAAGTTATTAAAATCGTCAAAACTCAGAGCTAATCAGGTCGAATCACCGGCGGCTCAGCGGGAGGTATCGCCTCGAACTGCGCCAGGGTTTCACGCCAGTGCGCTTCGATAAGCTCTCGGCGGAGCAGGGCGCGGTATTCCATCTCGCCAGCATAAAAAATAAACAGAAAGAGGCCGGCCGTGAGGTAGGTTTCCCACCAAAAAACGGCGACTAAGGCACCGACTATGGCGAGTACCTTACCGACGGTGGCGGCCCAAAACGTAGCGCGCAGGTAGGTTAATCTCGTGGCGAGCAAGGCGCGAAAGATGCGCCCGCCGTCCATCGGAAACACGGGGACCAGATTAAAGCAGCCCATGAGGAGATTCCAGTGTAAGAGCAGATGAGAAAAGCCTAGGGCGTCCGCCTCATAGCTCGAGAGCGACCAAGGGCTAGGCGAGCCGACAATTAACCACAAGGCTCCTGCGATCGCGAAGTTTACGGCCGGGCCGGCGATCGTAATGAGTAATTCCCGTCGGGGTTCGCGCGGGATGGATTCAAATTCCGCCATGCCGCCGATCGGCATAAGTAAAATCCGCCGCACGCCGATCCCGAAATGCAAGGCGGTGAAAGAATGCCCGAGCTCGTGGAGTACCACACAGGTGAAAAAAGTCGCTAGAATGGCCACACTCCAAGCGGCGCCTTGTAGGCCCGCTTCGATCCAGCCCTCCCAAGCAACGTAGCCGAGCAGCGCCAGAAAACTGACGTGCAAAGCGAGTGTTATACCGCGGATGCGGAACAAGTTTATTGACCAGCCAAGCATGCGGAGTAATCAAAGCCCGCTTGCGGGAATCGCCAGCACCATCGCCCGAAACCTTCGGGTTCGCCAACGTCCTATGTCAGACCACGCCGCAAAATCTCCGACCATCCTCGTCATCGATGACGATGCAGAAATCCGTTACTCGCTCACGCGCGTGCTCGGTTCACGGCGTTACCATGTGACGGAAGCGGCTAGTGGTGAACTCGGCATCGCCATGGTCAAGAAAGGCCCAGCGCCCGATCTCGTGTTTCTCGACGTTCGCATGAGTGGCATGAGCGGCATCGAAGCGTTGCAACATATCCGTTCCGCCAATCCCAAACAACTCGTCGTGCTTATGACTGCGTTTGGGACGGCGCAGACGGCGATCGAGGCGATGAAATACGGCGCGTTCGACTACGTCATGAAGCCGTTCGACCCGGCCAAGGTCCTCTCGCTTGCTGAAAACGCCCTCAAGGCCCACGCCGACCTCCGCGCCGTCGGCGATTACAAACCCACGATCAACGCCGATGATTATCGCGAGGGCATCGTCGGTTCTTCGCCGGTCATGCAGGACGTGTTCAAAGTCATCGGGCAAGTCACAGCTAGCGACGTTAACGTCATGATTACCGGCGAGAGCGGCACGGGCAAAGAACTCGTCGCCCGCTCAATCTGGAAACACAGCCATCGCGCCGGCAAACCCTTCATCGCCGTCAACTGTGCTGCAATTCCAGACAATTTAATCGAAAGCGAACTCTTCGGTCACGAGAAGGGCTCCTTCACCGGCGCGACAGGACAACGCCTTGGGAAATTTGAACTCTGCGACGGTGGCACAATTTTTCTCGATGAGATCGGCGATATGGCGCTCGCCACGCAGACAAAAATCCTGCGCGTGCTCCAGCAAGGCGATATCCAGCGCGTCGGCGGCACTGAGACGATTCGCGTGGACGTCCGCATCCTTGCGGCGACCAACAAAGACCTCGAAGAAATGGTGAAGGCGAAAACCTTCCGCGAAGATCTTTACTACCGCCTCAACGTCGTGCGCATCCGCATGCCTGCGCTGCGTGAGCGCGGCGATGACGTGCCACAAATCGTGGATTTTTGTCTCCAGAACCTCGGTAAACAACGTAAAGCCCGCGTGAGCAAAGTATCGCCCGAAGCCATGGCCATCCTCGTGCGCTATCGCTGGCCGGGCAATGTACGTGAGTTGGAAAACGTGATCTACCGCAGCGCCGTCATCGCACAAGGTGATGCGATTCTGGTTAAAAACCTGCCGAGCGAAATCCTCGAAGCCGTGGGCGAGAGGGGTGTTTCTCCAACTGAAGCCTCGCCGGTTTCCGACGTGATTGCTAGAGCGTCGACCGAATCTGGGCCCCATCAAGATAACGTGCGCACGCTGGAAGGCGCCTATGATTTTATCTTCGCGGAATTATCCCGAGGCGGCGAATCGATGCTAGTGCAAGTCGAGACGGCCTTGCGCAGGCGCGCACTGCAGGCTTGCGCTGGAGACGTCGCTCAAGCCACACGTTTACTAGGTATGGCACCCGCGCCTACGGTCGTAGCCGAAACGACAGCCCCGCGAAAGCGCGCGACTACCGCCAAGAAAAAGCCCTAACCTACCTTAA